>Ga0213872_10002451_pt1 | contig 10891 bp, 10 predicted proteins | sample VelepicomBERX_R2_FD_160071 | JGI IMG/M metagenome (GOLD analysis project Ga0213872, IMG submission 160071) | Rhizosphere microbial communities from Vellozia epidendroides in rupestrian grasslands, the National Park of Serra do Cipo, Brazil - RX_R2 | ecosystem: Host-associated > Plants > Roots >... | reverse complement strand
GTACGGACCCCCCGGACAATGCTCAGTGACTTTAATCACATGCGTTGTAGTGGGAAACTTATGCCGGAAGATGGATGCTGACATGTCTCTCGATCGACGCATAGACATCCTGATGAAATCCCCGTGGTTTAAGAATCTGCCGAGGGCCGCCTTGGCCGAATTGGCGGAGCGTGCGGTCGAGCGCCAGGTCCCTCAGGGACAAATCCTGTTCACCGCTAATGAGCCAGCCGAGGGGCTCTACATCGTGCTCTCTGGCTCCGTCCGGGCCTTTCGAGAAAACATCGAGGGGCGGGAGCAGACGATTCACGTGGAGCGCACCGGCGGAATACTGGCGGAGGTCGCCGTCTTCGATGGAGGTCCCTTTCCTTCTAACACCATCGCCGATGAAGACTCTGAGGTGCTGTTCCTGGCCACGGAAGACGTGCGCCGCTTCATGTTGCTCCACCCCGAGGCGGCGCTCGCCGCTCTAGCCAACCTGGCAAAGAAGTTGCGCACTGTTGCATCACTTGCCGAGCAGCTTGCTTTAAGAGATGTAGGTCAGCGGCTGGCTATGCTTCTGCTTGAAGAAGCGCGACGCGCTGTACCGAACTTGCAAGATGGAGTCTCGTTTTCCCTACCTTTGTCTCACTCGCAGCTCGCATCACGCCTTGGATCGGTGCGGGAAGTGGTGTCGCGAGGATTACAAAAGCTGGCCCAAAATGGTGTTATCGAAACCCGTGGCCATCGCATCGTGGTACTCAATGTAAAAGCACTCAGCAAGCCAGGCAGAGATCGCCCGGTGAAGAACAACGACTCCTCTTAAAGCATTCGGCAAGCTGACCGCAACAAAACTTCCGTTGAAATCCTCCTTTTGTCAGGCTTCGTAAGTCACCGTACCAACATATTGGCTATTTTCTCTGACAGGAGTGCAAGGAGTTCGAACCGTCTGATACCAGTTCTCTGAGTCGCGCAAATACACAGAGAACCACACGATCGCACCGGGCGCCCATAAAGGGAAACGCATTTTTGCCGCTTCCTCCGACACGCGCGAAAAGCCAGCTGCGCATCATGGCGCGTCCCCGATGCAGGCGAACCTTCACGTTTTGCTCAGTGAGATCAAGAGCCGCGGCAGTGTCCGCAGTGCTCATCTCTTCCACGTCCCGCATCATAACCACGGTACGGTACTGATCCGGAAGGCGCAGCACTGCATCTTCGAGAAGCTGACCGAGTTCTGCTATGGACGCTCTTTGCTCAGGGTCGGGTGAGGTTTCGAGAACATTCATGGAGTCTTCCTCGTCATGCGCGGTATCTTCGAATTGCGGATTGCGGTTGCGCAGGCGGAGTCGTCGCAATGCTTCATGGATTGCAATGCGCGACAACCAGGTTGAGAAAAGTGCAGTTCCGGCAAACTGTGAAAGGTGCTGATAAGCCCGAACGTAGGCATCCTGTATCACGTCTTCCACTTCGCCATCGTCGCGGAGGATAGCGCGCGTAATCCGATAGAGCCGCTGATTGTAGCGGCGCATGATGATCTCGTACGCAGCGGTATCACCGGCCTTTACCCGTTCGATGACCTCCTCATCGCTCCAGCCTTCGGAACGGGCTCTTTCCAGAGTTCCAAGGGTTTGCATAGCTCTATGTAGATACAGAGTCAGACCTGCGGAAAAGGTTACATACATGGCAACCCGAGCGGCAATGACACAAGTCGCAACCCTCCAACGCCGGTATTTTCCACTAGAAAAGAACAGTGTGTGTAACCAATCGCTCGCTCGCCGCTCTTTTCAGCAGAGGGCAGAGATAATGGCAGATTTCGATGATCGCCTCAACCTTGCATGGTGGGTGCTGAGAATTGGATTGGGGGTTGGGCCTGTTATTGCAGGCATCGACAAGTACTTCAATAAGCTGACGGAATGGGGCATGTATCTGAGCCCTCTGGCGACAAAAGTTGTGCCGGTGAGCACAGCGACCTTCATGCATGTTGTTGGCCTGGTGGAAGTTATTGCCGGGCTGATCGTCCTGAGCCGCTGGACAAAGATCGGAAGCTACATCGTCATGTTCTGGCTGCTCTGCATCGCTGTGAATTTAGTAACCACTGGCATGTTCTACGACCTTGCGATACGCGATGTGGAAATCGCGATTGGAGCATTCGCTCTGGCGCAGCTGTCAGCCGTGCGCGAACAGCTCGCGGCCGCACAACGGGGTGCAAACAGTACTCCACATTCACAAATTGCTGAAACCAAGTAACCACAGAAACGAAACTTAACCGGAGGATCTTTATGAGAAGACTTACTTCATTGCTTGTGCTGCTGGGCCTGTGTGCGATGCCAGCCTTCGCATTTGGCGCTACCTACGAGAATGTACCGGTAGTGGATGTCAACTGCTCCAAGAAAGTAGCCGCAAACCCCGATGCCCACACGCGCGACTGTGCGTTGAAATGCTCAGGGAGCGGGTTCGGCATCGTTACAAGTGACCAGAAATTCCTGAAGTTCGATGCTGCGGGAAACGCGAAGATGGTGGAAGCCCTCAAGGCATCTGGCAAGAAAGATCACCTTCGCGTAAATGTGGACGGAGACGTGCAGGGCGATACGCTGAAAGTCACGTCGATCAAGCTCCTGTAATATCGTGAAGCGAACCAATTTGCGTGCAGGAGATTTTCCGTGCTCGTGCACTTTCACGGATGGTTGGCTTTCAAATGATCTCGAAAGTCTGATCCTTCCGTCAGTGTGATCTTGCTTTCTTCCTTCTGTCGTCCGAAGGGCATGCGAATTCGCAGGACTCGCTCGCGGGCGCGCTCGTCGGTGAGATTTCGCGTTCTGGCATGCAGCAAGTCATTGAGCGCGACCATGCCAACGATCTTTCCATTGCCGGATGGATCAAGGACCGGGAAGCGCGTAAAGCCGGACTCGGCCATCCGATTCACGACTGTTCGCAGAGGCTCATCAGCAAAAGCGACCAGAGGCTTCTGCGTTGCGATTTGGGAAAGCCTTATCACAGGAGCCTCGGCCGGCATTTGCCGGTAGAACTGTACCAACTGATTTCTTGTAACCACACCAATCAATTCGCTAGCGGAATTGAGCACAGGAAAGAGATGCTGGCCCTTCGGGCCTTTCGTCGAATGGATGAGGTGATATGCCTCCTCGAGAGTTCCATCACTCGGCAGTACGACAATGTTTGTCCTCATGACCTCCCTGACAAACAGAATCTCGAGTGGATCAAGCGCGTATTCACGGCTCAGGTGATAACCGCGGCGCGAGATTTTTTCCGTGAGGATGGACCGTTTGAGCGTGAGAACAGTGAATAAGTGCGCGAGAAAGCACGCAACCAGGAGTGGCAAGAGCATATTGAAGTCGTGAGTCAATTCCAGGGCGAAGACTATCCCGGTGAAAGGCGAGCGCATTGTGCCGCCAAGAATTGCACCCATGCTGACGAGAGGCCAGAATCCGTCGCCGAATTGCGGAAGGAAGATGCTTTCAACGCCACCAAGGGCCGCACCCATCATCAGCAATGGCGCGAGCACGCCGCCGGAGGTGCCGGAACCGAGGGAGATCATCCAGATCGCTGATTTGACGAGGAGGACTCCAGCAAAGATGGTGAGTGGGACGTTTCCGTCGAGGAGTCTGCGGATTGTGTCGTATCCAACGCCGAGCGCCTGCGGAAAGATGAGGCCACCGACCCCGACGAACACGCCGCCGATAGCCGGCCACCACATCCAGTGGATCGGCAGCTTCTGAAACAGGTCTTCCGCAGCATAGACGCCGAGAGTGAGCAAGGCTGAAAGGGCTCCGGCAGCGAGGCCGGCGATGACGCAACCGCCAAGACCGGGGAGTCCGATGAACGCCGGATGCGACGGTACCGGGAAGAGCGGTCCCAGTCCCAGAATGTAGCGCCGGGTCACGCATGCTGTGGCGCTGGCGAGCGCAACCGGAATGGCGCTGCGAGGCTTCCATTCGAATAACAGTAGCTCGACGCCGATCAACACCGATGAAAGCGGCGCCGCAAATGTGGCCGACATCCCTGCACAGGCCCCGGCTACAAGCAAGGTGCGGCGTTCCACACTCGTCAGATGGAAAAACTGGCTGATCATCGATCCGAACGCGCCGCCCGTCATGATGATGGGGCCCTCAGCGCCAAATGGGCCGCCGGTGCCAATGGAGATTGCCGCAGACAGCGGCTTCAGCACCGCCAGACGTGGGCGGACCTTACTTCCGTTCATCAAAATGGATTCGATCGCTTCAGGGATGCCATGTCCGCGGATGCGCTCGGATCCGTATCGAGCCATTAGTCCGACGATGAGTGACCCGACCACAGGCACGGCGATCGCGTAAACTCCGAGTTGGTTTCCTGCAGGCGAAACGAACGAGGCATCGAAGCGATGGTAATAAGCAAGATTTGTAAAAAAGCCGATCAGCTTCAGCAGAACCCACGCCACGAACGTGCTGATGACGCCAATAACAATCGCGATCAGTGAAATCGGAATGATGTGGACGGTGGTTGTGAAATCGCCGAGTTTTGAAAGGCTTGGCTTGCGATGTTTCTCAGCGATATGGGTGGTCATGCCATCCCCTTGCGGTCGCGGCCGCCGTGGTGCATCACTGCCTGAAGTGACTGACAAAGGACCGGGCCGGAGACGCGCAGTTCCTCCCGATGCAAAACGGCAAGCCGATGCAGCAGGGTTTCACCGTGCCGAGTGAGTTCTACAAGGACTTCCCGGCGATCCTGCTCCCCGTGTCTGCGCTTCAGTGCGCCTTGGTCGACAAGACGATCGACCAGCTCAACAGTTGTATGATGCCGAAGACAAAGCTGCCGGGAGAGCGCGGTAATTGTAGGGCGAGTGCCTTTGGGTAATCCCTTGAGCGCCAGTAGGAGTTGGTGTTGCTGGGGCTCGATGCCGTGGGAACGGGCCGCCTCTTCACTGAAGTGCAGGAACTGCCGGATGTGGTGCCGGAACGCAGCAAGCTGGCGAAAGCCAGCTTCTGAAACGTCTGCTGCCGATGCTTTCGCTCGATGGTCATCCTCTCCAGAAATCATTGAAGAAGACCCCTCTATTTCAAGGGTACACCCGCAGGTTTGATGAGTGAAACACCGGCGGCAGTGGTAATCGGCCAACGCAGTGGGACCAGTTGGAAAGTCGCTCCGTTGCCCCCCAGGCAGGAAGAACGGACCGGGTCGGTTTCCTTTCACTTGCCCGCACCCTTCAGGATGTTAGGCTGCGAGCGTGTCCTTGGCCTCTCAAACACTAAGAACGGGAAAAGGAGAATCACGAACAAGCGCATATGTTAGGTCGGTCAAGCGTCCGCGTGATCCACTGCTCGAGCTTCGCCCAATAATGAGGACATCGATTTCGGATCGGGTGATGGCTTCGATCAGAGTCTTCTTCAAGGAGCCTGCAACTACTTGAGCAGGTAAGGATATTCCAAGATGGGCTTGGAGTGTATTCAAAGCGTCGGTCGCTCTCCGGATTTCGGCGAGTTGAAAATCGTCTGGCTCACCTGATGAAGAACGCCCTCGGTGCTGTCCAAAATCGATGACATGGAGGAGTGACAGCCCAGCGCGAGCCTGTTCGGAAAGAGCCATGCCCGTCCGCAGAACCGTTTCTGCATATGGCGACAGGTCAAGAGCGCATATCCATTCTTTATGTGATAAAGGCCGAGGAGCAATGGTTTCAGCGTGTCTGCTTGTAAGTACGGGGCAAGGTGCATCGTTGATGACTCGGGCCGTCGTAGAGCCTAGCAGAGTTTGTCGGAATCGGCCGGCGTGGGTTGGCATGATGATGAGATCGAAGTTGCCCTCTCTTGCGAGGGTTGATATCTCAGTGGCAGGATCGCCGGAGAGAAGAACGCGCGGTGAGGTCGACGGTGGAAACTCGGCTGACAGGAAAGATGTGAGCCTCTCATTACGTACAGTTCTGTGGTCTCCGACAATGTCAGCCACCGGTCTCACGTAGAGCTCATACTGTTCGAAAATATCGAGATCGCCAGGGTCAATCACATGCACAAGTGTGACTGTTGCATTGGACAGAGCGGCGGATCGTTTCACATATGCACTCATCGCGATGCAGGAAGCCGAGAAATTTACCGGGAACAGGATCTTTTCAATCCGTGACATGATTTCGATTATCTCGCCCAAAGTGTTCTTTCGGGAATTGAGCTGTATTACTGCTTGCGACCATTTTTGTTTGTCCGACCTTAAGCGAGAGCAAATGTGATCGTGACGGTTTGAGATGAAGAGTCCGTGGCTGGTATGCCATGAGCCGCCTTTATGAACCTGCAATGTCAAGATAGATTCTCGATCGGTTACGATTCCACCGTCTAGCCTTTTGCCTTCCGGGCGGGAAAGGCCGCCTTGGAGAGATCTGAGCCGACGGAAGCCCATGGACAAATCTCGATGAAGGATTTTCCTCCTGGCTTCTTACCCGGCACAGGTGCAATCCACAAACAATGAGTTCCCCGCCGGACTTCAATGTTGGGTAAACACAGAACCAGGAGCTAGTACGCAGACGTCGCCATCTCGACGATGAACATCAATTTCGGAAGAGTCGCTCGAGTCCAAAATCAAAAGACTGGGAATCAAGCGCTATCGATTCAAAATCTCGTAGTTCTTCCCATCAGAAACGCGCTGAATTCCGAAGCTTCCTTGATCCAAGGTACTGCTCGGTTGTTTGGATTGAGAGGAATTCCTACTGCGTATGCGTGTTGAGGATTACTCCAGGTTTCTCGACCTTATAGCCTGCTGGTATCTGAAACAATGTCTCGTCCGGCTCATTCCGCTGGATATTTGTAAGTAGGTACGTCGTCTCGCCAAAGCGCGGATCATTCTGGGTGCTCTGGATAACCAACTTGAGTTCGGGGGAATACCAGGTCTCGCGTGTGACAACGATGTCCTTGTCATTCCCGATGCTGCCCGCCGGAATCGTGTTGACGTTGCGTGCCCCCGTGACCTGAAGGCCTTCGATGGTCTTTGTGCCCAATGATTCGGTTGTGGCGGTGCCTTCTTCTTTGTCCGCCGGCGGCGAACCGGCGCGACTCTGCACAGAAAACATCATGTTGAGGGGTGGAGCAGCCGAAGGTCCAACCGAAAACCCGTTGGCCGTCACCGTCGTTGCTGTTCCGGACGGTAACTCGGGCGGGAGCGGCAGTTCGTGAGCAACCTTTGTGTCGGAGGTGTAGTCGATGTGCGTCTTTGCTACAGGGTCGAAGATGCTCGTCAGCGTTGTGCTCCTTCCGTCAGAATCGGATTTGGATTTCCAGGGGCCAATCGTGCTCAACTTCTGGATACGGACGGTACGTCCCTCGCTGTCGCGAGCCACGGTCGCTGTTGTGGTCTGGACGATGTGTGAGCCATCGGCGAGCGTCTGCTTGATCTCTGTGGTCGCCTGCGCCTGATAGGGCTGGTCTTTAACCGTTTCTGCCTTCTCCTGGAATGCGAAACCGCGCGTCGAGACAACTCCTATCTGTGCAGGCCCGGGCGCAGGTGCGAACAGGATACTGGTGTTTGGCTCCTGATCCTGGCCCATCGCCATAGTGACCTGGGCGTGACCATGGTTCGATAGGGTTGAGAACAAGGCTATGAAACAGTAGCAGCTCCCGGAAAAAAATGATCGGCTCATTTCTCCTCCTTGATAAGTTCCAGCGGTAAGGGAAGGCTGATCGCACGCGGCAGGCCGTCATCTCCCAGCGTCAACTCGGCAACCACTCGTCGATCGTGAAGCGTGGCGTTTAACGGAAATCCCAATGACAAGAGTTCTGACTGTGACATCGATACCTGGATGGTGGCGCCGGTTCCGGTATCGACGGAGCTATTGGAATAAGGCAGCCGGATGACCATTTCTCTGGCGCTCGGAGCCGGCGACGGTTTGGGCCGGGAACGGCGATTCACGGGCGATGCCGGCATGGGTGAATGCCCGGAGGGTACAACATGCGCTTCCTTCACGGATGACATTGGGAGGGAAGTGCTGGTGGGCTCATTTCCCGCCCGCATATTCTTTGGTTGGCGGAGATGAACAACCCAGGCGGTGGCTAACCCCAGTGCGGCCAACAATGCGACAGCGAAAGCTGCTCCGAGCTTGGTGAGAGTCCGTGGCTGCGTATCGCGGAATACACGCTCCTGCTGCAAACGTTGGGAGCACAGATCGCTCAAGTGTGCTCGAACCGCAGGCGAGGGATCGCGCTGCGAGAGGTCTTCCAGTAATCCGAGAAGATCATCCACGCGCGACATCTCAGCAAGCTTATCTTGCATGGACCGTTTTTGCAGCACCTGGCTCTCTCCTTTCCCGCCTCAATTCGCCGACGCAACTGCTTCATTCGCAGCCGAGCGCCGAAGTTTGCCCATCAACAACGTCTTGGCACGATTCATACGCGAAGCGACCGTCCCTTCCGAACATTGCAAGAGCGCGGCTGCGTCCTGGTAGCTCTTTTGCTGCAAGCTGCATAAGACGACGACAGCTCGGTAATGCTCCGGCAGCTCCAGGATGGCGCGGTAGAGGATTCGCAATTCAGATCGCTGCGCCAGAGCTGTTGCCGTGTCCCAAATGGCATTCTCACGGCATAGCCTCTCAAAATTGCGGCTCCACTCAGATGTTTCGACAACACTTTCCAGAGAAAGAAGGCGCTGAGCGCGGCGGTGTTCTCCTCTGGCGAGGTTGCGGGCGATTCCCAGAAGGTATCCCTCGAGAGTTCCTCTTTCCGGATCGAATTGATCCATCTTTCCCGCGCATATCGCATCAAGAATCACCACAAAAACCTCTTGTGTAAGCTCTTCGGCCGCCGGAACGGATCCAGTCATGTGCATCAGGAACCGATAGACGGAGCGCTGATGCTGATCGTAAAGCTGCAAAAAGGCATGTTCGTCTCGTTGCTTCAGACGCTCAGCAAGCTGGGCATCGGAATCTGAACCCTTCTTTATTTTTTTTGTCTTGTTACCAGCCCGCGACCACAGCAATGAAGTGTCCTGCCTTGTATTGCATCTTTGACGACAGAACTTCCCGTCCGCTCGAACTTTTTGTACTCAGGCTGGGTCCTTCGGCCGTGGCGCAGCTGGCCGCTTGCCTTTCGTCGGAGACACTGGTTCCGGACCGATCAAGAGCGACCCCGCGTCGGTGCTCGCGAATCAGGCGGTCGAATTGTCCGAGGGAACATACTTCGGAACACTGCTTTCTGAGGTGTGTGATTTCGGCTTCAGGCCATGTCAATCTGGTCATTGCACGACCGCCGTATCTCTAGGTCGCGGCCACAGCATTCGTCTCGATCCGAAAGGCGGCGGTGCGCGCATCCTCGTGGAACATGCTCACCGTTTCGAGAGAGTATGCGGTCAGGTCCTTACCCACAAGGCTCAGTTTGTCGAGTAGGTCGGGAGGCACGGTAATGATGTGGCACCCCGAATTGTCCGCCTGAAATATGTTCAGAAGCTCCCGAGGACTCGCCCATAGGAGCTCCGCCTCGGGCCGGCATTGGAGCATCTTTCGCGCTTCTTTCATCATGGGAACTGGATCGACGCCGGTATCGGCGATGCGGCCCGCAAATATTGATACGATCGCCGGTGCCGATGGATGAAGCGCTTGGGCCACCAATTCCACCTGTTCAAGGGTCAGAATTGCCGTTACGTTCACAGCTACGCCTGAACTGGACAGTCGACGTATGAGCGGTACCATGAACTCTCCAGCACGATTTGTGACCGGAATTTTTACATTAACGTTATCTCCCCAGCCCGCGATCGCTAAAGCTTGCATCTCCATTTCCTCTGGGTCATCCGCGAAGACCTCGAACGAGACAGGACGGTCGGGAACGGCTTGCAGTAGCTTGCGCGCGAAGGCCTCATAATCCTCGACTCCCGCCTTCCGCATCAGGGTGGGATTTGTTGTGAAGCCCTTGATCAGCGGATTGGCATAAAGCGCCATGATGCTCTCAAAATCAGCACCATCGCAGAACAGCTTTACCTTCAGGCTCTCAATGCTGGCCAGGTTTCCTCCTCAGGCTACTGCTTTCGGATTCAACTTCTCAGCGAATCCGCGGAACGAGCAAGCTGGTTTCCATTTGTGCCGGGCTCAGCATGGAATCGGCGAGATCCCACAAGCCACTGGCGAATTACCAGAAACAGGAAGCAGCTGTTCCCAAGCAGATATCGCCGCCAGAGCCTTCGTGGCTCACGCGCAAAGCGGTACAGCCATTCGAGCCCCATCTTGTGGGTCCAGCGCGGAGCGCGCTTCCGCAGCCCCGCCTGCGTGTCCAGGGCGGCTCCCACGGCAATCGCTGCCCCTATCGGGAGCGAGCGGCAATTATCGTGCATCCATATCTCCTGTTTTGGCGCGCCAAACGCGACACAGAGGAGATCTGGCGCAGCGTCGCTCACGACGCGCCGAACACGCGCCGATTCAACCACGTCGTTCTCGAAACCATACGGCGGCCAATAGGTCCCCGCGACTCTTAGCCCCGGGTACCGCCGTTCGAGCTGCAAAGCAGCACCATCCGCAGCCCCGGGAAGACCGCCCAGGAAAAAAACCGAAAGGCCGTGCTTCGCGCACTCTGCGCAAAGCCGCTCCATCAGTTCGCCGCCGGTCAACCGCTCGGGTATCCGCCCCCCGAGGAGTCGCGATGCAAGCACGATGGAGATGCCATCGGGCACCAACAGGTCCGCAGCCTGTATGGCTTTAGCGAAACGCGTGTTGGTTGTCGCGATTGATACCAGTTGCGCATTGGGGCCCATGATGAGCAGCGGCGAGCCTCCTGAGCGGTGTGTCAACCGCTGCACAACCCATGCGAGCGCGTATTCCATCGTTGCGCAGTCTATCGGCACGCGGTCTATGAGGAAGCGTGGCGGTTTCGGAGGCGGAGCGCCCTGGCTCGAAGTGAACGCAACGCATCCTGTTCGCAGTTCATTTTCAAGGTTCGGATTCAGGGGTACAGTTGAAGCTCTCATA
>Ga0213872_10002450_pt1 | contig 10894 bp, 8 predicted proteins | sample VelepicomBERX_R2_FD_160071 | JGI IMG/M metagenome (GOLD analysis project Ga0213872, IMG submission 160071) | Rhizosphere microbial communities from Vellozia epidendroides in rupestrian grasslands, the National Park of Serra do Cipo, Brazil - RX_R2 | ecosystem: Host-associated > Plants > Roots >... | reverse complement strand
TGGCACGTACGGGAAATCGTCCGCCGCCCAGCGCTGGCCTCTTTTATCTTTCGCCACCTGGCCCGCTGGGGATCGACGTGCACGATCTCTAACTCGCACAGCACGCTCGAATGGATTTCCGGGCAACGCGAACCGACGCCGCGCGCGCGCGTAGTCTGGAACGGCTTTGAGGCAGCGCATTCCCGCACGGACGATCGCAGAGCCAATAAGCAGCAGCTGGGCTTCGACCCGGACAAGCCACTGATCCTGATGGTCGGCCGCGTCAATGCCTGGAAAGGACAGGATCTGCTGGTCGAGGCGCTGGGTGATCTTTGCCGACGCGCCGTCACGGGCTGGGAAGCAGCCATCGTCGGCGGTCCACCACCGGGCCGCGAAGATCTGATCCAATCGCTGCGTGCGCAAATTGGCGCCAGCCCGGCCACCGCACAGATTCGCACCATAGCGTTCACCCAGGATGTCGCCTGCTATTATGCTGCGGCCGATTTGCTGGTCGTACCCTCGCGCGAACCGGAGCCGTTCGGCCGCGTCGCCATTGAAGCGATGGCCTATGGACTTCCCGTCGTCGCGGCCAGGCATGGCGGCCTGCCGGAAATTGTGGAGGAAGGGCAGACCGGTCTCCTGTTCCACCCCAATGAAGCGAGCAGCCTCGCCGACGCCTTGGCAAACCTGATCGCAGCGCCGAACAAGCTTGAAGCGATGGGCCACGCAGCGCGCGAACGGCAGCAGAAGCTGTTCTCCCTGTCTGCCTATCACGCGGGCATGAACGCCGTATTCAGCGACATGCTGGCGGCACAGGCCATGCGCAGCACCACATAGAATCATTACGGTAAGCAACCATGCGTTTGATCGTCGTCTCCCCCGATATTCCCTACCCTGCCAACCGCGGCGGCCGCGCCGACATCTGGCGCCGCATACAGGCATTCACGGCGCTCGGCGTCGAAGTCTTCCTGATCTTCTACTTCGACGACCGCACGCGCGAAGCACCAGAGGCGGCCGATATGGCGGAAATCCGCAAGCATGTGCGTCAGGTCGAATACCTGCCCATCGACCGCAGCCTGGGCGCCGCACTCGGGCGCCTGGCGAAGACCGGCTCCCTACCTTGGCATGTGGCCTGCCGCACGCCGAACCGCGCGCAGCTCGATCAACTGACCGCCATGGCCAAGTCTTTCAACCCGGATGCCATCTGGTGCGAAGGCCCTTGGGTTGCACAAGTGGCCCGGCCGCTGCGCGCCGCGCTGGGTAAACCCATGCTGTATCGCTCGCACAATATCGAGCACGTGTATATGCTGGGCCAGTCGCGCGTGACCCGTAATCCGCGCAAGCGCCTTGCCCTACGCGTCAGCTGCATCGGGCTGGAGCGCTATGAGCGCGCCTGCCTGGCAGACGCCCATCGCTTCTTCGACATTTCGTCAGACGACCTCAACTTCTGGTCCCGCCTCGGTCACAACAATGGCCGCTGGCTGCCGCCGCTCGCAGAGGTTGGTGTCGGCACCTACCAGCCGGCTCCCACCGACGGCGACACCCGCCACGACGTCGTGTTCCTGGGCAATATGACCACGCCGAACAATATCCAGGGCGTCAGGTGGCTGGTACAGGACATCGTTCCCGCCGTACTGGCCAGTCGGCCCGGCACGACCTTCCTGATCGCCGGATCCAACCCCGGCCCTGATATCCATGCAATGTGCGCGAAACACCCTGAAGTCACACTGCTGCCCAATCCTGTCGATGCGCAGTCCTTGCTGCGGCATGGACGTGTGCTGGTCAACCCTGTGCAGACGGGCAGCGGCGTGCATCTCAAGTCGATCGACATGCTGATGACCGATGCGCCTATCGTGTCTTGCGTACAAGGCACCCGCGGCCTGCCCGATGAGGTCCGCGCGCAGTTCCGCATCGCCGACGACACGGCGAGCTTTGCCGCAGCGATCGTCGAAGAGCTGGACCGCCCCTCGGTGGACCGCACGGCGCGCCAAGCGGGGCGTACCTGGTTCACGCTGGACGGCATCCGCACGGTGCTTGAGCAGGAAATCGCACCAGCGATGAATCCGGCCTAAGTGGGCATTACATAACTTATTGAATATATTGTATTTCATCCAATGAACAAGCCAACCCTACGCATCCTCGGTACGCGCGGTATACCCGCTGCGCACGGTGGATTCGAAACCTTTGCCGAGGCCCTCGCGCTGTATCTCGTCGAGCACGGCTGGCGCGTGGTCGTCTATTGCCAGGAGGACGGCGAAGGGCCGATCACGGAAGACCGCTGGCAAGGCGTCGAGCGCGTGCATATCCCCGTCCGCCAACAAGGGCCGCTTGGCACCATCGTCTTCGATTGGCGCTCGACACGGCATGCGGCACGGCACGGCGACCTGTGCCTCACGCTAGGTTACAACACCGCCGTTTTCAGCGCGCTGCTGCGCCTCAAGGGCATCCCGAACCTGATCAATATGGATGGGATCGAATGGCGGCGCCAGAAGTGGGGACGCGTAGCCAAGGCATGGTTCTACCTGAACGAGATCGCCGGCTGCCTGCTGGGCAACCACCTTATCGCCGACCATCCCGGCATCAAGGCACACCTGGGGCGCGTGGTATCGGGCAGCAAGATCACCATGATCCCCTATGGGGCGGACCGTCTCGATGAGGTCGATAGCGCGCCGCTCGATGCATTCGATCTGAAGCCGGGCCAATATTGTCTGCTCATTGCGCGCCCGGAGCCGGAAAACAGCATCCTGGAAATTGTTGCTGCCTATGCGTCCAAGCCGCGTGCGATGCCCTTGGTGGTACTGGGCCAGTACACGCCCGAGCACAACGCCTACCATGGCCGCGTGCTCGCACAGGCCAGCGGTGACGTACGCTTCATCGGCGCCGTCTACGACAAAGCCATCGTCAACGCCCTGCGCGCCCACTGCCGCCTCTACGTGCACGGACATCAGGTTGGTGGCACCAACCCATCGCTCGTCGAAGCGCTCGGCGCGGGCTCGCCCGTGCTGGCACACGACAACCACTTCAACCGCTGGGTAGCTGGCGATGCGGCGCGTTACTTCAGGGATCAGGCAACATGCGCCACGCGATTCGACGAATTGCTCGCAAACGATGTCGACGTTGCGGATTTGCGCGCCGCTGCAAGCAGCCAGCACGCTAGCCATTTCACCTGGCCGCGCGTCTTGGCCAGCTATCAGCGCCTGCTGCAGGATTGGCTCCCGCCCCAGCCACGCGGGGCCACAGATCGGCCGCGCATTGGCATCGACCTACATGTGGTCGACGGAAAATACCAAGGGTCGCGCACACACGTAATCGAACTGTTTTCCCGTGTCGTGGCGAACTCGCCCGACATCGACTTCTTCCTGTTTCTCGACGGGCCGGATACCCTGCTCGAGCTTGCACCGGCGTTCGCCCTACCCAATGTGCAGCGCATCCGCATGCCGCAGACGTTGGCGCCGCTAAGGCTCTACTGGCAACTGCCGCGACTGGCGCGCAAGTACCAGCTGGACGTCCTGCATACGCAATACATCATGCCCTGGCCGCTGCCCTGCCGCAGCATGGTCACGATTCACGACGTGCTGTTTGAGACGCACCCGCAATTCTTCGAACGCCTGTTCATCTTGCGCTCGAAGGTGCTGATACGCCTTGCGGCGCAGCGGGCCGATCATGTGTTCACGGTCAGCGACTTTTCCAAGCGCGAGATCGAGCGCCTATACGCGACGGCACCGGAACGCTTGACCGTGATCCACAATGGCGCCGACCTCGATCGGTTCTACCCTGGGCATGACGGCTTGGAAATCGTTCGCCGGCGGAGCCTGCAATCGGGCAACTACATCCTGTCTGTCGGTCGCCTGGAACCCCGGAAGAACCATGCAATCCTCATCGACGCCTACAGGCAGTTGCGCGCCGACGCCCCACCGCTCGTACTGGTCGGCCAGCCGGACTTCAAATACGATGCCGTGTTCGACGCCATAGTACGCCACGGCCTGCGCGACCGCGTGCACGTGCTAAGCGACGTGCGCGACGACGAGCTGCCAGCGCTGTACCGGCACGCCAGGCTGTTCGCCTACCCCACTGTCGCGGAAGGCTTCGGCATGCCGCCGCTGGAGGCCATGGCCAGCGGCACACCTGTCGTCAGCAGCAATGCGACAGCCCTGCCTGAGGTAGTCGGCGCAACCGGCCTGCTCATCGACCCGTTCGATACCCAGGGCCTCACCAATGCCATGCAACAAGTCCTCGACCAACCCGCCCTGGCTACACGCCTTAGCAAAGATGGTCGACAGCGTGCACTCGCTTTTGCCTGGATGGCACCGGCACTGCGCGTGCGCGAAAGCTATATCGCCGCGACGATGGGCGCGCAATCTTGAATACGGAGACCCAAGCCATGTTGATCCCAGTCATCCTGTCCGGCGGCAGCGGCACCCGCCTCTGGCCCTTGTCGCGCGCCGCCTACCCCAAGCAGTTCCTGGCACTGAACGGCGAGCAATCACTACTGCAGGATACGGTCACACGGCTGCGTAATCTGCCCGACGTCACGGCCCCCATCATTGTCAGCAATGCCGAGCAGCGCTTTATCGTGGCGGAGCAGCTCCGCGCCATCAACCAGCGCGCCAGCGACATCGTGCTCGAGCCGTGCGGGCGCAATACCGCGCCAGCCGTCGCCATCGCGGCGATGCTGGCTTTACGTGCCTCGCCGGATGCGGTGCTGCTGGTGATGCCGTCGGACCACGCAATCCAGAACGCCGCCGTATTCCAGCACCTGGTCGGCCAGGCACGCGGCGTAGCCGAGACGAGTCATCTCGTTACCTTCGGCATCCAGCCGACCTGCCCGCATACCGGCTACGGCTATATTCGGCGCGGTACGCCGCTGGGCGACGGCGCACATACGATCAGCGCCTTCGTCGAAAAGCCCGATGCCGCCCGCGCAGCAGACTTCCTGGCGACCGGCGCCTACTACTGGAACAGCGGCATCTTCATATTCAAGGCGGCTGTCTATCTCGAGGAACTGGCCAAGCTCCAGCCCACTATCTACACGCAGTGCGAACTGGCTCTGGCCTCGGCACGGCGTGATCTCGACTTCCTCCGGCTCGACGAAGCAGCCTTCACCGCCTGTCCAGCCGACTCGATCGACTACGCCGTCATGGAGCACACGCAGCGCGCGGCCGTGGTGGAAGCACGGGACCTGGGCTGGAACGATATCGGTTCCTGGACAGCCCTGGCCGACGTCGTACCGAGTGACGACGCGGGCAACCAGCTGCTCGGCGACGTTCACGCCGATGCCGTTCGAAACTGCTATATCCGCAGTGAAAGCCGTGTCGTCGCTGCCATCGGCATCGAAGACCTGGTCATCGTGGAAACGCCCGACGCCGTGCTGGTCGCCCATAAGGACGCCGCGCAGGACGTCAAGCACATCGTCGACCGGCTGAAGGCTGCCGAGCGCAACGAAGCGACGCGCCACCAGCGCGTGTACCGCCCGTGGGGCAGCTACGAAGGTATCGATACAGGCGAGCGCTTCCAGGTCAAGCGCATCATCGTCAACCCCGGTGCCAGCCTCAGCCTGCAGATGCACCATCACCGGGCCGAGCACTGGGTTGTCGTGCGCGGCACAGCCAAGGTGGTGAACGGCGAACAGACCATGCTGCTGACCGAGAACCAATCCACCTACATCCCCGTCGGCGCGGTGCACCGCCTGGAAAACCCCGGCAGACTGCAGCTCGAGCTGATCGAGGTGCAATCGGGCGCCTACCTGGGTGAGGACGATATCGTGCGCTTCGATGACCAATACGGCAGGACGGCTGCATGAACGACATCGCAAAGACGCTGACCTGCTTCAAGGCCTACGACATCCGCGGCAAGCTCGGCGAAGAACTGGACGAGGAAATCGCCTACCGCATCGGCCGCGCCTACGGTGAATACCTGAAGCCACGCCGCATCGCCGTCGGCGGCGACGTGCGCCTGACGTCCGAGTCGTTGAAGCTAGCGCTGGCGAACGGCCTGATGGATGCGGGTGCCGACGTTATCGACCTAGGCATGACGGGCACGGAGGAAGTCTACTTTGCCGCCTTCCATCTCGACGTGGACGGCGGCATTGAGGTGACGGCCAGCCACAACCCACTCGACTACAACGGCATGAAGCTGGTCCGCCGCGGCGCCCAACCGATCAGCGGCGATACAGGGTTGGCCGACATCCGCCGCCTGGCCGAACAGAATGCCTTCGGTCCGGTGACGCATCGCGGCAGCATGACGCAGCAATCCATCCTTGCAGCCTACGCCGAGCACTTGCTGCAGTACATCGACCCTGCTTCTATTCGGCCGCTCAAGCTCGTCGTCAACGCAGGTAACGGCGCAGCGGGCCACGTCGTCGACGCGCTGGAGGAACGCTTCAATGCGCTGGGCGTGCCCATCGAATTCATCAAGCTGCACCATGAAGCGGACGGCACCTTCCCGCACGGCATTCCCAACCCGCTATTGCCCGAATGCCGCGCCGACACTTCTGATGCGGTGCGCACGCACGGCGCCGATATGGGCATCGCCTGGGATGGCGACTTCGACCGCTGCTTCTTCTTCGACGAGCGTGGCAATTTCATCGAGGGCTACTACCTGGTCGGCCTGCTAGCCGAAGCCTTCCTGCAGCGCGAACCCGGTGCACGCATCATCCACGACCCGCGCCTGACCTGGAACACGATCGAAATCACCGAGCGCAACGGCGGCGTGCCCGTGCAGAGCAAGACGGGCCACGCCTTCATCAAGGAACGCATGCGGCTCGAGAACGCCATTTACGGCGGCGAGATGAGTGCGCACCATTACTTCCGCGACTTCGCCTACTGCGACAGCGGTATGATCCCCTGGCTGCTCGTGTGCGGCCTCGTCAGCAGCAAGGGCAAGCCGCTGTCGGCCCTCGTCGCGGAATGCATCACCCGCTACCCGTCTTCCGGAGAAATCAATCGCAAGCTGGCTGACCCGCGCGAGGCGATCGAGCGCGTGCGAAGCCGGTACGCCTCCGATGCGCTTGCAACAGAAACCGTGGACGGCCTGAGTATGGAATTTGGCACCTGGCGCTTTAATCTACGCTCGTCCAACACGGAGCCGGTGCTGCGCTTGAATGTTGAGAGCCGCATGGATCAGGCGTTGATGCAAGCCAAGACGGCCGAAATCCTCGGTTTGATCGGCGGTTAGCGTTGCCTTATCCGTATTGGTATTGGGTGACCGCCACGAGCGACACGGCGGTCATGTTGCCGTTGGCGACCCTGCTTGCCGCCTACTTCGCCGCCGACAGCCGGGCGCTCGCCAGGAAATGGCTGCTGTCGTTCGTGCCGATGCTGCTATTGGTGCTAGGCAGCAAGCTCGCCTATCTGAAATGGCATCTTGGCGTCGCCGCATGGGACTTTCGCGGTGCAAGCGGCCATATGTTCTACGCGTCCGCTGTATTCCCAACCTTGCTTTACGCACTGCTCGGGCACACGGCGCTTCGCCATCCGGCGCGCCACTGCTGGATCGCGGGGATGCTACTGGCCGCCCTGGTCGGCGTATCGCGCGTCGTGCTGGGGTATCACTTCGTGTCCGAGGTCATCGTTGGCGCCATGCTTGGTGGTGCCAGCAGCGCATTGTTTCTCGCAACAGCACCCCCCTACGTTCACCAGACTGCTCGCAAGCGGTGGTTCGTCGCCGCCGCGATAGTCATCGTGCTAGTGCAATATGGCAAGCGCGCCCCAACAGATGCCATGCTGGCCAAATTCGCCGATGCCCGGATTGAACGCTCACCCGTCGGGCGCTAGGGGTAAGCGGCGTCGATCCGCTCGAAACTTCCATCGCGGCGCATTTCATCGAGCGCCGCGTTCAAGGCGCGGATCAGATCGGGCGGCGTGCCGGCGTGGCAGGCGAGATAGAGGTCGGTGTGGCCAAAGGTGAACAAGGGCACGATGTCATGCGCGGTGCCCTTGAGCAGCGCGGTGGCGCGTGGTTTGGACGAAGCCCACAGGTCGATACGCTGCATGCGCAGCTTCTGCGGATTATTGGCATCGCTAGTTACCGGATCGACGTTGTAGTGGTGCGCTTGCAGCCAGACGGTGATCACATCCTGGTTGTAGCCGCCGATCAAGCTATCTTTGACATCGGCGAGACTGCTGGGTGGATTGCTGGATGTAGCGCGACCGTACATCACCCAGTCCATCGAATCGATAGGCCCTATCCAATCGAACAGGGCTTCGCGCTCCGTCGTCCGTGCCGTTGAATAGACGCAGTACCCATGCGCACGCAAAGCATAGTCATACGCGCGTGCCCACGGCACGAGTTCCACCGTCAGTGCAATACCGGCACGCTTGAACGCCTCCTGCAGCTTTACGGTGGACGAGCCGACAACCTTGCCCTCACGCAACATATTGTGTGGCGGGTCGTCTTCCGTCTCCAAATGAAGTATGGGCTGCGCAGCGACGGCCGCACACGCAAAGCTCAACGCAAGAAGAAGTAATGCGCGCATCCGCTGTCTCTTGTCTGCCTTATCTGCCGTGCAAGATCGTTCTTTCCGGTCGGCACTCTTGAACCCAGTATGGTCAGGATGTCGCCAGAGTCCAAGGACAAGACTGCCATCATTGGTTGAGGGCGTGTTCCGTCAGGCGATCGGCGCCGAGCAGCAGCGGCCGTCCACCGTGTAAGCGCTATCCCCGGTATACTGCGGGCCTTGAAATGGGCGGCACTCCGCCGCGTACCCGCCACCCCAGTTGTACCGGTACGACCACTGATTAGTTAGAACTCATGAGCCTCAACGTACCGTTGCAACTTACGCAACTCGAAAGCGGCGCGACCGTAGCGACCGAGATGACGCTGGGCGTGCACTGCCTGGGAGCCATCCCGGCCGGGTTCAATTCGACTGCGCCCGTGCAGCACGTTTCCCTGCCCATCCTGGGTGACGCCGCGGATGCGTTGAATGAGGTGTGGCATGTGTCCCATGCCTGCAGCGGCGGACAGTTCGAGGACATCGCCTACCGGCGGACAGAGGACGTCCTGTTTGGCAGCCTTGCCATCGACGAGGCAAGGCTTGCTGTCGAAGATGGGTCGTCGCGGCTGCACGCCGCAACCGAGTCTGCTTACCGCCAGATATTCGCCCTACTAGCCGCCGAAGGCTTTTCCTATCTGTGGCGCACCTGGAACTACCTGCCGGCCATTCATGAAGAGGAATGTGGCCTGGAGCGCTACCGGCAGTTCAATATCGGCCGGCACCAGGCCTTCTCTGCCTTTGCGCGGCCGGTGGACAGCAGTCCGGCCGCCTGCGCCCTGGGCACCGCCACAGGCCCGCTGTCCATCGCTTTCATCGCAGGCCGCCAAGCATCCACGCGCATCGAGAACCCGCGCCAGGTGAGCGCCTTCGCCTACCCTAGCCAATACGGACCGCGCAGCCCCACGTTTACCCGTGCCGCAACGGCCCCGAACGGCGATGGCGAAATCTTGTTCATCTCCGGCACGGCCAGCATCGTGGGCCACGAAACCCTGCATCATGGCAACGTCGTGGCACAGACGCGCGAGACGGTAGCCAACCTGGCCGCGCTGCTCGAGCGGGCTAACCGGGGGCGTGCATCCAGTCCCTACCAGTGGAATGATTTGATCTATCGCGTCTATATCCGCCACGCCCAAGACTACGCGGTCGTGCGGCAGACGCTGGAAGGCCTGCTGGGCAGCGCGATCCAGGCTGTATATATGCAGGCCGAGGTATGCCGGCACGACCTGCTGGTCGAGATCGAGGCCCTCGCCTTCAAACCGTCGAAAGCCACGCCATCTTGAAACAGATTCACGCTGGATTGATCGCCCTCGCCGCTGCATTGGGTGGCCTCTGCCATGCCGAACAGGCCCCGCTATGGGAAGCGGGTGCGGGGGTCGCTGCGCTCAGCCTGCCGGCCTACCGCGGCTCGGATAAGAACCACTACTTCATCCTGCCTGTCCCGTACTTCGTCTACAACGGCGACTTCCTCAAGGCCGACCGGCAGGGCGTGCGCGGCCAGCTGTTCGACAACGACCGCATCGACCTGAACATCAGCGCCTCGGCCTCGCCGCCTACCAAGAGCGACGACGTGCCGGCGCGCTACGGCATGCCCAATCTGCAGCCCACCATCGAGTTCGGCCCCGAGGCCGACATCACGCTATGGCGCGGCACGGGCAATATTCCTTTCCTGAAGCTTCGGCTGCCCGTGCGCGAGGCGTTTACCGTTACGGCGCCGCGCCGCGACGTGGGCACGATCTTCTCGCCCAATCTGAATGCGGACGTCAACGACGTGTTCGGTTTGAAGGGATGGACGCTGGGCGTCGTGACGGGGCCGATCTTCGCGACGAAAAAGCAGAACGCGTATTTCTACAGCGTGGCGCCACAGTACGCGACGGCCACGCGGCGAGCCTACGACGCTCGCGGCGGCTACGGCGGCGCACAGATGTTGCTATCGCTGTCGAAGCGCTTCGACAAGGCCTGGGTCGGCGCCTATCTGCGCCAGGACACGCTGCATGGCGCCGTCTACGCCGATAGCCCGCTGGTGGCCCAGCGCAGCTATACCTCGGCCGGCGTGGCCATATCATGGATATTCGGCAAGTCCAGCACGATGGTGGACGTCAAGTAGGGACGCTCTACGAATAGTGACCAAACATGACGTCAGCGCTCCGCCCGGGAAACCCGGGCGCTTGTGGACTGCAGGACATCAACGATTCCTCGCTGATTGATTCCACTCCCCCCGCCCTCGCCGCCGCGAGGGAGCCTCGCTTACGCTCGTCAGCGGATATCGGCTGAGACTCCTGGAGGCTCTCAGCCCGGCAGGGCGAACAGCTGATCGCGCGGCGCGTAGGCGATTACGGCTTCGAGCTTGGCTGCCTCGGTGTCCGCCACCTTGACCTGTGCGCTTACCTGCACCGCCACGGCGCCCATCTGCCGGCAGTGGATATG
>Ga0213872_10002449_pt1 | contig 10910 bp, 7 predicted proteins | sample VelepicomBERX_R2_FD_160071 | JGI IMG/M metagenome (GOLD analysis project Ga0213872, IMG submission 160071) | Rhizosphere microbial communities from Vellozia epidendroides in rupestrian grasslands, the National Park of Serra do Cipo, Brazil - RX_R2 | ecosystem: Host-associated > Plants > Roots >... | reverse complement strand
GCGCCAAGATCACCGGCGCCGTGGCGCAGATCATCGTGATCTCCGGCATCGCCGCCGCCTGGCAGATCGGGCTGCATAACGTATTGCAGGTCGAGGCGCTGGGCGTGGTGCTGGGTCTGGCTGGCGCCTCCTTCGCCGTCGCCTTGCCGCAGGCCAGCCGTTGGTATCCGCCGAAATACCAGGGCATCGTCATGGGCATCGCCGGCGCCGGCAATATGGGTACGGTGCTGGATGCGCTAATAATCCCCTCATTGGCGGAAAAATATGGCTGGCAGAACGCGCTCGGCACCCTTCTGATTCCGCTGGTGCCGACCCTGATCGCCTTCGTCCTGATGTCGAAGGAAGCGCCCGGCGCCAGGCGCAAGCTCAGCTGGGAAACCTATAAGGCGATCTTCGCCGACCAGGACAGCTGGTGGTTCATGTTCTTCTATTTCATCACCTTCGGCGGCTTTGTCGGGCTGGCCAATTCGCTGTCGCTCTATTTCACCATCCAATATCACGTGTCCGGGGTCGCCGCCGGACTGATGGTGGCGATCGTGGTGATGTTCGGTTCCTGCTTCCGTCCGGTCGGCGGCTTCATTGCCGACAAAGTGGGCGGGGTGAAGACGCTTTCCGTGCTGTTCGCCATCGTCAGCCTGGCCTATCTCGGCGCGGCGATGCTGCCCTCCGGTCCTGCCCCCTTGGATGGCGGCACCGGCGCGGTGGCGGGATGGAGCTTGAGCAACATGCCATTGATTTCCTGGCTGTCGGTCGGGATCTTCTCGGTCGGCGTGCTATGCCTGGGCATGGGCAATGGCGCCGTGTTCCAGCTGATCCCTCAGCGTTTCCAGGGCGAGATCGGCACCATGACCGGTCTGGTCGGCTGCATGGGCGGCGTCGGCGGCTTCTTCCTGGCCAAGACGCTGGGCAATTCCAAAGAAATGACCGGCGATTTCATGGCCGGCTTCCTGTTCTTCTCGGCGCTGGTGCTGCTGGGGTTGGTGTTCCTCACCAGCGTCAAGAGGCGCTGGCGCTCGACCTGGGGTGCGGTCGCGAACGCCCGTGTCTGATCACGCTGGCCCGGCCGGACAGCCTTGCCAGCTGGTTCCGGCCGGGATGAATTCGCCCTTCATGATGACGGACAGCGGGCCGATATTGGCGCGGTCGCCAACTTCCGCGCCAAACAGCACGATGGAATAGGCGCCCAGTGTGACTTGCGAGCCGATCTTCACATGGTCGATCTTCATCACCCGGTCTTCGAACAGATGGGTCTGCGGGCTGGCGAAGGCGTTGAGTTCGGAATGATCGCCGATGGCGACGCAGTCGAATTCGGTGATGTCGGTGCTGTCGAGATAGACGCCCTTGCCGATCTTGGCGCCGAACAGCCGCATCATGGTCGGCAGCCAAGGAGTGCCGCGCAGATAGAGCAGGAAATTCGGGATGGCGATGCCTTCATACATGCTGGTGACGGCTTCCGACAGCCAGACGAAGGGCGTCCACATCGGGGCGCTGCGCGCGGTGTAGCGGCCGATCAGAACCCATTTCAGCGCCAGCACGAAAAGCGCGGCGCAGATGCCGAACATCAGTCCGGCCATGACCAAGGCGAAGATCACCATCGACCAGCGGCCGGCGGCGGCGATCGGCATCACCACATTGACCACGGTGTAGCCAAAGGCGGTGATGATCGAATTGGGGGCGATGATGCGGAAGGCTTCGATCAGACCGCGCGCGATGCGCCGGCGGAATGACGGGCGGAAGGTCAGATGGTCGGGGAAGCCGCACACAGTCTCGCGCGCCGGCAGATGGAAGGGCGGCGAGCCGAACCAGGTTTCGCCGCTTTTCATCGCCTGATTGGGCGGCACGCAGGATCTGACCCCGATCAGCACATTCTCCGGCAATATGCTGCCGGAAGGAACATAGGAGCTGTTGCCGACGAAGGAGCGGCGCATCAGTTCGGTGGGCTCCAGCGTCATCCAGCCGCCATCCACCTTCTCGTCGCCCAGCATCACATTGTCGGCGACGAAGGTCTCGTCGCCCAAAGTCAGCATGTCGGGCAACAGCCCGACGGCGGTGGAGATCTCGGCGTCGCGCCCGACCTTGGCGCCTAGCAGCCGGTACCAGAACGGCGCATAGACCGTGGCATAGACGCCGTGCAGCATGGCCAGGCTGGCGCGCTGAATCTGGTTCACCACCCATTTCACCAGGTAGAGATTGCTGTGCAGCGAATAGCGGCCCGGCTGCATCTTGGGCAGCACCACCCAACGCACCAAGGCCGAGAGGAAGGCGGTACCGACGATCAAAGCGGCGGTGGCCGGGAAGGCCAGCATCAGATATTTCAGCAGCTGAACCGACAGATCGCTGCCTTGCAGCAGCGGGAAGATGTCCGGATTGTCGATCCAGTCGATCATGATGAAGCAGGGGAAGATCGGCACGAAGAACAAGGTCGCCACCGCCAGCGCGCCGATGGTGAAGAACAGGAGCTCAGCCTGCTCTCGACCCTTCGATAGATGCGGCCGTTCCGGCTGGGAGGCCTTGTCGAAGGCGCCGGCGTCGCGCACCGGCGAGCCGGCCCACACCCGGCCGGCCGGCACCGAGATGCCGCTGGTCAGCGCGGTCTGGCCCTCGATATGGGCGAATTCGCCGATTTTCACATTGCCCTGCAGCGCGCAGAAGGAGCGGACGCAGGCATCCGGGCCGATATCGATGCGGCCCAGATTGAGATAGCCCTCGGACACCCAGCCATTTTCGAAATAGACGGCGTTGCTGATGGTGGCGCGATCGCCGATCGAGATCAGATCGGGGGCGCGAACGGTGATTGCGCCGATGATCACGTCCCGCCCGATCTTGGCGCCGAGGGCGCGCAGGAACCAGCTATAGAGCGAGGATCCCGACAGCAGATAGACGGGAGCGGCGCCGACGATGCGATCCGCCAGCCACCAGCGGAAATAGGCGACCCCCCACAGCGGATAGCGGCCGGGCTTCAGACGGCCGGCGATCAGCCATTTGGCGCAGATGGCAAAGGCGAATTCGAACAGCGTGGCGACCAGGAAAGCGCCGACCGAAGCGGCGATCGCCAAAGCCAGCGAATCCTCGGGATCGCCGGTCATGTAGTGATAGGTGAAGAAGGGCGCCAGCCATTGCACCATGCGCACGGCGATCAAGACCGGAACGGCGGCGCCTTGCGCCAGGCCGCAGCGCCAGCGGCGGACCTGGGAGGCCGGCGTCCAATCGCGGGTGCCCTCGTCGCGCTCCTTCTTGACGGTGGCCAGCAGTTCGGCGATGGCGCCGACGCGCCTTAGGCGATAGATCTCGGTGACGGTGACATGGGCGAAGCGGGGATCGGAGCGGAGTTTCGATGCCAAGCGCGCCGCCAACAGCGAATGCCCACCCATATCGGCGAAGAAATCGGCCTCGCGCCGCACCGCCTGACCGGGCATCAGGGCGGCGATGGCGGCGAACAGGGTCTCTTCCGCCGGGTTTTGCGGAGTGTCGGAGGCGATATCTTCGGCCGTCGTCAATTCACGCTTTTTCAGCGCATTGCGGTCGATCTTGCCCGAGGTAAGGCGCGGCATTTCCGCCACATCGACAAAGCGCGACGGCACCATGTAAGGCGGCAGGGTCTGGCCGAGATAGGCGCGCAGCTCGGCGGCGCCGATTTCGGCGCCTTCGCTCACCAAAAAGGCGACCAGCTGATCGACCCCGCCATCCTGGCGCAGCACCACGGCGTTGGTCTTCACCCCGGGAAATTGCGCGATCACCGCCTCGATCTCGCCGAGTTCGACGCGATAGCCGCGGATCTTGATCTGGCTGTCGGTGCGGCCAAGACATTGCACATTGCCGTCGACATCGATCCGGGCCAGATCGCCGGTGCGATAGAGGCGGCCGAACTTCGCGTCCGGAGCCCACGGATTGGCGATGAATTTCTCGGCCGTCAGCTCCGGCCGGCCAAGATAGCCGGCCGCCACGCCGGGACCCGAGATGCACAGCTCGCCGACTTCGCCATCGGCGGCCAGCGCCAGGCTGTCGCTTTCCGGGTCCAGGATCAAAAGGCCGTAATTGGGCAAAGGCTTGCCGATGGTGACCGGTTGGTCCGCCGCCAATTCGGCGATGCTGGCGGTGACCGTCGCCTCGGTCGGGCCATAGGAGTTGAACAGCGGCCGGCCGGGGCGCACCCAGCGCTCGGCCAAGGCCGGCGGGCACATTTCGCCGCCCAGATTGATCAGGCGCAAGCTCGGGATCTCGGTCTCGAACAAGGCCAAAAGGGTCGGCACCGTATGCAGAACCGTGATGGCGTTTTCGCTAAGCTTGGCGGGCAGCGCCTCCGGATCGCCGGCGAGCTCGCGCGGCGCGATCCATAAAGTGGCGCCGACCAGATAGCTGATCCAGATCTCTTCAAATGACATGTCGAAGGCGATGGAGAAGCCTTGATAGACCTTGTCGTCTTGGCGCACCCCCAGCACCGCGTTCTCGGCGCGCAGGAAATGGCAGATGCTGCCCTGAGTGATCTCGATGCCCTTCGGCTTGCCGGTCGAGCCGGACGTGTAGATCACATAAGCCGGATCTTGCGGCGAGGCGCGCCGGACCGGCGCCTCCACCGACCCGGTGAAATCCTCGAAGCGCCAGCTTCCGGGGATTTTCTCCGCCAGCCCATCGCCGCTGACCAGCCCCACCGCCTGGGCGTCGTCGAGGCAGACCTGCACCCGGTCGGCGGGAACTTCGCCATCCATCGGCAGCCAGGCGGCGCCCGCCTTGGCGATGGCGAGCTGCGCCACCAATTGATCGATGCCGCGCGGCATCCAAAGTCCGACGATCTTGCCGGGACCGGCGCCCCGCAGCCTCAGATGCGAGGCGACGTCCTCGGCGCGCCGGTCGAGTTCGCCATAGGTCAGGCTGCGCTCGGCATGGATCAGGGCGATGGCGTCGGGATGGCGTCGCGCGGTGGCGGCGAACAGGTCGGCGAGGGTCTCTTCCGCCAAGAGATCGGGGCGCGCCGGACCATAAATAACGTTGGCCGAATTGAGTTTCGGCTTCGGCAGATCGATGGAGTTTAGGGCGGACATTCGCAACGCTTCCTGACTGAGCCCGTCATACAGTCGAATGACCGCAAAAAAAAGAATATTTGCATCGGATCGGCGACAAGTAAGATGCCGCCATGGCCGATATCGACCGCGATGACCGACCTTCACCCGATGCGCTGCTGGCGGAAGCCCAGCGCGAGATGCGCGGGCGCCTGAAAATCTTCCTCGGCGCCTCGCCCGGCGTCGGCAAGACCTATGCCATGCTGGAAGCCGCGCATGAGCGGCAGAAAGAAGGCATCGACATCGTCATCGGCGTGGTCGAGACGCATGGCCGCAAGGAGACCGAAAGGCTGGTCGCCGGCCTGCCGATGGTGGCCCCGAAGACCGTGGAATATCGCGGCCGGGTATTCCACGAGATGGATCTTGAAGCCATCCTGGCGCGCCGTCCGAAATTCGTCCTGGTCGACGAGCTGGCGCACACCAATGTGCCGGGCTCGCGCCATGTCAAACGCTATCAGGATGTGGAAGAGATCCTGCGCGCCGGGATCAATGTCTATTCGACGTTGAACATTCAGCATCTGGAAAGCCTGAACGACGTCATCGAGCGGATCGCCGGCATCAAGGTGCGGGAGACGCTTCCGGACTCGGTGCTGGGCAGCGCCGATGAGATCGAGCTGATCGATCTGCCGCCGGAAGACCTGCTGAAGCGCCTGGCGGAAGGCAAGGTCTATGTGCCGGAGCAGGCCAAGCGCGCCGCCCAGAATTTCTTCTCTCCGGGCAATCTGACCGCCTTGCGCGAGATGGCGCTGCGCCACGCCGCCGAGCGGGTCGACGCCCAAATGGTCAATTACATGCGGGCGCATGCGATCTCCGGGCCATGGCCGGCGCGCGAACGCATCCTGGTCTGCGTCGGCGACGATATGAGCAGCGCCCGGATGATCCGCGTCGCCAAGCGCATGGCGGAGCGCCGCAACGCCGCTTGGGTGGCGGTCTATGTCGAGACCCATCGCCACATGTCGCTGTCCGAGGAGGATCGCGACGGCATCGACCGCGCCCTGCGTCTGGCCGAGCAGCTGGGCGGCGAGAGCGTCACCTTGCAGGGCGAAGACGTCACCGGCGAGATCCTCAATTATGCCCGCGAGCATAATTGCACCCAGCTGATCGTCGGCCGGCAGCGCCGGCGCAGCTGGCGGCGGCTGTTCACCCCCTCGATCACACAAAGGCTGCTGCAGCAAAGCAGCGCGTTCGACGTGCTGCTGGTCGGCGGCGACGACGCCGACGAGCCGGCGCCGCTACCCACCAAGAAGCCGGCGGAAGAGATCAATTGGCTGGCCTATATCCTCGCCACGCTGGGCGTTGCGGCGGCCACCGGCATCGGCTTCGTCATCAATATCTGGCTGTCGCTTCCCAACATCTCGGTCGGCTTTCTGATCGCGGTGATGCTGATCGCCATGAAATTGGGCCGCGGTCCCGCCATCTTCGCCTCGGTGGCGAGCTTCCTCTCCTTCAATTTCTGTTTCGCCGAGCCGCGCTTCAGCTTCGCGCTGGACGATCCGCAATTCATCCTCACCATCGTCTTCTTCCTGATCGCCGCCATCATCGTCTCGAACCTGGCCAGCCGGGTGCAGACCCAGGTCGACAGCGCCAAATTGTCGGCGCGCCGCACCTCGAACCTCTATGAGTTCTCGCGCAAGATCGCCGCCGCCGCCACCAGGGACGACGTGCTGTGGGCGGTGGTGCATCACGTCGCCGCCACCATTCACGGCAAATCCCTGGTGCTGCAGCCGGACGACGGCAGATTGGGCATCGCCGCCGGCTATCCGCCCGAGGATCAGATCGACGACAAGGATAGCGCCGCCGCCGACTGGACCTGGGCCAACGCCAGACCGGCCGGACGCGGCTCCACCACGCTTCCCACCGCCAACTGGCTGTTTCTGCCGCTGCGCACCGCGCGCGGACCGGTTGGCGTGCTCGGCATCCAGATGGAGGGCCAGGATTTCCTCGGCCCGGAAGACAGCCGCCTTCTCGAAACCTTGGCAGACCAGGCGGCGGTGGCGATCGAGCGCACCTCGCTGGTGGCCGACGTCGAGGCGGCGCGCCTCACCGCCGAGACCGAAAGACTGCGCTCGGCGCTGCTGTCCTCGCTGTCGCACGATCTCAGGACACCTTTGGTGTCGATCCTGGGCGCCGCCACCTCGCTCATCAATTATCAGGACGGGCTTAGCGCCAATGACCGCAGCGAGCTGGCGCACACCATTCAGGACGAGGCGGAACGGCTGAACCGCTTCGTGCAGAATCTGCTCGACATGACCCGCCTCGGATCCGGCTCGATGAAGCCGAATGCCGATTGGGCGGACCTCAACGACATCATCCGCGCCGCCGTCGAACGCGCCGAGAAGCTCTTGAAACGCCGCCAGGTGCGTATCGATATAGATCCGGCGATCCCGCTGCTTCATGTGGATTCGGTTCTGGTCCAGCAAGTGTTCTTCAATCTGCTCGACAATGCCTGTAAATATTCGCCCGCCGGCAGCACCGTCACCATCTGGGCGCGGGCCAAGAAGGACCAGGTGCTGATCGAAGTGTGCGACCAAGGCGCCGGCATTCCGGAAAGCGATCGCGAGAAGGTGTTCGACATGTTCTATCGGGTGCAGGCCACCGACAAGCAGACGGCCGGCACCGGTCTCGGCCTCGCCATCTGCCGCGGCATCATCGAGGCGCATGACGGCACCATCAAGGCCGAACCCGGTCTGCACGGCGCCGGGACCTGTATCGTCATCACTCTCCCCAAACTGGCGCCTCCGGTCATGGAAGCCGCGGAAATGAAGGCCTGACATGTCAAAAATTCTGGTGGTCGACGATGAAGCGCAGATCCGGAAGTTTCTGCGCATCTCCCTTGGCGCCTCCGGGCACCAGGTGATCGAGGCGGAGACCGCCGGCGAAGGCATCCGCCTGACCGAAAGCGAAAAGCCGGAATTGGTGATCCTGGATCTCGGCCTGCCCGACATGGACGGCCAGGAAGCGATCTCGGCGATCCGCGAAAAATCCGTCGTCCCGATCATCGTCTTGTCGGTGCGCTCCACCGAGGTCGACAAGGTCGAGGCGCTGGATCGCGGCGCCGATGATTATGTGGTGAAGCCGTTCGGCATCGGCGAGCTGATGGCCAGGCTGCGAGCGGCGCTGCGGTCCCCCGCGCTGCCCGACAAGGCCGCCGAGACCTTGAAGATCGGCAGCCTGCATCTCGATTTCGGCCGCCGGGTGATCTCGCGGGACGGCCAGGAAATCAGGCTTTCCAAGCGGGAATATGATTTGTTGCGTTTTCTCGCCGCCGCCCCCGACCATGTGGTCACCCATAAAGAGATCCTGGGCGCCGTGTGGGGTCCGGCGCATACCGAAGACACCGTCTATTTGCGGGTCTATGTCAATCAGCTGCGCCAGAAGCTGGAATCCGATCCCTCGTTGCCGCGCCTCATTCTCACCGAACCGGGGGTGGGGTATCGCCTGGCGACCCAGCAATGAGCCTGTTGCTGCACGGCTCCTGTGTGGCGTGGCCGGAGGGCGCGGTGCTGCTCCGCGGCGAATCCGGATCGGGAAAGTCGGATTTGGCCTTGCGGCTGATCGATCTGGGCGCCGAATTGGTGGCCGACGATCAGGTGGTCTTGGAAAAAGAGGATGGCCGTCTGATCGCCAGCCCACCGGAAAATCTGGCTGGATTGCTGGAAGTCCGCGGCATCGGCATCTTGTCGGTCGGCCATCGCGCCAAAGCGCCGCTGCTGTTGGTGATCGATCTGGTCGATGCGGAGCGGGTCGAGCGGATGCCGGAAGCGCAAACCGCCGATCTGCTCGATGTCGAACTGCCGCTTTACCGGCTGTCGCCCTGGCCGGCGTCGGCGCCGAACAAGGTTCGCCTTGCGATGCGTACCGCGAGCGGCTCTATAATATCGGTATCATGAGCAGCCAAGCCCGACCCGACACCGAGTGTTTGCAGTCCAGCGCCTCTGTCGTGGTGGTCACCGGTCTATCCGGCGCCGGCAAAAGTCTCGCCCTCAAATCCTTGGAAGATCTCGGATTCGAGGCGGTGGACAATCTGCCTTTGTCGCTGCTGGCGCCTTTGGTCAGGGGCGATCGCACCTGTCCCTTGGCGATCGGCATCGACATCCGCACCCGCGATTTCGGCGCGGCGCCGATGCTGGCCGAACTCGATCGGCTGCGCCAGGAGAGCAAGATCCCGTTCAGCCTGCTGTTCGTCGATTGCGACGATGACGTGCTGGCCAGGCGCTTCACCGAGACCAGACGGCGCCATCCCTTGGCGGTGGACCGGCCGTTGCTCGACGGCATCGCCCATGAGCGAAAATTGGTGGCGCCGCTCAGAAACCGCGCCGATCTGGTGATCGACACCTCGTCCTTGCCGCCGGCCGAACTCCGCCGCGTGCTGTCCGGACACTATAGGTTCGAGGAAAAATCGCCGCTTCTGCTGTTCGTCACCTCTTTTTCCTATCGCCGCGGCCTGCCGCGCGAGGCGGATCTGGTGTTCGATGCGCGGTTCCTCAACAATCCCTATTATGTGCCTGAACTGAAAGCATTTTCCGGCATGGAGCCGAAGGTCGCCGACTTCATCGCCGCCGATCCCGGCTTCACCCCTTTTTTCGAGGGATTGACCGGATTGTTGCGTCCGCTCTTGCCGCGCTTCACGCTAGAGGGCAAAAGTTATCTAACCATAGCGATCGGTTGCACTGGCGGCCGCCATCGTTCGGTCTATACCGCCGAACGTCTGGCGGCTTGGCTGCGCGAACAGGGACAGAGGGTGGATCTGCGCCATCGCGACCTCGATCGGGGAGAATTGACGTGAAGGCCCAACGATGATTGGCATGGTGCTGGTAACCCATGGCCGCCTGGCCGACGAGCTGGTGGCGGCTTTGGAGCATGTGGTGGGTCCGCAGCCGAACGTGTCCACGGTGTGCATCGGACCGGAAGACGATATGGAACAGCGCCGCCGCGATATTCTTGAGCAGGTGGGCAAGGTCGATGACGGCGCCGGCGTGGTGGTCTTGACCGACATGTTCGGCGGCACGCCATCCAATCTGGCGATCTCGATCATGGACAAGGCAAAGGTCGAGGTGATCGCCGGGGTCAATCTGCCGATGCTGATCAAGCTGGCTTCGGTACGGCATCACGAGAATCTGGTGGATGCGGTGGCCAGTGCCCAGGAGGCCGGCCGCAAATATATCAATGTCGCCTCGCGGCTGCTCAGTCAGGAAAGTCCATAGTGGCGGAAACGGAGCAGGGCGGAGACTGGCAGTCGCGGAGCGCTACCATCTGCAACCGGCGCGGTCTGCACGCGCGGGCGGCGGCGAAATTCGTCAAGCTGGCGGGAACTTTCAACGCCACGCTTTTGGTTTCCAATCGCGGGACCGAGGTATCGGGACTTTCGATCATGGGTCTGATGATGCTGGCGGCGGCGCCCGGCTGCACCATCGAGATCAAGGGGCGCGGCCCCGAGGGAGATAAGGCGCTGCAAGCGCTGGTGGCTTTAGTCGACGCGAAGTTCGACGAAGAGGATTGAAACGTCCATGCTGATGGCGGACGACGACGAAAAAGTGTTCGTCGGGCTGGGTGTGTCACCCGGCATCGCTATCGGCTTGGTCCATCTGCACGACCGCCACGACAATGCGCCGGTGCCGCATTACCGCATCGCCAAGGATCAGGTGGCGCGCGAACGCGCCCGCTTCGCCGAGGCGGTGGAAAAGGCGCAAGCCCAGATCGACAAGCTGCAGCATCGCGCCCGCGATCTGCCGGGCGCCTCGGGCGAAGAGCTCGGCTACATGCTGGAAGCCTATCGCCAGATGCTGGACAATTCCCGCCTGACGCGGGGCGTCGACCAGCGCATCCTGGCGGAACGGGCCAATGCGGAAGCCG
>Ga0213872_10002448_pt1 | contig 10913 bp, 7 predicted proteins | sample VelepicomBERX_R2_FD_160071 | JGI IMG/M metagenome (GOLD analysis project Ga0213872, IMG submission 160071) | Rhizosphere microbial communities from Vellozia epidendroides in rupestrian grasslands, the National Park of Serra do Cipo, Brazil - RX_R2 | ecosystem: Host-associated > Plants > Roots >... | reverse complement strand
GGAGTTGCAGGAGGGAAAGCATGCGGCTGCAAACTTTGGGGCCGGGATCTTCTGTAACTCCTGACTCCTGACTCCTGACTCCTGACTCCTGACTCCTGAACTCCTGAACTCCTGAACTCCTGCAACTCCTGCCTCCTACGGTGTCACCGTTCGAGCATGGCCCAGGTGAACTCCGCACCCTTGCCGGTGACTCGAGCGATCTTGATCCAGAGCATCGCTGCTCCTTCCAGGTAGCGGGAAATCGTGATATCGCCCGAGTCGAACGGGCGGAATCCAAGGTCGGTCGCCAGGGACGCCACTACGGCCTTAGCACCGGAATCGTTTCCGCACAAAAACATGATCGGGCGGAGATCGCCATAACCCGGATACTGAGCGTCGGCAAAATTTTCGTAGCCGTACGTGTTGAAGGCTTTTACGACATGGGCGGCGGGAGCCAGCCGAGCAACCTCTTCTCCGCCGGAGTTGTCCGGACCAAACAATAAAATAAATCCTGGGCCGATCGGATTCGTGCAGTCGACCAGGACCTTCCCGGTCAGGTCCCCGGCAGACCGAATTGCTTCGCCGACCGCAGTGTAGGGGGTCGCGAGAAAAATTGCATCTGCAGCACCGCAAGCCAATGGTGGTGGTTTCGCCGAAAGAGAAGTATTCCCATTAAGCGCTTGCTGCAGCGATTCCGAAGCCAGATTGCGGGCTGCAAAAACGACCTGATGTCCGGCCCGAGAGAGGGAATTCGCCAAAGCAGCTCCCACACTGCCACTTCCAATGATTGCTGTTTTCATCCAGCAGTCGTTTACCAAGGGTTGACTTGTTTCGGAAATATAACTTTTATCTCGGATTAATATATTTCATATATAAACAATGGAACTGCGTCACCTCCGATATTTTGTCGCCGTAGCCCAGGACCAAAGCTTTTCGCGCGCCGCGCGCCGGCTCAATATTGCGCAGCCTCCGCTGAGTATGCAGATACGCGATCTGGAGTCTGAACTCGGCACGAGGCTATTTAACCGCACCACCCGCAACGTGGAACTAACACCGATCGGGGCCGTGTTGCTGCCGGAAGCTATCCGCATCCTGGATCAAACAAAGACTTCTTTCGAACGTGTGCAATCACTGGTCACAGGATTGCGGAACCGGGTGCGTCTCGGCATTCTTCCGACGGTGGCGATCGAGCCCTTCGCGAGCAGACTGAGAACCTTTCGTGGAGAGTATCCGGAGGTCGAGCTTCAGCTGGGGCAAGGGAGTGTCGAATCCTTGCTGGAGATGGTAGCCGAAGGCCGGCTCGACGCCGCCATCGTCCGGCCTCCGCTGTCTCCCCGCCGCTACGAGTTTCGCACCTTACATCGCGAAACTCTTGCCCTGCTTCTACCCGATGATCATCAACTCGGGAGATACAAGAGAATCCCGTGGCGATGCATGCAGGATCAAAAAGTCCTACTCATCGAAGGCAATTCGAGATTGGGCGCGACGTTTATCACCCAGTGCGAAAAGCGAAAAATCCGGCCAAAAATCGACTACAGCGCCCAAGGGCTTCCATCCCTCTACTGGATGGTCAGCGCCGGCTTTGGCGTCTGTCCGTTTTGGACTTCCGAATTCAGATCGCCCGCTGCGAATTGCTTGATCCGTCGTTTTGAACGACCCGACCCGACTTTGGAAATCGTGCTGGTCTGGCAGAAAGGGAACTGTAATCCTTGGTGCGAGAGATTGGCCAAAACCCTTATGGTGACTAGCCCGCAAAAATCACAAAAAACTGAAGCAAGGAGCTGATTGCGGGCTAGAAAGCAGCGGAATTATCCGACATAGCCGGAGGCCAGCTTCGCTCTACGAGCTACGCCGCGCCCGCAAAGCTGAAAAGGCCGCGCCATAGCGAAGCGGCGGCGGGATTCTGCTGCCTGAGCCTGCATCGCTCACAAATCTCTAAAGATTTGTGAGCGATGCGGGCTACCGGGGCGTCAACCGCAGAAACTCATTCGGAGCGATCTTCACCAGCACCACGCGTAAATCGTTTTGTTTCTTAACCTGGTAGAGCTCGACTTTTTCTTTGTCATCTTTGCCGACTTTAAACGCTTCGAACTCCGGCAGTTTCACCGGTTCATTGGTTTGCAGGAAATAGGGTTGACCCCTCCACCGCAGCACTTCTCGTCCCGGATTTGCCCTCGGATCGAACCCGAGAGTAACCGGGTCCGCAACAGCGGTTGGTTCAGAGATCTGCTCAAGATTTGTTCGATTCTGACGATCGATCCATACCGTCAACGCCACGATGAACATCACCAACAGGAATCCCCCCATCAGACCGTAGGCCCATTTTTCCGCTGGCAGTGATTCATTCGCGTTTTGGTCCATTTGAAGCAGACTAGATACCGCGGCAGCACCCCAACCTCAATCATTCTCGCCGCGCCGCATACGACCTATATGTCCTATACGACCTATATGACCTATATGACCTATAAAGAGATGCGCCCGAAGCACCCTACCGCTTTTGCGCCAACGAATACTTCGGTTGATACCGCTTTAACTGGGCTGGCAGAAGCACGGGTAGCGGCTGCTGAGCAGCGCTTCGCGTTGCATTGACGAAGCGATTCGCAGTCTGCTTCAGGCTCTGCCATCGATCCCAATCGTACTCGGGAGCCTGCGTGATTTGCCGAAGCAAGCTCCTCCATTCGGTGATTGCACGCTCTATGTCTCCCGGTCGCAGCAACTCGTTGACCAGCTTGTGCCGTGACGTCTGGTGTTCAACGACTTCCCGGATGACCTCGGCCGCACCGGCACCATATGCAGGAGGCAAACCCATTTCGAGATAACCCGGAAAATCAACCCGATTATAGGTTTGCTGGCAGATTAGACCCAGCCGGCCGCCGAACGGGGACTCATCGAGAGCAAAGCGATGCCCGGCTCTCAGGTTTCCCAGGTCGAACACCAGGTCTTCCATGGGGTAGTCCGCTTGCTCAAGCGCCGCTGCAATCGCCAAGCCCTCTCCGTGATTGAAAAAGCTAAAGAGCACGCCGCGCCGGGTTGGTTCGCCAGACTCGCCAATCAATCCAAGCTGGCGCCACGCAAACGCCGGCGTTACACTGAGCTCCATAGCCAGGCATTCCTCCCGGAATTCGCATGTCTCGCAAATTTCCGGATAATTCCTCTTCGTCTTCGGGTCAGCCAGCCAATATCCGAACTCGTCGAGATAGCCTTGCGCGCTCAGACTATCGAAACGGAATCGTGCCACCACCACTTTTTCTCGACAAACCAGATCCCATAATTGGCCACCCATTTCCGTTGCGACGAGCGGCAACAAATCCCGCTCGAAGTCCGCGGGCGGCAGGCTTCGTTTCAGACTAATCAAAGGATATTTTTGCTGGAGCCGCTTCCGGAGCCACTTTGCTGCGCGCCAGCCGTTTTCTGAGATGACGGCCACCGGCACTTCGCGTCCATATTCGAAACGGTCCTGGCCTACCCGGATCTTACAAAGGTTCCCGAAGCCTATGCCATCCAGACTCGAGGCAACCGTTAACGCCGGTCGCCATTGATCTCGCCGCGTCCGAACCCGGAGACTTCCGAGCGTTGTGGCGGCGGGCGCCGGCTGATTCTGCCAGAGAGCGCGCGAATTTTGCATTTTTTCCTGGTGCCTTCGAACGAATCGTCCCCGCTCCCCGTCCACTCGGAGTCCGCAAGGACGCGGCGAACCCGCATAAAACCCTTCTACCCCGAGCGCCAGCGGCCTCGTGGAAAACAAGCGCCGTCCAAGTTCGAGCGCACCCAGGAAGGGATCTTCTCCACGCTTAGAAGCGACATGCATTACCGCCAGAAAAGAAGGCCAATCGATCGGGTCCGGCCTCTTAAGTTTCAGAGGAAAGGCCTCATGCAACCGTGGAACTTCAGGCGTCACCAACGCGTACCCAGTCTCGTCAAGTCCGCGCCTCCCGGCTCGACCGAACATTTGTAACAGCTCATCAGGACGCACGTGACGCTGGAAATTGCCCGCCATGTAGTGTGTTCCAGTGACGAGCACCGATCGCATCGAAAAGTTAATACCTGCAGCGAGCCCCATTGTGGCGACCACCACACGAAGTTGGCCCCGCTTGGCCAGAGGTTCGATGATCCCGGCGCGAACCGCGTAACTGAGACCGCTATGGTGATAGGCGACACGGTGCCTCAATAGCTTCGCCAGGGGTTCGCCGGCAGCCGCGGCCTGTTCCTGGCTGATGGACATTGGTTCGTCGATGGCGAGTGCCCCCGCGAGGGTTTGCGCCAGATCTTCGGCGCTGTTCCGGCGGGGAGCAAAAACCAGTAATGGCCCAAGATCGGCTAGCAATGCGCGAGAAATAAGCCTTGGCCAATAGGCTCGGATGGATGCCGGTGCCTGCATCGGGAGATCGTTGAGCATGACTTCCTCGAGACGCACCGGACGTTCCTGGTGCGCCACATGCTCCACTGTTCTGCCAATGCGCCTAAGCCAGCCAACCACATCCTCAGGATTTGCCACGCTGCCGCTCAGCAGCAGAATCTGCGTTTCTGGCGGCGCAAGGGAGAGTATCAACTCATAGTTCATCCCGCGAACTGGATCGGCCAACAGCTGGTACTCGTCCACGACAAGCAGCCGTGGGCCTTCCCGCTTTAAAAAGCGCCCTTTTTGAGTTTCGAGCGTCGCCACGACAACCCGCGCTCCTAAATTCTCGGCGAGGTCCCCGGTCGAAATGCCTACGTCCCATCCCCGCGCTCTCCACTCCGCGAGTTTGTCGTTCGCCAGGGCTCGCGTCGGTACCGTATAGACCGCCTGACCTCGCAGGGATTCGTATAATAGCTCAAAGATATAGGTCTTCCCCGCACCCGTTGGAGCCTGCACAACAACGTCTTTTCCCTCCCGGAGGAGATTCACCGCATCCTGTTGCCACTTGTCTGGGATGATCAGGTTGACCATCGGGCGAGTGTAAGTTTTGAGTCTTGGGTTTTGGGTCTTGAGTTTTGAGTTTGAGTGTCAGCCGCTCGCGCCCCGATGATCGCACGTCATTCGCAACACGAATGAACCGTAGCTTTGAAATTTGCTCACGCAAAACTCAAAACACAAAACTCCACATGAACGGCCGGCTCGGGAGAAGTAGCACGGGCGTCTCGCCCGTGGTTTCGGTCGTTATCCTGCCGCTACGCCGACTGCACCATGAACCACGGCTGGGTCGCCCGTGCCAGTTCACCCGAGCCGGCCGTTCATGTGGATAAAATGCGACAAACAGTCCAAAGACGACGAGCAGCTTGTTATTTTATGAGCACCAGAACAAATAGCTCACAGTTGCGAGGCCTCAGTCTCCTCGGGATTCGGATCGGGAGAGGGCTTGGCACACCAGTTGCTCTATCGTCACTTGGCTTCATTCGGGGGAGGTCCGAATGTTAAATCGCGTAGCACAGTCTCAAAGGGGGTTAACCTCTAGAGGGTAGATAGGGATAGCAGGTTAAAGCAGATCGTGCACGTGAATACCTTGCGAGGAAGTCGACTTGGAGGGAGTCGTACTTCCTCGCAGCATTTTCAGCCATTGACATGTAGCAGAGTCGGGGCCCGTCCCCGGGAAGGAATGGTGGGTGGTTACCCGACATGAAAAAAATCGAGGCGATCATCAAACCCTTTAAGCTGGAAGAAGTTAAGTCAGGATTGGCTGAGCTCGGGATCGAAGGCATGACTGTCAGTGAAGTCAAGGGCTACGGTCAATCCGCTCATTGCATACGCCCCCCCTACAGCCCGAGTCGGCTCCCGTTCATCCCAAAACTAAAAGTTGAACTTATCGTCAGAAACGAATTGCTAGGTTCTGCACTTGCTGCAATAAAGCAATGCGCGCGGACCGGAACACGAGGCGATGGCAAGATCTTTGTGCAAGATCTCCTGGAGGTTATCCGAATACGTACGGAAGAACGCGGTGATCGAGCCATCTAAGAAGTTCAGCGCCTCGGAAACCTCAGTCTCAACCAACTCTTAACCCTTAACCATCCAACCTAGAATCATCTATGACCCCAGCCGAAATCTCCACATTCATTCAAGAGAAGGGCATTAAATTAATCGACTTCAAGTTCGCCGATTTGCTCGGGACCTGGCAGCACTTCACGACCACGCTCAATGAGTACAGCGAAGATATCTTTACAGACGGTTTGGGCTTCGACGGCTCTAGCATTCGCGGCTGGAGGGTGATTCACGCCAGCGATATGCTGGTGATTCCGGACCCTGCGACTGCTTGGATTGATCCCTTCAACGCCGAACCGACCCTCAGCCTGATCTGCACGATTCAGGATCCAATCACCCGCGAACCCTACGAGCGGGATCCACGCGGCGTGGCTGAAAAGGCCGAAGCCTATCTAAAGAGCACGGGTATTGCCGACACGGCGTACTTCGGACCCGAGGCGGAATTTTTCATCTTCGACGACGTGCGATACGATTACAGCTCGAACGGCTCGTTCCACAGTGTCGATAGCGTCGAAGGCATTTGGAACACGGCGCGGGAAGAGTTCCCGAATCTCGGTCACAAGATCCGGCACAAGGAAGGCTACTTTCCGGTCGCTCCGGCTGACACGCTCCAGGATATCCGCAATGAAATGTGTCTGGAACTCGAAAAGGCCGGTGTTCCGATCGAGCGGCAACACCATGAAGTTGCTACTGCAGGCCAGGCAGAAATCGATATCCGTTTCGCACCTTTGAAGATAATGGGCGACTTCATGATGTATTACAAATACATCCTCAAGAACGTCGCAAAGAAGTACAACAAAGTCGTTACGCTGATGCCTAAACCTCTTTTTGGCGATAACGGCTCAGGCATGCATACGCACTCCTCCCTGTGGAAAGATGGTAAGCCGCTCTTTGCGGGTGACAAGTACGCCGGCCTCAGCGAAATGGCCCTTTTCTACATTGGCGGCCTCCTCAAGCATGCCCCGGCGCTGACAGCCATTACCAATCCAACGACCAACAGTTACAAGCGGCTTGTCCCGGGATTCGAAGCTCCGGTTAACCTCGCGTACTCCGCTCGCAACCGTTCGGCTGCCATTCGGATCCCGACCTACTCTCAAAATCCGAAGGCGAAACGCGTTGAGTTTCGCACGCCGGACCCCGCAGCAACTTCATACCTGGCGTTTGCAGCACTTTTGCTTGCCGGACTAGACGGTATCCAGAACCGCATCGATCCAGGCGACCCGCTGGATAAGAACCTGTACGAACTACCACCCGAAGAACTCGCCAAGGTGCCAACCGTGCCAGATTCCTTGCTCGGAGCGCTTGAAACACTTGAAGGCGATCACGAATTTCTGCTCAAAGGAGACGTGTTTACCCAGGACTTCATCGATAACTGGATCGAAATGAAGAAAAAGGAGTACGATGCTCTGCGTCTTCGACCCCACCCGTACGAGTTCTACATGTACTTCGATCTATAGTTCTCGGATCGTCCGCGAAGGATTATCCAACAGGCGCCCAAGACATCTCGGGCGCCTTTTCTTTTAGGAGTTGCAGGAGTCAGGAGTTGCAGGAGGTCGATCGACCGGTGAGCCTGCAGCCAAAAAACTCGATACGTAGATGGATCGATTCCGAACTGGTGTGACTCGTTAGTGTGTAGCCGCGGCGACTGTACCTCCTGAACTCCTGACTCCTGAACTCCTGCAACTCCTGAATTCTCAACTCCTGTCTCCTGCCTTTTCCTTGAATTCTCCGAGTTTCGGCTACTATATACCCCAAGACTTCTGGCCGTTATGAAACTTCTCGCCGTCCATCCCGGGTGTCTGATGTACTCAAAAATCTACCTGCGCCTGGAGCCGCTGGGCCTTGAGTTGGTAGCTGCGGCGGCCCGTCAGGGTGGGCATGACGTGCGAGTGATCGATCTCCAGGCCGAGCGCCATGTGGACTATTTCCGGCTGGTTAACGACTGGCAACCAGACGTTATCGCCTTTTCCTGCAACTATCTCGCCAATGTCCCCGAGATCCTTGATCTCGCGGCTGTGACAAAGATCAAGCTTCCAAATTGTTTCATTTTCGTTGGCGGACACAGTGCTTCGTTTATTGCGCAAGAGATCCTCGAACATAGTCGGGGTTCGATTGACTGTGTGTTGAAGGGCGAAGGCGAACCCTCGATTGTCCCTCTGCTTGAGGCCGCCCGGGACGACCGGAAGTCACTCCACCGCGTGCCTGGCGTGCACACTCTGGAAGGGCAAGGGCCAAGACCACTGTTCGTAAACAGCCTGGATGATCTCATGCCGGCCAGAGACCTGGTTCGAAACCGGAGACGGTATTTCATCGGGGTTCTGGACCCATGCGCATCAATCGAATTCAGCCGCGGTTGCCCTTGGGATTGCGTTTTTTGCAGCGCCTGGACGTTTTACGGACGAAGCTATCGAACGAAATCTCCGGAAGTTGCGGTGGAAGAAATCTCGCGCATTCGCGAACCGGGGGTGTTTCTGCTCGACGATGTGGCCTTTATCCAAGTCGAGCACGGCATGCGAATCGGAGAACTGATCGCAAAAAAGGGTATTCGAAAAAAATATTACCTCGAGACCCGTGGCGATATTTTGTTGCGGAACAAAGAAGTATTCCAGTTTTGGCGGAAGTTGGGACTCGAATACATGTTTTTAGGCATCGAGGCGATCGATGAGGAAGGGCTTCGGCAGTTCCGCAAGAGAGTGACCCTGTCCCAGAATTTTGAAGCGCTGGAGTTTGCTCGCTCTCTGGGGGTCTCGGTAGCGATCAATATCATTGCGGATCCCTCCTGGGATCGTGAACGTTTCAAGGTTATCCGGGAATGGTGCATGGAAATTCCCGAGATCGTGAATATCAGTGTGAACACGCCTTATCCCGGCACGGAAAGCTGGCGCACCGAATCACGAAAATTGAGCACGCGTGACTACCGGCTTTTCGATATCCAACACGCAGTTCTGCCTACTGCACTACCGTTGGAGGAGTTCTATCGCGAACTCGTAGAAACGCAGCGTGTGCTGAGCATGAAACACCTTGGAATGGCTGCCCTTCGGGAAGCGGCCGGGCTCGCTGTCGAACGATTGCTGCATGGTCAAACCAACTTTGTGAAGATGCTGTGGAAGTTTAATAGCGTCTACAATCCAAACCTGCAGATCGAAGACCACCGGCAGCCGGTGAAGTACGAGATCACGTTACCCCCGGATCAGCACGGCAAGGTAGACCGCAAGAGTCTCTACATTCATACCGCCAAGGGCCGCCAGGGACGGCAAATCGACGCCTCGACCGAGGCATTCGTTGATGCGACCCGGATGGGAGCTGATCATTAGCGGTCGCGCTTCCCCGCGATACCGCCGGTAGGGACGCGCTTCGTCGCGTCCTGGCTCCAAGCCCAGGCCAAGGTGAAACCTGGCCCTACCGGATCGTTCGGTAGGGACGCGCTTCGTCGCGTCCTGGCTCCGAGCCTAGGCCAAGGTGAAACTTGGCCCTACCGTCTGTTTGGCCCTACCGTCTGTTTGGCCCTACCGTCTGTTTGGCCCCGCGTCCGGTATGGACGCGCTGCGTGACCGGCGCGATCGGAATTCGCTGAAATCTACTTTTTTCTCTTGCTACGGATGCGGGTTGCCCCCTGTCTTATTGACTTAACCTGACCCCCTTTTTTTGCCGAGCATGCGAAAAGGCTACCTAGCTCTCGTTCTTCACGCCCATTTGCCGTTTGTTCGGCATCCGGAGTATCCGGAGTTCCTCGAGGAAGACTGGTTGTTCGAGGCGATCACCGAAACTTATGTGCCTCTTTGGCAGGTATTTGAGGGCTTAGTTCGCGACGGCGTGCCCTTCAGGTTGACGATGTCGTTGACTCCGACGCTGTGCGCCATGCTTAATGATGATCTGCTGCGAGAGCGCTACCTCAGGTATCTCGATCGCGCGATCGGGCTGGCCAAACGCGAGATCGAACGGACCCAGTCAGAACCGGAAATAAATCATCTTGCGAGAATTTATTACTCCCGTTTTCTGGAATGCCGCGAGATTTACGTCGACCGGTTGCAGTGCGATCTGGTTGGCGCGTTCAAACGGTTTCAAGATGCCGGTTTTCTTGAGATCATCACTTGCGCGGCGACGCACGGGTTCCTTCCCTTGATGGAGCAGCATCCCGAAGCGGTGCGCGCTCAGATTCAGATCGCCTGCGACGATTATCAAGCCAATTTCGGGCGGAAGCCGCGGGGCATTTGGTTACCCGAATGCGCCTATTTCTCCGGCCTGGAGAACTACCTGCAAGAAGCGGAACTCCGTTGGTTTTCCCTTGATGCTCACGGCTTGATGTTCGGCAATCCGCGTCCGCGCTACGCGATCTACACGCCCTGTTTTACGGCGGCCGGTCCGGCTGCCTTTGGACGAGACCGCGAATCAAGCAAACAGGTCTGGAGTGCACTGGAAGGATATCCCGGTGACCCGGCCTACCGCGATTTCTACCGCGATATAGGTCATGATCTCGATTTGGACTATCTGCGTCCGTTCCTGCCAGCAGATGGCACGAGAAAATTCACCGGCATCAAGTATCATCGGATCACAGGCCGTACCCCGCATAAGCAGATCTATGTTCCCGGGTGGGCCGAAGGTGCGGCTGATCATCACGCGGGTGATTTTATGGTCAGCCGCGCGAAGCAGATTGAGCATCTCATTCAGGTCACCAATATCGAGCCGATCGTATTGAGCCCGTTCGACGCTGAGTTATTTGGTCACTGGTGGTACGAAGGGCCCAGGTTTCTTAATCTGTTCCTCCGCAAAGCGGTCTACGACCAAAAAGTGTTCCGATTGACTACACCCAGCGACTATCTGAAGGGCCACGACACGCTGCAGATTATTGCGCCGAGCCCGTCGAGCTGGGGCCACAAAGGGTTTTGGGAGGTTTGGTTGGATGAATCCAATTCCTGGATCTATCCCCACCTACATGCCGCCGCCCGGCGCATGACCGAGTCGGCTCGCGCCGTGCAAG
>Ga0213872_10002446_pt1 | contig 10919 bp, 12 predicted proteins | sample VelepicomBERX_R2_FD_160071 | JGI IMG/M metagenome (GOLD analysis project Ga0213872, IMG submission 160071) | Rhizosphere microbial communities from Vellozia epidendroides in rupestrian grasslands, the National Park of Serra do Cipo, Brazil - RX_R2 | ecosystem: Host-associated > Plants > Roots >... | reverse complement strand
CGCGCACGGTGAACAAGCACCTGGAGCACATCTTCGAAAAGCTCGGCGTGGAAACCCGGACCGCTGCGGCCGCCATGGCGGGACGCCTGCTGACCTGAGCCATGGGCGCCATGCGCTTCAGTGCCCCGGGCTCCGCCCCGGATCATCCTGCCTGCGGAGCTCCACGAGCAGCGCCTGGTGGAACCGTTCAGGCTCTTCGATCTGGGGTGCATGGCCCAGTCCCTCGAATTCGATCAGGCGCCCCCCCGGAATGGTCTGCACCACCTGCCGCCCCAGGCGGTCATAGCGACCCAGTTGGCGGCGCAGTTCGGGCGGCGCCACATCGCTGCCGATCGCGGTGGTGTCCGCCGTGCCCAGCATCAGGGTGGTGGGCACCTTCAACAAACCGAATTCGTAGACCACCGGCTGGGTGAAGATCATGTCGTAGATGAGCGCCGAGTTCCAGGCCACGAGTTCGTGCCCCGGCCCCTGGTTCAACCCTGCGAGCATGTCCACCCACCGGTCGTACTCCGGCTTCCAGCGGCCCCCGTAATAAACGGCGCGTTCGTACTGACGCACGCCCTCCGCAGACAGCCGGAGCTCACGCTGAAACCATTCGTCCGGTGTGCGACTCGGCACGCCCAGGGCCTTCCAGTCCTCGAGTCCGATGGGGTTGGGGTTCAGCAGCAGCAGGCTTCGTACCGTCTCGGGGAACATCAGGGCATAGCGGGCGGCCAGCATCCCTCCGGTCGAATGCCCGACCAAGCTGGCCCGGTCCACCCCCAACTGCTGCAGCAGGGCCGCCGTGTTGCGGGCCAACTGCTGGAAGCTGTACTGGTAGTGGGCCGGTTTGCTCGAGGCGCAGAAACCGATCTGATCCGGCACCACGACCCGGTAGCCGCTCTGGCTCAGAAACGCCATGGTCTGCGCCCAGGTCGCGCCGCAGAAATTCTTGCCATGCATCAGCACCACGGTCTGTCCCGTGGCTGGCGCCCTGGCCGGGAGGTCCATGTAGGCCATCTGCAGATCCTGTCCCTGAGACCGGAAGCTGAAATGCTGCACCGGATAGGGATAGGCAAAGCCCTCCAGTTCAGGCCCGTAACGGGTGGCTTCGGCCGGCTGGGCGAACACCCGGGGCAGCCCCAGAAGACAGAAGGCCAGCAGGCCGACACGGAGCAGCACGGTGGACGACATGCACGCCGTCCGGCGGATCGACAAGGCCATGGGCCCTCCTGTTGCGGGTCGGCCAAGAGCGTAGCAGAGAGTGGAGCCTGCCACCTCCCCGGCGCGGCCGTGGGCATGGACCTGGCCCGCCTACCCGGCTCACATCAAGGTGACACATGAGGCCACCAGACTGCTCACCCTGTGCCCTCTCCTTCCCCTGCCACGATGAAACCCTCCGCCTTCCGCCCTGTCCTGCTGCTGTCCCTGCTGCTCGCCTTCGGTGCCCACGCCGAAGAGCCGCGCAAGATCGCCTTCGTGGACACCGGCAACACCGGCCGCAGCGTCAGTGCCGAAGCCCTGGCCAGCCGCTTCATTGCCGAACACGGCCTCAAGGTCGCGGTGATCTCGCGCGCCGTCGACATGGACCCCTTCGATGTCAAGCCCGAGGCCAATGCCGCCCAGCTGCTGCTGGAGCGCGGCCTCGATGTGCGCGCCCATGTGGCCGCGCAGATGAGCGCCAACGACGCACGCCACGCCGACCTGATCCTGACCATGACCGAGAAGCACAAGGCCCGCGTGATCGAGACCTTCCCGGAGGCCCGCGACAAGACCTTCACCCTGGCCGAATACGCCTCGGGCAGCCACCAGGACGTGCCCGACGCCTGGGGCAAGCCGATGGCGGTCTATGTGGCGATGATCCACCAGCTCGACGAACTGCTGCCGGCCGCGCTGGACAAGGCGGCGCTCCGCTGACACCGGGCCCGCGCAGGCCCAGCGTGCGCCGCCGTCGAGGTGGACGTATCAGCTTGAGGGCACGACGCGACCACCGCGCCTGATTTTCTGCACCGCCTGCGCCCCGGGTGGGGCAGGGCCAGCAGCAAGCCTCAGCCCCCGCTGGCAAACACACTCAGGCCCAGCAGCACCCACAGCCACACCAGCACCCCGTTGCTGGCCGCGAACAGCGCCAGCCGGTGCATCACCCGGTTGTAGCTCAGGTGCACCAGGCTGTGCAGCACCCGCAGGCCCACATAGGCCCAGGCCAGATCGACCATCCGCGGGGTGGCGCAATGCATCACCACCATGATCAGGCCGGCCACGTAGAACAGCACCGGCAGCTCCAGCAGGTTCATGTAGTTGCGGTTGGGCAGGCTCACCGCCTTGGGCACCGAGGCCGACTCGCCGTACCTGAAGTCATCGGCCACGATCTCGCGGCGCAGGCCCGCGCGGACGCGGGTGATCGGAATCAGCAGCAGCACCAGGGCCGTCCAGGCGGCCAGGGCGAACAATGGCGCGAGCACGGTCTGGGCTGTCATCGCAGGTCCTCGCGGCGGACGATGGTCTTGCCGATCGGCGCCAGCGCCAGCACCGCCAGCTTCAGGTGCTGCAGGCCGAAGGGGATGCCGATCAGGGTGACGAAGCAGGCCAGCGCCGCCGCCAGGTGACCGACCGCCAGCCAGAAGCCAGCAAAGACAAACCAGACCAGGTTGCCGAGCAGGCCCAGGAAACCGGTGCCCAGGTCGTCCTGGCCGCTGAGCTCGCGGCGGCTGACGGCCTCCCGGCCGAAGGGCAGGAAGGTGAACTGGCCGATCACGAAGCAGGCCCGGCCCCAGGGAATGCCGACGATGGTCGCAAAGGCCAACAGGCCGAGCAGCCACCAGCACAGCCCCATGACCAGGCCGCCGAACAGCAGCCACAGAAAGTTGCCGAGGGCCCGCATGGTGCCGGCCTCAGACGGTTTCGCGGTAGGCGCCGAAACGCCCCGCCATCGGCAGCACCCGCGCGGCCAGCGGCTGCACCGCCTGGGCGATGGCGCCGATGTGCTCGGGGGTGGTGCCGCAGCAGCCGCCCACGATGTTGACCAGGCCTTCGTCGGCAAACTCGCGGATCAGCCGGCTGGTGACCTCGGGGGTCTCGTCGAAGCCGGTGTCGCTCATCGGGTTGGGCAGGCCGGCGTTGGGGTAGCAGCTGATGAAGGTGTCGGGCGCGGCGCGGTTGAGCTCCTGGATGTAGGGCCGCATCAGGGTGGCGCCCAGCGCGCAGTTCAGGCCGATGGCCAGCGGCTGGGCATGGCGCACGCTGTGCCAGAAGGCGGTCACGGTCTGCCCCGACAGGATGCGGCCCGAGGCATCGGTGACGGTGCCGCTGATGAGGATGGGCAGGCGCTCGCCGCTGGCCTCGAAGAATTCGTCGATGGCGAACAGCGCGGCCTTGGCGTTCAGGGTGTCGAAGATGGTCTCGACCAGCAGCACGTCGGCACCGCCTTCGACCAGGGCCTCGGTCTGTTCGTAGTAGGCGGCGCGCAGCTCCTCGAAATCGACATTGCGGGCACCCGGGTCGTTCACGTCGGGGCTGATGCTGGCGGTCTTGGGGGTCGGGCCCAGGGCGCCGGCCACGAAGCGCGGCTTGTCGGGCGTGCTGAACTTGTCGCAGGCGGCCCGGGCCAGCCGGGCCGACACCAGGTTCATCTCGCGTGCCAGCTCGGCCATGTCGTAGTCGGCCTGGGCGACGGTGGTGGCGCCGAAGGTGTTGGTCTCGATGAGGTCGGCCCCGGCGGCCAGATAGCCTTCATGGATGCTGCCGATGACGTCGGGCCGGGTGAGGCTGAGCAGCTCGTTGTTGCCCTTGATGTCCTTGTGGAAATCCGCAAACCGGCGCCCCTGGCTGCCGGGACCGGCATAGCCCTCGCCGCGGTACTGGGCTTCGCTGAGCTTGAAGCGCTGGATCATGGTGCCCATGGCGCCATCGAGGATGGCGATGCGCCGGGACAGGATTTCAGGCAGCGCCTGCGCGCGGGTGTAGACGAGGGGTTTCATACCCGGATTGTAGGAAGCTGGCCGGCCCCCGCCACCGTGGGGGGCCGGTCCCGGGTCGGGCACCCTGTTGCAAATCGGCAGGCTTTGCTAGACTGGTTGGTTATTGAGCGTCGCCTGCAGCCACAGACAAAACAAAAAAGGGGGAGTGCCTGTCCCTTCGCCCGTGCCTTCATGAGTCCCTGGCTGTGCTGCACCACACCATCGGTCGGCCCACATGGGCACCAAGGAGTCTCATGGCCATCTGGCACCAGGAGGTATGGACCTCCATCGAGCAGTCGGTAGACAGCCCCGACATCCTGGCCTTGCTCAGGCTCTGGCAGTCGCTGCGCCCGGCCGAGGGCGCCATGCCCGCATTGGCTTCGTTTTCGATCGATGGCCCTCTGGCCGCCTTTGCCGCCCAGGTCACGGTCTTCGAACCCGAGGAGGACGGCGACTACCGGGTCTACTACTGTGGCGATGAGGTCCGCCGCGACAGCGCCAGCGACCCCAGCGGTCAGCGGGTCGGCCAGACCGGCGATGCGCTGGCCAGTCTGCAGCTGCAGCATTTCCAGGCGGTGACAAGCCGGGCGCAGCCGGTCTACGTCCGCCATTTCTCACGCCGCAACCCCTGCGTGCTGACCTGGGAACGCCTGGTGATGCCCCTGCGTGATGACGATGGACGGGTCTGGATCGTGGCCTTCAACCAGGCCACCGAAGCCCGGGCCCGCCTGCTCGAGACCGTGCTGGACGGCAGCGGCGAAGCCGTGCTGGTGCTGCGCAGCCTGCGCGGGCCGCGTGGCGAATTGCAGCATTGGCTGGTCACCGTGGCCAACACCGCCTTCTCCCGGCTGGCCGGCGCCCTTCCGGGCCGCCAGGTGGGCGCCCTGGCCCACGAGGCCTTCGCCGGCTGGCCCTCGCTGGCCCTGGACGCCGACTGCCGCGCCGTGGTCGGCAACCGGGCGGCGCTGCAGCGCGATCTGTCGCTGACCGTCGACCAGCAGACGCTGCACTTCGCCCTCCAGATCACCCCCTTGCTCGACGGCTGCGTGGTCCGCCTCAGCGATGTCACCGCCGCCCGCGCGCAGGAGCAGGCCCTGCGCGACAGCGCCAGACAGCTGCAGGCCGACAATGAAGAGCTGCGCCAGCAGGCCTGGCTGGACGGCCTGACCGGACTGCTCAACCGGCGCGCCCTCGACACCATCCTCGAACGCGAGGTGGCCCGCGCCCAGCGCCTGGGTGAGCCGCTGGCCCTGGTGATGTGCGACATCGACCATTTCAAGGCCTTCAACGATTTCTATGGCCACCTGATCGGCGACGACTGCCTGCGCGAAGTGGGGCAGGTGCTGGGTTCGGTGGTGCAACGGGCCACCGACATGGTGGCCCGCTACGGCGGCGAGGAATTCACCCTGGTGCTGCCCAACACCGATCTCGAAGGCGGGCTGGAGCTGGTGCAGCGCATCCAGCAGTCGCTGCATGACCGGGGCCTGCCGGACGCCACCTCGCCCAACGGCAAGCTGCTGACCCTGAGCTTCGGCGTGGCCCAGTACAACCCGCGCCTGGACACCGGCGCCAAGACCTTCCTCGAGCGCGCCGATGCCGCGCTCTACCGCGCCAAGCACCAGGGGCGCAACCGGGTCGGTGCGGCCTTCAGCGAGTCCTTCGAGGTCTCGCAGAGCAGCCTCACCGAGGCCTGAGCCGCGCAGCCGATCAGGCCACCAGCCCGGCGAAGACCGTCTGCACGTCGTCGTTGCCGTCGATGGCGGCCAGGAAGGACTCCACCTCTTCGAGCTGTTCGGCGCTCAGGCTGGCCGCGCTGATCGGGTTCTTGGGCTTGTAGCCCAGCTTGGCCGAGACCACATTGAAGCCCTGGGCCGGCAGGGCCCGGCTGACCAGATCGAGATCGGCCGCCTCGGTGATGAACAGGGTGTGCCCCTCCTCGTCGCCGGGCTCGAAGTCCTGGGCGCCCGCCTCGATGGCCGCCAGCTCGGGGTCGGCGCCGGCCACGGCGGGTTCGGCCTCGATCAGGCCCACATGGTCGAAGTCCCAGGACACCGAGCCCGAGGTGCCGAGCTGGCCCTTGCGGAACAGCACCCGCATCTCGGGTGCGGTGCGGTTCACGTTGTCGGTCAGGCATTCGACCATCACCGGCACGCGGTGCGGTGCAAAGCCCTCATAGATCACATGCTCGAAATGCGCCGCATCGACGCCGATGCCGGCGCCCTTCTTGATGGCCCGTTCGAGCGTGTCCTTGGGCATGGACACCTTGCGGGCCTGCTCGACCACCAGACGCAGGCGCGAATTCAGCGCCGGGTCGGCACCACCGCGTGCGGCCACCATGATTTCCTTGGCCAGCTTGCCAAACAGCTTGCCGCGGGCATCGGCCACCTGTGCCTTGCCCTTTGCTTTCCATTGCGCGCCCATGTCGATGCTTTCTTGGAGTTGGGATCGGCCGCGCCGACCTCGTCGGCACCGGCCCTGGACCTGGCATCGGAGACCAGGAAGGGTGCAATTTATACACCCAGGCGGCCCCGGCAACGTCGATTCAGGACAAAGCAGGCGTTCGGACCTCGATCGATCCGGCTCGATAATGCCGCCTTCTCAGCCTGGCACCGCCCCGCAACGTGACCCCGTCCTCTACCCCGGCCTGGACCGACTTTCCCTCCACCGATCTGGCCCTTTGGCTGGGGCAGCATGGCCTGGCCTTCTGGGCCCTGGGCTGCCTGTCCGCCCTGGCCCTGACCGGCCTGCTGTGGCGGCTGCGCCGCCGCCTCGGACCGGGGGCCCTGTGGTTCGGCGCCGCCCTGCCCGCTGCGCTGCTGTTGGCCGCCCTGGCCAGCCAGATCGGGCCCGGCCATGCGCTGCCGCGCTTCGACGAGGCCCTGACGGCCAGCCTGGCCCGCTCCGTGCCGCCGACCACCCTGGCGTGGTTCACCGTGCCCACCTGGCTCGGCAACCCGGCCCCGGTGGCCGTGCTGGCGGTGCTGGTGGCGCTCTGGCTGGGCTGGCGCCGGCAACGCGCACTGGCCGGGATCTGGCTGTTGGCGGTGATCGGCAACACCGTGCTGAACTGGGGGCTCAAGCAGCTGTTCGCACGCCAGCGCCCGACCCCGCTGGACGGCCTGCTGCACGAAACCGGCTACAGCTTTCCCAGCGGCCACGCCTCGGGGGTGCTGGTCACCTATGGCACGCTGGCCTACCTCGTGCTGCGCCTGGCGCCGGCGCGCTGGCATCTGCCGGTCCTGCTGGCCACGGTGCTGCTGGTGGTCAGTGCGCCCATGAGCCGGGTGTTCCTGCAGGTGCATTACGCCAGCGATGTGCTGGCCGGCCTGTGCAGCGGCACCCTGTGGCTGCTGCTGTGTCTTAGAGCCTGTTCAATGTCTCGCACGGGCCGCGTTGGAGCGCAATCGGGATGAGTGGGCGGCCCGGATGCGCCGCATGGGCTCGTGCCCATGCAAACAGTCGGGGCATCCAATCGCCCGATTTCGCTCCAACCCGAAGGGCAGTGGCCTTTTCGGGCGGTCTGCGGCGTTGCGGTGCTTGTCGATAGCCGGGCTATCGACGGCGCACCGCGCCTTGCATCCCATCCCGAAAAGACCGCTGCGCGACCCGTGGGAGACATTGAACAGGCTCTGAGGCTGGCGCAGCGGCTGCGCCAGGACTGACACCCCACCCGGCTCAACGCCGCTGCAGGTGCTCGCCCATCCAGCGCTGCAGGTCCTGCCACATCTGGCGGGTCTCGGCGGGCAGGGGCGCGCGCAGGGCATTGGGCAGCTCGATGGTCACCACCGGCACCCCCTTGTGCACGCCGCCGTAATAGCCCAGCGACCCCGGGAACACCCCGACCGGGTCCAGTGTCAGGCGCCCCAGGTGCTTGGGCGCCTCGCTGGGCCCGTCGAAGTCGAGCACCCCGTAGGGTGCATGGATGCTGACGATCAGGTCCGGGGCGAAGGCCTCCATCTGGGCCTGCACCAGCCGGCTCTCGGGCTCGGACAGGGGTTTGGGCCCGGGCCAGCGCCGGGGGTCCTTGCGGGTGCGTTGCACCCAGTAGCGCGGCGCCTCCTGCTCCCAGCGCGGGGTCGGGAAATTGCGGTTGAGGTCGACGCCATGCGCATTCGTGCGGCGTGGCGGCTGGGCCAGCAGGCCGTCGGGGTTGAGCACCGGGACGAAGCGCCAGCGGGCGGTGCCCGGCGCCTGCTGGGCCAGCCCCATCCATTGCAGGGCCACGCTGCTGGCCGACAGTTCGTCGCCATGGATGGCCCCCAGCACCAGCACCTTGAGCGGCGCGGTCGCTGGCCCCACATCGCCCATCCAGAGTTCGCGCCCCTGCACCGAGCGGGCGCCCGAGGGCTTCAATGGCAGCGCTGCGCAGTCCTGCGACTGGAAACCGGGCAGGCGGTGGTTCCAGAGACTGCACGGCGCACCCGGCTGCGGTGGCGCCGCCGCAGCGCCGGCCGGTGCCGCGCCCACCTGGGCGGACAGCCCGAGCCATGCGCACACAAGCGCCTGCCCGACCCGCCAGGCCTTGGGGTGGTCCGCTGCGCCCGGCATCAGTGCAACAGGCGCGGCAGCGACAGAAAGCCCAGCACGGCGCCGTCGAAATCATCGGGCGCCTCGAGCTGCGGCCAATGCCCCACCCCGCGCAGCACCGCCACGGTGGCGCTGGCGCCCACCGCGTCGGCCATGCGGTGCATCGGCTCGGCGGGCGCCAGCCGATCGAATTCGCCGCCCACCAGCAGGGTCGGCACATGGATGCGCGACAGCTCGGCCTGGCGGTTGAAATGGGCCGAGGCCTCGGCGGCCCGGCGGTAGGTGACCGGACTGACCTGGCCCATGGCATGGCGGGCCAGGCCCAATCCTTCGGGCAGGGCGCCGGGGCCGGTGAGCCGGGGCAGATGGAAGTCGGCCAGCTGGGCCATGGTCTCGCCATCGGCCAGGACCGGGGTCTCTTCACCCGCCAGGGCGCCCTCGATGCGGGAGCCCTGGGCCAGGCTGGCGCAGAGCACCAGGCGGCTGACCAGCTCGGGCCGGCGCGCCACCAGCTCCTGGGCCACCATGCCGCCCATGCCGTGACCGATCAGGATGACGCTGCCGCAGCGCAGGCCATCGATGAGGTCGGCGCAACACTGGGCCAGTCCCTTGAAGCCATAGGGCTCGACCGGCGCGCTGCGGCCATAGCCCGGCATGTCCCAGGCCACGGCCCGGTAGCCGGCCCCGGCGAAGGTCTCGACCTGGGGCGCAAAGCTCAGGTGGCCGCCGAACAGGTCGTGCAGCATGAGGATGGTCGGGCCGGCGCCCAGGGTGGTGAAGGCGGGGGGCGCAGTCATACGGGATGGGAGGTCGATCGCAACAAAACTGGAAACGCTGTCGGGGTATCGGGGGCACGGCAGCGGGGTGCCACAGGCAAAGACCATAATAGCCCATCCCCCTGCCGCCTCCAGCCCGTGTCCGACTCCCCCAATGCCCCTGCCGCGGCCCGCGCGCCCTCGTTCTCCGCCCGTGAGTTCCGGGCCTCGCTGGGCATGTTCGCGACCGGTGTGACCATCGTCACCGCCCGCACCGCCGAGGGGCAGCTGCTGGGCCTCACGGCCAACTCCTTCAATTCGGTGTCGCTCGATCCGCCGCTGGTGCTCTGGAGCCTGGCCCGGGCCGCAGGCTCGATGGGCGCCTTCGCGGCCGGCTCGCACTATGCGATCAATGTGCTGGCGGCGGATCAGAAAGCGCTGGCGGAGCGTTTTGCCGCCAAGAGCGGCGATCGCTGGGCCGGTGTGGCACACAGCCTGGGCATCAGCGGCGCCCCGCTGCTGGCCGGCGCGGCCGCCCATTTCGAATGTTTCAACCGCAGCCGCTACGAAGAGGGCGACCACGTGATCTTCGTCGGCGAGGTCGAGCAATGCAGCCACCGCGAGGGCGCCTCGCCGTTGCTGTTCCACGGCGGGCGCTTCTACACCGAGCACCCGCTGTGAAGCTGCGCGCCTTCAGCGGGCGGCGTCGGGCAGCTCGATCTTGACCTCGAGCACCTCAAGGTTGTCCTGGCGTTCGAGGTTGACCTTGATGTCGTCGGGATTGATGGACACGTACTTCGAGATCACCGCCACCAGTTCGCGCTGCAGGTCGGGCAGGTAGTCGGGGCTGGCGGCACTGCGGCCGCTGCGCTCGTGGGCCAGGATGATCTGCAGCCGTTCCTTGGCCACACTGGCGGTCTTCTTCTTCTCACCGAGCAGGAAAGACAGGAATGACATCGTTCAACGCCCTCCGAACATGCGCTTGAAAAAGCCCGGCTTGACGGCTTCGACGAAACGCAGCGGCTTTTCCTCGCCGAGGAAGCGGGCCACCACGTCCTTGTAGGCCTCGGACACATCGCTGCCCTGCGAATGGATCGCGGGCGTGCCCTGGTTGGAGGCCTGCAGCACGGTCTCGGATTCGGGGATCACGCCGATGAGCTTGATGCGCAGGATGTCCTGGATGTCTTCGAGCGAGAGCATCTGGCCGTCTTCGACCCGGTTCGGGTTGTAGCGGGTGATGAGCAGGTGCTCCTTGACCGGCTCCTTGCCCTCGATGGCGCGGCGGGTCTTGGAGCCCAGCATGCCGAGGATGCGGTCGGAGTCGCGCACCGAGGACACCTCGGGGTTGGTCACCAGCAGGGCCTCGTCGGCGAAATGCATCGCCATCAGGGCCCCGGTCTCGATGCCGGCCGGCGAGTCGCAGACGATGTATTCGAAGCCCATGCCGGCCAGTTCGTTGAGCACGCGCTCGACGCCGTCCTGGGTCAGCGCATCCTTGTCGCGGGTCTGTGAGGCGGCCAGCACGAACAGGTTGTCGCACTGCTTGTCCTTGATCAGGGCCTGGTTGAGGTTGGCCTCGTTGTGGATGACGTTGATCAGGTCATACACCACGCGGCGTTCGCAGCCCATGATGAGGTCGAGGTTGCGCAGGCCGACATCGAAATCGATGACGGCCGTCTTGTGACCGCGCAGGGCGAGGCCG
>Ga0213872_10002445_pt1 | contig 10921 bp, 12 predicted proteins | sample VelepicomBERX_R2_FD_160071 | JGI IMG/M metagenome (GOLD analysis project Ga0213872, IMG submission 160071) | Rhizosphere microbial communities from Vellozia epidendroides in rupestrian grasslands, the National Park of Serra do Cipo, Brazil - RX_R2 | ecosystem: Host-associated > Plants > Roots >... | reverse complement strand
TATCACGAGCCGTCCTTCCCGCGAAGGCGGGAACCCAGACGTAGAGCCGCGCCTGCGGCGACATGAGTCATGTCCGCATCCGCGTAATGTCTAGGTTCTCGCCTACGCGGGAACGACGGTTTAACGCATGTCGGATAACAGCCTCGCCAAACCGGCCAGGGTCGAGGGAACGCCTCGGCCCTGCGCCAGCGCGGCGACGGTGCTGACCGGCTGCGGCGACACCATCCCCCCCGATTCCGGCCCATGACCGCCCGATTTTCCGATCGCCGCGACGATCCCGGCGGCGCCGGGGAAGCGCTTCGTGTCCGAGAAGGCGGCGGCCGAGACCGCACCGGTGGCGATCTGTCCTCCGGCGTGGCCGGCGGCGATGACGATGCCCAGCAGCCGCGGCCCGTCGGGCAGGAAGGCGAATAGCGGGCCGCCGGAATCGCCGCGCGCCGCCTCGCAATCGGTCCAGAGGAAGCGCTGATCGGCCGAGACCAGATGGCAGCCGTAATCCAGCACCATGGCGTGCGGGCTTTCGGCGCGGTAGCCGAGTTGGCCCAGCGGCGCGGCGCTGGTTTCGGACAGCTTGCCGATGCCGACCCAGCCGGCGGTGCGGCCCAGCGGCTCTTCCAACTCGGCCACCGCCCAGTCTTCCTCCAGCTTGCCCGGCGCCCAGCCATCCGCCGGCTTGTATGACGCGGCCAGGGAATGCAATTCCGCTTCGCCGCCCTGATAGCCGGCGACGAAATGCACCGACGAGGCCGGCCACCAGTCGCGCGTCGCCGGGTTCCACAGGCAATGCGCGGCGGTTAGCACATGGCGCTCGGAAATCAGCACCCCGGTGCAGAAGCGGCGGCCGGCGACATTGACCCGTCCCACGGCGCTCCAGGGATATTCCATCGCCTCGACATGCAGGCGCGGATTGGCGGAGGCGGCGCCCGCCAGCGCCAGGAACAGGGCGGCCGTCAGGACGGAAAACATTCGCGACAGACTCATGACGGTATTGAAGACCCGCGCGGCGGCGAACACAACCATGGATGTTACGCTTGTCATCACGCCCCGGCGGCGGGATGATGGTCGGCATGACAGAAACCCGTTACCGCCGCTTTGGGGATTTCTATCCCTTCTATCTCAGCGAACACGCCAACCGCCTGTGCCGACGCATGCATTTCGTCGGCTCCACCCTGGTGCTGCTGGCCCTGGCCTGGGCCGTCGCCAGCGGCGACGCCTGGTGGCTGCTGGCGATGCCGGTGGCGGGATATGGATGCGCCTGGATCGGTCATTTCGCCTTCGAAAGGAATCGCCCGGCCACCTTCACCTATCCGCTCTACAGCCTGTTGGGCGATTGGGTGATGTACAAGGACATGTTGAGCGGACGGATCAGCTTCTGATGAGATTTTCCCCTATCGCCTTCATCCTCGCCCTGGCCTTCGGCCTGGGCGGCGTCGCTGTCGCGGAAACGCCGGCCCATTGCTTCGGCACCGGCGATTTGGCGTCGCCGGATGGCGGTATCTCGGTCCGGGTGACGCGCCTGGGACGCAGCGCCTGCGGCGAAAGCCGGGTCGAAGTGTTCTCGGCCGACGGCCATCTGCTCAGCGTCGCCGACTACACCTCGCAAGACGGGCAGAGCGGCGAGGGGGTGATCCAGGCGCAATGGTCGCCGGATTCCCAGTTCCTGGTCTACAGCCTGTCGCCGCCGGCCAGCCGGCCGAGCGGGCGCTACATGCTGGCGATCTATGCCCGCAAGCACAACAGGGTGAAGACCCTGGCCGCCGCCCGGCCGGACTTCACCTTCACGGCGGATGCGCTGGAGGTCGTCGGCAGCGACGGGCAGGTGGTGCGCCTGCCGCTGGCCGGCCCGTGATCCGCGCCCTCTTCGCCGTCCTGGCCTTGTCGGCGTCCGCCGCCGCCGGGGCGGAGGAGTGCGGCACGGCGAACCGCTCGCTGATGGCGCCGTTTTTCGGCACCTGGCGGGACAGCGACGGCAATATCCTGTCGCTGGGATTGGGGACGCTGGCGTCGCTCGGCCAAGCCGATCACGCCCAGGGCAAGCCGCCGGTGCCGGCCAAGATCATCCCGCAGGGGCAGGCGGCCAACGGGCCCGAGGAAATCTCGCTGGATTGCGCCTCGCTGGACGCCTCCGCCGTGCGGGCGCTTCTCGAAGAGCTCGAGGAGTTTCTCACCGACGGTATCGGCGCGCCCGATATGAGCGACGAGGAGGAGGCGATCGACGTCGTGCGGCGGCGTCTCCGCCATCCGCCCTATCCGATGCTGACGGTCCATCTGTATGAGGGCCGGGACTACATGATCCTGGCGGGCGACGGCGAGCTGCTCGACCTCTCCACCGCAGAAGCGAGCCTGGCCTTGCGGCGCTACCGCAAGGCCGTGGCTCATCACTGAGTCTCGCGGACCTGCTTCACTTCTTCCAGCGTCACCGGATCGGCATAGCCATTGCCGAAATGGGTCCGCACATAGGTCACGACGGCGGCGATCTGGGCGTCGCTCATCATGCCTTTGAAGGACGGCATGCCCTTGCTGCCGTTCATCACCAGGGTGACCGGATAGGCCGAGGCGGCCAGCTTGTCGTTCGCGGCCAAAGCGGGGTAATGGCCGGCGCCGGTGCCGCCTTTGGCGTTGGGCATGTGGCAGGCGGCGCAGACCGAGTTGTAGATGCCTTCGCCATCCTGCTTGGCGACGTGGGACGGGCCGGCCAGATTGGCGTGCAGGGTGCCTTCGGCCACCGGCGCCTCGTCGGCGAGGCCGGCGGAGGCGGAAAGCAGGACGAGGCCGGCGGCGATGATGGTCTTCATGTCGGTCTCCTCGTTCAAGCGGCGATGACGCGGCGATGCAGGCGCGACACGGCGTCCAGCGCCGAGAGGATCGCCCCCTCCTGCCAGGCCACCAGTTCCGATACATGGTCGCCGGCCAGCACCAGGCGGCCATTGATCTCGGCGAGATCGCGGTAATGCCGGGCCCGCAGCTCGTCGGTCCAGGCGGCGGCGCATCCCATGGTGAAGGGCGAGCGGTGCCAGCTCCACGAGACGCCGGTCTCGAACTCCGCCTTGTATTGCGGATGCAGCTTCGAGCCTTGTTCCACCGCCGCCTTCACCCGATCGGCGGCCGACAATGACGCCAGCGCGAAGCCTTCCGGGCCGCCGGAGAAGGTGCCCAGCAGCACGCCCTTGCCCGGCTTGTTGTAGCCGAAATTGGGATAGGCGATCTGGCGGATCGGCTGGTCGGTGAACGAGATGCCGCCATAGATGTGGTCGTCCTCCTCCCAGAAGCGGCGCTTGAATTGCAGGCCGGTCTTCACAGCCGGGGAATAGGCTACGGCGCTGGCGGCGGCCAGAAGCTCGGGACCGGCCTGCACCTCCATCTGGGCGAGGATCGGCAGCGGCAGGGTACAGATGCACCAGTCGCCCTTGACCTCGCGCCGGTCCTTGCCGGTCCGCGCATCGACATAGGTGACCGTGACGCCCCTGTCGTCCTGATGGATCGCGGTGACCTTGGCGTTCAGGGTGGTGATGTCCGCCAGGGTCTTGCCGATCGCCTTCGGCGTCGCGTCCATGCCGCCGACCGGCTGGAAGATGGTCGATTGCCACTGATGGGTCTGGCCGAAGGTGAGGGCCCGCCAGACGTCGGACTTCAGCAGGTCGGACAGCGAGATCGGCTGACCGCCCACCGGTTCGGGCATCAGCCCGCCCCCCTTGTTGACGGCGTAGCCGCGCCGCTCGGCGCTGTCATGGCCGGCGACATAGGCATAGTCCTTGTTCAGGGCGCCCCAGCTTTTCAGGGCGTCCAGCAGCATCTCCTGGTCTTCCTTGGTGACGCTCTGGTCCAGCTTGTCCTGGCGGGCGGTCTTGGCCAGCAATTCGGCCACATGGCCCTGGAAATCGGCCTGGACCTCGCGGAAGCGTTGCGGCTTGCCGCCGAAATAGTCCTTGGAATGCACATAGGCGTTGTAATTGATCATGATGAAGGGTTCGAGCTGCACGCCGAACCGCTTGGCATAGTCGAGATAGGCGCGATGGTGATAGGGAATGCGCCACGGGCCGGGATTGAGGTAAAGGCCGGCATCGAAGCCGCATTTCTGCGTCTCGCCGCCCATTTCCGCGATGGTGTCGCCGCCGCGGATGGTCCAGGCGCGTCCGCCGACCCGGTTGTTGTACTCCAGCAGCTCAACTTTATAGCCGGCATTGCGCAATTCTAAGGCAGAAACCAGGCCGGCCCAGCCGGCCCCCAGCACGATCACCTTGGCGCCCTTGGGGCTGCCGTCCAGCCTGATCGGTCCGGCATATTGCGAATCGGCGGCGAAGCCCAGTCCGGTCATCGCCTGATACATGGCCGATCCGCCGGCCACGGCGCCAATCATGCGGAACAGGTCGCGCCGCTTAAGGGCCGGCAAGTTTTCCTGACTGCTCATTCCATCTCCTTCCCGAGGGATGATCGATAGGCAACTCCACGCAAGACTTGTGCCGGTTGGGAGAAGCGCCGCGCGCCGGCGACGCAGGCCACCACGCCGGCGGTCGCCGCCAGCATCGGCCAGCCCACCGGCTCGTGCAGGATCTGCGCCGACAGCGCCAGTCCGAACAAGGGCTGCAGCAGCTGCACCTGCCCGACCGCGGCGATCCCTCCCAGGGCCAATCCACGGTACCAGAATACGAAGCCGGCCAGCATGCTGAACAGCGATACATAGGCTAGCCCGAGCCAGGCCGAGACCGGCACCGGGCCGGTCGCGGCGGGACGCAGCAGCGCCGCCGCCGGCAGGGCCAGCGGCAGCGACAGGACCAGCGCCCAGCAGATCACCCGCAATCCGCCCAGCCGGCGCGACAGCACGCCGCCCTCGGCATAGCCCAGCCCGCAGATGATCACCGCCAGCAGCACCAGCAGATCGCCCGTCGGATCGGCGCCGGCGCCGCGCGACAAGGCGAAGCCGCCGATCACCGCCGCCCCCAGCAGCGAGAACAGCCAGAAGGGCGGGCGCGGCCGCTCGCCGCCGCGCAGCACGCCGAACAAGGCGGTGGTCAGCGACAGCAGGCCGAGAAACACCAGCGAGCGGGCCGAACCGATATGACGCAGCGCCAAGGCGGCCAGCAGCGGAAAGCCGATCACCACCCCGCCGGCGACGACCGCCAGGCTGGGCAGGTCGGAACGGCTCGGTCGCGGGGCGCGCGTCGCCAGCAGCAGCGCGCCCGCCAGCAGCCCGGCGATCGAGGCGCGCGCCGCGGTCAGGAAGAACGGATCCAGGCCGGCCACCGCCAGCCGCGTCGCCGGCATGGTTCCGCTGAAGAACAGCACCGCCGCCAACCCGTTGAGCCAGCCTTTCGACTTATCGGTCATGATCACCTCCACGGCCATTTATCGGTTGCTCCTTCAGGCGATTCCAGAGACAGTTGAGTACAGTTCGATTAAACTGTACTGATACGAAAGGCCGTACGGATGGATGGCGGAGCGGACAATCCCGGCAGTCTGGTCGAGCAGGTGATGCTGCTGGTGCGGCGGCGCATCGCCGCGCGCACCTTGGCGCCGGGCGCCAAGCTGCCGTCGATCCGCGCCCTGGCGGCCGAGATGGGGGTATCGAAATCGACGGTGGTCGAGGCCTATGACCGGCTGGCGGCGGACGCCACCATCCGCTCGCGCCGCGGATCGGGTTTTTTCGTCGCCGGCCATTTGCCGCCCTTATCCCTGTCTGAACTCGGCCCCCGGCTGGACCGCGCCGTGGATCCCTTATGGGTGTCGCGCCAGGTGCTGGAGGCGGGCGAGGGGACGCTGATGCCGGGCTGCGGCTGGCTGCCCGACAGTTGGCTGGCCTCGGACGATCTGCGCCGCGCCCTGCGTGCCCTGGCGCGCGGCGCCGAGACTCCCAGGTTGGTGCGCTACGAGACGCCGCACGGGCTGACGCCGCTGCGCCGGCTGTTGTCGCGGCGGCTGGCGGATCGCGGCATCGAGGCGCCGCCCGACCAGATCATCCTGACCGACAGCGGCACCCAGGCGGTCGATCTGCTGTGCCGTTTCCTGCTCGAGCCGGGCGATACGGTGCTGGTCGACGATCCCTGCTATTTCAATTTCCACGCCTTGCTGCGGGCGCATCGGGTGCGGGTGGTGTCGGTGCCTTACACCCCGACGGGCCCCGATCTTGACGCCTTCGCCGGCGCCCTCGCCGAGCACCGGCCGCGCCTCTATCTGACCAATGTGGCGCTGCATAATCCGACCGGCGCCACCATGGCGCCGGTGACGGCGCACCGGGTGCTGCGCCTGGCGGAACAGCATGGTCTCACCATCATCGAGGACGACGTGTTCGCCGACATGGAGCCGGAACCCTCGGCTCGGCTGGCGGCCTTCGACGGGCTGGAGCGGGTGGTGCAGTTGGGCAGCTTCTCCAAGACCCTGACGGCGGCGGCGCGCTGCGGCTATATCGTCGCCCGGCGCGAGTGGATCGAGCCGCTGCTCGACCTCAAGATCGCCACGTCCTACGGCGCCTCGCGCCTGTCGGCCGAGACGATCCTGGCGGTGATGACCAATGGCAGCTACCGCCATCATCTCGACGGTCTGCGCGAACGCCTGTCGCGCGCCATGGGCGAGGCGGCGGCGCGTCTGCGGACCCTCGGCATCGAGCCGTGGATCGTCCCGCGCGGCGGCATGTTCCTGTGGTGCCGTCTGCCCGACGGCATCGACGCCGCCGATCTGGCGAGACGGGCCCTGTCGCGGGACATCATCCTGGCGCCGGGGAACGTCTTCAGCCTGGCGCACTCGGCCGCACAGTTCATGCGGATCAATGTCGCGCAGGCAAGCGATCAGAGATTGTTCAAGGAGCTGGACGCTCTTCTCGATCCTGGTCCCGCCTGATCACAGCGTCGCCGACACCGCGGCGATCCGTCCGCGCAGCCAGCGATGCGCCGGCTGACCATCCAGCCTCTTGTGCCAGCTCATGACGCTGTGCAGCACCGGCGAGGCGAAGGGCAGTTCGGCAAGATCCACGGGATAGGCGCGGTGGAACTCCTGGGCGATCCGGCGTCCCAGTACGGCGATCATGGTGGATTGCGCCAATATGGCTCCGGCCGACAGATAGGGCGCTTCGAGCGCGATCGAGCGCGACAGGTTCCGTTCGGCCAAAGCCGCGTCGATGAAGCTCATATCCTCGCCGCTCGACGAGATGACGAGGTGGGAGGCGGCGGCGACGCTTGCGATATCCAGCGGCCGCGCGCCGAGCGGATGCCCGTTGCGCATCACCGCGACATAGCGGTCCTCGCGCAGGCGCTGCGAGGAGAACCGGTTTCCCGCCAGAGGCTTGCCGGTAATCGCCAGGTCCAATTCGCCGCGGTCGAGCTGATCGGCCACGTTCAGCGTGCCGCTGGGACGCAGGCTCAGCCGGACATTGGGGGCCAGGGTGTCGCAATCCGAGGCGATGGCGGCCGACAGCACCACCGCGGCGTAGTTATTGACCGCCAGGGTGAACCGGTGCTCGCCGGTGGCCGGGTCGAAGGTCTCGGGATCCAGCGCCCGCTGCAGGTCGCTCAGCGCCTGGCGCACCGGCGCCGCCAGCTCCTCGGCGCGCGGCGTCGGCTGCATGCCCTGAGGCGTGCGGACGAACAGGGGATCCTTCATCAGCCAGCGCAGCCGGTTGAGCGCGTGACTCATCGCCGGCTGGCTGAGGCCGAGACGGTCGGCCGCGCGGGTCACGCTGCGTTCGCGCAGCACCATGTCGAAGGCGACCAGGAGATTGAGATCGAAGAGGGCGAGGTTCATCGCGGATCTCCATTCATTTCATGAATTATATCGTGAAGAACATGCATTTGCATCATGTGCGCGTTTGGCCGATCTTCCTCGCGACTGGAGGTCGAACATGCTGTTGACGAATGGATTGACGCTGCGGCCCTTGCTGCAGGACGGCGAGACGGGGGGAACCCCGGAAGCCCTGGTCATCATGCTTTTCATGGCCGGCGACACGTCGGAACCGGCCCTGCAACTGGCCCGCCACTGGCATCCCCTGGTGCCGCGCGCCGCCTTCCTGGGAGTGGAGCTGGACGATCTGATCTGGCGCGTCGATCTCGGGGCGCTGCAACGGGTCATCACCCAGGCGGCGGAGATTCGCGACCTGTCGCCGGACCAGATCCTGCTGGTCGGGCTGGGCCAAGCCGGCGCGCTGGCGGTCGAGATGGTGCTGCATGGGCTTCTGCCGGCCCTCGGCGTGATCGCCCGCGACCTGCCGCTGCCCTTGGGACGGATGAGTTTTCCGCCTGGTCCCGCCGCCTTCCGGCTGGTGCAGCATTGCAGCGACCGCGATCCCGAGAACGTCCATTTCCACACGCTGCTGGACGATCTGCGGCGCGAGGATGTGGATGTCCGTGCCGTCCTGCTGCCCGAGGAACCGATGTCGCGGCCCGACATGGCGCTGCGCGCGGGCACCGGCTTCCTGGTCGAGCTGGTCGCCCGGGCCGGCGCCCGGATGATCAGGGCGATGTGAAGAGATCGGCCAGCAGCAGGAGATTGGCCGCGGTGATCAGCAGGAACAGCGCCCAGGCGGCGAAAGCGGTCAGCGGACCGTTGCGGAATTTCCCCATGATCGCGGCGTCGCCGGACCAGCGCGTCAGCGGATAGAGCACGAAGGGCAGTTGCAGGCTCAGCACCACCTGACTCAGCACCAGCAGCTTGCCCAGGGCCTGCTCGCCCAGCAGGGCGATGCCGATGAAGGCGGGGATCACCGCCAGGGCGCGGGTGATCAGGCGGCGCTGCCAGCAGGGAATATAGAGGTCGAGGAAGCCTTCCATCACCACCTGGCCGGCGATGGTGCCGGTGAAGGTCGAATTCTGTCCCGAGGCCAGCAGTCCGATGCCGAACAGCACACCGGCCAGCGAGCCGCCGACGATCGGGTCGAGCAGGTGATAGGCGTCGCCGATATCGGCCACCGAGGCATAGCCATGGGCATGGAAGGCGGCGCCGGCGACGATCAGGATGGCGGCGTTGACTCCCATCGCCAGCAGCAGCGAAACCACCGTGTCGGCGCCGAGGAAGGCCAGGGCGTCGCGCCTGGCCTCGTCGTCGGCGCCGACCTGGCGGGTCTGCACGATCGAGGAGTGCAGATAGAGATTGTGCGGCATCACGGTGGCGCCGAGGATGCCGATGGCGAGATAGAGCGGCTCGCGCCGTCCGAGCTCGTGCCAATTGGGCAGCAGGCCTTGCGCCACCTCGGGCCAGTGCGGGCCGATCAGCCAGAGCTGGACGACATAGGTGAGGCCGATGGTCGCCACCAGCCCCAGCACGATGGCTTCCAGCTCGCGGAATTTCTGTCCCTTGAGGCCCAGCACGATCAGCGTGTCGAGGCCGGTCAGCGCCACCCCGGCCAGCAGCGGGATGCCCAGCAGCAGGTGGAAGGCCAGCGCTCCGCCCAGCACCTCGGCGAGGTCGGTGGCGAGGATCGAGATCTCGGCCAGCAGCCACAGCGACAGATTGACGGCGCGGCCGTTGCGCTGCCTCGACAGCTGCGCCAGATCCTTGCCGGCGACCACCCCGACACGCAGCGCCAGCCATTGCAGCAGCATGGCGGCGAGGCCCGACAGCACCACCGCGAACAGCAGGTCATAACCGTATTTCGAGCCGGCCTCGATGTCGGTCGCCCAATTGCCGGGATCCATGTAGCCGACCGAGATCAGCATCCCCGGGCCGGCGAAACGGCGCAGGCGCTGCCAGAAGCCGGCGGCGCGCGGCACGTCGACGCTGCCTTTGACTTCCGGCGGGCAGAAGGGTGCGGTAGCGGTTTTCGGTAATGTGAACATAGGTGTAAAATGTCATATCCTGTAGGAAATCAAAGGATCAGTTCCACGGCGGCTTAAGAGTTTGTTACACGGCCTGAACGGTATACTCTGGGAAATGGCGCCTAAAATCACAACCGCGCCGGGGGAAGAGATCGCTGATGGCGGAAGAGGAAACCGAGTCCAGGCCGTCCGGCCGGGCGCGCCGGATCGAGGCGGATCCGCGGACCGAGGAGTTCGTGATTCTGTTCCGCCGCTATGGCGAGACGGTGGTGCAGCATGTCGCCAACACCACCGGCAATGCCATTGACGCCGCCATTCTCGACAAGGTGAACCGCCAGGTCGAGCCAATGCTGCGCCAGCGCGTCGAATCGCTGGTTAAGGATTATCTGCGCACCGCCTATCAGACCTTGACCGGCGAAATGGTCGACGCCGAAGAGGTCGGCTATCGCGTGCAGTTCCCGCGCCGGCGCCGCTATCACCTGCGCTTCATGACGCTCGCTTTCTCGGATCTGGTAGCGTTCGACGACAAGGCGCTGGTGGTGCTACCCGATGGCGGCAAGATCAAGAAGAACGAGAACAGCACGGCGATGTTCCCCAAATCGCTGCTGGAGGGGATCGACGCCTGGTCGCGCCAGGTGCTCGACAAGCACGACATGCAGTCGGCCAATAACGCCGCTTTCCGCGCCCTCGACCGGCTCGACGTGACCGCCGATCCCGCGGCGGCAGAAGGCGACCGCGATCTGTGGCGGCGTCTGTTCGACATGCCCGACGCCATGGCGCTGATCTGCCCGGTGCTGATGCCGTTCCTGCAGGCCTTCGCCAAGGATTTCGAGGGAGCGCGCACCCACATGCAGCGCGCCATCGGCAGCGGCAGCGACGGCCGGGTGCAATTGAACGCCAAGATGTGGGATCTGCTGTTCGCCCGCATCTTCGGGCGGCTGCTGCGCTATGTCGGCGCCGGCGAGCGCCCCGAGATGGCGGCCCAGGTCGATGACGAAAGTCGCAGGATCATCACGGGTGTCATGACACAATACCGCAAGTGGCGGAAAGAGAACCAGTTGAAGTGAACCGGACCGGGAAACGATGGCGCAAAGACACCCTTCCTTCGGCATCATCGGTGCCGGTTTCAGCGGTTCCCTGCTCGCGGTGCATCTGCTGCGCCGTCTGCCGCACGGATCGCGCGT
>Ga0213872_10002443_pt1 | contig 10926 bp, 7 predicted proteins | sample VelepicomBERX_R2_FD_160071 | JGI IMG/M metagenome (GOLD analysis project Ga0213872, IMG submission 160071) | Rhizosphere microbial communities from Vellozia epidendroides in rupestrian grasslands, the National Park of Serra do Cipo, Brazil - RX_R2 | ecosystem: Host-associated > Plants > Roots >... | reverse complement strand
GCTCGCGACGCTCGCGCGCAGCAAGGCCTATATCGATGCCCATGCGGCGAGCTGGCCCGAGAACTATGCGATCGGCCGCAAGGCTTATGACGAGATGCTGCGCCGCGAAAAGCTGCTCCCCTTCAATGGTGCGGACGTCGAGCTCATCGGCAGGAACCTGCTCGCCCACGGCTGGGCCGAAGAGGCCTGGCTGCACGATCTCTCGGTGCAGCGTGGCGAGGCCTTCGGCGCGGCCAGCGGCGGCGGCATGGCGCCCGCGGGCGCAGCGCTGGTTGGCTACTACCGCGAGCGCATCGACGAACTGCGACGCTTCGTCGATGCGCACCAAGTGATCACGATCCCGGCCTGGCTCGGCGCGATGGAAGTCGTCGAGACGCCGAAGTTCCTGCAGCCGGTCTCGCCCGGCGCCTCGATGAACGCGCCGCGACTGTTCGCCAAGTCGACGACCGGCTACTACTTCATCACGCCGCCCGTTTCGCTCGAGGACGCCGCCAAGCGTCTCGACATGAACGAAGACTTCGACCACGACCGGATCATGTCGACGGCCGCGCACGAAGCGATGCCGGGGCACTTCCTGCAGCTGTCGATCGCGCACCGCCATCCGGACCTGGTCCGCCGCCTGCAGGACTCGGATGCCTTCGCCGAGGGCTGGGCCTTCTACGGCGAGGAGATGTTCGTGCGCCTCGGCCTGTTCGGCGACGACCTGGACGCACGCGTGTTCACCGCACGCTGGGAGCGCGTACGCGGCGCCCGCGCCATCGTCGACGTCAAGCTCGCCGCCGGTGAGTGGAGCGTCGCGCAGGCCGTCGATTTCTTCGTCGCGCAGACCGGCTTCACCCGTGAAGCCTCGCAGGCCGCGATCGCGAACTTCGCATTGCGCCCGGGCTACGCGATCGCCTACTCGGTCGGGCGGCTGCAGCTGGAGCTGCTGTTGTCTCAATACCTGCAGCACAAGGGCGCCGAGGCATCGCTGCGCGACTTCCACGATCGCCTGCTGTCCTATGGCACGACGCCGTTCGCGATCGTCGGGCCGGAACTGCTCGCCGACCTCGACAAGCCGGCCAGCGCGGTCAGGGCTTCCGCCAATTACTGAATCGCCCGCGACAGCGCCCCCACAACGGAAAACGGGCTAGACGCTTGCGCATCTAGCCCGTTGATTCTCTTCTTATTTTTGGTGCGGCTGGCAGGATTCGAACCCACGACCCCTTGGTTCGTAGCCAAGTACTCTATCCAACTGAGCTACAGCCGCGAAGCCTTAGACTATAGCATGAAATTTCTGTGACGCACAACTAACGAGGCTCACTCAAGAAGATCGGCCGTGCGGGCCGTCATGGCAGCTTGGCCGCCGCCTCGAAGCAGCGGGCGCGGCGCTCCGGATCGTCGTCATGCTCGGCCAGCTGCGCGAGCGTGAGCCAGCAACGGCGGCGCAGGGCATTGGAGAGGATCGCGTCGTCACAGACCTGCTCGAGCAGCAGGCGCGACTTGCCCCAGAGCTGACGCTCCGCCAGCGCGTGGCCCAGCGCGTAGACGAGGTATTTGTCGCGCGGGAAGCGCTGCTGCGCCTGTTCGAGCCGCTGGAGCCATTCGGGCCCGATGCCGGCGATGACACGGACAAGCGCCTCGGAAAGCTCGGCGCGCGCATCCACGGATTGCTCGCCGATATCGTCCCAGAAGGGCCGCAGCCAGCCGCGGCCGTCCTCGGGCGAACCGAGCGCAGCCGCGCAGGCGGCGGCGCGCGAAACCACCGCCGCGTCGCGCCGGTCGGCACCGTCGAGCTGCATCCAGACGCGGCGCAGCTGGTCGATGTCGCGGGCGCCGTCGAGGGCTTCGAAGGCCAGCGCGCGCAGCAGGCCCTGCGCTGCCACTTTCGAGAAGCCCTGGTGCTTGGCCAGCAGGCGCGCGGTGCGCAGCGCCTCGAGGGGCTGCTTGTCCAGCCGCGAGGCCTGGAGCTTCAGCCGCAATGCCTGCGTGCGGCGCGCGACCCCGGGGCCGAGCTTGGCCAGCAGCTCCAGCGCGCGCGGCGCATCGCGGTCTTCGAGCGCCCATTCGGCGGCGAGCAGATGAGCGCCCTCCTCCAGCGCACCGCGGCGCGGTTGGGCGATGGCAAGCTGCAACTGCTCGTCGCGCCGGCGTTTGTCCTGCAGGCGATGCGCGCTGCTGGCCGACACGAGATGGGCCAGCGCCTTGAAGTCCTGGTCGACCTGCAGCTCGGCCGTGGCCGACTGGATCGCCAGCGCCTTCTGCGCCGCCTTCTGCGCGCGGCCGTAGCGCGCACCGAAATGCTCGCCGAGCGCCTCGCGCAGCGCCGCCTGGGCGACGCGGTCACGCTGCGCGATGCGCCATTCGCGCGCGCGTCGCGGCAGGTTGATCAGTCCGTCGATGGTGTTGATCGCCACGACGAGCAGCACGCACGCGGCCACAAAGGCCAGCAGGAACAGGTTCAGCGAGACGTCGAAGCGCCAGCCGCGCCAGTAAAAGCTCGCCAGCCCGTCGTTGTTGCCCAGCGCCAGCGCCGCCACGACCGCGGCAGTGAACAGCAGGATCAGCCAGATGATGGTGCGCATCGGCGTCAGTCAGTGCCCGGCCGCGGCCAGCGCCGCGAGCGTGTCGTCGGGCCGCGGCACGTCGACCTGGTGGGCCATGCCGGCCACCTGGCGCAGCAGGGCCGCCGTGGCGATCACCTGGCGCGAGCGGCTGTCGAAGTAGCGGCCGAGCATGTCCTGCACCTGGCGCAGGTCGCTCTGCGCCGTATCGAACTGGCGGCTCAGCAGGGCCAGGCGCGCGTTGAGCAGGCGCAGCTTGAGGTTTTCGCGCAGGAAATAGCTCTGCTCGGGCGCCATCAGCATGGCCTCGGGATGGTCGATGCGGCTGACGCGCACGAGGTCGTGCGTGGCGTACCAGGCCGAGCCGACCATGTCGTTCCAGCGCTCCCGCGCGTCCTCCCACCAGCGTGCCATGCGGCTTTCGTCGGCAGCAGGCGCGGGGGCTTTCGCCGACGCGACCGGGCGGCTCGCCGCCGCGTGCGGATGCTCCGCCGGGCGATCGGCCGTCGGCGCTCGCGCCGCCTCTGACAGCAGCGGCAGCTCGTCGATCTGGCGGGTGACTTCGTCCAGTCGCGAGGTCAGGGTCGCCACGTCGACGACGCTGACGGCCTTGACGCGGTCAAGATCGCGCTCGACGGCGCGACGCACGCCTTCCAGACGCGGCGCCTTGTAGCGCTGCAGGCGCTCGTCGGCCTGGCGCAGCGCAGCGACGAGCGGCTCGGCGCTGCCGGTGATGGCGGACTGCTGCTGCGCCACGCTGATCGAGGATTCGATGTCGCCGACCATGTTGTCATCGCGCGAGCGGGACAGCGCCTGCATCAGCGATTCGAGCTGATCGCGCTGCATCGCGACCTCGGCCAGCTTGGCGTCGAGCAGCGCGACCTTGGCGGCGGTGTCGCGCGACAGATCCTGCGCCTGGCGAGCGGCGTCGCGCGCCTGGCCGGCCTCGATCTGGCTCGCCTCCTGGCGGCTCACAAGTTCCTGCTCAAGGGAAGCCTGGCGCGAATGGCCTTGCCAGAACAGCGCCAGCGCCGCCGCCGCAACGATGCCGCCAAGCACGGCGGCCGGCATCACCCAGCCGGGTCGGGCCGGCGCCCCCGCTGAAACAGGCGGCGACGTGGCCGCGCCGGAAGTGATTTCAGGAGATTCGCTCACAATGAAAAAGATTGTAGGGGTCGCTAGGCAAGCGCCCGGAAGGCCACGGCCACGGCGGCGGCATCGGGTCGCGTCGACACCACACGCCCAAAGCCGGCCGCTTGCGCAGCGTGCGCGATGCGCTCGTGCGTCGCCAGCGCCCGTTGGCGCGCAAGGCTCGCGCCGGCTGGAAGACGGGCGACCAGATGCCCGACGGCTTCGCTGCTGCTGAGGAGCCAGGCATGCTCGTCGGGCGAGGCCAATGCGGCGGCGAGCAAGGCCTGCTCCGCCGGTCCGAGCTGGGGTGCATGCCGGCGATAGACCACAAAGGCTTCGGTCTGCGCGCCCCGCTCGCGCAGGCGCTCGGCCAGCCACTCGCGCCCCCCATCGCCGCGCAGCAGCAGCACGCGCGCGTCGCGCCAGTCGCGCGACGCGAGCCGGGTCCAGAGCTGCTCGGAATCGAAGCTGGCCGCGTCGGCAGCCGGAGAGACGATCTGCATCGCCGGCACGCCGGCCTCTGCCAGCGCTGCGGCACTGCCCGGTCCGACGCAGGCCGCCAACGCGCGCTCGGGCCAGGCGACTGCTGCGGGACGGGCTGCAAAAAAAGCGGCCACGGCATTCGGGCTCGCGAAGACGGCCAGCTTGGCGGCGCCGATCTGCCGCCAGGCCGCTGCTGCCGCACCGGGCTCGCCCGGCCCGATCTCGATCAAGGGCAAGCTCGCCGCCGTGACACCGAACGAAGCCAATCGTGCCAGCCATTCCGCGGCCTGGGCGCGCGGACGGGTCACGATCAGCATGGCCATCAGTGCTCCGCGAGGTAGTCGTCGGCGCCCTGCTCGCGCAACTGCGCGGCCACGCGCCGGCCCAGCTCACGCGCCGCGTCGGCATCGGCCACCGCGCCGCGCAGCCGCACGTTCAGCAGCGGTCGGCCTTGTTCATGCGTGCAGCCGAGCACGGCGGCCAGCACGAGCTCGTCGCCACCCCACTCGGCATGCGCCGCGAGCGGCACGCTGCAGCTGCCGCCGAGCGCGCGCGAGACGGCACGTTCCGCCTCGCAGGCCAGCGCTGTGGGCCGATGCGACAAGCCTGCCAGCAGTTCCTTGAGCTCGATGGCGTCGCTGCGCACCTCGATGCCCAGCGCTGCCTGGCCGGCGCAGGGCAGCATCTCGCCCGACGACAGGTGCGCGCGGATCCGCTTGCCCAAGCCCAGGCGCTTGAGGCCTGCGGCAGCCAGCACGATGGCGTCGAAGCGGCCTTCGTCGAGTTTGCGCAGGCGCGTGTCGAGATTGCCGCGCAGCGGCTCGATGCGCAGGTCCGGCCGCCGCGCCAGCAGCTGCACGACGCGGCGCAGGCTCGACGTACCGACCCAGGCCTCGCGCGGCAGCGCGCTCACGCTGTCGAAATGATTGGAGACCAGCGCATCGCGCGGGTCCTCGCGCTCGAGGATGGCGGCGAGCTCGAAGCCTTCGGGCAGATCCATCGGCACGTCCTTGAGCGAATGCACCGCGAGGTCAGCACGCCCTTCCTCGAGCGCGACTTCGAGCTCCTTGACGAACAAGCCCTTGCCGCCGACCTTGGACAGCGAGCGGTCGAGGATCTGGTCGCCGCGCGTCGTCATCGCGAGCAGTTCGACGGAATGGCCTTGCTGCTCGAGCAGGGCCTTGACGTGTTCCGCCTGCCAGAGGGCGAGGCGGCTTTGACGGGTTGCGATACGCAATGGACGTGTCATGGGCGCAGTTTAGCGACAGCATTTCACGAAGAAACTGATACATTAGATTTTGAGTAACTTGGTTACAACAACGTTCCAACCAAGACCCTGCAACCGACGAACGCCGAGAGACGCCGCATGCCCTCCGCCTCCCGCTCCGCCAAGCCCGCCACCGCCCTCGCCCGCCCGCCGCGTACCCAGCGCGCCAGGCCGGACACCAAGCCGCGCGACGACAAGAACCAGCCCTTGTTCGAGGACATCCGCCTGCTCGGCCGGGTGCTCGGCGAAGTGATCCGCGAGCAGGAAGGCCGCGAAACCTTCGAGCTGATCGAGCGCATCCGCCAGCTCGCCGTGGCCTACCGCCACAAGCGCGACGCGCAGGCCGGCAAGAGCTTCGACAAGCTGCTCAAGAGCCTCACGGGCGAACGCGCCGTCAGCGTGATCCGCGCGTTCAGCTACTTCTCGCACCTGGCCAACATCGCCGAAGACCGCCACCACGTGCGCCGCCGCGAAGTCCACGAGCGCGCCGGCAGCCTGCAGCAGGGCTCGCTGGCCTTCGCGCTCGAGAAGCTGCACGAGCACGGCGTGCGCCCCGACGCGATCGCGCGCACGCTGGCGCACGGCTTCATCTCGCCGGTGCTGACGGCCCACCCGACCGAGGTCCAGCGCAAGAGCATCCTCGACGCCGAGCGCGCCGTCGCCGAGCTCGTGACGCAGCGCGACAGCCTGCGCACCGAGCGCGAGCTGCGCGCCAACGAGGCCATGATCCGCGCCCGCGTCACCCAGCTCTGGCAGACGCGCATGCTGCGCTATTCCAAGCTGACCGTGGCCGACGAAGTCGAGAACGCGCTCTCCTACTATCACTCGACCTTCCTGCGCGAGATCCCGCGCATCTACGCCGAACTCGAAGAGGCGCTGCCGGGCCACGAGCTGCCGGGCTTCCTGCGCATGGGGCACTGGATCGGCGGCGACCGCGACGGCAACCCCAACGTCACTGCCGCCACGCTGCGCCACGCGCTCAAGCGCCAGTGCGAGGTCGCGCTGCGCCACTACCTGACCGAGCTGCACGAGCTCGGCGCGGAGCTGTCGATCTCGCAGCGTCTGACGTCCGTCACGCCGGCCATGCAGGAGCTCGCCGAGCGCAGCCCGGACCGCCACGTGCATCGCATGGACGAGCCCTATCGCCGCGCGCTGACGGGCATGTACTCGCGCCTGGCCGCGACGCTGCACGAGCTCACCGGCACCGAGGCGCTGCGCCATGCGGTCGCGCCGCAGCACGCCTATGCTTCGCCCGAAGAACTGCTGGCCGACCTGCGCACCATCGAGCAATCGCTGCGCGGCCACCATGCCCAGGCGCTGATCGCGCCGCGCCTGGCGCCGCTGATGCGCGCCGTCCAGGTCTTCGGCTTCCACCTCGCCACGCTGGACCTGCGCCAGAGCTCCGACCAGCACGAGGCCGTCATCGCCGAGCTGCTGCACGTGGCACGCGTCGCGCCCGACTACAGCGCGCTCGACGAAGCGCAGCGCCGCAAACTGCTGCTGCGCCTGCTCAACGACGCGCGGCCGCTGCGCGTCATGGGCGCCGAATACAGCGAGCGCGCGCAAGGCGAGATCGCCATCTTCGAGGCTGCGCGCGAATCGCTGGCGCGCTACGGCCGCGAGGCGCTGCGCCACTACATCATCAGCCACACCGAGTCGGTCAGCGACCTGCTCGAAGTCCTGCTGCTGCTCAAGGAAGTCGGCCTGGTGCGTGGCACCTTGGACGACGGCGCGATCAGCGACCTCATCGTCTCGCCGCTGTTCGAGACCATCGGCGACCTGCGCATGGCGCCGACCATCATGGCCGAGTTCTACGCCCTGCCCGGCATCAAGGCGCTCGTGAAGCGCTCGGGCGGCGAGCAGGACATCATGCTGGGCTACTCCGACTCCAACAAGGACGGCGGCGTGTTCACGAGCTCCTGGGAGCTCTACCGCGCCGAGATCGCGCTGGTCGCCCTCTTCGAGAGCCTGCCCGACCGCCCCGTGCTGCGCCTCTTCCATGGCCGCGGCGGCACGGTCGGCCGCGGCGGCGGCCCGAGCTACCAGGCCATCCTCGCGCAGCCTCCGGGCACCGTGAACGGCCAGATCCGCCTGACCGAACAGGGCGAGGTCATCGCCTCCAAGTACGCGCACCCCGAGATCGGCCGGCGCAATCTCGAAACGCTTGTCGCCGCCACGCTCGAAGCCACGCTGCTGACGCCCACCAAGGCGGCACCGCGCAGTTTCCTCGATGCCGCGCAGACGCTTTCGGACCTGTGCTTCAAGGCCTATCGCGGGCTCGTCTACGACACCAAGGGCTTCGCCGACTACTTCTTCGCGGCCACGCCGATCCGCGAGATCGCCGGTCTCAACATCGGCTCGCGCCCGGCCTCGCGCAAGGCGACCAACGCCATCGAGGATCTGCGCGCCATTCCCTGGGGCTTCTCGTGGGGCCAGGCGCGCGTGGCGTTGCCGGGCTGGTGCGGCTTCGGCTCCGGCGTGCTCGGCTTCCTCGGCAAGCCGGGTGCCGAGCGCGAGCAGCGCCTGACGCTGCTGCGCAAGATGTACCGCCAGTGGCCCTTCTTCAGCACGCTGATCTCCAACCTCGACATGGTGCTGGCCAAGACCGATCTCGGCATCGCCGCGCGCTACGTCGAGCTCGTCGAGGACAAGCGCCTGGGCAAGCGCATCTTCAAGGCCATCGAGGAAGAGTTCGCGCGCACCCAGGAGGCGCTCGCGCTGATCACGGGCGAGAAGAGCCGCCTGGCCGCCAACCCGGCGCTGGCGCGTTCGATCGAGCATCGCTTCCCGTACATCGATCCGCTCAATCACCTGCAGGTCGAGCTGATGCGGCGCTTCCGGGCCGTATCGCCGGACCAGCGTGAAGCCGACCCGAGCATGGAGCGCGTGCAGCGCGGCATTCATCTGTCGATCAACGGCATCGCGGCGGGCCTGCGGAATACGGGTTGACACCAGCGCGGGGCGCCGCGTCGGCGCCTTGACAATCCGGGCACCGTTTCCACTCCACGATGCCTGCGATGCGACTGCACCCGATCTCCACTCTGCTGGCCCTGGGCCTGGCGCTCATCACGCCGGCCCATGCCGACACCGTCGTCGTCACTGCTGAGCGCATGCTCGACGTGGCCTCCGGGCAGATGGTTGAACACCCGCAGATCACGGTCGTCGATGGCCGGATCACGGCCGTCGGCCACTCGGGCGACGCCGTGGCCGCCGACGCGCGCCGCGTCGACCTGCCGGGCATCACCCTGCTGCCCGGCCTGATCGACATGCACGTGCACCTGACGGCCGATCCGCACTACAGCGGCTACCGCGACCTCGAATTCACCGACAACTTCTGGACCGTCGTTGGCGTCGCCAACGCGAAGAAGACGCTGGAGGCCGGCTTCACCACCGTGCGCAACGTCGGCTCCGCGAACTACGACGACGTGGCGCTGAAGCAAGGCATCGAGCAAGGCATCATCCCGGGCCCGCGCATCGTGCCGGCCACTTACGCGATCGGCGCCACCGGCGGCCATTGCGACGCGACCGAATTCCCGCCCTCGGTCACCGTGCCCACACCCAATGTGGCCGACGGCCCGGAGGCAATCCGCGCGACCGTGCGCAAGCTGCGCAAGTACGGCGCCGAAGTGATCAAGTTCTGCGGCACCGGGGGTGTTCTCTCCAAGACCGACGCCGTCGGCGCCCAGCAATACGACCTCAAGGAGATGCAGGCCCTCGTCGACGAGGCCCACATGCTGGGCCTGAAGGTGGCCGTCCACGCGCACGGCACTTCGGGCATCAAGGATGCGATCCGCGCCGGCGTGGACACCATCGAACATGCCAGCCTCGCCGACGAGGAAGCCTTCCAGCTCGCCAAGCAGCACGGCACCTGGTTCTCGATGGACATCTACAACGACGACTACATCCTCGCCGAGGGTGCCAAGAACGGGCTGTTCAAGGAATCGCTCGACAAGGAGCGCGCCATCGGCCTCAAGCAGCGCCAGACCTTCCGGGCCGCCGTGAAGGCCGGCGTGAAGATGATCTTCGGCACGGACGGCGGCGTCTACCCGAACGGCGACAACGCCCGCCAGTTCGCGACCATGGTCCAGTGGGGCATGACGCCGCTGCAGGCGATCCAGGCCGCCACCGTCAACGCGGCCCAGGCGCTGGGCCGGCCTGGCGACGTGGGCACGATCGCGCCCGGGCATTGGGGGGATTTCGTCGGCGTGGCGGGCGACCCGCTCGCCGATGTGAAGCTGCTGCAAGAGCCCGTCTTCGTGATGAAGGGCGGCGAGGTGGTCAAGCTCGACGCGGGCGCTGCGCATTAGGGCGGCGCAGCCTTTATCACATCGCTTGACGCGCAGCCCCCGCGTTCAAGCGCGCGCATCACGGTGCCTCCGCCACCAAACGGGCGACAGTTCCCCCGCATTCGGTCGGCTTACGCGCCGCGTGGCACTTCCTAGCATTGAGTCATCCCTCAAATTGTCATGATCAAGCACGCGCTCAGCATCGGCCTCCTGGCCTCGGCCATGGCGAGCTCACAGGCTCAAGAACTGGTCACGAACGGCAGCTTCAATGTACCGCTGCTCACCGGATCGGCATTGATGACCGATAACGTCCCCGGCTGGAGCAATGTTCAACTTTCGGCCTTCAACTTCACGGGCTACTACGCTTCGGCCAGCGACGCCACCTCCAAAGGCTTTGTCGACGGATATGGCGATAGCTTCAAGCTTTGGCAGGCCAGCGCGAGCCCCGATGGCGGATCCTTTCTTGGCGACGATGGCGACCCGAACTTCCACACCAGCATCCAGCAAACCATCTCGGGTCTGACGCCGGGTCAAGGCTACGTCGTGAGCTTCTATTTCGGCGGTGGCGAAATCACACGGCGCGACGGTCCGACGACCGAATGGTGGGACGTCAACCTCGGCTCCGACTCGGCAACCTCTCAGAGGACGGCCGTTCTGAGCACCCCGAACCATGGCTTCGCCAACTGGCAAAAGGCCTCGATGACCTTTGTAGCGACCTCGACGCAAGAACTGTTGAGCTTCACTGCGGGCGGCACACCTAACGGTGCGCCTCCCATGGCCTTGCTCGACGGCGTTTCGATGGTGGCCGCCGTGCCCGAGCCAGCCAGCTACGCCTGCTTCGCGCTGGGCCTTGGCCTGCTGGGCGCCGCGCGCCACCGCGCTCGCCAGAGTCGGCGCCCGAACGCCGCCTGATCGCCCGCGCATCAGCTGGGCGCGGCGCGGCAAAGGCCCGCCCCCGTAGTGCACCCCGCCCAGCGGGGTGCACGTCTTTATGAGCTCGCGCGCCAATGGCGGCGCCGGCGCCGAAGCCTCATCGCTGCATGGCACAGAGACCGGCTGCATGCAGGGCATGGCACCAGGCCCCATCACCAAACAGGCGACACGCACCCCGCGCTCAGTTGGGTTACACGGCGAGTAGGGCTCAATAGCATTCAGTCATCACTCAACGCAAAGGAAATTGTGATGATCAAGCAAGCGCTCAGCATCGGACTCTTAG
>Ga0213872_10002441_pt1 | contig 10930 bp, 10 predicted proteins | sample VelepicomBERX_R2_FD_160071 | JGI IMG/M metagenome (GOLD analysis project Ga0213872, IMG submission 160071) | Rhizosphere microbial communities from Vellozia epidendroides in rupestrian grasslands, the National Park of Serra do Cipo, Brazil - RX_R2 | ecosystem: Host-associated > Plants > Roots >... | reverse complement strand
TGGGCGAGCACGACTTCAGCCGCTTCACCGCCAACACCATCACCTCGCGACAGACCTTCGAACAGTCGGTGGCCCAGGCCCGGCAGCAGGGCTATGGCGCCACCGACCAGTTCATCAACCTCGGCATCTGCGGCCTGTCGGTGCCCCTGCTCAACCGCAAGGGCCATGGCGTGGGCGCCCTGAGTCTGACCTACCAGCGCGAGGCCTACCCCGGCGAGTCGGCCCTGACGAAGCTGTTGCCCGGCCTGAAGGACACCTCCGACACCCTGCGCAGCCTGGTCTGACGCCACCGGCCGGCCGCCGGAGCCCGGCCGATTGGGCGATATCCGCGCAATCGGCGCGCCTCACGCCCGATCCGTGCACCCCTGTGGGCGCAGAACGCGCAGAAATCAGGCGCTTGGCGGCATACTCGACGCCTGCCGTGCGCACGCTGGCGGCCCGTCGTGGCCCGGGCGCAGCGGCTGCGACCCGAAGAGGACCGAATGACGAATCCTGGCAACGCCCGCGAAGCCGTGCCCGACATGCCCAACCGACTGGGCCTGCAAGGCATTGAGTTCATCGAATATGCGACCACCCGGCCCCAGGCCCTGGGCCATGTGCTGGAGACCCTGGGCTTCAAGCCGGTGGCCCGGCATCGCTCGCGTGAAGTGATGCTGTACCGGCAGGGCGGCATGAACCTGATCGTGAACGCGCACCGTGAAGACGCCCGGGTGAGCGCCCTGGTGGGCGAGAAGCCGGTGCTCTCGGCGGTGGCCTTCCGGGTCCAGGACGCGCTGCGCGCCCACACCCGCTGCGTCGAACTGGGCGCCTGGCCGGTGCCCAGCCACGCGCAGGCCATGGAGCTGCACATCCCGGCCATCCACGGCCCGGGCGGCAGCCGCTTCTACCTGGTCGACCGCTGGGACGAATTCTCGATCTACGACATCGACTTCAAACCCATTCCCGGCGTCGATCCGCATCCGCCGGCCCTGGCCGGCCTCGACTATTTCGGCCTGGTGCAGTACGTCGACCCCGGCCGCAGCGCCGACTGGGTCCGCTACTACGAGACCATGTTCGACTTCAGCACCCTGCCCGAAGACCAGCGCTACGGCATCCTGCCCAAGGGCCGGGTGCTGCAAAGCCCTTGCGGGCGCTTCTTCTGGCAGTTGATCGAACCCGACCCCTGGATGGAAAGCGACCACGCACCCGAGAACCTCGAACGCATCGGGCTGGGCACCCGCGATGTGGGCGCTGCGGTGGCCCTGCTCAAATCGCGCGGCGTCGAGTTCATCGAGACCAGCAGCCTGCACCCCGAGGACCGGGGCGCGCTGACGCGGCGCGAGCTGGGTTCGGTGTCCTTCGAGCTGGTGCACCGCCAGGACTGAGGGCCCGCCATGAACCCCATCCAGAACCCCGCCGGCTTGTTCGACAGCTACAGCCTGCACAGCCGCAGCCTGGCCGGCCCGCTGGAGTCGCGGCTGGACGCCCTCAGCAGCGCCGGCTTCGGCGGCCTGATGCTCGATGCGCACGATGTGGTGGCCCACCCCCAGGGCGCCGACGGGGTGGCTCAGGCCCTGCGCGCGCGCGGCCTGCGTGCCGATGCGCTCGGCACCCTGCATGATTTCGAAGGCCTCGATGGCGCCCAGCACCGCCACAAGATCGAGGTCGCCAAGGGCCTGCTCGAGACCTGCGCCCGCCTCGGCGCACCGGTGCTGGTGGTCGCCGCCAGCACCGCGCCCCAGGCCGGCACCGAGCGCAGCGCCCTGGTGCGCGACCTGCACAAGCTGGCCATGCTGGCGGTCCCCCTGGGCCTGCGGGTGGCCTACCAGGCGGTGTCGTGGGCGCGCACCGCGCCGGGCTTCATCGACGCCTGGGACCTGGTCTGCGAAGCCGACTGCAGCAACCTCGGCCTGTGTCTGGACGCCTTCCACATCCTGGCCGGCCAGAACCCGCTCGAGGACCTGATCGAGGTCGAGCCCGAGCGTCTGTTCCAGGTGCGCCTGTCCGATTTCCTGTGGGACACCCTCCCCGCACCTGAGGGCCAGGGCAGCCACGATGCCCGGGTGTTCCCGGGCCAGGGGGCGCACAGCGAACAGCTGGCCGACCTGGTGATGCGCCTGGCCCGCCTCGGCTGGCGCGGTCACTACTGTCTGGATGCCCCGAATGCGGACCACGCCCAATTGCCCGCCGCCTTCGTGATGGCCCAGGCCCGGCGCAGCGCGCAATGGCTCGATGAGGATGTGCTGCACCGCGCCGCCCCCCTGCCCGACTGGACCCGCGGCGACCCCGCTGCGCGCTGACTGTCGCTGCGGCCCTCAGAGCACCTGCTGCATCTGCAGCACCACCTCGCTGACCCGGGGCAGCAGCCGCGCCACCGTGTCTTCGCGGCTCTGGTGCATGGTCAGCGTGGCGCCGACCGCCCCGACGCATTCACCGCGCCGCGTGAGCACCGGCACCGCAAAGCCCCGCAGGCCCGAGCTGAGCTGCTGTTCGGCCACCCAATAGCCCAGGCGGCGCGCGGCCTCGACATCGCGGCGGAACACCTCGGCATCGGTCGGGGTGTTGGCGGTGAAGGTGCTGAACTCATGACCCGCCACCCAGGCTTCGACCGCCGCCGGCTCCCAGGCCGACAGGATGGCCGGCCCCGGCGTCACCACATGGGCCGGCACCCGGGCGCCCACCGCGAAGCCGATGCTCACCACCCGGTTGCTCTGGCTGCGCGCCAGATAGACCACTTCGTGGCCGTCGAGCACGCTGAAATTGAAGTTCTCGCCGCACTCGGCGGCCAGACGCTGGATGAAGGGCAGGACCAGCCTCGGCAGGCGCGCGGTGCTCAGATAGCTCTGGCCCAGCATCAGGACCCGAGGCGAGAGCCAGAAGCGCTTGCCGTCGGTGGCCGCATAGCCGAAGTGCACCAGGCTCAGCAGATAGCGCCGCGCGGCGGTGCGCGAGATATCGGCCCGCAAGGCGGCCTCGGAGGCACTGAGCCGGGGATGTTCGTCATCGAAGGCCTCGATGACCCGAAGGCCCTTGCCCAGGCCATCGATGATGTTCTTGCGCGCCACGTCCATGCCCGATTCTGCGTTGCGGGCCCGGCCAGCCGGCGCTGGTGATATCCCTCGGAACAGAGGCAGGGCGCGCACTGCGCGCGCACAGCGCGCACCCTTCCCCGGGGAGGCGGCACTCAGCCCAGCACCGCCCGGCAGGCCGCCAAGGCGGCGCGGGCCCATTCGCGGGTGCCGACCCGGGCCACGCGCACATCGTGGGGAATCTCGACGCTGAGCGGCAGTTCGGCCGGCAGGCTGGCAAAGATGCCGCGCAGATCGATCACGCCCTCATCGGGCAGCAGGCGCTCGCAACGCGCGGTGTGGATCAGCTGCGGCACCGTCGGCTCGGGCAGGCCCGGCGCGTCGCAGACCTGGGCGTAGTGCAGCAGCTGCGGCGGCAGTGCCTGAAGATCTGCCAACGTGGTCCGCGAACGCCCCGCATGCAGGGCATCGACCAGGATGCCGGCCGCACGCGGCCGCCCTGCCGCGTCCACCACCTGCAAGGCGGTGCGCGCATCGGGCACGGCGGTCCAGGGCATGAACTCGAGATCGCAGCTCAGGCCATAGGGCTGGGCCAGTTCGCACAGGCGGGCATAGCCGTCGGCCAGCCGTGGCAGGTCGCCGTCGTCCCCGGCCACCAGCACGGCCTTGGCCTGCAGCAGCGCGCCGGCCTCGAACAGGCGCCGGTGCTGCTGCGGGTCGAAGTCGGCGCCGATGCGCACGATCTCCAGATCGAACACCCCCACCCCGGTGTCATGCAGGGCCGCCAGCGTCTCGCGCTGCTCGGCCGGGTCGTCCAGCCAGGACTGGAACGGGGCCCCGGCGGCATTCGGTTGCAAGCGCAACCCGACTTCGGCATAGCCCAGTTCGGCGGCCAGCCGCACCATGGCCGAGGCCGACAGCGCCGAAGCCGTCAGGTAGGCCAGTGAATAACGTCTCATGGGCAGACCTTCATTTCAGTTTTCCTCGGCGCTGCACGCCACCCGCGACGCATGAACCCGGCGCGCCAGCCACCGTTCGGAGGGCCGCGGAGCAGGCCACGCCAGGGCAGCCGCGGAGCCGGCTTCGCCGGGCCGCTGGGTGTGCCCCTGGAGGGGGATGGAACTTCCACACGCAGTGAGGAAGTTCAAACGGGGTGGTTTCATTTCAGCGGCGAGACCGCCGTGGGCAGGGCGATGGTCGACGTCATCTGGGTGCTCAGATGGGCCGGCCCGCCCTTGGGCGGCCAGATGCCCTGGGCCACCGCCTCGGCCCGTGCGCGGCTGCGCGCATCGATCGTGGGATAGGCCCAGATGTTGGTGAAGCGCAGCGGTCCGTCCAGGGCCACCATGGCGACCACACAGGGCGACAGCGCCTCGCGCGGCGGCAGGTATTGCGCCCACAGGTCGATGGTGGGCTGCACGCCGCCGGGCTTGATGCCGTAGCTGCGGATCTCGTAGACCGGCCCGGCGATCCCCGACTCGACGCTGGGGCGCACCGGCTTCATCCAGGGGAAGCCACGGAAGCTCTCCAGCGTGAAGGACTGCGCCAGCGCGCCGCAGCCCAGCGGGTTGGCGCTCAGCTGGGTGCGCTGGCGTTCGGCCTCCAGGCTGGCCAGATCGGCAAAACCGCGCAGGACGATCAGGCGGTTGAGTTCGCCGATGTCGCTGCTCCAGCAGCCCAGCAGCTCACCTCGGGCCTCGGCGGCGCTGGTGTCGGCCTGCACCTGCAGGGCGGCCTGGCCGGTCGTGCCGAAGGGAAGGGTGAAGGTGGCAAGTTCGTAGTACATGGTGGTGTGCTTCCGGCGGTGGATTCAGGAAAGGGGAAGAGAGGGGCGCCTGGGTCGTTCAGGTCGTTCAGGTCGTCCGATCGGACAGCGGCACCCCGGCCGCATGGTGGGCCGCGATGAAACCGAAGGTCATGGCCGGCCCCAGCGTGATGCCGCCGCTGGGGTAGTGGCCGCCCATGAGGCTGTTCATGTCGTTGCCGGCCACATACAGGCCCGGCACCGGGCGGCCCTCGCCATCAAGGACCTGGGCCTGGGCATTGGCACGCAGGCCGGCGAAAGTGCCCAGGCTGCCCGGCTGCACCTTCACCGCATAGAAGGGCGCCCGGACCAGGGGCGCCATGCAGGGGTTGGCCGTGCCGACGGCGGCATCGCCCTGGACGCGGTTGTAGGGGGTCTCGCCCTTGCCGAAATCGGCATCCCGCCCGGTCTGCGCGGCGGCGTTGTAGCGCTGGACCGTGGTCTGCAGCGTCTCGACAGGCAATCCACAGGACTGTGCCAAGGCGGCCAGGGTCTGGCCGCGCTTCAGGTAACCCTTGCGCAGCCAGGGCCCCAACGGCATCGGTGCAGGTTTGACCGCGCCCAGACCATAGTGGCGGATGAAGTCGTGATCGCACAGCAGCCAGGCCTCGGCCGGTTCGCCCGGCGCCGTGGTCGCCAACAAGGCGCCCATGAAGTCGTGGTACGAATCGGCCTCGTTGACAAAGCGCTGCCCACGCCGGTCCACCGCGATCAGCCCGGGCTTGGCCCGCTCGATGAGGTGCGGGAAATGCGCCAGGCTGCCGTCGGCCCGGGGCACCAGGGACACCGGGGCCAGCGCCGCCGCACTGGGCAGGTCGCGCACCACCACGCCGGCGGCCTGCTCGCCCAGGCGCAGGCCGTCGCCGGTGTTGCCACGCGAGGCCGCCGACCAATGCTCGCGCCCGGTGGGCGCATGCGGCAGCAGCTCACGTTTGCGGGCCTCGTCATGTGGAAAGCCGCCGCAGGCCAGCACCACGCCGCAGCGCGAACGCAGGGTCACCGGACCGTCGCCGGCTCCGGCCGCGCCGAGCTGCACGCCGGCCACCCGGCCGTTCTCGATCAACAGGCGCCGCACCGGCGCCTTCACCCGGACCTCCACCCCGGCCTCGAAGGCCGATGCGGCCAACGCCCCCACCAGGGCATGGCCGTTGACCAGCCGCATGCCCCGGCCGTGCCGCAGGCAGTCGCGCCAGTAGCGCAGCACCCGGCCGGCCACATAGGCGAACGAGCGCGGGCTGCGCAACGCATTCAAAAAGTGCCGCAGCTCGGCCCCTGAGGCAATGCCCATGCCCCACAGCGTGGTCTCGGCCAGCGGGGGCTTGAGCTGCTCGATGCGCCGGCCCAGGCGGCGCCCGTCGAACGGCGCCGCACAGACGGACCGCCCGCCGGTGACGGCCGCCGGATTGCGGCCATGGAAATCGGGGATGCCATTGCCGTCGATGAACTGCAGGGCGCTGTGCTGGCGAAAGAACTCCACCATGCGTGGCCCTTCGCGGAGGTAGGCGGCCACGCGGTCGGCCTCGAAACGCGCGCCCAGCTCGTGCCGCAGATAGGCCTCGGGCCGGCCCGCCTCCTCTTCGATGCCGGCAGCCCGGGCCAGCGGGTTGCGCGGTATCCACATCCAGCCTCCGGACCAGGCGGTGGTGCCGCCGTACTGCGCCTCTTTTTCGAGCACCAGCACCTTGAGCCCCAGCTGCGCGGCGGTGACTGCGGCCGACAGCCCCCCGGCCCCCGAGCCCACCACCAGCAGATCGACATCGGAATCAGGACTCGGGTCGGCGGCAATGGGCATGGCGTGGGTGAGCGGCGCTCAGGCCGCGTAGATGGGCTTGGCGCCCGCGCTGCTGCGCAGGCCCTGGGCCGGTTTGTGGAAAAAGGGCGAGCTGCCGCTGGCCGCCGCCAATTGGGCGGCGCAGGCCAGCAGTTCGCTGGCAAGCGAGGCCATGCGCTCGGGCGTAAAACGCACCGTGGGGCCGGCAATGCTGAGCGTGCCCAGGGGCGGCTGCCCCTGCAGGCGCACCGGGGCCGCCATGGCATTGAGCCCGGCGGTGTAGGTTTCGCAGGTCAGGCTGTAGCCGCGCTCGCGCGTGGCCTGCACCTGCTGCAGCACCGCCTGCAGGCTGGTGGGCGCGTTCGGGCCGTAGCGGCCGGCCTCGCCCAGGCCTTGCTGGGCCACCAGGGCCATGGCCTCGTCATCGCTCAGCCCCGACAGCCAGGCCAGACCCGAGGACGAACAGGCCAGCAGGGCATCGCTGCCCATGTCCGGGTCGTAGCGCAGCCCCTGGCGGGCCCCCTGGGCACGGGCCACCCAGGTCAGGCGATGGCCGTCCACCACGGCCAGCCGCACCAGCTCACCCGAGATCTCGGCCAGCCGGTCCAGCAGAGGCTGGGCGATGTCGACGATGCCGGTGCTGCTCAGAAAGGACAGCCCCAGGGCCACCAGCTTGGTGCTGAGCATGTAGTCGCCATGGTCGCGCAGTTGCCGCACATAGCCGCATCGCACCAGGTCGGTCAGCAGGCGGTGCACCGCACTGCGCGGGATGCCCAGGCGGTCGGCGATCACCGCCAGCTCCAGGCCGTCGCCATGCTGCGCCAGCAGTTCCAGAATGCCCAGGGTCCGTTCCAATACGCCACTCATCGCAGTTCACTCCTCACAAGCAGGAGCCCGAGCGTACCCGAGCCACAGGCGGCGGCCGAGGACCGGGACGGGAGGTGAAAGCGGGGCATGGCCGGATCATATCCAATTTTCAGAATCAAATTCAATAGTTGAATTCAATTCCAGTTTTTTATACGATGCAGGCTTTCCCATCCCATGAGCACCCAGAACACCATGACAGACAAGTTGAGCCTCAGCCTGGACGGCGCCACCCGAGTCCACTACATCGTGGGTGACCCGATCGCCCAGGTCAAATCGCCGGCAGGCGTCAGCCTGGCCCTGCAGGCCCAGGGCCAGCACGCCTTGGTGGTGCCGGCCCATGTGCCCCCGGCCGACCTGGCCGCCTGGTGCCAGGGCGTGTCCCTGGCGCGCAATGTGGACGGCATCATCGTCACGGTGCCGCACAAGTTCGCCTGCTTCGATCTGTGCAGCGCCCATTCCGAGCGCGCCGCCTTCCTGCGCACCGTCAACACCATGCGCCGCCTGCCCGACGGCAGTTGGTACGGCGACATGTTCGACGGCCTGGGCTATGTGAGCGCGATGCAGTCCCTGGGCTGCCAGCCGGCCGGCAAGAAGGCCTTGCTGGTGGGGGCCGGCGGCGCCGGCTCGGCGATTGCGCACGCCCTGGTGCTGGCCGGCGTGAGCGAGCTGGCCCTGCACGATGCCGACGACGCCCGTCGCAGCACCCTCATCGAGCGCCTGTCCGGCCTCGGCCGCTGCCCGGTGCGCAGCGGCAGCGCCGATCCGGGCGGCTTCGACATCGTGCTCAACGCCACCCCCATGGGCATGAAGCCAGGCGACCCCTTGCCCATCGACGCCACGCGCCTGGAGCGCACCATGTTCGTCGGCTGCGTGATCACCCAGCCCGCCGTGCCGCCCCTGATTGAGCAGGCGCGCGCCCTGGGCTGCGCCACCATGACCGGGGCCGACATGTTCGCCCGCGTGCGCGACCTGATGGTCGACTTCCTGCTGGGCCGCTGAGATGGCGCTGCGGAGCACTCGACCATGAACCTGCTTGAGAACGATCTCGACGGCCTGGACGACGGCCAGGTCTTCGATGTGGTGGTGCTGGGCGCCGGCGGGGCCGGCCTGTCGGCCGCCCTGTTTGCCGCCATCGACGGCGCCAGCGTGCTGGTGGTCGAGAAGACCGGCCATGTCGGCGGCACCACCGCCCTGTCGGCAGCCACCACCTGGGTGCCGGGCACGCGCCAGGGCGCCGCAGTCAACCCGGAGGACACGCTGGAACAGGCGGCCCGCTACCTCGACAACGCCATCGGCGAACGCAGCCCGCGCGCCCTGCGCGAAGCCTTTCTGGCCCATGGCCGCGAAGCGGTCGACCGGATCGAGGCGCACTCCGAGCTGCGCTACCGGGCCTATGCCAAACACCCCGACTACATCTCGGAACTCGACGGCTCGACCCTTTGCGGCCGGGCGCTCGAGCCCCTGCCCTTCGACGGCCGTCGACTGGGCCCGCTGCTGCGCCTGCTGCGTCCGCCGATCCCGGAGTTCACGGTGCTCGGCGGCATGATGGTCGACCGCAACGACATCAACCACCTGCTCGGCATGACCCGCTCCTGGGCCTCGCTGCGGCACTCGGCCCGCATCCTGGCCCGCCATGCCATGGACCGCCTGCGCCACCCGCGCGGCACCCGGCTGGTGATGGGCAATGCGCTGATCGGGCGCCTGCTGTACTCGCTGTCGCGCCATGCCAAGGTCAGCCTGGCGCTGCACAGCAGCGTGAGCGCCGCCGGCCCCGAACAGGACGGCCTGCGCAGCCTGAGCCTGCAACAGAACGGCCAGCGGCGCACGGTGAAGGTGCGCGGCGGCGTGGTGCTGGCCAGCGGCGGCTTCAACCGCCATGAGCCATGGCGGCAGGAGCGGCTGCCCGGCATCCCGCCCGACTGGTGTCCGGCCGCACCGGGCCACACCGGCCAGGCGCAGGAACTGGCCCAGGGCCTGGGTGCCTGCCAGGCCCCCCCCGGCCTGAGCCCGGCCTTCTGGGCGCCGGTGTCGCTGCGGCGCCGCGCCGACGGCAGCCAGGCGGTGTTCCCGCATTTCGTGATGGACCGCGCCAAGCCCGGCATGATCACCGTCGATCAGGCCGGCGAACGCTTTGTCAACGAGAGCACTTCTTACCACCTGTTCGCCCTGGCCATGCAGGAGGCCCACCGGCATCGCCCGGCGATCCCGGCCTACCTGGTCTGTGACGCCCAGGCCCTGCGCCGCTACGGGCTGGGCATGGTGCGCCCCGGCGGCGGCGGTCTGGCCCCTTTCCTGGCCGACGGCTACCTGGTCGCGGGCCCCACACTGGAAGACCTGGGCCGGCAACTGGGCCTGCCCGCCGGCGCCCTGGCGCGCACGGTCGAACGCTTCAACCGCCATGCCGACGCTGGCGTCGACCCGGATTTCCACCGCGGCGAGACCGCCTACCAGCACAACATCGGCGACGCGACGGCGGGCGGACGCAACCCCAACCTGGGCCGCTTGCAGGAGGCGCCCTTCTACGCGCTGCGGCTCTACCCGGGCGACATCGGCGCCAGCGACGGTCTGCGCACCGACGCCCAGGCGCGGCTGCTCGACGCCGGCGGCCAGGCCCTGCCCGGCCTGTATGCGGTGGGCAACGACATGAGCTCGATCATGGGCGGGGTCTACACCGCCCCCGGCATCACGATCGGACCCGGCCTGGTCTTCGCCTACCTGGCCGCCCGCGACGCCTGCGCCCGCGCCCGGGGCTGAGCCGCGCCAGACGCCGGCAGCTCGCCGGCCGCAGCCGCTTCGGCGGCGTGCCGTCGCAGGTCTTCGGTGGTCTGGCCCTGGCCGTCAGGGCGCCAGCCCGGCGGCCGCAGCAGATGGCCGCAGAACTGCGACAGATTGCGCGCCCCCCTCAGATCCCGCCACAGCGCCGCCCAGGCGCCGAACTCGATCCGCCACAGCGAATGGCCCTCGAGCGGAACCACCCAGCCATAGCGACAGGGCAGCTCGGGCCGCTCGGCGATGTAGGTGCCGAACAGGCGATCGAAGAGGATCAGCACCCCGCCATAGTTGCCATCGAGGTACTCGAGGTTGGCCGCATGGTGCACCCGATGGGCCGAGGGCGTGTTGAACACCCACTCGAGCGGCCCGAGCCGGGGAATCCAGGTCGCGTGGATCCAGAACTGATAGAGCAGGTTCAGCGACAGCAGGCCGATCACCACCGGCGGCGGCATGCCCAGCCAGGGCAGCAGCATGAAGAAGGCCAATGTGCCGGTGAGCCTGCCCGTCCAGCCGAAACGGTAGGCGGCCGACAGATTCAGCTGATTGGGCGAATGGTGCACCGCATGCGTGCACCAGAACCAGCGCACCCGATGCGCTGCGCGATGGTAGGCGTAGTAGGCCAGCTCCTGCCCCAGGAAACAGGCCAGCCAGCCCGTCCAGTGGTCCATGGGCAGGCTCCAGAGCCGGTGTTGCCAGAACCAGTCCATG
>Ga0213872_10002440_pt1 | contig 10937 bp, 11 predicted proteins | sample VelepicomBERX_R2_FD_160071 | JGI IMG/M metagenome (GOLD analysis project Ga0213872, IMG submission 160071) | Rhizosphere microbial communities from Vellozia epidendroides in rupestrian grasslands, the National Park of Serra do Cipo, Brazil - RX_R2 | ecosystem: Host-associated > Plants > Roots >... | reverse complement strand
GACATCGTTCGCCCAGCCATACACCCTTTAAAAAGGCGTTTGAGGGTTCTTTTCATCTCCGACGGAGCCACCCAATTATTGGTGGGCCCAGCTGCGTACTTTGAAAGCGAACAAATAAAAGTCCGGTCTTCGACCCGGGCCACATCCGTCGCATCTGAACGGGCATAATAGCATCCCGGCCATAATTCTTCGTTCAGTTTGACAAAGGTCCCGGTCTTGACCAGTTGGGCGCAAAGTTTGGTGTTCTCTTCCTCAGAACCATCCACCCAATGAATCGACTCTGGCGTGCAAAGCTCCGCCATCTTTTCGACCCATCGGATCAGATGCTTGTTCTGACTAAGCGGCTTGGAGGATGCTCTCATAGTAAAGATTTGATTAGCCTTTTGTACGTAAACTCCGGCGCCAACGCATCCTTTTTCTGTCTCTGACGCGCCAGCACTTTGTTCGTGGACCCTCCGACGTTTCTTAAGAATAACGAATGGATGGTAGACGCGCATTTTTCATTGACTTCGAATAGGACAAGGCGTGCAATTTGCATGTTGCTCAGAAGACCTTTGACTGAAGGCATTCCTCCCCCCTGCGACATGGATGTTACTGGCGACATGTGACATCCCAGCAGCAGGCCATCGGCGACCAACAATCCTCAAACCTAGATATCCTATCTCACCGGTGACAGGGATTAAGCCTCAATATTTAAAAAGTGTGCAAACAACGAGGAGTTATGGCCCCAAAACAAAACGACTTAACATTTAGTCCCGCGACACATCCAACGGCAGTCATAGGAAGCGGTACGCTCGGTTCACGAATCGCACTCATGCTGGCGAGCAGTGGCGGCGAGGTTCGCCTTTATGATCTGAACGCCGAACAGTTGGAGGTCGCCCGACGCTACGTCGAAGCAGAACTGCCTCGGGTCGTGGCGGGGCGGCCCGGAACTCTGCCAGGTCGTTTGGTTCTCTCGAGGACCGTCCAAGCCGCCGTTGCTGACACTTGGATGGTTGTCGAAGCGATACCAGAGCGGCTGGATCTTAAGAGAAAGGTGTTTGGCGATCTGGATCGCCTAGCGCCGGAAGATGCGATCCTTGCCAGCAATTCGTCGTCCTATCCAACGAGCGAGTTCATCGACGCCGTCTCGCGCCCTGGCCGAGTGGCCAATACCCACTACTACGGCGGGCTGCCTGAGGTGAATGTCGTCGAGGTGATGTCCTGTGGAAAGACCACCGACGAGGTAATGGCCTGCTTGTTCGAACGGCTGCCGGCTTACGGATTGCTGCCCTTTCACGTCCTTAAGGAAAGCGTGGGTTTTATCTATAACCGGATATGGGCGGCGATAAAGCGCGAGTCTCTGGCCGTGGTGGCAGAGGGCGTTTCAACGCCTGAGATCGTTGACCAACTTTTTCAAAGCATCCTCGGTTCGCGTGACGGACCGTTCCGAATAATGGACAAAGTCGGGCTCGATGTAGTGCTGGACATTGAAGAGCATTACGCAGCCGTCCGTCCAGGCATTCCCGCTGAACCGCGGCAGTTGCTCAAGCGGTATGTCGAGCAGGGCCATTTGGGGATAAAGAGCGGTAAAGGATTCTATTCCGACTATGAGGAAAAGGCGCCGACCCGATGAACGCTAGAAAGCCATAATTAGCAAACATTCCGTTTTCACTCGGTTCTTTTGTTCCCATGGTTGCTAACTCATTCAACCGCCGAAGAGATCAGGATCAAATGCGGGACTACGCGTTGGTTGGTATCCACCGTTGTCTGCAGATTCCGTTGCGTGCCGGGTAGTTGGTGCAGAACCCGTCACCCTAGCCTGAAAGCCTTCCCCTGTTGAGGAACAGCCCGTTGCGAGCATCGCGCTCAATCCGAAGCCGACTGCCAGTAGTGCGCATCGTCCGATATCTTGGAAATAAAGACCCGAACAACGGTGTGTGAGAGTGCTATCGTCGCATGTCGGAAAAATCACTGAACGTAAAGAAAAAGTTAGTTTCATAACGCCTTCCGCGTTTTAGGTTAGTCGCCGCCTTTCGCCGTCACCGGCGCCGATAGATGCGGCGTGCTCTGCGAAGATCTGATTTTCCTCCGCTTTCTCATCAGGCCATCTATCGCCAGTGGTCCAGAACCACCTAAGACCAGGGTTGCAAGACAGGCGAGGTATAGCAGGTCAACTTCATAGCCCGGCGGGCCGAACTGCGCGCCAGCCGCTGTTATCGCCTGGAGCTTGATCGAGCTGAATCCGTAGGGCAAATGCACGGTGAACATGGCTACCAAAAGAACCGCAGCCATCGGTAAGCTGGCCAGCTTTACGAAAGCGCCCAGAATTACTGCTAAACCGCCGAGCAATTCTACCAGTATGGTGGCCCATGCCATGAAGTGCGGTCCGGGCACGCCCATGGCTTGCAGGATATTGGCGAATGCGTCAGGTCCCTTGGCGAGCTTGGCAAAACCATGCTCCAAGAAGCCAAACCCAACGATCAAACGCACGGGGATGAGCGCCCAGCGATCGAAGGCGAAACGATGAAATAAACTAAATGACATAGTGACATAATGATGTCATAATAGGATTATGTCAAATGACCAAGTGCCTTCTTACGGCCAAAACGAGAATCTGATCGGTGACCCCCAGCGCCAACGGCTCATTGCCTGCCGCCAACCGTCTTCCCTCTGAGCTATGACTGGAAATATTCGAAAAGCGGCGTTAGGTGCGCTCGCCGGAGCAACTGCCAGCGCACCTCTGGCGCTGAGCCTTGGCCGCGCGAGCTCAAGCATCGCTCTCGCTGCTATGATCGGCGCCATTTACGCTGTCAGCATGAGGCGCATGCCGCATGCCTATGTCGATAATCTGATGGCGGCTGGCGCGCTAGGAGTGCCCTTGTGGGGGCTGATCAGTGTTGTTGTGCTTCCGTTATTGTCAGGGCAAAAACCCGAATGGCGCGCGGAAGAGATGATGGCACACTTCCCTGCTCTCGTGGGATGGGTGCTCTATGGCTCTTTACTTGGTTTGTGCACACAGGCTTTAAGTGACCTCGCGGAACACGTGTTGGGTCCCGAAGCTGAAAACGTTGCGCCGGTTCCGCAGGAGAGGAAACGGATCGTGATCCTTGGAGGTGGATTCGCGGGGATGAAGACGGCCGAGAATCTGGAGCAGCAGCTTCACATGAACTCATCAGCTTTAATTACACTGATTAGTGAGACTAACGCGCTGCTGTTTACACCGATGCTCGCGGAAGTGGCAGGAAGCAGCCTTGAGCCCAGCCACATCAGCACGCCCTTGCGCAGCAGCCTCCATCGGACGGAATTCATCCGTGGGCGGATCAACGCGATTGACTTGGAGAACCGCAAAGTGGTCTTAGCTTCTGATTCTCCGACGGGTGAGTTGGCGGTTCCATATGACCATCTGGTGCTGGCGCTCGGCTCGGTCTCGAATTACCTGGGAATGGCTAACGTTGAGAAGCTGGCCTTCAATTTCAAAAGCCTTCTCGATGCCATTCGGATCCGCAATCGCGTCATCGAGATGTTCGAGTGCGCCGATCGTGAGGCCGATGGATCGCAGCGGGCGGCCCTTCTCGGCTTCGTGATTGCTGGCGGCGGATTTGCCGGCGTGGAGCTGGCTGGGGCCCTCAATGATTTCGCTCGCGGAATTCTCGCTGACTATCCAAACCTGAGTCCAAATGAATTGAGCATTGTCCTGGTTCACTCCCGAGATCGAATTTTGCCGGAATTGAGTGAGCGTTTACATTCCTTTTTTTGGAGCGGCGGTATAAGCGATGGCTGCTGCTCGATCCTCGCATTGCAGCCCGCGAGCAGCGCCGCCTTCGTCCGATAGGAACACCGGCACCGGCACTGTGGTTCTTGGCGCTTGGGCTTGGAGTACTATTGCCGATGCTACTTGGCTAACAGAAAACAAAATCGGATGACTAGTGACATAACGATGTCATTATAGCATTATGTCAAATCCCCATCTGCCGCTTTACGCCCAGGTCGAGAATGTGATCATTGAACGCATCGCCAACGGCTCACTGGCCCCCGGCAGCCGTCTCCCCTCTGAGGACAGCCTGGTCCAAGAATACGCGGTCAGCCGAACCACCATCCGCGCAGCGATTCAAAGTTTGGTCCAGCGAGGTTTGGTAGAGATCCGCCGGGGCAAAGGCACGTTCGTGACCCACCCCAAGATCACCCAGGAGCTGACGGAGCTCACTGGTTTTGTCGAAGACATGCAGGCGGCGGGTCGTCGTCCCACCGCTAAGGTCCTTGATCAGCAAATCGTCGCGGCCAACCAGGTCGTGGCTCGCCGTCTGGCATTACCACAAGGCGCGCCCGTGGTGCGAATCCAGCGCGTCCGTCTAGCGGACTGCATGCCACTCTCTTACGACGAGACTTATCTCCCGAAGCAACCGGGAGAGAAAGTAATGGCCGACAATCTCGCTACCGAGCCGATCTTCTCGCTGCTGGAACAAAAATACAACACCCCGCTGGTGGAAGCCGAATACCAACTGGAAGCGGTCTGCGCCGACGCCACAGTCGCGAAAGCGCTCCGCATTGGCGTTGGCAGCGCGATCTTCTTGATCGAGCGAACCTCCTATACCATTGGGCATCGACCAGTCGACTACGAAAAGCTTCACTATCGGGGCGACCAGATCCGATTCGTAACCCGACTCGCACGGCGGAGCCCAGTCCAGCGGAAAGGCGGTTCCCGCAAATGAACGCCGAAACTGAACTATGGCTATTTGCCGTGTCGGTTGGTGCTAGCGCCTTGGGAGGAATGCTGGGAATGGCGAGCGGCATCTTCATTGTGCCGATCCTGACAATATTCGGCCACATCGATATCCGAAGCGCCATCGGCGCCAGCATCGTTTCTGTTATTGCCTGTTCGTGCAGCAGCGCTGCTCCTTTTCTAAAGGCTCGCTTGACGAATGTTCGGCTCGCGATCGTGCTGGAGACTGCGACGACGGCAGGTGCTCTGAGCGGCGTTCTCCTGGCAGGCGCAATCCCGACGTCGTATCTCTTCTTCATATTCGGCGGGATCCTGTTGCTCTCGGCCCACCAGATGCTGGCAAAGCGCCATCAACCTGCGGTCGCGTCGACACAGCCCCTGACCTACCGCTCGACGTGGCGCCTGGAGTCGAGTTACCCGGATCGCGCACTCGGCGGCGACATCGCCTATCGGGTGGAGCGCCTTCCAATTGGGATGATCTTGATGTATTGCGCCGGTCTGGTCTCGGCGCTTTTGGGTATCGGCAGTGGTGTTCTCAAGGTTCCAGCCATGGACACGGCGTTACGCCTGCCAATTAAAGTTTCGTCAGCAACCTCGAATTTCATGATCTGCGTGACAGCAGCGGCCAGCGCGGGCATGTATCTTGTCCGAGGCAATATCGTTGCTCCCATTGCCGGTCCCGTCGCCTTGGGGTCAGTCGTTGGTGCAGTCCTCGGCGCCCGTTTTCTCATGTCCATTTCAAACGACAGGATTCGGATACTGTTTGTGGCAGTCCTAGGCGCTCTGGCGGTGCAAATGTTCCTGGCCGCCTTCGGCACAGGCTTGTACGGGGGGAGGGCGTGAGCAGCAAGAAGATTAAACCGGTCCGCATAGAGTCGCTTCTGGCGCATTTGTTAAACGTCGGAACATGGCTTGCATCAGTCGTGATTGGTGCGGGACTTGTGCTGTCATTGTTCAACGAGCGAACGCCATTTCCCAGCGGCGCACAGGTCGTTATTGCCGGAATCGGGTTATTCGTTCTGCTGCCGATCCTGCGGGTGATCCTGATGCTTACCATCTTTGTGAAGGAGCGCGACTACCAATTGGCCGCCGCCGCCGCCGTTGTGCTCTTGACGATATTTGCAGGCTTTGCCATCGGCATCTTGTCCAAATAGGTTTTTGGAGTTCTTGGTGCTCCGGCTGTCGGCGTGGCCGGGAATGCGTTGAGCGGTCTCAAGGATACCTCCTCACGCAAGAGTTCCGTCGATACCGGAGGTCCGGCGCTCGTAATCTTGAAATTAACAATTATTTACGACCGTCGAAAGATTTTGGCACGGTAACTGATGGACGATATGAAAATCGGCAAAGCGCGTATAACTTCCCGAAGCTAGTGTACCCGAAAGGCATATGCTCCCTCGTCGCGCCTTGCCGGCGGCCCATTTTGATCGCAACGCCGCTATACCAGTCACGGACTTGGTGCACTAAAGGCTGTAATCATCCCAGTAACGCTGCAACGTCAGGGATAGGGTTTGCTCGCGACAGGTCTCTAAATCGTCGGCGATGACATCCAGCCTGTGCGCGACTGAAAGATAACTCCTTACGGATTCCAAGCTTTGTCCGGCCAGCAGATTTTGGCTCCGGACCTGCTGTAAAACACTGCAAAAGCTTTCGCGAGCTGCTTTCGTAGACGGGATCGGGACTCGGATTGATCCTTCGCGAAAGACCTGAGTTAAGGCGTCGGCAATCATCCGAAAATGGTCTCTCGCTTTCTCGACAACCGGATCGATTAGGCTCGCGATACTTTCGGGCAACGACGGAGGCTGGGCGTGAGCCCGAGCGGTTAGCCGAAGGGCGAGACGTCGCATAGTCAGGGTCAGCGCGACTATCTTTTCGACTTCACTCGCCGGACAATGTCGCCCTTTCAGGCCCTTTGCCCAGCTCACACTTTCAATGGGGATAAAGGTCAGGGTCTCGGATAACACTTCGTCGTCGTGACCAGGTTGTTTGGTCAGGAAGTTCGAGCAGATGGAAAAGAAATCGGTGAAACGTTTGCGCAGTTCAGCTTCCGGAAGTACCGGCCAAAACAGGCGTCCAACGATGGCAGCGATGAATATGGGCAGCACAATCCCAAAGTACGAACCGAATACGGCTTGAACCGCAACGGGCTTCTCGGCATCTATGCCGACAGTCCCAATAATAAAAAACATGACTGCACCGGCGTGGAGGGTTTGCCCGCCCAAAGCCACCGACCAGTACCCGTAAGCGAACAATTCAGCGAACAGAAACAGGTTCATCAGCCCGTAGTTGGAGAGTGCGGGGCTAATCCAAAATACGAGAATCAAGTAGATGAGTCCCCCGACTGATACTTCAAAGGCGCGCTGCAGTGAACCGCGGTCCGCCTTGCCGCCGAGAAAGTTCTTGTTAAGAAAGGTTAAGATTAAAGCCGTCAAAGGTATGGCAGCCGCGCCGGGCGGATTAAACCATTGGCAGATCAGAAGCGCTGCGGTGCTCGCAATCGCCGGCTTAACCCCGTCGCGGAGTCGACTCAGGTTTATGCTTGGCCAATGAAATGCAGGAGATCGATCGCGGCCTGGCGGGTCTCCAGGTAAGGGTAGATTCGCCAGAATCGCACGTTGCCGCAAAGCCTCGTCGTAGATGGTCAAAAGCGCAGCCTGATGGTTTGCCAGATCCAACACGTCCTCAAGAGAGTAATTTTGTGCGGCGCCACTCGTGAGAAGATCCTGGACCCGAACCTCAAGAGCTCTTAAAGTGGTTTCAAGTCGGTCGTTTTTGATCTGACTCCCCGATCCCACGGCGCTGGAGAGCATCTGCAATTCCAGTTCGATTGCTTCGTACACAGCTGTGAGCTCGGCACCTACATCGACCACATATTGCGGATCTCCTTTTTGCTGCCGAAACAATTCTAATGAGGCCTGAAAAAGATGGTTCAAAGAGACTACGGCCGTTCTGTAGTCTGCTAGATGTCGTCGGAAGTAGACACTTTCATTTGCACCGCTCTGGAGTAACGCTCGCAATCTTATGCTCTGACCGCGAATGCCGAGTATAGTCGACTGTGCATCCTCCCACAGTTTGGCTCCTGAACCTGGGCTTGTACGTCTCAACTCAATAAGCTTTCCGATATTACCCAATGTAGATTTGGCTAAATCGCGAAAGTCGCCACGTGCAAACCGGGGCCAGAGCAAGTGCGATACAATGGCAATGGAAACTACCCCAGTTAGGATCTCTAGTGTGCGTGCGATCCCTGCACTCCAGGCATCGAGCGGGTGGAAGATACCAGAGGAACTAACGGTAATCAGTGTGTTCGCGAGCAGAAAGAACGAGTAGGGGAAAAACGTACCCCCATACATGTACATGCAAAGCCAAACGAATCCGAACGTGAACAATAAAAAGAACAATCGATCCTGTTCGTAGTTGCCGACTAACCAGACTCCGATAAAACCTCCGATCACCGTGCCGATAACCCGGGCCACCGAGCGCGGACCGATCGCTCCGACGTATTGGGCTGGAGCCAGAACTAAGACCGTCAATAGAGCCCAGTTGGCATGGCCAAGCCGGATCAGTTGCGACAGGTAAACGGACAATAGTCCGGCTAGCCCTAGTTTGATGCCGAACAGGGCCTTTGGATCCGCGAAGACGGCGTAGAAGTTCTTAGCAACGTCCGAAAGAACTGGCAATCGGCGCTGGTAAGCGTTAGCTGCTGTACTCACAGTTCTTATCGTCGAATCAGGTGTGCTCTGCCTCACCGCCAACAGGCTCGTATCGTCTTCCCAAGGGTGCGTGGCGATCGTAAACGAGGGGTCATCTCATTTCGCGGACAGGGGCGATTGGCTACGGTTGGTTGGCGATTTTTCCAGAGAATCCGGCGTCACGGCGACTGTGACGGTCTGGCCAATTCTGAGAGGTATCGGAGGTTTTCCGGTAATCTTGATGCGGACGGGGAAACGTTGCGGGAGTCGGACCCAATCAACGGTCTGATTGACCGCCGCCAGCAGACCGGTAGAGGTTCCGCCGGAACCGTCCTGCACAAAGACTCCCCAGGCAACGCTTTCTATCGTTCCTTCAAACGGCTCATCATGGTAGCCCATCAGCGTCATTTCTACCGTTCGACCCGGCCGGATAGAAACGAGCTGAGTTTCCTTAAAGTAGGCGGCAACCCAGAATGAGCTCGAATCAACCAACGCCAGGAGCTGATCACCAACGTGGACGTAAGCGCCCGGGCTGGTGTTGACATTGGTCAGGTATCCATCGACGGGCGCATAAACCTTCGTGTAATCGAGATTGAGCTCGGATTGTTGCAGATTCGCCCGGGCGGCGTTGAGTTCAGCTTGGGCCTCAGCATAGGCGTTCTGCGCATTCTGAAATAGTTGTTTCGAGTCGACGCTCCTTCGGAATAGTTCAGTCTCCCGATCAAGGTCCTGTCGCTTTTGCAGGAGGTTCGCTTCCAGATTGGCCACCGACGCTTTGGCAGAATCCAAAGCCGTTTTGTAGTCGGCGGGATCAATCTCGAATAAGAGGTCGCCCGCCTTTACCTCCTGATTATCGTGGACCGGAATACTAATAATCGGACCGGCGACACGCGGTGCAATTCCTACGATATTCGCCCGGATCTGGCTGTCGCGCGTCCACGGATCGGTGACGTATTTACGGTACAAAAACCAACCGGTCGTGGCAGCAATAGCCACCGCGGTCAACGTTACTAGATATCGGTAAAGTGCAATTTTCACGGAGCAAAGAATAAGCCGATCAAACTTCCAAAGAGCACCGCTAGAGCGGCGAAGAACAATGGCAAATGCCAAACGTGTCGCGTTATTCCTAGATGCTCAAGGATGTTGGTTACTAACCATGCAGACAAGAACCCGAGTACGACAATCGCCATCGACCATGGCGTATTGAAGTCGTAAATCGACTGCTCACTATTTCTAAGGTAATAAAATACACTCATCGTTCGCGGCCGTTCGTCGGTAATGCATGTCTAATACTCAAACCATTGATTGAGTGATTGAACCTTTTCTCTGGTGTAAGGCGGAAACAAGTGATCGATAGCTACGTCCGGCGGAGATATCAGGATCGACTTGGCGTGCGTGAGAGAATCGTAGCCGTACTTCCCGTAGTAGTTCCCCATGCCGGAGGTTCCGACCCCTCCGTACGGCATCGACTCAATGAACAAGAAAACATTGGTCTGATTTACCGCGCCTCCCCCGAATGAAAGGGATTGCAACACGCGGTCGATCGCCCGCTGATTACGGCTGAACACGTAGCCGGCAAGGGGCTTTGGCAACGACTTAATCTTTGCGAGTAGCGTGCCAAGGTCGGCATAAGTGAGGATAGGCAAAAGCGGCCCGAAGATTTCGTCTTCCATGATTTTGTCGGACCAAGTGACCGGGTAGAGGATCGTCGGGTCGAGGTAGCGGACCGGGGCATCGAACTTGCCGCCATAAACCACCTTCTTTGGCTCGATAACCGATGCAAGTCTTTCGACCGCGGCGGCGCTGATAATACGGGAATAGTCTGAATTGCTCTTGGGATCTGTGCCGTAAAGCTCGACAACAGCTTTTTTGCATTCCGCTACAAACTCTTCTGCCACGGACTCATGAACGACAGCGTAACCCGGGGAAGTACACCACTGTCCTCCCCATGCCATCGCACCCCAGACAATCTTCTTGGCGGCATCCGGAATGTTCGCTGTCTCATCAACAATGGCGGGGTTCTGTCCTCCCAACTCCAGCAATACCGGAGTGAGATGTTCAGCAGCCGCTCGCATCACTACCTTGCCCACACCTACGCTTCCCGTGAGAAATATGAAATCAAACGGAAGCTTCAAGAGATTCGTCACCGTCTCGCGGCCACCGACCACAGCGCTTAGAGCTTCCGGCTCGAAATACTTGGGAATCAATTCCAGGAGCAACTCATCCGTCGCGAGCAGCGCCTCAGAGAGCTTTAACATACATGGGTTTCCCGCTGAAAGGGCAGCGACGGCCGGGCGCAGAGACAGGATAAGCGGTCCATTAAAAGGACAGATGATTAGCGTAACCCCGTAAGGTTCGCGGTACACCATCCCCTTTGGCCGTCCCCGGGCGTCGGCGTTAAGAGGCCAGCCATGCGAGAATGTTACGACCGGGCCCATGCCCCACTCCTTGCAGTAGATTGGGTGCCATCCTTGGTGGTGGTTGTGCTCATGTGTTGTTTTCCTCATTCGGTGTTGGTGTTCGGTTTGCGCTCCCGGGGGGTCGCAGGC
>Ga0213872_10002438_pt1 | contig 10938 bp, 6 predicted proteins | sample VelepicomBERX_R2_FD_160071 | JGI IMG/M metagenome (GOLD analysis project Ga0213872, IMG submission 160071) | Rhizosphere microbial communities from Vellozia epidendroides in rupestrian grasslands, the National Park of Serra do Cipo, Brazil - RX_R2 | ecosystem: Host-associated > Plants > Roots >... | reverse complement strand
ACCTCAACCTGCCCGGCGACGACGGCCTGACCCTGTGCCGCAAGCTGCGCGCCCACTCGACCCTGCCGGTGATCATGCTGACCGCCCGCAGCGAGCCGCTGGACCGCATCCTCGGCCTGGAAATGGGCGCGGACGACTATCTGCCCAAGCCTTTCGAACCGCGCGAGCTGCTGGCCCGCATCCGCAGTGTGCTGCGACGCAGCAACGCGGTGCCGTCGAATGGCAACGACAAGGCCCAGTTGATGCGCTTTTCCGGCTGGACCCTGGACCTGACCGCGCGCCACCTGGTCAACCCGGACGGCATCGTCATCATGCTGTCGGGCGCCGAGTACCGCTTGCTGAAAGTCTTCCTGGAACATCCCAACCGCGTGCTTAACCGCGACCAGCTGCTCAACCTGACCCAGGGCCGCGATGCCGACCCGTTCGACCGCTCGGTCGACATCCAGATCAGCCGCCTGCGCCAGAAGCTGGGCGAGGATGCGCGCCTGCCGCAGATTATCAAGACCGTCCGTAACGGCGGCTATGTGCTGGCCGGTCAGGTCAGCGTGGAGCCGCAAGCGTGAGAGGCTTCTTCGGCTCGATGACGGGGCGGGTGTTCCTGGTCCTGCTGCTGGGTATTGTGGCTTCCGCTGCGCTGACCCAGTGGCTGGCCGTGACCGAACGCAGCCGCCAACTGGAACGCTACCGCGATTTCCATGCCCTGGAGCGGGCCGAACAATTGATCACCACCGCCGACGTGGTGCCGCAGGCTTCGCGTGCGGTCTACCTGCGCGTGGCCAGCCGCGGCAGTGTGCGGCTGACGCCGGGTGCGGCGATGGAGGCGCCGCCTCTGCCGCAAACCGAATTTTCCAGCGCCCTGCAGCAGCGCCTGGGCGCGGGCTTCCGCCTGTTCCCGCTGGCTGACCGTCCGGCTGCCTGCGACCGCCCGCGCGAGACCTATTCGATTTTCGCCTCCACCCAGTGGCGCGGCACCTGCGAAACCATGATCGTGCAGATGGGCGATGGCCAGACCCTCAAGCTGTCCGTGCTGCCGCCGCGGGCGCCGCCCAATGGTCCGCCGCATAGCGAAATCCTGACCATGCTGCCTTTCCTGATCAGCATCGTGGTGCTGGCCTATCTGGTCACGCGCATGACCATGGCGCCGCTCAAGCATCTGGCGCAGGCCGCCAAGGACCTGGGCAACGACATCAACCACCCGCCGCTGGCCCTGCGCGGCGCGGGCGAGATCCGTCAGGCTGCCGCCGCCTTCAACGCCATGCAGGCGCGCATCCGCCAGCACATCTCGCAGCGCACCGAGATGCTGGCTGCGATTACCCACGATCTGCAGACTCCGCTGACCCGCTTGCGCCTGCGCCTGGAAAAGGTCTCCGACGAAGAGCTGCAGCAGCGCCTGAAGGACGACTTGTCGGCCATGCAGCAGATGGTCAAGGAAGGCCTGGATCTGGCGCGCAGCATGGACACCACGGAAAGCATGCAGGCGCTCGACCTGGACGCCTTGCTGGACAGCGTCTGCGCCGACGCCGCCGACGGCGGCCAGAAAGTGGAGCTGCACGGCCACGCCCAGATGGCGCTGATGGCGCGTCCGCTGGCAATCCGCCGCTGCCTGGTCAATCTGATCGACAACGCCGTCAAATACGGCCAGTTCGCCCGCGTGACGGTGGAGCGGATGGCCGGCTCGGCGCGCATCCGCATCCGCGACGGCGGCCCCGGCATTCCGGCCGACCAGATGGCGCGCGTATTCGAACCGTTCTACCGCCTGGAAAGCTCGCGTTCGCGCGATTCCGGCGGCACCGGCCTGGGTCTGACCATCGCCCGCAATATCGCCGAGCAGCATGGCGCCAGCGTCGCGCTGGCCAACCATGTGGACGGCGGCCTGGAGGTGACCCTGGTGGTGCCGGAGTTCTACGCGGCGAAGTAAAGCCCTGCCTGAAACCCCTGCGTTAGAATCACAACAATCTCGTCATACAACCGGTTTTTTCGGTCCGGACTGTGCGACAATATCCGCCCAATGCATGGCGGCAATATTTTTCCACAGTTCGAACAACATGAAAAAATCTACCCTGGCAATTCTGGTGGGCGTGGTCTGCGTAGCAGGCGGCGCCTGGGTTATGACGCATCAGGGCCAGGAGCCCTCGGCAGCTAAAAACGCCGGCGTGCAGGGGCCCACCACGGTCAGCGTGACCAAGCCGCTGCGCCAGGACGTGTCGGTGGTGTTGCAGGCCAATGGCACGGTGACGCCGCTCAGCACGGTGGACCTGCATCCGCAAACCACCGCCACCATCGTCAAGGTCCACATCAAGGAAGGCCAGTTCGTCAAAGCGGGCGACCTGATGTTCTCGCTGGATGACCGCAGCGAGCGCGCCAATATGGACAAGGCCCAGGCCCAGGTGATGCGCGACCGCGCCGCCCTGGCCGACCTGGAGCGCCAGTACAAGCGCAGCCTGGAACTGCTGAGCCAGAAGTACATCGCCCAGGGCGCGGTCGATACGCTGAAGAGCCAGCTCGACTCCGCCGCAGCATTGCTGAACGCCGATATCGCCGCCGCCCGTTCCGCCGGTGTCGACGCCAGCTACACCAGCATCCGCGCGCCGATGTCGGGCCGGGTTGGCGCCATTCCCGTCTATCCGGGCAGCCTGGTGCAGATTGCCACCTCGCTCACCACCATCACCCAGCTGGATCCGATCAACGTCGCCTTCACCCTGCCGGAGTCGTCCCTGTCCGGCCTGCTGCAAGCCCAGCATGGCGGCGCCGTGCCGGTCACCGTCACGGTGGGTTCGCCGGAGCGCGAGATCAAAGGCAAGCTTAGCTTCATCGACAACACCGTCGATCCGCAGGCGGGCGTGATCCGCGTAAAGGCCGAGTTCGACAACAAGGATACCGACCTGTGGCCGGGCCAGTACGTCAACGCCAAACTGGTGTCGCAGGTGCTGAAAGACGCCATGGTGGTGCCGCAGAACGCTATCATCAGCAATACGCGCGGCACCTTTGTGTATGCCGTGGCGCCGGACCAGACCGCGAAGGTGGTGCAGATCAAGCGCCTGCATTCCTTTGGTGACAGCGCCGCAGTCTCCGGCCTGGATGGCAGCGAGCAGGTGATTGTCGACGGCAAGCAGAATCTGCGGCCGGGCGGCAAGGTGCGCATCGCCGCCACGGGTGGCGACAAGCAAAAAGGCGGAGCAGCATGAGCCTGTCCGAGCTGTGTATCCGGCGCCCCGTGATGGTGGTGCTGCTGTCGCTGACCCTGATCCTGGCCGGCGTGCTGGCCTATGCCTACATTCCGGTCGCGGCGCTGCCCAGCTATAACACGCCGGTCATCAACGTCAGCGCCGACCTGCCGGGCGCGGCGCCGGACACCATGGCGTCTTCGGTGGCGCTGCCGCTGGAAAAGCAGTTCTCCACCATTGCCGGTTTGTCGGTGATCACCTCGGTCAACACGCTGGGCAATTCCTCGCTGACCTTGGAGTTCGATCCCTCGATCAACGTCAACGAAGCGGCGGTCGATGTGCAGGCGGCCCTGCTGCGTGCCCAGCGCCAGTTGCCGATCGAGATGACCGATCTGCCGTCCTACCGCAAGGTCAATCCGGCTGATGCGCCGGTGCTGTTCATGACCATGAACTCGCCGTCCATGACGCTGTCCGAGCTGAACGACTACGCGGAAAACCTGATCGCTCCAAGCCTGTCGACCTTGCCCGGCGTAGCGCAGGTGTCGGTCAACGGCCAGAAGCGTTTTGCCGTGCGCATCCGCGCCAAGTCCGACCTGATGAACGCGCGCAATATGACGCTGGACGAGCTGCAGCAAGCCATCAAGTCGGCCAACGCCAATACCCCGCTGGGCATTCTCGACGGCCCCAGCCAGACCCTGACCATCCAGGGCAACGCGCAGCTGATGAAGGCCGCCGACTATGCCGAGCTGATCGTCGCCACCCGCAACGGCCAGCCGGTGCGCCTGAAGGACGTGGCGACGGTGGAAGACAGCTTCCAGTCGGTCAAGACTGCGGGCAGCTATAACGGCGAGCGCTCCATCGTGCTGCTGGTGCAGCGCCAGCCGGACGCCAACACGGTGCAAGTGGTGGACGGCGTGCGCCAGCTGCTGCCGCGCTTCAAGGCGCAGCTGCCGACCTCGATCAATATCAACCTGGTCAACGACCGTTCAGTCTCGATCCGCGAAGCGATCCACGACGTCAACCTGACGCTGGCGCTGACGGTCGGCCTGGTGGTGCTGGTGATCTTCCTGTTCCTGCGCCGCGCCGCCGCCACCTTCATCCCCGGCATCACCATGCCGATTTCGCTGCTGGGTGCGCTGGCGCTGCTGTGGGCCTTTGGCTACAGCCTGGACAACGTTTCGCTGCTGGGCATTACGCTGGCGGTGGGCCTGGTGGTGGACGACGCCATCGTGGTGCTGGAGAACATCGTGCGCCATATCGAGATGGGCAAGCGTCCGCTGCAGGCATCGCTGGAAGGCGCCAAGGAGATGGGCTTCACCATCATCTCGATTTCGGTGTCGCTGGTGGCGGTGTTCATTCCGATCTTCTTCATGCCGGGCGTGATCGGCCTGATGTTCCACGAATTCGCCGTGGTGGTGGCCTTGTCGGTGCTGGTGTCGGCGGCCGTGTCGCTGATGCTGGTGCCCATGCTGGCCAGCCGCCTGCTGCCGCCGGACGCCATCGATCCCGAGCACGACCAGGGCAATCTGCTGGGCCGCTGGTTCGAGCAGGGTTTCAAGGCCATGCGCGACGCCTATGTGCGCACGCTGGACATCGCCCTGCATCACCGCTTCGTCGTGCTGGCGATTGCGGTCGGCACTTTCGCGCTGACGGCCGTGCTGTACGTGACGATTCCGAAGGGCTTCTTCCCCGAGGAAGACCTGGGCCAGATCCGCGTCACCACCGAGGCTTCCGAAGACGTTTCTTCTTCGCGCCTGGAAGAGCTGCAAGCCCAGGTGGCCAGCACCATCCAGGCCGATCCGAATGTGCAGGACGTCACCTCGTTCACCTTTGGCGGCAACAGCGGCCGCATGTTCCTGGTGCTTAGGCCGCGCAACCAGCGCGAGAAAATGCCGCAGGTGCTGGACAGCCTGCGCAAGGCCACCAAGGCCATCCCCGGCATCTCGGTCTACCTGAGCCCGGTGCAGAACCTGCAGCTGGGCGGGCGCCAGTCCAAGAGCCGCTTCCAGTACACCCTGCAATCGGTCAGCCCCGGCGCGCTGAATGAGTGGGCCGAAAAGTTCCTCGACAAGATGCGCGCCGATCCGGATTTCCGCGACGTCACCAGCGATTCGCAGAACCGCGGCTTGCAGGCTTCGCTCAAGATCGACCGCGACAAGGCCAACAACCTGGGCGTGGCGATCGGCGATATCCGCACCGCGCTGTATCTGGCCTTTGGCGAGCGCCAGGTCTCGACGATTTACTCGCCGGCGGCCAGCTACTACGTGATCCTGGAAGCGGCCACCGCCGACCGCCAGTTCGATGACGCGCTGACCCGCATCTCGGTGCGCAACAAGAACGGCCAGCTGGTGCAGCTGTCCAGCTTTGCTTCGGTGGAGCGCACCATCGGCCCGACCGCCGTCAACCATCAGGGCCAGCTGCAGGCGATCACCTTGTCCTTCAACCTGGCGGCGGATGTCCCGCTGGGTAACGCCACCGCCAAGATCGAGAAGATGGGGCAGGAGATGCATCTGCCGCCGTCCATCATCACCAGCTATGGCGGCGATGCGGCGGTGTTCCAGAGCACCCAGGGCAGCCAGCTGGTGCTGATCATCGCGGCGCTGGGCGTGATTTACGTGCTGCTGGGCGTGCTGTACGAAAGCTATATCCACCCGCTGACCATTCTGGCGGGCCTGCCGTCGGCGGCGGTGGGTGCGCTGCTGACGCTGCGCCTGTTCAATCTGGACCTGACCATGATCGCCATCATCGGCATTCTGATGCTGATCGGTATCGTCAAGAAGAACGCCATCATGATGATCGACTTCGCCCTGCAGGTGCAGCGCGAGCAGGGCCGCGCGCCGGCCGATGCGATCCGCGAGGCCTGCATCCTGCGCTTCCGTCCGATCATGATGACCACCATGGCGGCGCTGATGGGCGCGCTGCCGATCGCGCTGGGCCTGGGCGCGGGCGCGGAGCTGCGCCAGCCACTGGGTCTGGCGGTGGTGGGCGGTCTGATCTTCTCGCAGGTGATCACGCTGTACATCACCCCGGTGATCTACCTGTTCCTCGACAAGTACAGCGGCACCGGGCCGTTGCAGGATGAGGAAATCGTGGCCGACGCGGCCATCCGCCACGACGTAGCGCAAGGCGAAGCGCCGCTGAAGGCAGTCCACACCGCTGGCCATTGACTAGCGACAAGTTCTTCTCTGCCCGGCTTCCTATGATGGTGTTTTTCATGGGGGCGGGCAGAGATGAAACGCATCACCATCACCATCATCGGCATGGGCCCGCGCGGGCTCAGCGTCCTGGAGCGGATTACCGCGATTGCCCGCAGCCGCCAGCTGCTGCTTGACCTCGTTGTCATCGAGCCGGGCGAGTGCGGGCAGGGTGTGCACATGGCGCGCCAGCCGCAGCATCTCCTCATCAATACTTTAGCCAGCCAGATATCGCTGTTTCCCGCAGCGGAGGTGGTGCGCCATGCACCGGTCTGCGCCACGCCGACGTTGACGGAATGGGCGCGCCAGCAAGGCTACCGGCGCGTGGGCGAGGAGTACTACCGCATCGCCAGCACTGGCGCGGGGGCGGAGATCGGCGAGCGCGACTATCTGCCACGGCGGTTGCTGGGCGAGTACCTGATCTGGTCGTGGCAGCAGTTGTGCACCTGCCTGCCGCCGGGCGCGCAGCTGGTGCATCACCGGCATCGCGCGGTGGATTTATGGCGCCAGCCTGATGGCCGCTGCATGGTGGAGCTGGACTGCGGCTTTCAGGTGCTGAGCGATTACGTCTTTCTCGCCACCGGGCACGGCAGCAATCAGATGACCGAACAGGAATCGTGGTACGCCCAGTTCGCGCAGGAGCATGCGCGCTACAACAGCAAGCTGGCGTATCTGCGGCAGCTGTATCCGATGGAGCGGCTGGGGCAGGTGAGTGCCGAGGCGCGCGTGCTGATCCAGGGCATGGGCCTCACCGCGCATGACGTGGTGGCCGAGCTGACGGCAGGGCGGGGCGGTGTGTTCGTGCGCGATGAGCAAGGCTTGCGCTACGAGCGCTCGGGGCGCGAGCCGCAGCTGCTGCTCAGTTCGCGGAACTGCCTGCCGGCGGCGGCACGCGGCGTCAACCAGAAGGGCGTCGATGGCCGGCACCCGGCGCGCTACTTTACGGTCGAGGCGATTGCCGCCATGCGCGAGCGCGCCCGCAGCACGCGCGGCAGCCCGCAGCTGGACTTCGAGGGCGAGCTGCTGCCGCTGCTCAAGCGCGAGATGGCGCTGGCCTATCGCCAGGCGCTCAATGCAGCGCAAGCCTTCACGCGCGCCGCCGATCCGCTACCGACGTCGCAAATGCCGCAGCCGTCGCCATCGTCGTCGCAGCTCCGCGCGCTGACCGGCCAGCGACGCGGGAGGCGCAGCGCGGCCTCACAGGATACGCTTCTGCCGCTGCCCTTGCTGGATGAGCCGCGCGCGGAGGATCTCGCGGTCGTTGACGCCTTGCTGTTCCCCTTGCAGAACAAGCAGTTCGCCTCGCTGGCCGAGTGCCGCGCCTTCTTCATCGCCTGGCTGCGCACCGATCTGGCCCACGCTGCGCGCGGCAATCTGTGCAGCCCGGTGAAGGCCGCCACCGACGTGCTGCGCGACGTCCGCGCCGCCTTGCAGGCCGCCATCGAACACGGCGGCCTCACATCCGCCTCGCACCGCAAATTCCTCAACGTCTATAACCCCATCATCAACCGCATCGCCTTCGGCCCACCGCTACGCCGCAACGAGGAATGGCTGGCGCTGCTGGACGCCGGTGTGCTGCAGCTGGGCGGCGGCCCCGGCGCCACCATCGGCATTGATGAGCAGGACTCCACCTTCATTCTGCAATCCAGCTTTGGCAGCCTGCACGAACGCCAGCCCTTCGACGTCCTGCTGCCCGCCCGGCTGGACGTGTTCTACCCCGAAACCGACCAATCCCCCCTGATGCGTAAACTGTTGCAGCGTGGCCTGGCGCGGCCTTATTACAACGGCGTCTTCCACCCCGGCGGACTGGACATCACCATTGAAGGCCAGCTCATCGACAAGCAAGGCCTGGCCCTGCCGAACATCTGGGCCGTGGGCTACCCGGTCGAAGGCCCGCACTACTACACCCATGCCTTGCCCCGTCCACTGCTGCGCTCGCGCCAGGTGCTGGACGCAGATCGTTGTGTAAACGCCATGTTTGAGCATATCGCCACGCGCACCCTGCGCCACACCACAGCCGCCGTGGTTTTGTAGCGGTCTTGATACATACGGTAACATTCGTCAAGGTCGCCCTCTTGTAAGCTACGCAGGCTCTCCCGGCAGTGCCCCGGCGCGGTTCCCAAATTGGCAGGACTCTGGCACTATGGCCGCACTTTGTCCCCGCTCCACGAAAGTTAGTTAATTTTGCATCACGACCATACCCATTTAATCCCGGAAGGTGCGAACTATTGCCCGACCTGCGGACAGAAGCTGCCGCAGGCTCAGGAAGGATACGGTACGTGGGAGCGCGAGCAAAAGTCCCGTCGGATCGGCATTGCCATTTCGATCGCCCTGCACTTGCTGGGCGTGGCCTACTATTTCCTCAAGCCGTCCGAGCCCATCAAGAAGGCCAGTACGGCCGCCAAGGGCGAGATGGTCTATATCGCCCCGCTGGCGGAGAAAAAGAAGCCCAAGCCGACGCCAAAGCCGCCTGAGCCGGTCAAGTCGGCCAAGGCCCAGCCGGTCCGCCCGAAGAATTCGATTACCCCGCCGCCATCCGCGCCCAAGCTGGAAACCTACGTGCCGCCCGTGGTGGCCAAGATGACCCCGCCGCCTGAGCAGGACATGTCGGAAATGATCGCCAAGCGCCGCGCCCAGCGCGCCGCCGACAATCCGCAGCCGGAAGCGGCGCCGCAGGAAAGCGAGAACGACCGCAAGATGCGCATCGCCCGCGAAAACATCATGGGCGCGCAGGGACGTTCGGCGTCCGGCGAGCGTGAGCAGAAGGGCGGCCTGATCGAGATCATCAACAAGAATTACCACAGCGCCGACATCAAGTTCCATCACTGGAACGTGACCTTCAAGCGCCAGTGGCTGCAGCAGCTGCATATCGATCAGGGCACCGAGCCTGATATTGAAACGGCCGTGGTGCGCCGCGTGATTGAACTGGTGCGTGTGGATTATCCGGAAGGCGACGTGCCGTGGGATTCGCACCGTCTGGGCCGGGTGATCGTGCTGAGCACCCGTAAAGCCGATGATGCCCAGCTGTTCGCCTTCCTGATGAAGGAACTGTTCCCCGAGTATACCCGGGGAGCATCGAGGTAAGTTTTAAGCGCGCGCCTTGAGCAGGCGCGCGATATCCAGCGCAAAGTAAGTCAGCACGCCGTCCGCGCCCGCGCGCTTGAAGGACAGCATCGCTTCCATCATCACCTTGTCGTGGTCCAGCCAGCCGTTTTGCGCGGCGGCCTTGATCATGGCGTATTCGCCGCTGACCTGGTAGGCAAACGTCGGCACCTTGAACTCATCCTTCACACGGCGCACGATGTCCAGGTAAGGCATGCCTGGCTTGACCATCACCATGTCCGCGCCTTCCGCCAGATCCAGGCCCACTTCGCGCAGTGCCTCGTCGCTGTTGGCCGGATCCATCTGGTAAGTCATCTTGTCGGCCTTGCCCAGCGTGCCCGCCGAGCCCACCGCGTCGCGGAACGGACCGTAGAAACCGGAAGCATACTTGGCCGAGTAGGCCATGATGCGGGTGTGGATATGGCCCTTGGCTTCCAGCGCGTGGCGGATGGCGCCGATGCGACCGTCCATCATGTCCGACGGCGCGACCACGTCGACACCGGCGTCCGCCTGGCACAGGGCCTGGCGGATCAGCATGTCAGTGGTGACGTCGTTCAGCACGTAGCCGTTGTCGTCGATCAGGCCGTCCTGGCCGTGGCTGGTGTACGGATCCAGCGCCACGTCGGTCAGGATGCCCAGCTGCGGGAAATTCTGCTTCAGCGCGCGCACGGCACGCGGCACCAGGCCGTCCGGATTGGTGGCTTCGATGCCGTCCGGAGTCTTCTTGTCCGCGTCGATATTCGGGAACAGCGCCAGTACCGGAATACCCAGCGCGACACATTCTTCCGCCACCTTCAGCAGCACGTCCACCGACACACGCTCTACGCCCGGCATGGACGCCACCGGCTCGCGGCGGTTGGCGCCGTCGAGGATGAACACCGGGTAGATCAGGTCGGAAGAGGTCACCACGTTCTCGCGCATCAGGGCGCGCGAGAAAGGATCACGACGCATGCGGCGCATGCGGATGGCGGGGAACTGTGCAGCAAACTGGGACATCGCGGATTTCCTTAAGCTTGTTCGTCGGGTTCGGCATCCTGATCGGCGATGGCTTGCACCTGGGCGGCGGCTGCCTCCGGGCTGATGCCGGCCAGCTCCAGGATCTTGTCATTGGCTTCTTCGATGCCGATGCGCTTGAGCGCGGAGAACAATTGTACGGTGAAAGGAAAACCTTCGCCTTCTTCGTCCACGTAGCTGTCGAGCTGCGCCTGCGCTTGGCGCAGCACATTAATCGAATCGTTACGGTTGAGTTTGTCAACTTTGGTGAGAATGCAATGGATCGGCTTGCCGGTGGGGGCGAACCATTCCAGCATCTGCACGTCCAGGTCGGTGAACGGACGGCGCGAGTCCATGATCAGGATCAGCGCGGCCAGCTGCTCGCGGCGCTGAACGTAGTCACCCAGCAGGCGCTGCCAATGGTTCTTGGCGTTGCCGGACACTTCGGCGTAGCCGTAGCCGGGCAAGTCGACCAGCAGGCACTG
>Ga0213872_10002437_pt1 | contig 10943 bp, 10 predicted proteins | sample VelepicomBERX_R2_FD_160071 | JGI IMG/M metagenome (GOLD analysis project Ga0213872, IMG submission 160071) | Rhizosphere microbial communities from Vellozia epidendroides in rupestrian grasslands, the National Park of Serra do Cipo, Brazil - RX_R2 | ecosystem: Host-associated > Plants > Roots >... | reverse complement strand
AAGGCGGCCAGATCAAGCGCCAAGGCCTGTGGGAGACGGTGATCGCCCCGCTGAACAATGCGCCGCAGCCGGAGCGGTTCAGCTTCTGAGCTGTGCATGATGGAATGCTGTGAAAAAAGCCCGGCTGTGCCGGGCTTTTTTGTAGTTGCTGCTTGCGGCGTGTATAACGTCATCTTAAATTTGGAGGCATGGTAGAAAATAGCGACAAAGCGTTGAGGGCGGCGACGGCTGACTTAACGCACCTGCACGAGAAGCTGTATCTAAGTTTGCGCTAACTTGCCTTGCCGCTGCACAGTATGGAAGGGATCCGATGACAAAAATTGCCCACATCCGTCTAGAAAACTTCACGGCTTTTGAGGAGCTTGATCAAGCGTTCTCTCCTGGGGTAAATGTGATTATCGGTGCCAACGGCACCGGCAAGACTCATCTATTAAAGGTTCTCTATTCGGCTGCTGCTATTACGATGGGTGAAGATAGCGAACGTGGGTTTGCTCGAAAGCTGCTCGGAGTCTTCAATCCGTATCAGGCGCGCATGACTCGCTTAATCAGGCGACAGCAAGGCCTACCCGCTGCACAGATCATTATCACACGCAACGATGGCGCAAAGCTGAAGGCGTTGATCGACAACCAGAAGGCGGACGTCAAAGACGTTCGAGTTACCGGTGAGCTTAAGTGGAGAGCAATTTCACAGGAGTGCGCATATATACCCGTAAAGGAGATGCTTGCTCATGCTCCTGGATTTTTAGCCACGGTCGCGAAGCGGGAAATTGCATTTGAGGAAGTATACTCAGATATCTTAAAGAAGGCTTTTCTGCCCATGCTTAAAGGGAAGGTGCAGGACAGCCGAAAAACCTTGTTGGCCACACTCCAAAAGGCAATCGAAGGAAAGGTGGTTACAAAAGGCGAACACATGTTTCTCAAGAATAGCCAAGGGGAGCTTGAGTTTACATTATTAGCTGAAGGAATGCGAAAGCTGGCATTGGTTTGGTTGCTTATTCAAAACGGAACTCTCCTTTCTGGGTCAATATTGTTCTGGGACGAACCGGAGGCCAACTTAAATCCAACACTGATGGGAGAGCTTGTTGAAATTATTCTCGAACTTCAAAGATTGGGAGTTCAAATTTTTTTGACAACGCACAATTATGTTCTACTTAAAGAATTCGATCTTCGCCAAAAGAAAGACGACAAAGTAAATTATTTATCGCTTGCGCGAAACAACAACAAGGCGGTCGTAGCAAGTTCTACCGATAGTTTCATCCACATAAATCCAAATGCAATCGCTTCTATTTTTGACGGTCTATATGATCGAGAGCTAGAACGGAGTTTTGGAGGAAGAATGACATGACAAAGGTCGTTGAGGGCGACATCGAAATTACAGCGCCAAACGGGGTGAGCATTAGAAAGCATGACGATGTAACCACCCATGGCCTAAGTCACTGCATGAAGGCGGTGGATTTCATAATTGAACAAAATGATCGAATATACTTCATTGAACTAAAAGACCCGGACAATCCTAATGCACAGGCTGCAGCTTTGGCGGGATTTAAGGCTGAACTGGCGAGCGGACAATTAGATTCCAAGCTGGCTACAAAATTCCGCGACTCATACCTATATGAGCTCGCCTCAAATAGACTGCCGAAGCCGGTTTATTATATTGTGCTGATTGGACTGCACTCTCTAACGGCAGTCGAGCTGGTTACACGTACGGACGCTTTGAAAAAGCAACTTCCGATTCATGGCCCATTTAATAAGCCTTGGCCGAGGCCGCTTGCTGCAGGATGCGTTGTAGTAAATCTAGATAATTGGGCAAAGGTTATGCCCAACTTCCCAATACGTCGCCTGAGCGCCGTGTGACGTGGTGGGGCGCAATCCCTGTTGTACGTCATTCAATGTTGGAAATTGTCTTGATAGGCGAGGTATCCACCACCACCGTATGCGCGATCTTGTCGTGCATGGCCTGGCGGTTGTCGTCCCACAGCACCTGCGCAAAGCCCAAGAGCCCCGTCGCCATACCCGCTGCGTAGCCGCCGTAGCGTGTAAAGCAGTGCCAGGTGGTGGGCGGCTTACCGGTCAGCTCCACCACGCGTATGCCTAGTAGCCGCTTGCCCAGCGTCTGGCCCTGCCAGCGGCTGGGGAGCAGTGAGAAGTACGCTGCAGCCCAGCCTACGCTGATGCCCAGGATTTCGATCAGCGCGTGCATCATCTCCTGCAGGCCCTTGGGGGCCTGCTGCGCCTTTACTTCCTTGTGCAACTTTTCCAGTTCGGCGATACATGCAGCGTTGACCGCCGACGCGCCTGCCGAGGCTGCGACCTTGGCAATCTCGCTGCTGTCATCGTCTTGCTCCTGCACCGTCGCTTGGGCCGCCATGGGCTTGCTGCCGACGACCTCCGCGTCGCGCAAGACGCTAGGGACACCCGACCAGAGCAGGATGCCAATGATTATCATCGTTGCGATCTTGCGGCCACGCGGCATGACGCCGATGTGCTTGCGCAGCCTGAAGGCCAGCAGGGCGGCGAGGCCTATCATCCACATGCCGTGGACGCTCGACACCATGCCAATCACGGCAAAATCGATGCCGATGGCGGCAAGCCGGCGCCAGGGCCGCGCCAGCGGTGCGCCCAGCAAGGCGGGGTTGACGTTGAAGGACTCATGCCCAACCGTCATGGGCGCACTGAATTTGCGTAGAAAGGCGGTGGCTTGCAAGCTGGCTCCAGAGGGCGTGTGGGGGTCGAAGACAAGGCCGCATTCTCGATGCCCGCCGCATCAGCTGCAAGTGCGCCACAGTGGGTGGCGGGCGTTTGCCCGCCCGGCCAGGGCATTGCGGGCTTTGTGCCTTATTACCGCCATCTGCCCAAAGCGATTTCAGCTTTCGTTCAGTCTTGTCCGTGCAAGGTGGGGGTACGGTTCCGGTTCCTTAGTTGCGCGGGTAGTGCGCCGGCCGGTGGTGCGCAACAGATTGGGGACCGTCGGCGCTCTTCGAAAGACGCTCCGGCCGGCGCCTTATACCGATAGCCCAGCGGGACTTTGTTCCCGAGGGGTGTTTGAGCAGGCTGCCCTACCACGCGATGTCAGCGACCTCATTCCCGCTGAGGCGGGAGCCAGGATTGCTTCGGCGCTTACACCCTTGTCACGACGCCGCGCGTGCCATCCACTTCCAGCATCTCCCCGTCGCCTATGTCATCGAATATTCCCGGCAGATTCACCACCGTAGGGATGGCCAGCTCGCGCGCAACGATAGCGCTGTGCGAGAGATAACCGCCCGTTTCCACCACCACACCACCGGCCTTGAGAAAGAGCGGCGTCCAGCCGGGGTCGGTGCTGCGGGCGACGAGGATGTCGCCAGGCAGCAGGCGTTGGCCTTCTTCCGGCGCGCGGAGCAGTCTCGCGGGGCCGCGTACCTTGCCGGTGCCCGTGGGCACGCCGCGGTAATGCGAGCCGTCGCGCTCAATCGCGTCCGTATGGTCCCAGGCGGTCGTGGCGTTGCCCTGTTCGCTGATCACGTCGGGCGGCGTCATGGCCTGCCAATCCTGGAACTGCAGCTTGCGTCGGGCGATACGCACCTTGAGGCTGGCGGCCGCGATCTGGCCGCTAACAGCGCGGTCTATTTCCGGTACGGTCAGTTCGAAAATGTCTTCCGATGCCGCCAGCGTGCGCGATTCGACCAATAGGCGGCCCATGGCGAGCAGCGTCTGCCTGGCGCTGGCCGAAAGTGCGGTGAAGGCGCTGCGCGCCGCCTCGCGGTCATTGCATTCCTGGTGGGCGGCCTTCGCCAAGCCGCGCAGGAAGGCGGCCTTGAGCCAGGAGGTACGCTGCCGCACGCGCTCGAACGCAGCCTGGGCGGACGCCGCCTGCCGCGCACGCAGGGCATCACTGTCCGTGCTGGCCAAGTGGCGCAGTGTCTGCAGCAGATAGCTCGGGTCTTCGTGCCAGCGCGGGGTGCGCAGATAGGTCTCATACACGCCGCGGTGGCCGTAGCGGGCGAGGAAGACGCCCAGCGCCGTGCGGAACGGGTCGTCGACGGGCAGTTGCGCCAGCCAGTCGCCATCCTGTGTATCGCTCGCCAGGACGGGGCTCACGATAGGGTGCTGCTGCGCCAGGCGGGCCAGTGCCATCAAGTCGTAGCCCTGCTGCGCCGTCACGCTCGGCTCGCCGCCCGCCAGCATGGCTGTAGCCAGCGCCGAACCTTCGCCGGGGAAGGCTTTTTCCAGCTGTTCGATCAGCATATTGGCTGAGCCGCCACTGGACGCCTGCATGAACATGATGTCGACGATGCCGCGAACGCGCGCCAACTGTGTACGCCAGGATGCATGCAGGGCCGCGAGTGTCGCCGGCTGGGGCTGGCGCAGCGCCGTGGCCGACTGCGCCATGATGGCGGAGATCTCGGCCCGGCCACGCTTGCGCCTGCCCTTATCGCGCACTGCGAACACGGCCATCATGCGCAACCAACGCAGGCGATGGCGCCAGGTGGTACTGGGGACTTCGATGGTGGGTTGGTGCCCTCCCATCATGTCATTGGTTACAGCGGGGGCCAGGCCCAGCGACTCGAACAGTTCCCACTGGATGACGGAAGCGTTCAGGTAGAGCCGGCCATGCAATAGCGCGGCCCGCTGTACGCCTTGCAATAGTGCATACCCGCCCGTGAGAAAGGGCTGGCTCAGCATCAGGTTCACGCTGCGCCGCGCCAGGCTCCAGTCGATAGGCGAGAGGGCGTGCGGCACCACCTCGCAGGTATTGCCGCGCGACCACCAGGTGGGCTGTGCCTGCAGTGCGCCATAGGTGTGGTTGGGCCGTGCCGTGACAGGGCGCGCCTGGGTAAGCCAGAAGCGCTGGCCGTCCCACACCCATTCCAGGTCGTAGATGGGGTTGGCGAAGTCGAGCGCGTGCGCTGCGTCACGCAGCAGCTCGGCCAGTTCCTGCGCCTGTGCAGCACTCAGCGCAAGCGCTGCCGCTTCGCCAGGCGTAGTGGCGACGCTCCGCGTACCGCCCGCCGCCTGCAGCGTCGTCTTGCGCAGCTTGCTGCCCACTTGCTGCTCGATCAGGGTCAGGCGATCCGCATCGACGTCCTCGACGAAGCGGTACTCGTCCCCTGCCGCCTGCCCGCCCACCAGCGACTCGCCCAGGCCCCACTGCGCGTGGATCAATAACTGGTCGTCACGCCCCGTGACGGGGTCGCAGGTGAAGGCGATGCCGGAGGCGACGGCCGGCACGAGCGGCATGATGACCACGGCCATCTGCGCCGGCGCTTCGCTGTCGCCCTGCAGGCGCTGGCGGTAGAGCACGGCCGTGGGCGTCCACAGCGAAGCCCAGACTGCCCGTACGGCTGCTTCCACCTGCGCCAGGCCCTGCACATTGAGGCAGGAGCGGTAGATGCCGGCAAACGACGCCTGGCCTGCATCTTCGCCTATGGCGGAGGAGCGCACGGCAAGCGGCCTATCCAGCCAGCCACGCGCCTGCAGCGAGTGCGCGATGCAGTCGTGCAGGTCGGTAGGGATTGGCGACTGAGCCAGCAGGGGCGCCATGTCGTCCAGCGGCTGAATGTTACCAGCCTGTGCCGCCACCACGGCGGTATCCAGCTGCGCCCGAAGCCCGCTCGCCACCAGCCAGCGCCCGCTCCAGCCGGCCGGCAGCACCAGGCCGTCGGGCACGGGCAGGCCATAGCGCTGCAGCTGCGCCAGGTGCCAGCCCTTGCCACCCACCACACCCAGGTCCGCCGCGCGCGGGTCCTGCAAGTCGATCAAGGTCTCGCCTACTTCCGTCATCACGTCACTCATGATTGCTTCGTGCCAATGAGAAAAATATCGAGCATCAGGGCGAACTCGTCGTCCAGCACCACGCGCTCGTCCATCAGCCAGCGCATCAGCGCGCCCAGGTAGAGCCAGGCGAGGTAGGTAGCCAGCGAGGCCGCGTCGCGATCCGTGCGCAGCTCTCCGCGCGCCTGGCCGCTTGCGATGATGTGGGCCAGCACGCGGTCCATGCCGCTGCGCTGGCGGGTTTCGTCCATGGGTTCGCCCAGGCGGAACTGGATATAGGGCAGCAGGTAGCGACGATGCCGGGCGGACCACGCAGCACTGCCGGCGAAGAAGGCGCGTAGTTGCGCCTCTGTATTCGGCAGGGTGCTGATGTCGGCGAAGAACTGCCCCACATTGGCCGCCAGCTCGCGGTGCATGTAGTGGCGCAGGATGGCCTCTTTCACGGGGAAGTACTTGTACAGCGTGCCCTTGGCGACATCGGCTTCCTGCGCGATGCGCTCCATGGTCACCTGCTCGAAGCCGTCCGCCTCGAATAGGGCCCAGGCCGTGTCGGTGATGTGGTCGAGCGTCTGCAGCCGCTTGCGCTCACGGAGGCCCAGTTCGTCGGGGGAGATATCGCTGTGCATGATCGCCGTAACAAATATGAACTTCGTACAATATTATACGTCGTTCAGTATTTTGGCGAGCATCTGGCAGCGTAGGCGGATGAACGGCAGTGGTGGAAAGTCTTGAGGGCGGGTTCGCGCAGCAACCCGCCCCATTTGGGCATCGCTTGCCTCAGCGATTTGTGAGTTTCTCAAACAGGCAATGCCTTACGCGGCTCGCAGCGAATTTCCGTGGCGACGGAGCTGGCCAGGAAGCATTCCTCATGCGCGCGATGGTGCAGGCGCTCGACTTCCGCCTCGCTGGGCAGGCGGTCGCCGGCGAAGGTCACCAGGGGTCGCAAATGGACGACCGTCATCGCCAGCTTGCCCGATGCGTTCTTGGCCAATACGCCGTCGGCCTGGTCCTCATAGCTATCCACCACCCAGCCTGCCCCCGCCGCGAGCGACAGGAACCACAGCATATGGCAGCTCGACAGCGAGGCGATAAAGGCTTCCTCGGGGTCGACGGCCTGGGCGTTGGAATAGGGCAGCGGCACCACGCTGGGCGAGGACGAGGCGGCTAGTTCGATGCCGCCGTCGAAGCGCCAGATGTGTGCGCGGCTGTAATGGTTGTCGATAAAGGCTTGGTCGCGGCGCGACCAGCTGATTTCGGCAGTGCTGATGGCCATCTTGATTCCTTTGTTCAGACGGGTGCGGTGGTCCACAGCGCGCGTTCGACGAAATCCACCATGGTGCGCGCCATGCGCAGGCCATCGTGCGGCTTGCTCAGCGTTTCGTGGCAGCGCTGGTACTTGGGCTCGCCCAGCTGCGGGCGGATGCGGTCGAGGATCATGCCCTCATACGCCTGGTCGAATTCCGGGTGCGGCTGCACCGATAGGATATGGCCGCCCGCCGTAAATGCGGCGATCGGGCAGTGCTCGTTGCCGGCCAGCAGCTCCGCGCCTTCAGGCAATTCCAGCACCTGGTCCTGGTGCGCCGCCAGCAGCGACAGCGTCTCGCCTTCCACGTCCGACCATGCCGCGCCTTCTCCCAGCCACGGGTAGCTTTGCGCGCCTATGCCCCAGCCTTGCGGCGCACGACCAACGTTCGCGCCCATGCAGTAGGCAATCAGCTGGTGGCCGAAGCACACGCCCAGCAAGGGCTTGCGCGCGCCGATCAGGGCCGTGACCTTCTCGCGCAGCGTCACCACCCAGGGCTCATTCGAGAAGGAATCGGCCTTGCTGCCCGTCAGCAGCACGGCGTCGAACTCGTCGAAGGAAGTGGGGTATTCGCCCAGCGGCGTGCGGAAGGACTGGAAGGTCCAGTCCACGCCCACCTCGCGGAACAGGCGCTCGAACATGGCGCCGTAGCTGGCATAGCCTTGCGCGACTACTTCAGGCGAGAGGATGTCGTTGTCGAGGATGCAGAGTTTGATGGTCATGCTGGGCTCCTGTTGGGAATGGTCCGCAGCTTACGCTCGACAAGAGATTCGATAATCGGGCAGTATGGAACAGCATTGCTGAGCCAATTTCACAAATATGATCCAGTCCCAAACGATTGAATTACTGGCCGTACTGGCCATACACCAGAATGGCAGCTTCACTGCGGCGGCGGAAACCTTGGGCCTGACGCCGTCCGCCCTATCCAAGGCCATCGACCGACTGGAGCAGCGATTAGGTGCGCGGCTGTTCGAGCGCACCACACGGCGCGTGCTGCCGACGGCGGAAGGCGAGCGCTTCGTCGAATACGCGCGCCGCGCAGTCGAAGAGATTGCGGCAGCCGAAGACGAGATCAGCGGCGGCAAGGTCGTGCCGCGCGGCGTGCTGCGCATGCACGTGGGCACGGCCTTCGCCCACCATAGTCTGCTGCCGGTGTTGCCCGCCTTCCTCGATGCGCAGCCGCAGGTGGAAGTGGAGCTGACCGTCACCGACCACTTTGCCGACCCCGGCCGCGATGCTTTCGACCTCGCCATCCGCACGGGGGCGTTGCGCGCCGACCTCAACTTGGTCGCCCACCCGATCGCCACACTTGGCCGCGTCGTCTGCGCGGCGCCGCCCTACCTGGCGAAGCATGGCATACCAAAGCACCCGGACGAGCTCGTGCAACATCAATGTCTGACGGTCGCCGGCGTACCGGGCGCAAACCGCTGGCCCTTCCGCATCGGCGGCGAGTCGAAGCATATCGAGGTGGGCGCGCGCGTACGGGCCGACAGCGCGGAGTCGGTCCTCATTCTGGCACTGGCGAGCGCCGGGATCGCAAGGCTGACCTCGAGCGTCGCAGCGGGGGCTTTGGCGTGTGGCAACCTTGTGCCCTTGCTGGCGGCATTCCACGAGGACGAAACGCTGCCGCTCACAGCGCTCTACCCACCCGGCCGACAGCATCAGGCCAAGGTAAAGGCGATGCTGGGCTTTCTAGACGAACGGTTTGGCCATACGACGTAGGGCGACCGCCTCGGCGCTATATTGAGGGCGTCACATCCATCGCGGAGCTTGCCATGCAGCGCCTGGAACTTCGCCTATCCGGCGCGCTGATGAGTTCGCTTGCCGCCCTCGTCATCGCCCACGGACTGCCCAAGTTGCAGCTACCCAAGCATGGCCATGTACCCGATCCAGCCAGGCTGGACGGGACCGGTATCGTGCTAGCCAGCATCCCGGTGGTGTTGAACGTCATGATGTGGCTTTCCGGAGGCATCCTGCCCGAAGAGTTGACCTTCGTCGCGTCCCTCACCTACGCCATCATATTTGCACTGCCGCACTGGTTTGCCGCGGGTTGGCTGGCCGATACGCCCTTCCAGAAGGCGCATATGCTCTATCAAGCGATGGTGCTGCTGTGGATGGCGCACCTGCTTGTGTGCACGGTGTTCGAGATCAAGGGTATTCGCTGGGCGCACAAGGTGCTCGGCGTGACCTACATCGAGCGGGAGCCGGAGCAGCGTGTGCCGCCAAATCCTGAGGAACCCAAGCCCTGACCGGCAGGGCGCTGCGCCGCGTTCACGATGCAGCGGGGATGCGCACGACAAACCCGCAGCCGCGCCCATCAAGCCCGGTACCGAGCGCAACGCTGCCGCCCAGTCGCGCCGCCGCTTGCCGGACGATGGCCAGCCCCAGGCCGGAACCGGATGCATCGTGGCCACGCCCGCGGTAGAAGCGCTCGAATACGTGGGCTTGATCGCCAGCCGCTATACCCGGGCCGTCGTCGGCTACGCTCAATACCAGCATATCGGGCTCGCATTGCAAGCCCACCACGACCTTGCCGCCGCGCTCGATATAGCGGATGGCGTTGTGCAGTAGGTTGTCGAGTATGGACTTGAACGGCGCCAGCGGCAGGGCATGTGGCAGTGCGTCCGGCGCATGCAGGGCCAGGTCGATCTCGCGGGCGTGCGCCAACGGCGCCGCGTCCGCCAACGACTGGCGCGTAATTTCGGCCAGATCAACACTGCTTGCGTCGCGCAAGGCCGTGCCTTCCAGCCGGGCGAGATCCAACAGTTGCTCGATCAGGTGCGAGGCGCGCGCAACGGCGCGGTCGAGATACTGTTCCGCTTCTGCTTTTTCCGCCTCTGTCTGCGCCTTGGCCAGCACGTGCACGTGGGCGGAAATCACCGCCATGGGCGTACGCAATTCGTGCGCCGCATCCTGCACAAAGGCGTGCTCGCGCGCGATCTTCTGGCGCAACTGCGCCATCAACCCGTCGATGGAATGCACCAGCGGCTGCAGCTCACCGTAGCGTGCGTCGAAGGCGACGGGCGACAAGTCGTCCGTACCGCGCGCCGCCACCAGTGCCGACAGGCGCCGCAAGGGGCGCAAGCCGCGCGTGATGGCGAACCAGATGGGCAGCACGATGAGCGGAAAGGCCATGACTAGGCGCAGGCCGATGATGCTGCCCGCCCAGACGAAGAGTTCGCGCAGCGTGAGTACCGGATAGGCCACCTGGAAGGTCCACAGATTGGTGTCGCCCCGGTAAACCAGGTAGTCGCGATCGTACACATGCATGGGTACGACTTCGCCTGTGCGGCCCGGCATGGGCTCGTCCGTCATCCAGAGCGGGCGGTGGCCGTGGTGGTCCGACACTTCCATCAGTGCGTCGGGCCGCCCGTCAAAGCGCCGGCCACGGTTGAATTCGCGCTCCAGCGATACGCCGAACTGGTAGGCCTCCGGCAAGGTGTCGATCTCCTTGAAGGCCGTCATCTGGTAATCCATGAAGCCGCTCATGCCATAACGCGAGCTGCGATCCTCGGCGTACTGGTAGGCGACCAGAACGAGCCAGACCACGCCCAGCGCAAGCACCACGGCCAGCACGAGGCGCCTTACCAAGGTGGGGCGCAACAGATTCTTCATGGCAGCAAGCGGTAGCCGACGCCGCGCACGGTCTGGATGCGATGCGCACCGATCTTGCGGCGCAGATTGGACATGTGTACATCGATGGCGGCGAAATCCACCGGGTCGCCCAAGGGCTCCAGGCGCTGCGCCAGGTCGCGCTTCTGCACGACCTGCCCCGGCTCGCGCGCAAGCTCCAATATCAGGCGGAACTCGCGCGGCGAGAGCTCCAGCGTCATGCCGTCGAGCCGCGCCGTATGGCCGCGGTGTTCGATCTGGATATCGCCCACCTGCC
>Ga0213872_10002435_pt1 | contig 10956 bp, 10 predicted proteins | sample VelepicomBERX_R2_FD_160071 | JGI IMG/M metagenome (GOLD analysis project Ga0213872, IMG submission 160071) | Rhizosphere microbial communities from Vellozia epidendroides in rupestrian grasslands, the National Park of Serra do Cipo, Brazil - RX_R2 | ecosystem: Host-associated > Plants > Roots >... | reverse complement strand
CATCCTTGCGCGCATAGCCCAGCGGATTGGCCACCACACGGCAGCCGCCCGAGCGGTAGTCGCTGGGGGCGTGCAGGTGGCCGTGCAGCCACAGGCGAGCCTGCGGCAGCAGGGCGTCCAGGTGGTTGCAAAAGCCCGCAGTGCCCGGACTCAAGCCATAGCGCGGGTCAGCACTCTGGAGGCTGGGCGCGAAGTGAGTGACCACCACCGTCGGCCCGTCAAAGGGCTGCGCCAGGGCCTCCGACAGCCATTGCCGGCAGACCAGGGCCTGCTCGCGGACCTCGCGCGCCAGCATGGCCTGGCCGTGGCGTGTGCAGCCGGTCTTGCGGAGGTAGAAATCGGCGGCCCGGAAGGCCTTCTCGCGCATCTTCAGCGCCTGGGGCGGCGGCGCGCCGGCCTGATGGGCCAGGGCATCGAAATCGCTCCAGAGGGTGGTGCCGAGAAAGCGCACCCCCTGGAAGACCCAGCTTTCGCGCTCCAGCCAGATCAGTCCCAGGCGCTCACAGGTCTGACGCAGACGGAGGTGGGCTGCATCGAAATCCTGCTGGTCATACTCATGGTTGCCCGGCACGAAGACCACTGGCGTGGGCCAGCCCGTCAGCGGCGAGAATCGCGCCAGGCCGAAGTCGGCGTCGGCCAGCAGAGAGCCCGGCTGATAAGAGCCGATATCGCCGGCCAGCACGAGCAGATCCGTTTCAGGATGGGGCTCAGGTGCAAAGTGAGGATGCACTTCAAGGTGAAGATCGGAAAGCAGCTGCAGCTTCATCCCTGCCATTGTCGACGGCTTTCGGCCTGTGGGCGGCGCCGCAGGACTATGCCCGGGGCGCTCAGACCCCATGCCGAAGCGGCATCAGGTGCGGCTTGCATTCCTAGGGTTAACCCTTATTCTTGAGTCTGTCTTCACAACACACCGAAACGGTGACCCGATATGTTTGCCTTGATTGCCCGACTGCTGCAGAACCTGATGGCCCGTGGCCCCGAACAGGACGCGAGTGCTGGCATCCCCAACGGCCTGTTCGAAACCGCCGAAGCCCGCGCCGGCACTGACCCGGTGCAGGCCCAGGAACTGCGCTGCGCGGCCAGCGCCTACCTGCGCGTCGTGCGCTGAGCGCTGTCCCTGCGCCAGGCTGCTGACGGTCTGGCGTTTCGACGCCCGCCGTCGGCCTCTCTTTCGCGCGCCCGCCTTCGCCGGGCGCCACCCATCTCCCCTCCTCGCGGTCCCGCCCTCTGGGACGGCTGTCCCATTGTTGCGCCTGCAGCCCACCCTTGGCCATCGCAGCCCAGGATTGTTGTCTGGATTGCGGGTTCTGTCATTTCTGTCGTGTGCGGCGCACAAATGTGAAAAAAGTGCTCTAACGTTTCTCTAACGCTTGCTCTCTAGCATCCGGACCGTCATCCAAACGGGGTGCGCAGTTTCATCTTCAAGAGGGCAAGCATGTCAGCAACACACTGCAATCGCGGCTGGGCGCACGCCCGCCGGACCGCCTCCCCGCAGGCGGGTTTCACACTGGTCGAAATGGCCATCGTCCTGGCCGTCATCGGCCTGATCATCGGCGCCATCGCGATCGGCAAGGACGTCCAGCGCAACGCCGAATACACCAAGATCAAGAACAAGTTCATCGACCAGTGGGCCCAGGCCTACAACCAGTACTACCAGCGCACGGGCGTGGTGCTGGGCGACTCGCAGACCGCGCCGCGCTACATGGTCAATGGCGCCAACTACCCTTCTGCGGGCGTCAGCGTGACGGCTCCGGGCGCCACGCCGCTGTCGGGAGGCGACATGAGCGGCGCCACAAGCCCCGGCAATATCTGCTCAGGCGGCCTCGGCCCGAGCATGACCAATGTGGGCACCACCCTGACCTCCCTGCGGACCCTGTTCGCCCAGGTCGGCGTGCGCATGCCGCCGGGCCGCGCCGAAGGCTTCGAAGACCGCTACGTCTACCTCGACAGCAACGGCAACCCGCAAGAGATCCAGGTCTGCTTCCGCTGGAACCCGCCCGGCATCGCCAACGCCAACCAGCTCGGTGAAGGCTCGGGCAACGTGATGGTGATCTCGGGCCTGACCCCCGATCTGGCCCGCTCGCTCGACCAGATGATCGACGGCAAGCCCGACGCCCAGGAAGGCCTGTTCCGCCAGCAGGGCGTGGCCAACGGCACCGCCAACCAGCCCGGCGTGCAGTGGGGCACCAACAACACCTACAGCATGACCACGACCGGTGCCACGGGCACCGGCACCGGCAACAACTTCGACGAAGACCAGGTGGCCACGGTGGTCGCGGTCTACAAGATGAACCAGTGAACGCCGCAGGCACAGGAGACCCACCATGAGCCACCTTTCACGCAACCGCGCCCTTCGCCTGGCGCAGCGCGGCTTCACCCTGGTCGAAATGGCCATCGTGCTGGCCGTCATCGGCCTGATCATCGGCGGCATCGCGATCGCCAAGGACGTGCAGCGCAACGCCGAGTACCAGAAGATCGCCAACAAGTTCGCCTACCAGTGGAAGGCGGCCTACGACCAGTACTACCAGCGCACCGGCGTGGTGGTGGGTGATTGCCAGCAGGCGCCCACCTACATGATCGACGGCGAAGAGACCACCTTTGCCGGCGTGGCCTCCTGCACCCGCCCTGGTGGCAGCGCCACCGCAGGCATCCCCGAGAACTTCGTCAACAATGGCCACCGCATCTGCAACGGCCAGGGCTATGCCTACCAGCAGGTCAACGAGACGGTGGCACCGACCGTGGCCCAGGACAACCTGCGCATGCTGATGTCGCGCGCCGGTGTGCGCATGCCGCCGGGCCGTGGCGAAGGGCATGAGGACCGCTTCCTCTACCAGGACTCGAACGGCAATGCCACCGAGCTGCAGGTCTGCTTCCAGTGGAACCCGGCGGGCACCGCCAGCGGCGCCGGCAATGTCATGGTCATCCGCGGCATGACGCCCGACCTGGCCCGCTTCCTCGACCAGCTCATCGACGGCAAGCCCGATTCGCGCGAAGGCCGCTTCCGCATCCAGGGCATCCCGGCCCACACGGCCGCCGGACAGGCCAACGACCCGGGCACCCAATGGCAGGCCAACAACACCATCGGCAGCGGCATCGCCGGCAACTCCATGGGCGGCACACCTGACGCGCTGACCGCGCCCTCGGGCAACAGCGACAGCACCGGCACCACCACCAGCGCCACCGCCACCGGCCGCGAGATGGACGAGGACCGCGTGGTGCTGCTGACCGGCTACTGGATCATGGAGCAATGAGCATGCAGGCCGGGCGCAGCTTCGGACTGCTGGCGCTGGGCGCGGCCACGCTGCTGGCCGGCGCCGCCGCCTGGGTGGCGCGCGACGGCCTGCGCTCGCTGGCGCTGGAGCGCCGCAGCGCCGCCGACACGGTGGCGCGTCTCGTCTCGGCGAGGCAGTTGATCCCCGAGGTCGAGAAACGCGAGCAATACGGGCGTCAGGCCGGCGAGGCGATCGCGCATGCGCGCCAGCTCGGCTTCGATCCCTCGGCCTGGGCCGAGCGCCGCATCAGCCGCACCAGCGGCCCCCTGAGCCGCGGCGAGGCCAGCGAACTGTTGCGCCAGATCGGTGCCGGCGGTGGCCGTCGCCTGTTCGCCGCCGACAGCTTCGAACTCTCCACCGTCAGCCCGGGCGCCGGGCTGTTCAATGCACCGGAGCCGGCCGACCAGGGCCTGATCTTCGCGGTCAACGGAACCCTCTATTTCCCGATGGTGAAACAGCCATGAAGGTCGACAAATACATCCTGGTCACCCGGGACGGCTGGCAGCAGCTGCAGGACGGCGCGCTCACCGAAGTGCCCGCCTGGCCGACCCTTTCCGGGACGGCCCTGGTCGTCACCGACTTCGAGGAAGCCCCCATCGCCTGCTGGCGCTTCGACGGCGGCAAGCCGGCCTACGCCCGCCCCATGATCGAGAAGCGGGCCCGCAACGAAGGCCTGGTCGACGGGGTGAGCCATGTGGTGCTGCACCGCACCCTGGCCGTGCACGGCGGCTTCCAGAGCTTCCACAGCCTGGTCGGCATCGAGTTCTGGCAGCGCCTGCAGCAATGGGCCCAGCAGCAGAAGGACCATTGCATGCTGCTGCCGCTGGGCGCCCTGCTCAGCGACGGCCTGCGCCAGGGACAGGCCCGCGTGCTCTGCCTGGGGCGCAGCCTGCATTGCTTCGGCCACGGCGAGGCCGGCCTGTTCCATGCCAACGCCAACGCCATCGGCCGCAGCCCGGCCGATCTGCAGACGGCGGTGCGGGTGCTGCAGGGCCTGGTGCGCAACGAACTGGCCAGAGGCATCGAAGGCCCCGTCGAATGGGTCCAGCTCCTGGCCGCCGATGCCGGGCTGGAAGATCAGTTGCTCGCGCAATGGAACGAGGTGTCGCCACTGCCGGCCCAACTGGTGCCCGTGAGCCATTACGCCGGTGCCGAGGGTGAGGTCCGCTCCAGCCTGCCGGCCCTGCGGCGGCGGCTGGCCATGCGCTCGATGCTCAACCCCTGGCTCGACCGGGTGGCCTGGTGGAGCGAGAACCTGGTCGGCGGCCTGGCCGCCGTCGTGGCCGTGGTGGCCCTGGGCCTGGGCGGTCTGGGCCTGTATGCGCACCTGCAGGCCCGGCAGGAGCACGAGCGCTCGGCCCAGGCCCAGCGCGAGCTGCAGACGCTGGAGGCCCGCATCGAGGCGGCCAATCAGCAGGACATCCCGGCCGGCTTCGCGCCGGTGGCCGACTTCGCCCACAAGCTCGGCGACGGCGCACTCTACGACCCCCTGCCCATGCTGGCGGCGCTGAAGGCGGCCGCTGGCAAGGAGATCGTGATCCGGCGCCTGCGGCTGGAGGCCACGGCCGAGCGCGAGCGCAGCTTCCGCGTCGACGGCCTCACCAGCACCGGCAATGTCGACGCCCTCAGCGGTTTCCTGGCCCAGTTGCGCAGTGCCGGATGGAGCGCCAGCCCGCTGGAGCCCTCCGAGGCCGGCCCCCGGGCCTTTTCCTACCGCCTGATCGCCACGCCCGGGCGGCGCGGCTGACCCGACCCGGACCACGACGATGAAATACGCTGCACTGTGCTTGAACACCCTGGCCCTGATCCTGCTGGCCTGGGGCCTCTACGGCATCGCGGGCCTGGTCGGGGCCCGGCTGCCCTCCTCGCGCCTGCCCGCCGTCGAACTGCGGCCTCTGCCCGACAAGGCCCTGGCCGATCAGAAGCAGGTCAACAGCACCCTGGACACCCTGGCGCAGTTCGCCGATCGCCAGGCTTTTGCGCGCGAGGCCAACGAGATGACCCTGCTGGCCGTGCCGCCACTGGGCACCCCGGGCGCCGGCGGCCCCTCCATGCCGCGGCGCGAGGTGACCCTGCTGGCCCGCACCAGCGACGGCGAGATCGCGGTGGTCGACGGCCGCCTGGTTCGCAAGGGCGCCCGGCTTGCCGACGGTGGCCGCCTCAGCCGCCTCACCGAGGACAGCGTGGTGGTCACCGAGAAGCAGGGCCGCCAGACCCTGAGCCTGCCGCTCGAGCAACTGCGCGTGGGCACCCTGCGTGCGCCCAATGCCGGTCCGGCCAACGCGATCGACCAGCATTTCAAGCCGGAAGCCGTGCTGGCCACGGAGATGAAGCCATGAACCGTCCCGTGATCGTCGGGGCCGGACTGGGGCTGCTGGTGCTGCTGCTCGGCGGCCTCTGGCTGTGGCGGCAGCCGGGCCTGGCGCCCGAGCCGCAGGCCACGGCCCCCAAGGCCAGGCCGCTGGCCGCCGCGCCGGCCTCGGCAGGCAGCCCGGACTGGCGCTCCGCCGGTCCCATGGGGGCCTTGCTGCCGGCGCCACCGCCGCCGGGTGCGGCACCGGCCCAGGGTGCTTCGGCCACGGCGGGCGGCATGGCCGCCATCCAGCAGCGCCTGCAGCGGCTGGCGGCCTCGGGCCATCCGGACGTGCACGAGCTCGACTCGGTGCTGGCCGACCTGCAACGCAACCAGGGCAGCGCGGTGGTGGCGGGGGTGGACCTGCAGGCCCTGCGCGACAACCTGGCGCGCAGCCAGCACATCCAGGATCTGGCCCAGCAGATGCAGGCCCTGGCCGCCAGCCCCAGCCCCGAGACCACGCCCAAGCTGCAGGCCCTGATGGCCGAGATCCAGCGCACGCAGAGCCAGATGCAGCCGATCGGGGCCGCTGTGCCGAGGGCGTCCAGATGACACTCGCCAGACTTCAGCCGCAGCCAGTGGCGCAGCACGGTTTCTCCATGGTCGAGATGGCCGTGGTGCTGGTGCTGCTGGGCCTGCTCGGCTGGGGGGTCAGCGGCGCCTATGAGAACGCCGGCACGCTGCGCGAGCGCGATCTGGCCAGCCGCACGGGCGAGGCCCTGCAACAGGCCCTGCGCGCCTTCGTGCTGGCCAATGCACGCCTGCCCTGCCCCGACCTGAGCGGATCGGGCTGGGAGGGCGACGCCTCGGGCAACTGCCCCGCCGGCACCGAAGCCGGCTGGCTGCCCTATCGGGCGCTGGGGCTGGACCTGCCGCCGCCGTTGCTGAAGGCCGGCTACTCGGTCTACCGCAATGCCGCTGCGCCGGCAGGCAATGCCGACCTCGCGGTGCGCCAGGAGCGCACCGGCGACAGCGCCGGCAGCCAGAACTACCAGAACGTCAACGATTTCATCGTCGGCCTGAACTGGGCGCAGGCCGCCGGCCTGCAGACCGGCCACACCCGGCTCACCGGCAACGGCGGCGCCGACGGTGCCATCGACTGCACGGCCAATGTGCGCAGCAACCCGGCCTACTGGCTGGTGGTTCCGCTGCAGGACCGCGACAACAACGGGGACCGTTTCGACTCGGTCCACCAACTGGGCTTCAACTGCGCCTACGCGCCGGGAACCGCCCTCAACCTGAACTGGGACGACGTGGTGCTGGCCGACTCCCCGGCCGCGCTGGCCGGTTGGCTGGCGGCCAACACCCCCTGAGACATCTTGCAGAAGGACTAGCCATGCCGATATCCCTCGATTTCAACCCGCCGGCTTCGCGCGCCCACCGTGAAGGCCGGCGCTGGAGCGTCCTGGCCCTGGCGGTGGCCCTGCTGCAAGGTTGTTCCATACCGACGCCGCCGCACAGCGCCTCGACGCTGCAGCCGCCCGACAAGGCCACCGTCGACAAGTTGCAGGCGCAGATGATGGCCGAATCGCAGAAATTCCTGGCCGCCCAGGACGCCCTCAACAAGGGGGTGCGCAAGAGCGCCGAGGTGCCCGAGATCAAACCCCTGGCGCCGAAGTTCGACCCGCTGGAAGGCCGCACCATCACCGTGGCCATGTCGCGTGCCACCATCAGCCAGGTGCTGGCGGCCTTTGCCGACAGCGCCAAGATCAACCTGGTGGTCGATCCGGCGGTCATCCGCGGCGGCCAGCTGTCAGACATGTACCTGCGCGACATGTCGCTGCGCGAGGCCTTCAACGAGGTCCTGCGCGTCTACGACGTGGCCGGCGAGATCAAGGGCAACACCCTGCGCGTGAACCTGCATGAGGAGAAATTCTTCTCGCTGGACTTCCTCAACAGCGCCACCGGCATGAACATCGCCTCGGGCGGCAATGTGTTCGGCAACAGCACCGGCTCGGGCAGCTCGGGCAGCACCAATGCCCTGAGCGGCAACCTCACCCTCACTGGTTCGGGCGGCACCAAGTCCGACCCCTATGTGGAGATCGAGAACGGGGTGCGCGCCATCCTCGGCGAGGACCTGCGCCGCTCGCTGCAGCCCGTCCAGCAGGCCAATGCGGGCACGGTCTCCGCCCCTGGCACTGCCCAGGGCAGCAATCCTGCCGCCCTGCCGGCCGCGGGCGGCGGCGCCTTCATGAACACCTCGCTCACCGCCGGGGCGGGGGCCTTCAACAACAACACCCTGGCCGACGGCAACACCCGCGACAGCGGCTTCAGCCTCAACAAGGTCTCGGGTTCGCTCTACGTCAAGGCCCGCCCCTCGAAGATGCGCGCCATCGAGAAGCTGGTGGCCAATGTGCAGAGCATGTTGCGCAAGCAGGTCTACATCGAGGCCCAGATCATCGATGTGCAGCTCTCCGACAACTTCTCCTTCGGGGTCAACTGGAACCTGCTGCGCAACAACCTGGCCTCCACCTTCGGCACCAACCCGCTGACCCTGGCGTCGACCACCACCACCTTCCCGGCCGGCGGCAACGGCCTGGCCAGCACCAGCCTGACCATCCCGGCCTCCACCATCGGCACCAGCACCGGGGCCGGCCTGGGCATCGGCATCCAGGGCAAGAACGTCAGCGCGGTGGTGAACGCGCTCGAAGGCTTCGGCAATGTGCAGGTCCTGTCGAACCCGAATGTGCAGGTGCGCAACGGCACGCCGGCCATCATGGCGGTGGGCAGCAGCATCCGCTATGTGTCCAGCAGCTCGTCCACCCTGGTCGCGCCGGGCGGCGGGGCCAGCACCTCGACCTCCAGTGTGCAGACCGATTCGGTGTTCTCGGGCATCCTCATCGGCGTCATGCCCTTCATGCGCGACGACGGCCGCATCGAGCTGCTGATCAACCCCATGCAGTCGGACGTCGACAAGAGCAGCCTGGCCCTGGTCACGGTCAATGCCAACAGCCAGGTGACGCTGCCGGTGGTCAACTACAAGGGCATCACCACCACGCTCAACGTCGGCGACGGCGACGTGGTGCTGGTCGGCGGCCTGATCGACCAGCAGACCTCGCGCAGCGATTCGGGCGCCCCGGGCGCCTCCGACGTGCCGCTGCTGGGCAAGCTGCTGGGCCAGACCGCCAGCACCCACGCCAGCCGTGAACTGGTCATCGTGATGCGGGTGCATGTGCTATGAGCCTGATCCACGACGCCCTCAAGGAGATGGACCGCCCCCAGCCGGCGGCCGCCGCACCCGCTGTCCGCCTCGTGCGATCGGCGGAGCCCTCGGCCACCCGCTCGGCGCTGGGGGCCTTCGTGCTGGTCATCGCGGTCGGCGGCCTGGGCTTCTGGGGCTGGCAGCAGTGGCGCCCGCAAGCGGTGCCCCAGCCCGCTGCCATCCCGGCACCGGCCGTGCCGCCTGCCGTGGCCGTGAACCCCGTCCCTGCGCTGCCAGCCCCGGCTGCCCCGGTGCCGCCTGCGGCGCCCGCCGACGTGTCGGCCGTCGGCACACCGGCTCAGGTGTCAGCCGCTCCGGCGGGCGTGGTGGCCGGCCCTGCAGCCCCCATGGCCGCGCCGGTGTCGGCCGCCCCAGCCCCTGCGGACCCGGCAGCCAAGGCGGCCTCGGCGGCCACCCCGGCGGCCCACAGACGGCCCCAGGCGACCGCCGTCAGGCCCCGGCCCGCCGTGGCCGCCCGCCCAGAGGTGATCGAAGAGGACAAGCCGCCCGAGCAGCGTTTCGCCCTGTTCCTGCAGGCCATGAAGACCAACGACCTGCCGGCGGCCGAGGCGCAGCTCAAGCATCTGCGCGAGCAGATGAGCCCCAGCAGCGTGACCCTGCTGCGCGCCGAGGCCTGGTATGCGCTGGACAGCGGCGACACGGCCGGTGCGCGTCGCCAGTACAACGCCATCCTCGAACGCCTGCCGGGCGATGAGGAGGCCAGCATCAACCTGGCCTCGCTGGAGCTGGCCGACCACCATGTCGAGCAGGCGCGGCGGCTGCTGCATGAGGCACTGGGCCAGAACCCCGATTCCGATGCGCTGAAGGCGGCCCTGGCCCGATTCCGCGATGTGAGGAACTGATGAGCGCCTTCGTCCTGAACACCGCCCTGGGCCTGAGCCGCAATCCCTTCCCGCCGACGCCGGACGCGGGCTCCTACTTCTTCACCCCGGAGTTGCAGGAGCAGTTCGCCGAACTGGTGCACTGCATCGAGGCGCGCAAGGGCTTTCTGCTGCTGACCGGCGAGGTCGGGCTGGGCAAGAGCACGCTGGTGCGGCGCCTGCTCGACACCCTGGACCCGGAGCGCACCCGCTCGGCCCTGGTGTTCAACACCTTCTTGCAGGGCGAGGCGCTGCTGGGCGCCATCCTGCGCGACTTCGGCCTGCCGCCGGCCGCGACACTGGACGAAGGACTGGCCCGTTTCAACGAATTCCTGCTCAGCCAGCACCGCAGCGGCTGCACCTGCCTGCTGGTCATCGACGACGCGCAGAACCTCAAGCCCGACTCGCTCGAATTGGTGCGGCTGCTGTGCAACCTCGAGACCGCCCAGGAGAAGCTGCTGCAGATCCTGCTGGCCGGCCAGCCCGAACTCGAAGCGGTGCTCGACACGCCCGAGCTGCGCCAGCTCAAGAGCCGCGTGGCCAAGCACACCCGTCTGCGCGGGCTGGAGCGCGAGGAGGTCACGCGCTATTTCGATTTCCGGCTCAACGCGGCCGGCGGTGCCGGCCGCATCAGCCTGCAGCCGGCGGCCGCACGGCTTCTGCACAGCGCCACCGAGGGCAATCTGCGCCGCATCCACCTGGTGCTCGACCGCTGCCTCTATGGCCTGGCGGCGCTGGGGCGCCATTCGGTCGATCTGGACCTCATGAAGGCCGCCCTGCGCGACGTCTCGCTGCCGCCGCCTCCTGGGGCAGGCGGTACCCGTTTCTGGCCGGCGCTGGCGGGGGCCGGCATGGCCCTGGCCGTGATGGGCGTGGGCATCTTCATCTACCTGGTGCAGGGCAGCGACCGCGTCAGCGCGGCCTCCCTCACGCCGCTCCTGCCGGTCGCCCGCACTGCCGAGACGCCCGCACCAGCTCCTGCATCTGCCTCGTTGCCGGACCCAGGCCCCAGGGCGCCGGCCGAGGCCGCGACCACGCCGGAGCCGGCACCTGCTTCGGCGCTGGCGACGGCGACGGCCGCATCGCCTGCTCCGGCCCTGGTCCAGGTGTCGGCACCGGCGCCCGAGGCCGTGGTGCCGACCCAGGCCGTCGCCGTGGCGGCCCCCTCGGCCCCCCCTGCCGGCGCGGCGCCGGCCCCGCCCAGCGAGCAGGACTGCAGCGGCCGGCTCGGCGCCCCGGCGCCGGCCG
>Ga0213872_10002434_pt1 | contig 10963 bp, 9 predicted proteins | sample VelepicomBERX_R2_FD_160071 | JGI IMG/M metagenome (GOLD analysis project Ga0213872, IMG submission 160071) | Rhizosphere microbial communities from Vellozia epidendroides in rupestrian grasslands, the National Park of Serra do Cipo, Brazil - RX_R2 | ecosystem: Host-associated > Plants > Roots >... | reverse complement strand
GTCACGCTGGCTTTATTACTCCCACGAGCCACTTTTGCCTCACGTATGAACAACTCAGATAGACAGCATGTTTAGGCTTTTGTATAGTGCAAAAGACAGCCATCCAGCACAGCCGGTGTCGCCATGGATCTTAAATTATCCGAGCAAGAGCAAGATGCCCTCAGGAAGTTGGCAAGCCTGGGAAGCGTGTACCACCTGCTTCAATCTGACGCGGCGACACTGTTGGCATGCGGACTGATCGAAGTGAGTGGCGATGGCGTGGCCAGGCTCACTGATGAGGGGCGGAAATACCTCAGGGCAACCGATCTAGAACTAGCTCAAGCACGGGGCACTGCGAGTGGAGGCAATGGCACCGGCTAATTAAAGCTGCTGACGCGCTATTAGATCGAGTCGCTGGTGCCCCCCTACGGCCGCACGCGTAAAGTTCTCGGTATACTGGGCAAGAAGTGAGGCTTCCAATCCTTGCCTGGCACATCCATAAGCAATTAAACAAAGCGAACAAAAGTATTTGATGAAAATCTGCCTAAGGGAATTAAGCCGAATATTAGGCGCCATCTTTTGCGGCCTAGGACTTGTCCAGCCATCGATTGCAAGTGAGTCAAATAGCATCACCTGGGCTATATATGACCTTGCGCCATCCTATTTCGTATCCGGGACACCAACTCGCCAGACCTTAGGTGCGGGGATTGGTGACAGCTTACTAAAGCAAGTGATTGAGGCCTTGCCGGAATACGATCACAAGTTCTCGGTCATGACAGTCTCCCGGATCATGGCTGAAATGCGCGCGCAAAAGCCACTCTGTACGCTCAATGTACAGCTCACGCCGGAACGAGCTAAGGTCGCATACTCGACGCCTTTACTGATTACGCCAGGACCGCAACTGGTAGTGAAAAAACGAATGCTTGCGCAGCACCAGGATTGGAAAGGCGGCGTATCGCTCTCTTCCATGACACGTGATGCGACTCTTCGCGGCCAATACCAGGCCGGAAGATCCTTTGGCAAGAAGTTAGATGAGATATTGCATTCGCCCGCTAATGTGGGGCTGAAGTCCAACAGCAGCGCCAGTGCTCTGAATGCCCTGCGGATGCTGGACCGTGAACGTGCCGACTATACAATTGAATACCCTGAATTGGTGGAGTTGAGCGTGCAGCGGAAAGACATTTCGGACAACGTCACCACCGTGCCGATTTTGGAAGGCACGCCGTTCATAGACAGTTATGTGATCTGCACCCGCAGCAGCTGGGGTTTAGCCACACTGCGGCGCATTGATGCCGAATTGCGGAAGCTTGCGGCGAAGCCTGAATACCGCCAATCGCTCGAGCGCTGGCTCCCAGAGGATGAAGTACGTATCCATCGAGGCGACTACGAACGGTTCTATCGCACGCGTGCCAAGACCCTTTTTTGTGAGGCTACGTGTCCATAAAGTGTTTGTTCAGCGACCTTACGGCAGTCGTCTACATTCTCCAGCACAGCATGGGGGAAGCAATTAGTTTCGAGCCCACCCTCCTTATGTAGACACTGTGTTGCGTTCACTGCCCCGATGGTGCAAACCGCGCGCAACCGCTGGACGGTTTTCAACGCGCGGCTAATGGATCGACCGCGGCGCGCATGCACGCAATGCCTGGGCAGGCGGCGTGACCGCCCTGTACGAGATCAGCGATCAACTGCAGTTCGGCGACGATATCTATGCCACGCCCCCGCATCACGACAATGATCGGGGTGCTCTGACATCCAATCCTGGCGGCACCTGGTAGATGCGCGAAGGCCTGACCCTACTGTTCTCCTCCCGCCGTAGCCTGCACAATGTCTGCATCACCGACCTGGGGAGCGCCTATCTGGGCCCAGGCACCAACTTCTGAGCTTAGGGCGCCACCACCAGCACGGTGAGACGCTGCTCCACCAGCGTCGGTAGGTAGATGTGGCCGCTGGCGTGGTCCAACGCCATGGTGCGGGCACCTTTCACGGTGGGCACGGTTAGCGACACCGCATATTGGTCGGCGTCGGTCTGGCGGATCACCGTCAGACTTCCTTCGCCGTTGGAGGAAAACACCAGCTTGCGCTCGGCGTCGTATAAGGCGGCGTCCGCACCTTTGCCGATGGCACTGCGCGCGACCGGTTTGCCGCTGGAGGAATCGGTCACCGCTAGCACGCCGTTGCCGCATACGGAAAACAGGCGCTTGCGCTCCGCATCGAGAGCCAGCCCGGTAGGCTCTTCGCAGCCCGGCAGCCCCCAATTCGCCACCACGCTGTCCGATGCAACATCGATTACCGCGATGGCGTTCTTGTCTTCGAGATTCACGTAAATTCGGTTGCCGTCGCTGACTGCAAATTCAGGCTTGCCGCTGACGGCGATGCTGGCCAGCTGCTTCATGCTCGCAGCATCGAACACGGTGACATTGGCGGTCTTGCCGTTAAAGACATACAACTTGCCACTGGTGTTGTGATAGAGGATCGCGTCCGGATTCTTACCGGCGACTTTCACCTCCTGCTTCACTTTCAGGCTGACGAGATCAAACACGATCACGCTGTCGCTGCCGCCGCTGCTTGCAAAGCCCAGTCCCAGCTTGGGCGCAAACGCCACGCCGTGGGCGCGCTTCAAGCCTGCAATCTCGCCGGCCACCTTGCCGCTCGCCAGATCCAGTGCCTGCACCCGTTCGTCGCGGGTGACGAACAGACGCTGGTGCGCCGGCTCTACTTCCACGTAGTCCCAGCTGCCCGCACCGTCCAGCGCCCACTTCTGCTGGACCGAGTAGTCCGCCGCCTGCGCAGCTGGTGGGATCGCCACCATGGTCGCAGCCAGTGCCGTCAATATCGTGTACTTCATCGTATCTCCTCTTATTCGTAATTGAATTCTGCATCCTTGGCTTTGCGCATGCCGCCGAAGGAAAAAGCCAGGCCGACATAGGCCACCTGCCCCAGCTGATGGCGGCTGTATTCGCCGCGGAAGGCCGGCGTCTGGTAGATCCGGCGCTGGCGTTGGGTATTGAAGGCATCCGACAAAGTCGCCACCAGCGTCCACTGCTCATTCATCAAGCGGCGATAACCCAGGTTGACGACATTGAACGGCATTACATAGCCCTGCGCCGTCAGCCGCTTGCCCCGATAGTTGACGCCGGCCTGCACGCGGTCACGCGCACTGAACTGATAATCCAGCGTGCCCTTACCGTTAACGCCGACGTCGGAGTGATGGCTCCCGCCTTGCACTTCCTGGCCATTGATCTCGTTGTAGAAGGCGTTGCAGCTGAGGTTATAACTCAACCTTTCCAGCAGCTTGCCGACGGCGCTGAATTCCAGGCCACCCGACTGGATGGTCGGCAGATTTACCTTGGTGATGAGCACCACGTCATTGGGCAGCGGAACCAGCACCTCACCGTCGCCATTCTGGCTGCGGCGGTAGTAGGCCGTCAGGCCATAAAAGGCGCCCCCCGCTTCGTGGCGGTACGCCAGCTCCAGCGCATCCGTCATCTGCGGGAGCAGGCCCGGGTTCCCCTGGCGCAGATTCTTGGGATCAGCCGCGTTGATGTAAGGGTTGACGTCTTCCGGGTCAGGCTTCTTGACCCGTTTGCTATAGCCCAGCGACAGGCCGTCCTTGTCGTTCAGCGTGTACAACAGATTCAGGGTCGGATACAGTCTTCGATAGCGCTGCATGCTGGTGTCGCCCGTGTCGCGCTGCAGGGTATAGATGTCGGTCTGTTCGAAGCGCAGGCCGCCCAGCGTCTCCAGCGCCCCGCGCTTGAACGAATAGGTGGCATAAGCCGCGTTCACGGCCAGACGATAGCGAAAGTGATTGCCAGGCGAGCCCGCCGTGCTCCAGTTGTTGAACGAGTTGTGATCGTACTCGACGTCATAGCCCATCTTCAGCTTGGCGTTTTCGCCATCGGGCCGGGTATAGGATGCGGTGAATTTCGAAATGTCGTAGACCACCTGGTCGAAGTCGCGCTCCGGCTGGTAGTCGATCAGATTGGACTCGATCGAATGGCTGTGCGCCGCATACAGCGACAGCGCCTCGCCCTGCATCGCCAGTTTCTGGTCCAGGGTGAGTGCCAGGCCGGCATTGGTGCGCGGTCCGCCGCCGACACCATAGCGCTGGTAAAGCGGGGCGTCCGCCGGCGTGGTTTCCTGCGACAAGGTACGGTGGTCCGAGCGCACCGCATAATCCAGCGTCACGCCCAGGGTCTGCTTGTCGTTGGGTGCGTACTTCAGCGCGCCCTTGCCGTACCAGCGTTCGCTGCTTTCGTCCTGTACCTGATGCGTCAAGGTGGGCGCCGTACCGGGTGCGCCGGTCTGGTAGTCGTTGACACGCCGACGTAAATCCTGGCGATTGCCCAGCGTTCCGTTCAGGTCCATTGCCCCGGTGTTATAGCCGCCCGAGATGCTGCCGTCATGGCGACCATCGTTGCCCAGGTTGGCCACCATCTGCCCGGTGCTGCCGCGCTTGCGATTCTTTTTCGTAATGATGTTGATGATGCCGCCGCTACCATCCGGCTTGAATTCCGCCGAGGGCGAGGTGATGACTTCGATCGCTTCGATATCGGCCGCCGACATGCTCAGCAGCGCACCAGCGCGCGCCGCGCCCTGCATCTGGCCAGAAGGCTGGCCGTCGATCAGCACCGTCACGCTGGCGTCGCCGCGCAGGCTGACATTGCCGTCGATATCGACATCGACTGCCGGGATATTATTCAGCAGGTCGGCAACACTGCCCGTGGCAGCCTGAATGTCGGCCCCGGTGCGATAGACCTTGCGGTCAATCTTGTTGACCACATCGGCGCGCTTGCTGGCCACGACTACCGTGGACGAGGTGTCGCCTTCGGCATGAACAAGGGCGGCGGAAAACGCCAGCGCAGCCGGCAAACAAAAGCGGATAGACATGCGGCGAAGTGTGAGCGCGTTAAAGGAGGGTTGCCATTAAACCGAAGGAATCGTTAAGCCATGATTAAAGCGCGCCGTGACCACCAGGCCACGACGGCCGTTGCTACCCAGTTCCAGCTTGATCTGGTGCGCATCGGCCACGCTTTTGACGATCGACAGTCCCAGTCCGCAGCCCCACACCGCGTTACCATCGGGGCGATAGAAGCGGTCGAACAAGCGCTCGCGATTCTCCTCCGGCACACCAGGGCCGTTGTCGGCCACTTGCAAGAAGGGCGCGCCGTCTTGCAGGCCGACCCGCACGTCCACCTGCCCACCCTGCTGCGTATAGCGCAAGGAGTTATCGACCAGGTTACTCAGCATGATGCCCAGTCCTTCCGCATGCGCGTGCACACACACGTCCACCGCATCCGCGCTGACGCCCAGGTCGATCTGCTTGCTGTCCGCGTAGATCGAATAGTCGGCCACCGTCTGTTGCGCAAGCCGCAGCAGGTCGCAACGGCCGCGCGGCGGCGGCGTCCCCTGCTCCTGCCTTGCCAACGTCATCAGCTGCTGCACCAGATGGGTGGCGCGATCAAGCCGTTCATGCAGCTTGCGAAACGCCGATTTGCGTTCCAGCCCTTCGTGCGCCGTTTCCGCCAGGCGCAATTGCAGCTTCAGCGCCGTTAGCGGCGAGCGCAGCTCGTGTGCCGCATCCGCGACAAAATTGCGCTGCGCGGCGATGGCACCTTCGATCTGCCCCAGCAAGCAGTTCAGCGCAGCGACGATGGGCAACAGCTCCGGCGACAGGCCCTCCGTCGCCAGCGGCCGCAGATCCTTCGGCGAACGTCCCCCCACCGCTTGGGCCAGATGTTCCAGCGGCCGCAAGGCGCGTCCCACAACCGCCCAGATCAACAGCGCCATGGCCGGAAATAGCAGCAGCAAAGGTGGCGCGGTGCGCAAGGTCAGGTAAAAGGCGGCGCGCTGGCGAATTGCGATCGGCTGCGACACCTGCACGGCGTAGCCCGAGATCACCTCCGAGTACACGCGCCAGCGTGCGCCATCATGCTCCACCGTGACATAGCCGGTCGGCTGCGGCAGCGGCAGCATCGGCCCCGCCTCGGTGTGGAACACCAGTTCATGCGCGGCGTTCCAGGCATGGACATCGAGACGGTCGTCCACGCTGTCCTCCAGCGGCATGCGCCATTTTCCCGCTGCCTGCACCGGCAACCACCAGGCCAGCTGGCGCAGGCGCTGATCCGAGTCTTCATCGACTTCATGATTGGCGCGCGCATACAGCAGCCCCACCGCAGCCAAAATAAACACGGCCATTCCGCTGATTAGACCGACCAGCAGCCGGGTACGAATAGTCTTCATGCGGTCGCCAGTTTGTAGCCTACGCCACGAATGTTCTTGATAAAGCCGCTGCCCAGTTTTTTTCGCAGATGGTGAATGTAGACATCAATGGCATTGCTCTCGATTTCCTCGCCCCAGCCGTAGATGCTTTCTTCTAGCTTGGCCTTGGAGACCACCCTGCCCGGCGCATCGAGCAAGGCGCGCAGCACGGCGAATTCGCGCGCTGGGAGATGCAGTGGCTCGCCATTGAAGCTGGCCACATGCGCCGCCATATCCACCTGCAGTCCGAGGTGGGACACCAGCGCCTGATTGGGCGCCTTTCCGCGCCGCAGCAGCGCGCGGATACGCGCCAGCAGCTCGTCGATATCAAAGGGCTTGATGAGGTAATCGTCCGCGCCTGCGTCCAAGCCTTCTACGCGCGATGAGGTGGCATCGCGCGCCGTGACGATCAGAACCGGCACAGCACCGCCTTGGGCGCGGTACTGGCGCAGCACTTCCAAGCCCTGCTTCTTTGGCAGGCCAAGATCAAGCAGCAGCAGGTGGTAGACGTCCTGGTGCAGGGCCAGCATGGCACTGTCGCCATCACGCACCCAATCGACCGCGTAGTTCTCGCGGCGCAGGACTTCTTCCATACTTTCGCCAATCATGGGATCGTCTTCGATTAACAGCAGGCGCATAGCATCCTTCAGCAGATCAAGCGCCCATCTTACTCCACCACAGCAAGGCCAAGCTGCTTGCGTAGTTCAGCCTTGGCCGCGGCAAGTTCAGCCTGATACCGCAGGTTGGTCTCCATCACCGCGTGTGTGCTGTAGGCTAGCAGCTTGGCCGCCTCGATGTCGCTCGGGTAGTGCACACCGCACACCAGACGATTGCGAGCATAGGCATCGGCACGCGCCAGAATGGCGTCGCGCTGCTCCGGCACCATGTCGATCAGGGTCAGCGCCGCCATATAGCCGGCAGTGGAGTGGCCGCTGGGGTAAGAGTTGTCCTTGGGCGTGGCCTTGCAAACCGGCTTCAGGCTCTTGTCCACGTTGTAGGGCCGCACGCGCTTGAACGCCTGCTTGAGAGGGTCGGTGTTCACGCCTTCATCGTGCAGGACGCGCTTGCCGAAGGCCGCCGTCATCGGCAGCGCGGCGGCGTTGAACCTCTCGCCCAGAACGGTCTTGTAGATGAACAGCGATTCATCCGCCGCATCCGCGTTGGCCTGCGCTTCTTCCTCGCTGGTACGGGTGGACTGGATGCGGTGCAGCTCTGCCAGTTCCGCCTTGGTGATGGCCGAATCGGCCGCAGGCGGCGCGGGCAGAATCCATTGTCCGTGGGTCTGGACCGGGCCGGCAAAGTTGGGCTCCGCCGCAAAGGTAGGAGCCGAAAGCACGGCCATCAGTGCGATAGCGATTTTTTTCATGGTGCGATCAGAAGTCGAGGGTCAAGGTCATCGAAACGCTACGCGCTGGCAGCACGGTCAGCAGATCGGCCGGCGAAGGCGCGGCGCTGGAGCTGGTTTTGGTGCCGGCCGACGCGATATCGACGATGCTGTGCTTATTGAACAGGTTGTTCACGCCAAACTGCAGCTTGGCCTGTTTCACCATCGCCAGCGGCGTCTTGACACGGTAGTTTACGAACAGGTTGGCCAGGGTGACAGGATCGATCTTGAAGGCTTCGTGCGTCGCGCCGTTGTCGGCGTAGACCTTGCCCACTCGCTTGACGAACAGGCCGCTGCTCCAGCCGTTCTGACTGTAGTTCAGGCCCAGGGTTTCGGTATCGCCCGGCGCGCCGGCCACCCACTTGCCGGTGTCGTACTTGGTGCTGCCGGCAGTGGCGTTGGCGTACATGCTGAAGCCGCTGCCGAGCATGATGGTGCCTTCCGCTTCCACGCCCTGGCTGATCTCGGAGCCGTTCAGGAAGTACACCGGATTTTGGGTGACCGGGTCAATCGACGAGGAGTAAGGGCTGTCCAGGCGGATGTGGTAGACGTCGGCCGACAGGTTCCACTGCTCGGTTTGATACACGGAGCCGATCTGGCTGGTCGTGGACTTGGTGGCGTTTGGCGTCGTGGCGACCTTGGCGTTCGGCGTATCGAACACGCTGGTCGAAGGAATCTGGTCGCCGCGCGCCACCTGGGCATAGGCCGACCAGTTCGACGCCAGCTGGTAGTGCACGTCCAGCGACGGCATGGAGTCGGTGTACTTGACCGAGTTGTCGACGAACGGCGCACCGCCCAGGCCGCCCACCGCGCCGCCGTTGTCGCGGAAGTGATGGAAGTCCTGCTTGTACGAAGCGTACTTCACACCCGGCGTAATGCGCAGGGCTGGCGTGACGTGGAACTCGTATTCAACATACGGCTGGACCGTGGTGGTCTTGTAGCGTTCCATGAAGTTAGGCAGCGCCACATCCAGCCAGGTGCGAGGATCGCTCTGGATCTGGTAGCGGAAGCTGTTGGCGTAGTCGTACCAGACACCGGTGCGCAGCACGCCCAGCGCGGACTCCTGGCTCACGCGCAGCAGATTGCCCTGGGTCAGATAGGAGTTCAGCTTGTCGATGGCGCTGGTGGCGGTGATGGCGGTTGCGCTGTTGTACTTCTGCTGGTTCCAGTAGCGGTAAACGTAGGCCTTGTCTTCCAGCTTCCAGCCGCCACCCAGGTTGGTGGTCACGCCGACGTAGTTGAACGCGGTCGAAATATCGTAGAAGTTGAAGCCCCAATAGTTTGGCTTGGCCGGATCGCCGCTCAGCACGTCATTGTAGTCGCCCACATTGTAGTTGGCACGCGAGACGCCCTTGATGTTCGGCGTATTGTTGGTCAGGTTCAGCCAGGAAGAGAACAAGGTCAGCGCGGTATCGTCGCTGAGCTGGTAGCGGTACTTGAGCGAAGCGGCGTCGCGCTTTTGCTTGTTGTAAGTCTGGTAGCCGTCCGACTTCATCTCTTGCAGGTTGACCAGCAGGTTGGAGCTGCCATTGGGACCGAACTGGCCGGTCTCGTGTTCCAATCCGACCAGCGAAGTGGCCCAGGTGCCGTAGGAGCCGGTGGCGCTGGTGCGCTGCTGATTTTCCAACTCGCGCGACAGCAGGTTGATCGAACCGCCGTACGTGGCCTGACCGATGGTTGCAGCCGAACCGGGGCTCCGGTCGATCACCGCGCCGCTGGTGAACTGGCTGGGGAAGAACACCCAGGCGTGGTGGCTCACACCATTTGTATCGTTGAAGGGAATGCCATCGAACGAGATCACGCTATTGCTGTCGGATAGGCCGCGCATGGTGGTCTTGTTGTCGCCCAGGCCGACGCCGTTCGGGCTGTAGCTGAACATGCCCGGGGCCATTTGCAGCAGTTGGCTATAGTCCGCGATCGGCGAAGTGAAGTCGCGCACGAACTGGTCGCTGACTTCCGACATCGCCGAACGCGCATCCAGATTACTCTTGGATGGCGCGCTCGACGACGCGCTATTTAGCGCCGAGCGGATTTCCACCACCGGCGTGGGGCCCGCCGCGTCGACGCCCTCTCCTTCGGCGGCGTGGGCAAACGCCGTTTGCAGCAGGGCGGCGAGCAGCGCCAAAGCCAGGCGTGGTGGGGTCGAAAGGCCGTTCGAAGAAGTGCGCGGCTGGTACATAAAGCATTCCTTTGCTGGAGAAGAAAAGCCGCCAGCTTAGAAACGCTTTATGTCATCTAAATGACAAGCTTGAAATTCGCAAAACCTCTGTTGTATTTGGCATTCTTTAATTCAGCCTTAACTATCGGCCTGGCATGCTCTCGCCCTTGGCTGACACGCGGCACATGCCGACCGCCCGGTCCTGCTCCCCCGCCTGTTCGTTTGCTGGCCGGATTGACCCGGTCGGATTGACCCGCCCTCCGGTACGCACCTGGATATCGGTCAGTGGGGTAGCGAGTTTGGGCATTTTTGCATCCATAGGTTTTGAAACCGTCCGTCCATGGATATAAGCTTGGATGCAAAAAGCGTAGCTGTCAATTGGCAAACTTTGACGTACCAAGCATAAAAAAAGCCCCTAAGTGTTTGATTACTTAGGAGCTTTTTGGCAAACTTTGCTGTTGTTTGCAGTATTCCTGGCGGAGACGGTGGGATTCGAACCCACGATACAGGTTTTGCCCGTATGCTTCCTTAGCAGGGAAGTGCCTTCGGCCACTCGGCCACGTCTCCTAGTCGATTGCTCAACTATGTCTTTTCCACCAAACTGCCGTAGAGCAGACGACCGACATAGTATAGACCGCGCCCCGTTCGGTCAAGGCTCAATCTACACTTTTTTGGAAATATTTACGCCTTTTCCAGTTCGAAGGCTTTGTGCAGCGCGCGCACCGCCAGTTCCATGTACTTCTCGTCGATCAGCACGGAGATCTTGATCTCGGAGGTCGAGATCATCATGATGTTGATGCCCTCTTCCGACAGGGTCTGGAACATCTTCGAGGCCACACCCACGTGCGAGCGCATGCCCACGCCCACCACGGAGATCTTGGAGACCTTGTCATCGCCGATGAAGTTGCTGGCGCCCAGTTCCGCCTTGGTGGCGTTCAGCACGTCCATGGCGCGCTTGTAATCATTGCGCGACACGGTGAAGGTGAAGTCGGTTTTACCGTCGACCGACTGGTTCTGGATGATCATGTCGACTTCGATATTGGCGTCGGCCACCGGGCCCAGGATGTGGTAGGCCACGCCTGGACGGTCCGGCACGCCCAGCACGGTGATTTTGGCTTCGTCACGGTTGAATGCGATGCCGGAGATGACTGCTTGTTCCATGTGTGTATCTTCCTCAAACG
>Ga0213872_10002433_pt1 | contig 10966 bp, 9 predicted proteins | sample VelepicomBERX_R2_FD_160071 | JGI IMG/M metagenome (GOLD analysis project Ga0213872, IMG submission 160071) | Rhizosphere microbial communities from Vellozia epidendroides in rupestrian grasslands, the National Park of Serra do Cipo, Brazil - RX_R2 | ecosystem: Host-associated > Plants > Roots >... | reverse complement strand
GTTGTTTGCGGCCTTGCCCGACCTCTACCATCTCCCGCTTGATCCCGCCTTGCGCATCCAGATCAATCTGATCTGGCATCGGCGCAACGATAGCCACCCGCTGCATCGTTTTCTGCGCGAGCAGGTTGTCCAGTCCGTTTCCAGCCTTTCCGATCTACTTTAATGGACAATATGTCCAATAATTCGTAGTTTGTCTTATCTGCAACACCTAATTTGCAGAAAATTCGTTCAGTTATTTGACATGTTGTCTCCACTTCGGCACTGTGAAAGCACATAAGCGGCGGAGTGAGACATGCAATTGGACATCGAGCGACTGATCGAAGACTTTGGCGGGCCTGGACGACTGGCCGAGGCCTTGACCCGGACTTTCCCCGATGAGCCGGTTTCGCGCGCCGCAATCTACAAATGGAGAGAGCGCGGCAGCCTGCCGCTGACCCAGCTCAACAAGCTGGCGCAGTTAGCGGCTAATCAAGGCAGAACCTTTAATTACAACGACTATCTGGCCGTGGCGCCAATGTCTGCTGCAATAGGGAGAAACCACAAGATGGGCGATCGTTTGTTTATTTTCGACACCACCTTGCGCGATGGCGAGCAAAGTCCGGGCGCCGCGATGACGCGCGAGGAAAAGGTGCGCATCGCGCGCCAGCTGGAGCGGCTGGGCGTGGACATCATCGAGGCTGGGTTCGCCGCGGCGAGCCCGGGCGATGCGCTGGCGATTCAAGCCATCGCCGGACTGGTGAAGGATTCGACCGTCTGTTCGCTGGCGCGCGCCAACGACAACGACGTACGCGCCGCCGGCGAGGCGATCAAGCCGGCCAACCGCGGCCGTATCCATACCTTCATCGCCACGAGCCCGATCCACATGGAGAAGAAGCTACGCATGTCGCCGGACCAGGTGGTCGAGGCGGCGGTGCGGGCGGTCAAACTGGCGCGCAACTACACCGACGATGTCGAGTTTTCCGCCGAGGACGCCGTGCGCTCGGACATGGACTTTCTGGTACGCATCTTCGACGCGGTGATTCAGGCCGGCGCGCGCACCATCAACGTGCCGGATACCGTCGGCTATTCGATTCCGTCGCTGTGGCACCAGCGCATGCGCACGCTGATCGAGCGCGTGTCCAACAGCGATCAAGTGATCTGGTCGACGCACTGCCATAACGATCTGGGCATGGCCGTGGCCAATTCGTTGGCGGCGGTCGAGGCCGGCGCGCGCCAAGTGGAGTGCACGATCAATGGCCTGGGCGAACGCGCCGGCAATGCCAGCCTGGAAGAGGTGGTGATGGCGGTCAAAACGCGCAGCGACCTGTTTGGATTGGAAACCGGCATCGATAGCACTCAGATCGTGCCGACCTCGAAGCTGGTGTCGACCATCACCGGCTACCCGGTGCAGCCGAACAAGGCCATCGTCGGCGCCAATGCCTTCGCGCACGAATCCGGCATCCATCAGGACGGCGTGCTCAAGCACCGCGAGACCTACGAGATCATGTCGGCCGAGAGTGTCGGCTGGAGCGCCAACCGCTTGACGCTGGGTAAGCTGTCCGGCCGCAATGCCTTCAAGACCAAACTGACCGAGCTCGGCATTGAATTGGCCAGCGAGGAGGCGCTCAACGCCGCCTTCGCCAAGTTCAAGGATCTGGCCGACAAGAAACGCGAAGTGTTCGACGAGGACCTGTATGCGCTGTTGTCCGACGGCGTCGGTGGCGTCGAGCGCGAGGACTTCAAGTTCGTGTCGCTCAAGATCAACACCGAAACCGGCGAGGAGCCGCGCGCCGAAATCGTCTTCGCCGATGCCGACGCCGAGCAGCGCGCTGTGAGCAGCGGCTCCGGCCCGGTCGATGCCGCCTTCAAGGCAATCGAGTCGGTGGTCAACAGCGGCGCCGAATTGCAGCTGTATTCGGTCAACGCCATCACCAAGGGCACCGAATCGCAAGGCGAGGTGACCGTGCGGCTGGCGCGCGACGGCACCATCGTCAACGGCTTGGGCGCCGACACCGACATTATCGTGGCGTCGGCCAAGGCCTACCTGTCGGCGCTCAACAAGTTCCACGGCAAGGAGAACTGGCTCAACCCTCAGTTGTAACTGCCGTTCGTCCCGCGCCCTGCCGCTCCCGTCCCGTTGTCGGCAAGGTGCCCGCGAAAAATCCCAGGCTCACAAGGCCGACCGTTCGATTTCCGCGCGTTACCCCGCGCCGGGAAAAGCCGCCGACTCACAAGGTCGGCGGCTTGTTTTTGAACAACTTTTGCGCTGCATCAGAGCGGGGGGCGTGTCGATTATCTATATTAGAAATTGCTTTAATAGATGATTGAGGAAGGTCCGGCAGTGCGGCAGTTGATTCAGCCTCAGGTCGTGCGATTGGGTCGCATGTTCCGCGGCACTTCTATTTTGGCGGCGGTCTTGTGCCTGCTGCCGTTTTTCCTATTGGCCGAATGGCGCCACGACGACAATTGGCAGAAAGCCACGGTCGTCACCATTTCCGCGTTGATCGTCTACCGGGAAACCCGCTCGGGCCCGCCGCTGGTGCTGCTGCACGGCGCGGCGATGGTGCTGGGCTTTTTGGCGTTGTTTCTCGCCGTGCCGCACCCGTGGCTGTTCGTGCCGATGTGCGCGAGCCTCGGGGTGTTTCTGCTCGGCCTGACCGGCTGGGACCGGCGGTTGCGTAGCTTCGGCACCTGGACCTTCATCCCGATCTTGTATTCCGCCATCGAAAACGGCGAGGGCTGGCGGGGCGACCGGCTGACCATCGCCGCGCAGCTCGTGCCGTATCTGCTGTGGGGGCTGTTGCCGGTGCTGCTGATCAGCCTGCTGCATCGTTATGCCACCTGGTCGCGCGAAGGGGCGTTGTGGCGCCACTGGCTGCGTTGGCACCATCTGGAGCGGCGGCTGGGCGACGGCATCGACGCCTGGATGCCGGCCTTGGCCGCCGCGTTGGCGGTAGGCTTGTGCGCCTGGCTATTCGAGCGCCACGCCATTCCGGAAGGGCAGTGGTTCATCTGGTCGGCGGCCAGCGTGATCACCGGTGAATTGAACAGCACGTCGAAGAAGATCCGCGACCGGGTGTTTGGCGCGCTCATCGGTGTGCCGAGCGGCATCGCGCTCGGCTTGTTCCTGGTGCCGCATAGCGACTTCTGGATCAATTTGGCGGGCTTGCTGACCCTGGTGACCATCGTCGCCTTTCGCGAATACCGCCCGGCGTTCGCCGCGCGCTGCGCCGGCCACGCGCTGATCATCACCTTGCTGGGCGGCAGTCTGTTGCAGGAAGGCTCGCGGCTGATCAACGTGGTCGCCGGCGGCATGATCGGCATCGCCATTTTCTACGCGATGCACCTCGCCGCGCGGCGGCGTCAATCCACCATCAAATACACCGGTTCGGCCAGCAGCTTGCGGTAAACCGCCATGCGGCGCCAGTGGGCGAGCCAGATCAGCATGGCCGGGAACACCACGTACAGCCGGTAGCCGGGCACCAGAAACAGCGCGAACAGCGTCACGGTGCCAAGGGTGACGCCAAAGGCGCCATTGCCCGGCAGGCCGCGCGCGCGCAGCTCGCGCTGCAGTCCCAGCGACAGCATGATGATGTAGGCCATGAACCAGAGAATGCCGATCAGCGGCAACAGCGATACCCAGACCAAGGCGGGCGCGCAGGGCCGGCGCTCGGGGGCGATGGTCCGCATTGCCCGCTGCAGGGTGCGGTAGTACAGCAGGTTGGCCACAAACGCCACGGCCAAGATGATCAGTGTGCTCCACAACATCGGACCGCTGAGGCTGTGCAAGTTGTTCAATACGTCTTCCGGTTTCATTCCATCCATTCTTTACGGGCAATCGGCTTGCGCTAGCGCCGGGTTTGCGTCATAACAGCGCACTTCAGTCTGTAGCGTACGCAAAGGGCGACATCATGCTTCAAAGCCAGGGATATTTCATTACCGGTACGGATACCGAGATTGGCAAGACGTATTCTACCGTCAAATTGCTGCGGCAATGGCAAGGCGAGGGGCTGCGCGCTGGAGCAATGAAGCCGGTGGCCTCCGGCTGCGAGGTGGACGAGGCGGGTCACTGGCTCAACGATGACGTGTGCCGCCTGGTGGCGGTGACCGGTCAGACGGATCTCGATCTGATGAATCCATACCGTTTTCTGCCGCCGATTTCGCCGCATATCGCTGCCGCACAAGCCGGGATCGAGATCAAGCTGGAGACGATCGTCGAACACTATCAGCGCCTGGCGCCGCAGTACGACCGCGTGGCGGTCGAGGGCGCCGGCGGCTGGTTCGCGCCATTGTCCGGCGACCATTTCATGGCCGATCTGGCCGCCGCGCTGGGTCTGCCGGTGATTCTGGTGGTGGGCATGCGCCTGGGCTGCATCAATCACGCGCTGTTGACCGCGCAGGCGATTCGCGCCGCCGGCTGTGAATTCGCCGGCTGGGTGGCCAATCAGGTGGTGCCGCGGATGCCGGCCTATGAGGATAATCTGGCGACGCTCGACCGGCATCTAGGGGCGCCGCGGCTCTTGACGCTGCCCTATGCCCCGTAATGGACGAGTCAGTGCAACGGCGGGCCGTCGTCTATCATCCGTTGCAGCATTGCTTGTTCCGAGTTGTCGGCGACGAAGACGGCCTCGTCGTTGCCAAGTCCGTTCGCGGTGAAGGCGATGCCTTCATTGGCTGCGCCTTCGTCATCCGGGTTCTCGCATTCATCCTCTTCGTAGGTGTCGAAGCTGATTGCACCTTGGGACAGCAGTTGCTCCAGTTTGGCCGCCGGCGTGCCGTCGCCGAGATCGACGCCCAGAAGCACAACGCGCTGCAGCACCGCGCCGTCCTCGCCGTGAACGACGACGACCGTGTCCATCTCCTCGGTCGTTAGCGACAGGTTTGTGGCGGTTACGCCATCGAACACCAGGGTATCCTTGGCAGGAAAAAAGTCTTCCACGAGATCGGTGCCGCCGAGATCACTGTAATGCCAATAATAGAAATTGCGGCCCGCGGCGCCAGCTAGTTTGTCGTTGCCCTGACCGCCCTCGATCAGATCATGCCACGGGCTACCCGTGATCTGGTCGTCATCGGCCGTGCCGATAAAGATGCCGGGCTCGCGGGGGGCCTCCTGCGCGCGAGGGTTGTCGTGGTTGGTTGACATCGCCATGGTTCGCTCCTTAGTGAAGAAAAAGTCAGAAGGCCGATACGGCCTCCTGCAAGGAGTGAGGCGCGGAAGAAAAGTTGTTGGATCGCGCACGTTCCGTAGCAAGAACAGCTTGTTCTGTCATCGACAGGAAAGAAAGGGAGGTGCTCTGGCCTCTTTCATCTAGCGGAAAAACAGCTAAGGACCCTCTGAACAAGTTATTTGCCACTGTGTCGGGCCGACATCTGCCGGCGCATCACGTTGCCGTTTGCCCCTGGCTGTGAGTGACACTGCGGCGGGGCGCTCTGCTCGCGCTGCATCCGGCGGACACCGGCCGCAGCCGCAAAAGATTTGCAGACAGACCCTACCTCCACGGCGCCCCGCGCCGCGCATCCCATCCCGCCAGGGGCCGCCGCAGCGGTAAATCGCTGGTTCGGAGGGTCCCTAAGCCATGTGGCTGGTGCCTTGATCCATCAGACTAGATTTGGATGGCGCCCTGATCGAGCAGGCGCCGCAGGATTTCCGCATCCGATCCGCCCTCGAATTGGCCACGCCCGTCGGCGATGTGCACGCTTTGCAGCAGCGTTCCCGATGGGCTGAAGACCTGCACGGTCGCCTTGACGGCGTAGCAGGGTGTGTCCGCTGGACGCGCAGTCGACGTGTCGAGGCGAGTGGTCGGCGCGCGGTGAACCTCGAGCGATAGCTGATCCGCCATGATGCCATCGAATCTCAGCACATCGTCTCCCGCGTCGAAGTCGGTAATACGGTCGTTGCCGCCCAGATCCTCCTGGCGCCAGACGAAAACGTCGCGGCCGGCGCCGCCGATCAGCACGTCGTCACCCTGGCCGCCACCGATCAGATCCTGGCCGGTACCGCCGGCGACACGGTCATTGCCATCGCCGCCGAATAGCTGGTTGCCGTCGTCGCCGCCTGTCAGCTCATCGTCGCCGGCGTCGCCGAAAAGTTGGTTGATGCCGCCTTCGCCGTAGAGCCGGTCGTTGCCCTGGCCGCCGTGGAGTCTGTCGTGGCCGTCACCGCCGAACAGCCGGTCGTCGCCATCGCCGCCATCGAGCGCGTCGTCACCGCCGCCGCCGTCGAGCGCGTCTTGACCGCCACCGCCATAGAGCGCGTCATGGCCGGCCTCGCCGAACAGCTGATCGTCGCCGTCGCCGCCATCGAGCAGGTCTTGCCCGTCACCGCCGTACAGATGGTCGCCGCCGTCATCGCCAAACAAGCGGTCGCCGCCATCGCCGCCTTCGAGCAGGTCGTCACCATCGCCGCCGTAAAGGCGATCGTTGCCGTCGCCGCCGAATAGGGCATCATCGCCGGCCGCACCGGCGATCCAGTCGTCGCCGCCGTCGCCAGCCAGTAAATCGTCGCCGGGGTTGCCGATCAGGCGGCGCGGCAAGTTGAAGTGGTTTTGGGTGGTCATGGCCTCTTCCTCCTAGGACAGGATCGTGCGGGTGTCGATCAGCCGGGCGAGCGCCTCGGCCTCGGACGCGCCCGAGAGCAAATCGACGCCTTCGAGGCGTACCCGGTGCGCCTCGGCACCGCTTGGATCGCGAATGGCGATCAGGGTATCGTCGCCGTCAAACGACAGCGTGAGCCGCGTCGTGTCGATACCCGAAAATCTCAGGCGGTCCTCTTCCCGCTGGAAGTCGGCGATGCGATCGGCGCCGCCGAGTTCCTGGGCATGCCAGGTAAACAGATCGCGCCCACCACCGCCGCGAAGCAGGTTGTCGCCGCGGCTGCCGTGAAGCAGGTCGTCGCCCTCTCCGCCGTCGAGCGCGTCGTTGCCGGTGCCGCCGAGAAGTTCGTCGTTGCCCGCGCCGCCGCAAAGGGTGTCGTCGCCGCCGTCGCCTTGGAGTAGGTCGTTGCCGTCGCCGCCTTCGATCTGATCGTCGCCGTCCTCGCCGAACAGTTCGTCGTCGCCGCTGCCGCCAAAGAGCCGATCGTCGCCGCCGTTACCGACCAGTTGATCGTCGCCGGCGCCGCCGTCGATGCAGTCGCCGTCATCGCCGCCGATAAGCAAATCGCCGCCGTCCGTGCCGATAAGCCATTCGCCGGCAGGCCTTGGACGGGTGGTAGGGATGGTCATCGCGTTCTCCTTTTTGTGGGGAAATGCGGATGAGGTCAGCGCTGCTCACGGAAGTTGCCGCGATATGGACGACGGCCTGGGAGAAAATGGACGCATCGCTGCACGGCTTTTCTTGGGGTTGTCCTGTCAGGCCTGGATCGTTCCCTGGTCGAGCAACCGGCGCAGGGCCAGGGCCTCCGATTCGCCATTGCGCAAATCGACGCCTTCGAAGTGCACGGTCTGCAGCCGTTCACCGTTCTCACCGGTCAAGCGCAGCGTGCTGTGCGCGCCGTCGAAGGACAGCGACAGCCTGTCGGCGCTGATCTCCTTCAGCTGCACCGTGTCCTCGCCCGGGCGGAAGTCCAGCACGCAATCGGTGCCGCCCAGATCACCCTTATCCCAGACGAAGGTGTCGCGGCCCGAGCCGCCTAACAGGATATCGTCGCCCTTGCCGCCGACGAGCCGGTCATCGCCATCGCCGCCATCGAGCGCGTCATTGCCGGCGCCGCCTGCCAGCCAGTCGTCGCCGGCATCGCCGGACAGTAGGTCATGTCCGGCGCGTTCATTCTGGTCGATGCCATCGCCGAGCAGGCGGTCGTCACCCTCTCCACCCGAGAGCTGGTCGTTGCCCGGGCCGCCGAGCAAGGTATCGTCGCCCGCGCCGCCATAGAGCCGGTCGTCGTCACCGTAGCTCGTGCTGCCGGCGTAATCGCCAAACAGCCAGTCATCGCCGCTGCCGCCGTAGAGCGTGTCCCTGCCCTGGCCGCCGGAGAGATCGTCGTCGCCCTCGCCGCCGGCAAGCCGGTCGTTGCCGGCGCCGCCGAACAACTCGTCATGGCCGCTGCCGCCGAAGAGCTGATCGTCGCCGTCCAGCCCGAACAGCTGATCGCTTCCCGTTCCGCCATGCAACAGGTCGTTGCCGGCGCGGCCGTAGAGCCGGTCGTCGCCGCCGCCGCCATAGAGCAGGTCGTTGCCGGACGTGCCGTCGAGCGTGTCATCGGCGGCCAGGCCGGTACAAATGCGATCAGGCGTGAAATGGCGGGCTTTGGCCAGCTGATTGGCGATGGATCGGTTGCCGGCTTCGGTGTCCTCGCGAGCGGCCGCGCGGGAGAGGTGATCGGTGATGCGTGTGATGCCCAGATGCATGGTTGCTTCCTTGACGTGGGGATGGGTCTGTTAAGAGTGGCCCCGCCCCTCGGATGTGCCTTACCTGGTGCTGGCACAAAGGATGGCGCAATTTGGGAACTTTTCTGTCATTAGATGGCGGAATGGGTGCAAGCAACTGTACCGATGCCCTATTGGGGGCTTATGCAAACGGGCTTGTCTCCGTCATCTTTTGCGCTGCATCAAGATGACGTCTTGTTTTTCTTGACTGGCTTTCTAAAATTTGAATCTACCGGGTGGCGGATTTTTGTCTTTGGCAAAGGGGAAAAGACGATGTCTTATGCGCGCAGCATAGTGCTACTGCTGTGCTGTTCGGCCAGCGTGCGCGCCGAACAGCTCAATCTGCAGACGCCGGCCACGCCGATGGCCGCGCAGGAGTATACGCTGCATACCCTGTTGTTGATCATTACCGGGTTGATCTTCGTTGGCGTGCTGGCGGTGATGATGTACGCCATCGTGCGCCACCGCAAGGCGGCGGGCTATCAAGCCCGTCAGTTCCACGAAAACACCACGGTCGAGATTCTCTGGACCCTGATTCCCTTCCTGATTCTGGTGGCGATCGCCTGGCCGGCCACGCGCGCGGTGTTGGCGCAAAAAAGCGTCACCGGCGAGGACATGACGATCAAGATCACCGGCTATCAGTGGAAATGGCGTTACGACTATCTCGATCAGGGCTTTGGGTTCATGAGCCATCTGGCCACGCCGCGCGACGATCCGGCGGCGGTGCGGCGGCCGGAATATTTGCTGGAAGTGGACGAGCCGTTGGTGGTGCCGACAGGCAAGAAGGTCCGGCTGCTGCTGACCGCGAACGACGTCATCCATTCCTGGTACGTGCCGCAGCTGGGGGTGAAGCAGGACGCGATTCCGGGGTATTACCGCGATACCTGGTTCCTGGTCGACCAGCCCGGCGTCTATCGCGGCCAGTGCACCGAGCTGTGCGGCAAGGACCACGGCTTCATGCCGATCGTGGTCGAGGCCAAGAGCCCCGCCGATTACGACAAGTGGGTGGCCGAGCGCAAAAAGGCGGCGCAGGCCAACGCCGATGATCCGAACAAGACGTGGACCCTGGACGAACTCAAGGCACGCGGCCAGCAGGTCTACAGCCAGAACTGCATTCCCTGCCATCAGGCCAATGGCCGTGGCATCCCCGGTACGTTCCCGGCGCTCGACGGTTCGCCGATCGTCACCAAGAACAAGGCGGCGCATATCGACATCGTGCTCAATGGCAGCAAGCGCAATACCGCGATGCCGGCCTGGGGCAAACAGTTGTCCGATACCGAGATCGCCGCGGTGATCACTTTCGAGCGCAACGCCTGGAGCAATCACACCGGTGAATTTGTACAGCCGAAAGAAATCCGCGCGGCGCGGGCCGGCGCGAGCGGCAATAGCTGATTTCAAGCAGGAGGCAACCGATGGCAATCGACGCAATTCACGACCACGCCGCGCATCATCACGGTCCGCCGCGCGGATTGACGCGCTGGCTGACCGCCACCAACCACAAGGATATCGGCACGCTGTATTTGTGGTTTTCCTTGTGCATGTTCTTCACCGGCGGCGTCATGGCGCTATGCATCCGCGCCGAATTGTTCCGGCCTGGGCTGAAGTTGTTCCACCCCGAGGTATTCAATCAGCTGACCACCTCGCACGGCCTGATCATGGTGTTCGGCGCCATCATGCCGGCGTTCACCGGCATGGCCAACTGGATGCTGCCGCTGCTGATCGGCGCGCCGGACATGGCCTTCGCGCGCATGAACAACTGGAGCTTCTGGCTGTTGCCGCCCGCGGCGCTGTTGCTGCTGTTGGCCTTTTTCGTGCCCGGCGGCGCGGCGGCGGCCGGATGGACGCTGTACGCGCCGTTGTCGACCCAGCTCGGCATGGGCATGGACCTGACCATCTTCGCCATCCACATTCTGGGGATCAGCTCGATCATGGGGTCGATCAACATCATCGTCACGGTGCTCAACCTTCGCGCGCCGGGCATGACGCTGATGAAGATGCCGATGTTCGCCTGGACCTCGCTCGTGACGGCGTTTCTGATCATTGCCGTCATGCCGGTGCTGGCCGGCGCGGTGACCATGGTGCTGACAGACCGCCATTTCGGCACGCACTTCTTCAACGCCGCCGGCGGCGGCGACCCGATCCTGTATCAGCACGTGTTCTGGTTCTTCGGCCATCCCGAGGTGTACATCATGGCGCTGCCGGCTTTCGGCATCGTCAGCCAAGTGATCCCGAGCTTCAGCCGCAAGCCGCTGTTCGGCTACACCTCGATGGTGTACGCCACCGCATCCATCGGCGTGCTGTCGTTCATGGTGTGGGCGCATCACATGTTCGTCACCGGCCTGCCGGCGACGGTGCAGCTGTTCTTCATGTACGCCACCATGCTGATCGCCGTGCCGACCGGGGTGAAGGTGTTCAACTGGATCGCCACCATGTGGCAGGGGGCGATGTCGTTCGAGACGCCGATGCTGTTCGCCATCGGCTTCATCCTGCTCTTCACCATCGGCGGCCTGTCCGGGGTGACGCTGTCGGTGGCGGCGCTCGACATCCAGTTGCACGGCACTTATTACGTGGTGGCGCATTTCCATTACGTACTGGTGGCCGGCGCGCTGTTTTCGTTGTTC
>Ga0213872_10002432_pt1 | contig 10970 bp, 10 predicted proteins | sample VelepicomBERX_R2_FD_160071 | JGI IMG/M metagenome (GOLD analysis project Ga0213872, IMG submission 160071) | Rhizosphere microbial communities from Vellozia epidendroides in rupestrian grasslands, the National Park of Serra do Cipo, Brazil - RX_R2 | ecosystem: Host-associated > Plants > Roots >... | reverse complement strand
GTCTGCATAAGCGCGCGAAAGCCGAGCTTTCGCGCCGCTCAGGCGCCGCGCGGGCTTGGTGGTGAAAATCAGACGGGTACCATCCGTCTGATTTTCACCACTAGCCCGCCGCATCAAGCGCATCCGCCCCCCATCCACCGCCCAGCGCGCGGATCAACCCGACATCGGCCAGCAGACGACGGGTCTTGACGTCGAGCGCCGCCTGCTGCGCCTGCAGCAGCGCGATCTGCGCCGTGGTCACGTCGAGATAGCTGCCGGCCCCCTGGCGATAGAGCCGCATCGCTGCATCCAGCGTCTGCTGTGCGGCGGTGACGGCAGCGGCCTCGCTATCCGCTTCGCTTGCCAGCCAGCGTAGCTGCGCGGCATCGTCTTCGACCTCGCGAAAGGCGCGTAGTACCGCCGAGCGGTAATTGGCCCCCGCCTCCTTGAACTGCGCTACTGCAGCTGCCTCCTCGGCGTCCAACCGGCCACCATCAAGCAGCGGCAGGGTGATGCCGGGACCGATCGACCAGACACTGTCGGGAAGGTTGAAAAAATTGAGATTAGTGCTCTGGAAACCGCCCAACAGTCCAAGCGACAAGGTCGGGTAGAATGCGGCGCGGGTCACGCCGACAACGCTGTTGGCCGCTGCAACGCGGCGCTCGGCGGCGGCGATGTCTGGCCGGCGCTGCAACAGCGTCGAAGGCACTCCGGCGGGAATCGACGGCAGGGCAATGTCATTAGTCTCGCGCTGCAGTGAAAAATCGGCGGGCGCCGCGCCCACCAGCAGCGCGACGGAATGTTCGGCGATGCTACGCCGCGCCTGTGTGTCCGACAATTGCGCCCGCGCCGTTTCCAGCTGAGTGCGGGCGCGCGAGACGTCCATGCCAGCGACGATCTTACCGGCAACAAGGCGCTGCGTAAGGCTCAGCGATTTCTCATAGGCTGCGACGCTGTCTTGCAGCAGCGCCGCCTGGTCGTCCAGCCCTCGCACGGTAAAATAGGCGACAGCCAATTCAGCTTGCAGCCCAAGGCGCAGAGTGGCGAGATCAGCCGCGCTCGCCTGGGCGGACCGGGTGCCAGAAACCGCCATATTGTGGATGCGCCCCCAGAAATCGAACTCGTAGCCCGCCGCCACACCGACCTGATTGGCGCCGTAATAATTCGGCTGTCCCGAGCCGCGCAACGGGCGGTCGCCCGATTGGCGATTGTCGCTAAGACTGCCGCCCAGCGCGACCTGCGGAGACAGACCCGCAGCAGCCTCGTCAGCCAGCGCCCGCGCCTGGTCGTAGCGGGCCGCGGCAGCGGCCAGATCCGGATTAGCGCCTTCGACGCGGACTTCCAACGCGTCGAGGCGCCGGTCGCCGAAGCGTTCCCACCAGGGGCCGCGCGACAGGTCGTCGGCCGGCTTGGCCGCATGCCATGGCCCTGTCTCCTTGTAGTCCGCCGGAGCGGTCAGTGCCGGAGGATGATAGTCCGGCGCCAGATTGCAGCCGGCCAGGGCCAAGGCCAGCACGACGCATAGTTGCGGACGGTCCCTCACGATTGCCCCTCAGCCAGCTGAACCGCATCGCCGGCCTGCAACGTCTCGGCCGGATTGTCGATTACCTTGTCATCTTGCGAAAGCCCGGCCAGCACCTCGACTCGGTCGCCGAGATCGCGACCAAGCTGCACCGGGCGAAGCTCGACCTTGCCGCCTGTGCCGATGATGGCCACCTGCGCGCCATGGTCCGAGGATATCAGCGCCGTAGCAGGAATCTGCAGGGTACCGGAATGGGCGTCGAGCGGCAGGTGGACCTGGCAATAGGCGCCGGCCGACAGCACGCCGTCGCCGTTGTCGGCCTGCAGTTCCACCAACATGCTGCGCGAACTGAAATCCAGGGCATGCGAGTTGGCGACCACCTCCGCGGTGAAGGAGCGGCCGGGAAATTGCGGCAGGTCGAAATCTGCCTTCACCCCAGGACGCAGTCCGGCCGAGAAGCTTTGCGGCACCTGGACATAAAGCCGTACCCGCCGCAGATCGGAGACCTCGAACAACTCCTGGCCGGCATTGCTGCCGGAATTGATCAGGGAGCCGATATCGGTATTCCGCGCCGTCACGATACCGGCGAAGGGCGCGGTGATCGTCTTGAAGCTTTCGAGCGCCTCGAGCCGGGCGAGGTTGGCCTGCATCGCCGCGAGCGCCGCCTTTTTGGCTTGGGCGTCGCCAGCCTTCTCGTCGATCGCCTGCTGCGCCACCGCGTCCGAGCCGGCCATCGCCTGCCAGCGCCCGGCGGTCAAAGACGCCAGGCGTTCATTGGCCTGCGCGGTGGCGAGATCTGCCTTGGCCTGTGCCACCTGTTGATCGAGATCAGGGGTATCGATGACCGCCAGCACCTGGCCGGCCCCGACCTCGGCGCCAATATCCTGGCGCCACTCCTTGAGATAACCGGGCACGCGCGCATAGATCGCCGCTTTGTTGATAGGCTGGATGGTGCCCGGGAGGGTCAGCAGCACGGACCCCTGATCCGGTTTCAGTTTGGCAAGGCTGACCGTCGGTACAGCCTGCGCCTCGGTCCAGGCGGCACGCTCTCGGTCAGCGGCGGACCGCGCGGCGATTCCGCCGGTGGCTACCAAGACTGCAGCGACCAGCGCTGTCAGACCGATCAGTCGCAAGCGTCGAGGATTGGACGATTTGATGGGTTCGGCATGCATCTTTGTCTCCTCGATTCAGAGGCCGGCGGGACGGAGGGCCGCCGGCTGGGGGTCTTCGGCATGGAACAGGCTGAACAGGACGGGCACCAGGATCAGGGTGGCGCAAGTGGCCACGAGCAGTCCGCCGATCACGGCACGGCCTAGCGGCGCATTCTGGCCCGGTTCGATCGCCATCGGCAGCATGCCGATGATCATCGCGAGCGCCGTCATCAGCACCGGGCGAAATCGCGTGCTGCCCGCGTCCAACGCGGCGGCGAGCGCGGTCTCCCCCTCCTCCATGCGTTCTCGGGCGAAGGCGACCACCAGGATTGAGTTGGCCGTGGCGACACCCATGCACATGATGGCGCCGGTCAAGGCCGGCACCGAAAGATGGGTGCCGGTGACGAACAGCATCCAGACGATGCCCGCCAAGGCGGACGGCAGCGCCATGATGATGACAAAGGGGTCGCGCCAGGATTGGAAATTGACGACGATCAGCAGGTAGATCAGCACGATGGCGAAGGCCAGACCGAGACCGAGCTGCGAATAGGCACTGCTCATGGTGGCGACTTGGCCGCGCAGCGTAAGAGTGGCGCCAGTGGGCAAGTCCTTGGCGGTGTCGCGCATGATCCGGCGGATATCGGAGGCGACTGCGCCGAGATCGCGGCCTTGAACGGAAGCGAATATATCGACCACCGGCCGCACATTGTAATGCGACACCACCGCGTTGGTGGGGGCGCGGGCGACCGAGGCCACCGCGCCCAGCAATTGCGGCGCGGCCTTGCCGCTGGCGGCAGTCAACGGCATACCGAGCAGCCCGCCCATCGTGTCGATGTCGCGCTGCGGCGTCTCGACCGAGACCGGATAGGACACGCCGTTCTTGGGATTCAGCCAATAGGTCTGGTAGACCTGCAGACTGCCGGCCAAGGTATCGACCATGGCGGTAGCGGCGTCGCGCTCGTCGAGCCCGACCAGACCGGCCAGCGAGCGGTCGACGGCGACTTTGAGGGTGGGCTGGCGCGACGATTGGTGCACGCGCGGGTCGGCGATGCCCTGGATATGGCGCATGCGCGCCATCAACTCGTTGGCATAGCGCTCGTTCGCCGCCCTGTCGCCGCCCACCAGCTGCAGGTCGATCGGCGCAGGCACCCCAAAATTGAGGATCTGGCTGACCATGTCGGCCGGCAGAAACGAGAAGGTCGAACCGGGAAAGCGCCGCGGCAGGATCTCGCGCAGCGATTTTACATACTCGTCGGTCGGCTTGTGATGCCCCTTCAGCGTAACCAATATGTCAGCGTCCTCGACGCCGATGGTTCCGGAATTGTTGTAGGCGACATTGATCGGACTGACGTTGCTGCCGATATTGTCGACGATCCCTTCGAGCTCGCCGGCCGGGACCAGGCGCCGCACTTGCTCTCCGACACGGTCGGACAGCTTGGCGGTCTCCTCGACGCGCGTTCCGACCGGCGCCCTGAGGTGAATCTTGATCTGCCCGCCATCGACGGCAGGAAAGAAATCCTGGCCGACGAAAGGCAGCAGCCCGAAGGATAGCAGGGACAGCCCGAGAAATCCCCCAACCACGCGCCGCCGGTTTTCGAGCCCGAGTTGCAACAGGCCGCGATAGCTCTGCCGTATGCGCTCGAAATGATGTTCGAAGCGACGCTGGAAACGAGCGAACAGGCTGGTGCCCTGCCCATGCGGCGGCGCGTTGGCCAGCAGATAACTGGCCAGGGTCGGCACCAGCGTGTAGGTCAGCAGGTAAGACGCCACCAGCGCGAATAAGACAGCCTCCGCCAGCGGCCGGAACAGATAGCCCGCCACGCCGCCCAGTCCGAACATCGGCAGGAAGGCGATACAGATGCAGGTCAGCGATACGGTGGCCGGGATCATGATCTCGCGCGCCCCATGCAGGATCGAGGCCTGTATCTCCTCGCCGAGATCCAGATGACGGTTGACGTTTTCGATCGTCACCGTGGCATCGTCGACCAGAATGCCGACCGCGAGCGCCAAGCCGCCCAGGGTCATGACGTTGATGGTCTCCCCCAGCATGGCCAGCGCCGCAATCGACGACAGGATGGCCAACGGGATCGAGACGACGATGATCAAGGTAGATCGCCAGCTGCCGATGAACAGCAGGATCATCATCGCCGTCAGCACCGCGGCGATCACCGCCTCGCGCAGCACGTCCGAGACGGCCGCCGCGACATAGGGTGACTGATCCCCCACCGCGGTCAGCTTGAGGCTCGACGGCAGCGTCTTGGCAATGCCTGGCAGCAGCGACTTGATCCCCGAAATGATGTCGAGCGTGGAAGCGCTGCCCCCCTTGACCACCGACAGCATGACGGCGCTCTTGCCATCGACATGGACGATATTGGTCTGCGGCGGATTACCGTCATGCACATGGGCGACGTCGCGCATATAGATGACTGTGCCGTTGACCGTCTTGACCGGCAGGTCGTTGAATGCGGCGATGCTGTCGGGCGAATCGTTGAGGCTGACCGTATATTCGGTCGTGCCGATCTTCTGGGTGCCCACCGGCGTAATCAGATTCTGCACGGTTAACGCCGTCACCACGTCATTGGCGGAGATTCCATAGGCTTGCAGCGCCCCCTGATCGAGGTCGGCCTGCACCTGCCGCACCTTCCCACCATAGGGCAGCGGGATCGATGCACCGGCAACCGAAGCGAGCTGAGGCCGGATGAAGCTGGCCGCATCGTCGAACAATGCGGTCTCGGACAGACTGTCGCTCGACAAGGCGAGTTGCAGAATCGGCACGCTGGAGGCGTTGAAGATCAGGATCGTCGGCGGCGTGATGCCGGGCGGCATCTGCTTCAGCACGGTTTGCGACAGGCCGGCCACCTCGGCTTCGGCCGACTGGATGTTCACGCTGGGCTGGAAGAATATCTTGATAACCCCGTAGTTGGGGATCGACTGCGATTCGATATGCTCGATATCGTTGACGCTGGTGCTGACGGCACGTTCGTAGAAGGACACGATGCGCCCGGCCATGTCGTCAGGAGACAGGCCGTTATAGCTGAAGACCACACTGATCACCGGGATCTTGATGGCCGGAAATATATCGGTCGGCGTGCGCACCGAGGCGGTGACCCCGAAGATCAGGATCAACAGAGCCATCACCACGAATGTGTAGGGGCGGGCCAGCGCTATCTGGACGATCTTGACCATGGTCACCTCGGCTTGACGGTGGCCTTGGCCACCCGTTCGATCAGAAAGCCGGAGCCGGCTCGCAGCATGTCGCCGACGCATGGCGCATCGTCAGGCAGAATGACGGCGCGCGCGGAACCACCCGAGGCCGAGAACAGCACGATTGTCGGACCCTCTGGAAGAGCGGGCTGCGCCGCCTCCGGCTGGAGGGTTCGCAGGATCAATCCGTTCGTCATCATGTGCCTTTCGACCTCCGTCTTTCCCAGGGATCGGACAAAAATCAACATGATGCAAATGAATGCTCATCACAGTATAATTCGCCAAATGAATATAGGCGCCGAATGAACCTTGCCACCTTCGACCTCAATCTGCTGGTCATCTTCGACGCGATGCTGCGGGACCGCAGCGTCACCAAGACGGGCGAGCGGCTCGGCTTGAGCCAGCCGGCGGTGAGCCACGCGCTGAACCGACTGCGCTGGCTGCTCAAGGATCAGCTCTTTGTGCGGACGCCGGACGGCATGATGCCGACCCCCCGGGCCGAAGCATTAGCCCAACCGGTGCGCGAGGCGCTCAACAATCTGATTCGGGTGCTGGCCCCAGAAAGTTTCGACCCCGCGACCGCTCAGCGCAACTTCCGCCTCGCCGTCAACAATTACGCGGCCGTGGTGTTGGTCGGACCGGTGGCGGCGACTTGCGCGACGACGGCTCCCAATGTCCGCCTCTCCCTGCGCCCAAGCGGCACGCTCGATCTATCCGACATGCTGGATCGCGGCGAGTTGGACTTGGCTTTGTCCAACCATGCCCCGGCAGGTGACCGCTTTTCCTCACAAGTGCTGATCGAAGACAGCTATGTGGTGGTGATGCGCCGCGGCCATCCGTTGACCGGCGGAAGCTTGGGCCTCGATGCATTGGCCCAGGTGCCGCATCTGAACATCTCGTCAAGCGGCGAGGATCTCGATTTTGTCGACCGTGCGCTGACCGAGCAGGGCTTGAGCCGCTCAATCGCGCTGGAAGCCCCCTATCTGTCAGCGGGTAAAATCCTGGTGCAATCGACGATGGTCGCAGTGCTGGGACGACAGATCGCGGAGGAATTCCGTCGCGCCTACCCGATCGAGTTATGCGAACTACCCTTCCCCTCGCCGCCCTTGTGCAGCGTGATGAGCTGGCATCGACGCTTCGACGATCAACCAGCCCATCTCTGGCTGCGCAACAGGATCGCGTCGGCGGCCACCAATCTATGAGCGAGTCGGAGTCCATTATGCGCGACGATCAAAGCGCTCGTCCGTCCAGACTCATGTCTCTCTAAGAACGGAACTGCCGGTGGGCAGGGGCGGCTGGCCGACGGTTCGCATTGGAACGCCCCCCAAGCAGCAAAAGGCCCGGGTTTCGCTAGGAAAACCGGGCCTTTTTACTTCTCGGCGGTGGTGGGCGCTCAAGGGCTCGAAGCAGAGATCGGAGGCGGGAAGCGGCATGGCACGAAAACGGTCCATGGAGGCACATCGGCCGCCCTGACCGGAAATGCCGCGATGTCTTAGGTTAGCCGCATCAACACCTTTGGCATCGAGAAAGCAATATGGATATGGAGATGATGAACCCCCGCTATCTTATGGCCAGGGCCGCCCAGTGCCGCAGCCTGGCCCGCCAGGCCTATTCCCCCGAGATCGCCGAAGAACTGGAAAAGCTTGCCCGCGATTACGAACTCGACGCGCTGGTGAGCGCCCAATCGAGCGGAGGCGTCCGAGGGGCCGCGGCGGCTTGACCGCGCAGGCACCTCGCTCATAGACAAATTCGGAGTTCCACATGCCCGTTCGCAAGCACGTTCTCGTGGCCGTAGCGTCCCTCGCACTGGCCGCCTGCCAGAGCCCAACGATCACGACCGATGTCGCCCCGGATGCCAATTTCGCCGCCTATCGGAGTTTCATCCTGGTCGTCGCGCCGCCCCCGGTCTCAGCCCCGGCAGGCTTGCCGTTCGCCCCGCCGGCCGGCGCCAATCCGGTGGCCTATGAACGCATCCGCCAAGACATCGAGGCCTCGCTGCTGGCCAAGGGCTATGCCGAGGAGCCCCCGGGCGAACTGAGCGTCATCGTGACGGTGGGCACCCGGGACCGGACCAGCGTCAATTCATGGGGCCCGTTCCTGAGCCAGCTGGACGTGCACCAATACACGCAAGGCGAACTGGCGGTCGATGTGCTCGACACCCGGACCCATAAGCCGCTATGGCACGGCCAGGCGAGCCAGACCATCGACCCCGACAAGTCGGATCCCAAGGTCATCGATGCCGCGGTGGCCGGTATCATGGCCCAGTTCCCGCAGGCTTCGGGACAACGACCCGCTCCTTCCGAGCGCAGCCCGGCAGCGTAGCCAGGGAGGCCCCTCGGGCAGACCGAAAATTCCTTTACGCCCGTTCCTGCGCCTGTGCGCCGGCTTTGAGCTTGTCGCGGAGAAAACTTCTCAGGACCGTCTTGAACCAGCGCACCTCGTCGGAACGGGCGATTTCGGGGCGGGAAATCACGGAAAGCGAGGTGGCGTAGCCGACTTCCCTGGGCAGAACCACTCGCCAGTCGGGGCGGGTTCCGAGCACGACCTCGGGAAAAATGCCGACTCCGTAGCCGGTCTGGACGCATTCGGAGATGACGCTTTCATTGGAGGTCGCCAATTTGGGCTCGACCGCCACGCTACCGCCGGTCCACAGCGGCAAGCTATTGCCGAGGCCCTTGGTATTGTTGCAGACGACGTTCATCTCCTTGAGGATGTCGAGCCCCTTATTCATGTCGAACTGCCTCAGATAGTCCTTGTGGGCCATCAGATAGGCATTGCCGGACCAGGCGACGTGGCGGATTTCCCGATCCAGATAGTTCGGCAGCGGCCCCTCGCAAAAGACCAGGTCGGCGCCCCGTTCCAGATGCGCCAGCGGATCATCCGATTCGACGATGTCGAATCCCATCTCTCCGTCCAGCGCTTGAAACGCCATCACCAGGTCGAAGAAGAAGCCGGTCGAAATGCCGATCGGGGTGGCGATCTTGAGGACCTTGCGCTCCTTGCGTCCGAGCGACTGCTTCACCCGCTCGGCATGGGTGAGAAGGGCCGGAATCTCCTGCATCAGCCGCTCGCCCTCGGCGGTGAGGGAAAAGCTTTTATCCGTGCTGGTATAGAGCTTGCGGCCGAGGGCGTGTTCAAGGCCGCCGAGGCGCCGGCGGATCAGGGCGCGCGAAACCTGCAGCCGCTCCGCCGCGGCGCGGATGGACTTACCGCCCGCCACCACATGGAAGAGTGTCAGATCGTCCAGATTCATCATAGGCAGACCATCACATTCGGCCACACGGCGACCAACTCCCGAGTGTTTCTTTGCTGACCATTAAGTGAATGCCAGAATTGCCGGTATCGTGTCATTCGGCTAAATGAATCAATCATCCTCTTCGGCACTGGAGCGCGGATCCGGATCAGACCAAGCGTGTTCGGGCTCGGGTTCGAACTCATCCTCTTCAAATGAGGCGGAGGGCTGCTCCTCCCATTCTTCGCATTCCTCTTCGTCGCCTTGCCGGTCATCCTGGAGAGTATCCCGATCTTCCGAAGGAAGCATACCGCTGCCGGAGTCCTCATCCATTTGCCCCCGAAGGTAATCGCGCCACTCGTTGAGCCTATCGACGAGATTGCGAAGCCGGTCCAATAGATCAATGCCGTTCAGCGTATCGAGACTGTCGAGTTGAGCGTTCAGGTCATCGAGGAACCCGTCGATCACATCCCTATCGGTGGGAAAGACGCCGACATCGATAGCGCTGAGAAGCGCTTCGATGTCCTGCATTCGCCGACTCAATAGCTCCTGTTCCGCCTCGATGACCGCTTCGATTTCATTCATGGGCAGATCGGTGGGCTCCGGCTCGGGCGCAAGAACTTCGCTGGTCGGAGGTAGATAACGCGCGTCGGGAAAGCGGCTGGTGAACGCGGGATTTGGGATCCATCGTTCTTCGGATGTGGCGAACCATTTGTTGTTCGATGACTCCTCCCTCAGATCGATGCTGTTTCCTGGCGCCGAACCCCATCCATCTAATTGAGACGGGTCTTCCACTCCCATCGCTCTAAGCGCGGTATACCACACGGAATTCGAGTTAACCGCGTGCCCGACAATCTCGGCGCCATCATAGAGCATGCGCGTACGGTCCAGGGACTTGGCAACCTCCCGATAGCCAGTATGGAGGACGCGACGCATGTCCTCCTCTCTTCCGAGGAAGACAGGTTTGGCGGAAAGAACCGATTGTTCCCGCATATAGTTATCTTTGTCGTGTATTTGTACCTGCAGAAAATTGCCGGCGACCGGACCATTCAGGACAAAATGACCCGTATAGACGCCATGCATCTCGCTATCTATTTGACCATCTGGATCAACCAAAACTAGATAATTATGCGCCCCGAAAATGGCACCGATTCGGCCAATGACTGGCAAAGTCTTCTGGACAGAATAAATGGTCCACCGTCCGGTCGCAGGAAAATCCGCCATCGATCAATATTTCACTGATTGGGTCACGGCAGGCATCTTTCCGGAAGCTCCGATATTATATCTTCTTTAGTAACCCCATTTTCAGGATAGTCTCTCGGTAGCATTGGCTGGGGAGTGTCAATAACGGGATTTCCAGTGAACTGGCGAAACCCATATCTTTCGCAGGCATGGGCACATGCAATCGCTATGACCTCCTGCCTGCCCCCCTGCTCGAAATAGTATTTGTCGCTGTGACAGACGAGATCTTCCCCGGTCTGCAGATTGTGCATGGGAATTTCAACCCGGGCATAGCAAGCCGCGAGCAAGACACAGAGGGGGAGCAGACAACTAAACTTGAGGAGGAAATTGACCGCCGGCATAAACGCCTCGGAATGAGCGAGTTTCCGTTATGGAAACACCGCGACCACGGATGGTCAAGAGGAACCGAGCGACCAGCTATCCAACAGATTCCCCCTCGACTATCAGAATTAGCGGCGGACTCGCGGAGCTTCGGGCCGTTTCCGAACTGCTTGCGATGTCACCATCAATTGGGACCGAACTAGGTTCGGAATAGGCCACGCCCCCCCCCATAGCAAAAGGCCCGGGCTTCGCTAGGAAACCCGGGCCTTTTTACTTCTCGGCGATGGTGGGCGCACAAGGACTCGAACCTTGGACCCGC
>Ga0213872_10002431_pt1 | contig 10975 bp, 11 predicted proteins | sample VelepicomBERX_R2_FD_160071 | JGI IMG/M metagenome (GOLD analysis project Ga0213872, IMG submission 160071) | Rhizosphere microbial communities from Vellozia epidendroides in rupestrian grasslands, the National Park of Serra do Cipo, Brazil - RX_R2 | ecosystem: Host-associated > Plants > Roots >... | reverse complement strand
CGGGTGCCCGGAGATCACCATGACGGTTGCGCTGCGCCAGGCAGCCATAGAATTCATGAAGGAGAGCGAGTGCTACGTGTACACGGTCTCCAGCTTCCCGCTTTCGGCCAACAGCACCGGCCCGTACCAACACGTACCGCCGACAGACCTGCAGCTGGCAGGCGTGCTCGAAGCCTGGATCATCGGAGCCAGTACGCCGATGGACCTCAGCAACCCTACGCTCGAATACCTGGCCGTGAGCACCAATACAGCGATGCTGTACCCCACGGTGTTCCTCTCCGGCGACGACAACATCAATTTCTCGGTGTGGCCCGCCCCAGGCGCGAACTGCGCCATGACCTACAGGGCCAGCCTGTACCCGACGCAGACAGCCGCCACGATCCCGGACTACGTGTTCAACACCTGGGGCGAGGCCATATCGCTCGGCGCCCGTGAGCGCCTGCTGAAGCTGCCCAACAAGGCTTGGACCAACGAGGCCCTGGCACAGGCATACGGCGCCCAGTTCCGTGGGCTCATCAACCGCGCCCGCATCTCCAAGCTGCGTGCAGCTACCCGCGCAGGTCAGCGCGTCACACCCCAACCGTTCGGGAACGGAGCATGATCGTTTCCGACATCATCTCCAGCGTTCGCCTGATCACGAACGACAACGCCTCGGGTGCTTACCGCAACCAGGATGCGGACATCATTGGCTGGATCAACGCGGGCATCGAGTACATCGGCTCGCTGCGCCCCGCGTCGCTGAACATCAGCGTGACGACCACCCTGGTCGCGGGCACCAAGCAGTCTCTGACCAACTTCACACCGGCAGGCCAGGAACTGCTGGACGTGTATCGCTCTGGAACCCAGGTTGTTCGCAAGATCGACCGCGACATTCTGGACAGCACCAACCCGAGCTGGCACGCCGACCCCTCCAGCAGCGTCATCACGAACTACTGCTACGACGAGCGCGACCCCCTGACGTTCTGGGTGTACCCCCCGGCCCAGGCAGGCGCTTCGCTGGATGTGGTCTACGTGCAGACGCCGACGCTGCTGTCCGCGACCAACGAGGCCGCAGCCATCCCGCTGTCGCAAGAGTACGTCGATGCACTGACCAACTACGTTCTGTTCTGGGCCTACGCCAAGGAAACCGCAGACGATCACAACGCCCAGCTCGCGGCGATGTACCGGAAGAACTGCGACGACTACTTGATGGGCAAGGACAGGGCCGACCTCACCGAGTCGCCGGAGTTGAACAACCCCGGCAGCAATGTTCGTAAATCCGCCTCCGCTGGGGGCATCTAGGAGAAGTGAAATGGCAACCGATAAGCGCAATGTTTCCCCGAAGGAAAAGCCGGGCAAGGGCGACAAGGGCCGTGGCGAGTTCGCCGTGATGTCTGCTGGTCAGACCGGCGAAGGCAAGCCGAGCGACAAGTATTCCAACCGCAACGGCGGCACGGAGTTCAAGCAGGTCACGTCGTCCAAGGGCCTCAAGTAAGGCGCCCGAGGTCATGGCACTACCAACTCCTGATCCGAACGGGTGGCATCTGAAGAAAGAAATTCAGCTCGGCCACCTGGTCACGACCATCGCGGTCGCGCTTTCGGCGGTCATGTACATCAACAAGCTCGATCAGCGCATCACGCTCATCGAGCAGAAGGTGGCCGACCAGAAGGAACAGAGCGAGCGGGAACTCAAGATGACAGCGGACTCCATGTCGCTGCTTCGCGGGCAACTTGATCGCATGGATTCCAAGCTCGACCGCATCATCGAAAGCAAGCGATGAACCTGAAATTGCAGCTGCAACGCGACGAAGACACGGTGCTGCACGTCTACGCCGACAGTCGGGGTTTCCTGACGCTCGGCACAGGCCGGTTGGTGGACCCTCGCAAGGGCGGGGGCATCAGCCAGGCCGAGGCGGACTTCCTGCTGGACAACGACATCGCCAGCAAAAGCCTGGAGCTGTCCCAGAAGGCACCCTGGACCGCAAAGCTCGACGATGCTCGCCGTGGTGCGCTCCTGAACATGGCCTTCAACCTCGGTGTTGACGGCCTGCTGGCGTTCCACCAGTTCATGGGCTTCGTGCAGAACGGGCAGTACGACCAGGCTGCAGACGACCTCGAAACCACCCTCTGGTTTACGCAAGTCGGTGGCCGCGCCAAGCGGCTGCAGCAGCAAATCCGCACAGGAGAATGGGTATGAACTGGAGCGACATTGCAGCAGACGTGGGCAAAGCTGCGCCCCTGCTCGGCACACTGATTGGTGGGCCTGCGGGCGAATCCATCGGCAGCATCGTCGCGTCCGCCCTGGGCACGGAAGCCACCCCCGGCGCGGTTCAAGCAGCACTCGCCAACCCTGCGTCCGCCGTCCAGCTGGCCCAGATCGAGAGCGACCAGAAGGTCAAGCTGCAGGGCATGGTTCTGGCCCACGCGGACAACGAGATCGCTGCGGCCCGCGACGTAGTGCAGGCGGTCAACACCACGATGCAGAGCGAGGACAAGGCAGACCACTGGCCGACGTACTCCTGGCGCCCCTTCATCGGGTTCGTCTTCGGCATCCTGGTGCTGGGCGTGTACTTCGTGCTGCCCCTGGCGCACGTAGCTGTGCCGGTCGTCCCGTCTGAGGTCTGGATGGCGCTCGGCGGTGTGCTCGGTGTGGCGTCCTGGTTCCGGGGGCGCATGCAAGCCGACCCGAACGTATCGACCGACAACCGGGGGTAAGCGTAGATGCCCGCCCTGCAGGTTAAAGGCTTCCAGGGGGTGGTCCAAGCGACCCACCCTCTGGCGCTCCCCGACACCGTTGGGGCGGCGGGCAACAACATGCGGCCTGGGTTTTCTGACCTGCGCCCGTGGTTCCAGCCTTCCGTCCTGGCCCTGGCCGCGAACACCGTGGTCAGCGGGGCCATGAGCCTTTACCGCTACGGGGCGGACTCTTCCAGCTCGACGACGTACTGGTGTACCTGGAACACGGACGTGGACGTGGCCCGGGGCCTGGTCGGCAACGATGTCAGCGAGCGCACCTACTACACGGACGGCGTTCTGCCCAAGTGGTTCGACAACACGTTCGCGCTCGCCGCCCCGCCCTACCCCAACAACCCCCGCACGCTCGGCGTTCCGGCCCCGACCACGGCCCCTTCGGTGGTGGCGACAGGCGGGGCTTCCGGCTCCAAGGAAGCACGGGTGTACGTGTGGACGTGGGTCACGGACAAGGGGGAGGAGTCGGCCCCCAGCGCCCCCAGCGCAGTGACGCCCCTGTCCCCGGTGGACGCCACCTGGACCGTGACGTTCAACCAGTCCGTGCCCACGTACACGGGCAACATCGTCAGCCGCAACCTGTACCGCTCGGCCACGACCTCCAACGGCAGCGCGGTGTACCTGTTCGTCGCCAACATAACGAACCTCTCCAGCGGGTACGCCTGCGCGGACAACACCCCAGACACCATGCTCGGGTCGGCGCTGCAGTCCATGAACTGGCAGATGCCGGTGGCGAACATGGTCGGCCTGACCCCCATGTGGGACGGCATGATGGCCGGGTTCTTCAGCAAGACGATCTGCTTCTGCGTGCCGTTCGTGCCCTACGCCTGGCCGATCATCTACCAGCAGGTCATCCCCGAAACCGTCGTCGGCCTGGGCGTGTGGCAGCAGAACCTCATCGTCCTGACGGACGGGCAGCCCTACGCCATCACCGGCACGGACCCTACGGCGCTGACGATCACGCCCATCGACGCCTCCTTTTCCTGCACATCCAAGCGGTCGATCTGCGAAGTGCCCGGGGGGCTCCTGTGGGCGTCGCCGGACGGCCTGGCCTATTCGGGCTCCCGAGGCAACGACAGCGTGTCCGACCTCGTGTTTTCCCGCGAGCAGTGGCAGGCGCTCAACCCGGCCAGCATGGTGGTGCGCCGCTGGGGCTCCTTCGTCGTGGTCCGGTACAACAACGGCACAGACGGCGCCCTGGTGTTCGACTGGGAGAAGGCCAACGCGGTCTACCCCAACAAGCTCAAGATCAAAGAGGTCTACCCCTGCTCGACACAGTTCGACAACGCCTACTACGACAAGCTGTCCGGCGTGCTCTACCTGTTGAACACGGCCAACCAGACCATCAGCGTATGGGACGGCTCGGCCACTTACGGGGTAGTGTCGTTCACGAGCAAGATTTTCCGGGAGACGAAGGCGAAGCTGTACCTCTGGGCCTTCGTCCGTGCCGACGTGTACCCCGTGCAGCTCACGCTCACGGTTGATGGCGTAGTGCGGCTGAACAACTTCACGGTCACGTCCGGCACGCCATTCAAGCTGCCCCTGTCCGGGTTCAAGGGCAAGGAGTGGCAGGTCTCCATCAACGGCAACGGCCCCCTCCAGGAAGTCGTGCTGGCAAATTCTGTCGATGAACTTCAGGGGGTTGCGTGAGCGGCCCGTCGATCTCCAACGTCCCATCGGACGTAGCACCGAACTCGCGGGGCTTCCTCACGGGGATGCGCAATGCCGTCCTGCTGCTGCTCGGGCAGACAGGCACACCGTCCGATTGGGCAGCGCGGCAGTCCGACCTCACTGGTACCGGAGCGTTCACGAACCCCGGGGGTGTGCTGGCCTACGCCGGAAACCCCCGGGCGTTCGACACGTCGGCGTACCCGACCCCGATCACGGGGCTCACAGCCACGTCGATGTTCGGGGGCATCATCGTGTCCTGGAACCCTTCGACCTACACGCAAGGCGGCGGGGAGGATCATGCCCTGATCTACGCCGCGACGGGCAGCACGGAGACATTCGCCAACGCGGTGCTCATTGGTACCACGCAGGGCCAGTCGTTCATCGACGCGTGCCAGCTCGGCGTCACACGGTCGTACTGGGTCGAGTCTGTCGCGGCCAACGGTAACGCGCAACAAACCCCCACGGGGGGCGTGAATGGCGTCCAGGCGACGGTCGGCCTGGTCGGCACGGCCAACCTCGGCCCCGCCATCATCACGGCTGCGCAGATCGCTGCGGGCTCCGTGGACCCTACCAAGTTCGCCGTGAACACGGAACCGGTGGCCCTGGTGTCGTCGGTGCCCGCCACCAAGAGCACCACCACGATCTTCGATACGGTCAACAACCAGATTTACACCTGGAACGGTTTGGCCTATACAGCCGCCACAGCCGGGGCCGTCGCGGCAGCCAACGTAACAGGGCAACTGACCGCTTCGCAGATCGCTTCCATCAATGCGGCCCAGGTCGCTGGGCAGCTCACAGCCGCGCAGATCGCGTCCATCACCGCTTCACAGCTAACCGGACAGATCACCAGCACCCAGATTTCAAACGGCGCTGTTAGCACCCCCCAATTGGCGGCGGGGGCCGTCACAGCCGCGCAGATCGCTGCGGGCACCATCACCGCCTCGCAAATTGCGGCGGCTACCATCACTGGCACACAAATCGCTGCAGGCTCGATCTCGGCGGGAAACATCGCTGCGGGCACCATCACCGCAGGGAACATCGCTGCGGGCACGATCACGGCCACGCAGATCGCTGCCGGGGCCCTCACAGCGGCCCAGATCGCCGCAGGCACCATCACAGCGGCCCAGCTCGCGGCCAACACGATCACAGCAGGCCAGATTTCTGCCGGGGCCATCGGTGCCACGCAAATCTCTGCCGGGGCCATCGGTGCCACGCAACTTGCAGCAGGAGCCATCACAGCGGGCTCTGCGGCCATCGCCAATGGTGCGATTCAGACTGCACAAATAGGGGATGCCGCGATCACCGATGCCCTGGTCGCCAACATGAGCGCGACCAAGCTCACATCAGGCTCCATCGCCGTAGGCAGCACCATCCAGTCCAGCAACTACGTTGCAGGCACCCAAGGGTGGATGATCAACGGCACTTTGGCCGAGTTCGGTTCGGTGTTTATCCGGGACGTGCTGACCCTGCAGAACAGCCAGATCACGATCAACGGTAGCGGCCAGCTGGTCGGCATAGGTTCCGGGGCGGGGACTTCGGTTGCGAACGGCAACATCTCTATCTCTGCGGGTGGTGTTCTGTCAGGCGGGGGAGGCGGCACGGTTACAGCCCCCGGCATCGGCGCCGTGCAAACATCGCTCGCAAATGCCCCCGGCAGCATCCTCAACGGCAACATCAGCTTGTCGGAGTCGGGCGGCACCCTGTCTCTCAATGGCGCGGGCAGTACGTCGGTGGGCACGCTGGTGACGAGTAACAACCCGATCACGGCGGCAAACGCAGGGCAGTTCCTTGCGACTGCCTCGATTGGGAATGCCTACATCGGGAATGCCGCAGTGAACTCCCTGCAGATCGCAGGGCACGCAGTCAGTGTTGTGTCTGCCTCCTATGCGCCCTCAACAACCGGGGCCTTTGTGACGATCACTGTGGCGGCGAGCGACATCCCTTCCGGGGCCACCACCGTCCCCATTGTGATTTGGGCGTCCATGACGATTGACTTCGGAACGGTGTTCGACATTGGCTACAACCAGGCATGGAACACGGCGGGGAATCTCCGGCATGAAACCCTCTCTGCTGGCTGCTGGGCGATCACGATGGTGGTGAACGCTGGGGCGGGCACCTACACCTTCGGGTGCTTCAACGGCAATGCTTGTAGCTCCTCCGGGGCCGTCTCCTACTCCGGCATACGCCCCGCGATCGCGGTCAGCCTCGCAAAACGGTAAGAGCAGAAATGATCAACTATGTTTGCTACGACCCCGGCAGCGGGGAGATCATGCACACGGGTAGCTGCCCGGAAGGCATGGAGACGGTCATGCCGGGGCTGTCCTTCCTGGACACAGGCGCGACCTACGCAACGCAGGACTGCTACTTTGTTCTGAACGGCGAGCTGCAGCAGTACACCGCCCCCCAGGCCGCGCTGAAGGCGACGTACCCGAGCTACCCGTCGAGCTGGAGCAACACGTCTTTCTCGTGGGTAGACCAGCGAACCACTGCACAGCTGCAGGCCGCACAACGCGCAGCCATCGACGCGAGCTACCGAACCGTCGTTACCGCCGACATCGCCTTCACCACAGCAGGCGGTGTGACCAAGATGTTTCAGGCGGACCCGACCAGTCAGACGGTGCTCATGCAAGCCGTTATTGGCTACAACATGGCGGGCAGCACCCCGGCAGGCTTCTGCTGGAAGTCTTCTGACAACGTGATGGTGCCGTTCACCCTGGCCGATCTGCAGGGCATGTACGCGGCCATGCTGACCCGAGGCAACACAGCTTTCATCGAACGCGCCAACCTCAAGGCGCAAATCAACGCGGCCACCACCCCGGCAGCCGTCCAAGCCACCAACTGGAACTGAACTATGGAACTTCTCAAGACCTTTGGCCTTACCTACGTGGCGGTCCTTGTGTTCTACACCCTCTACATCGCCGCCATCCAGATGTGGGACAACCGCGCCCTCATCGACAAACCGGTGCTCTATGCCTCGGCCCCAATGCTGTTGACCATGGTTGTCGTGGACTTCGTGATGCAGGTGACGCTGTTCACGGTCTTGTTCCTGGACCTGCCGCAGGAGACGATGGTGACGTATCGCCTGGAGCGGTACAAGGCGCAGCCCGTGCAGGACTGGCGCAGCCGGGTCGCGGTTTGGATCTGTGCCAATGCCCTGAACCCCTTCGATCCGACGCGACATCATTGCTGATTCAAACTGTTAACAGGTAAACAGTTTTAGGGCAGAATAGCGAAATGAACGCTGCCCTGACACCGGATCAGATTCTGAACAACGACTTTGCGAAGAACCACCAGGGCCGGGAGTACACGCTCGACCAGGCCAAGCAGGCGTTCGCCAACCACGTCGCTCGGGGCGGAAGCGTGTACCAGCATACGCACTCTATGTTCGTGCTGAAGCCCACAACCCCCGGCACTGTGGAGTTTCATTCCATCAATGGGGGCACGGGGCAGCACTTGGTTCAAGGCGTCAACGATATGCTGACCGCACTCAAGCCTCACGCACACACTGCCGTGACCCATTTCGACAACCCGAAGGTGGTGGGCCTGCTGAAGCACAGTGCGCACCCACACACCGTCGAGCAGGTCAATGGCGGGCAGGATAAAACTTACCGTGCTACCTTTCGACTGAGGGGGTTGTGATGGGGTGGGTCAAGGAGCTTACTAGCGACCCCGGGCAGGCCCTTGAGAGCGCTGTCAAGAACCCCATCGTCGATGGGGTGGCATTAGCTGCTACCGGTGGCGCCCTGGCCCCGGCTTTAGCTGGTGAGTTAGGAATCAGCACTGCTGCGGCGGGAGCGCTCACCAGTGCAGGCGCGGGGGCCATCAACAGCGCTATCCACGGCGGGAACGCGCTAACAGGCGCTGTAGCTGGGGGCGTAGGCGGCTATGCAGGAGGCATGTCTGGACTTGCGGACGGAACAACAACCGGCGCTATAGAAAGCGGCGCTGTCAAGGGCGCAGTCGGCGGGGGCCTCAATGCTGCCTTGACGGGCAAGAGCGTGCTCAACGGCACGCTTACGGGCGGGGCAGTAGGTGGAGCAGGAGCAGGCATCGGATCTGCGGTTACAGGCAGCGCCCCTACAGATTCCGCGACGGCCAACAACGTCATGGGCGGGGCAGCAGGAGGTGTCGCAGGCTCTTTGGTCAGCAGCGCACTGAATAGCAGCACGCCACCACGGGCTACCCCCAACAACGGAACGTCCAATATGACCGCATCTACAACCTCCGGGCAAGCGGCTGACCCGGCAACGGCACCCTTCGACCCGAACGGCGATACGGGCAATTTCGTCTCGCCAAGCACCATACCAGCTGACAGCACGTCGGGCACGGCCTCAGACGGCAATGTGAACTGGGGGGGCCTTGTCGGAAACGCCGTTGGGGGCCTAGCCAACAGCGCAGTAACGTCCGGCCTGAACGGCGCCCAGCTCGGTGCCCTCGGGTCCATGCTGTCGGCCACGACGGGGTTCCAGAACCCCCAGGCATCGACGTACACGAACACGGGGCTCTCCAACCTGGAAAGCACCAACAGCAACCTGTCGGGCACCATCGGACAGTACCTGCCGAGCTTCCTGAACAACGCGCAGACTACCGCGCAGCAGGGACAGACCGACGCGACGAACCTCGACACGCTCGGCCAGCAGAATCAGGCCGAATCGCAGCTGTTGGAAAACCCCAACAACTACCTGGTTACGAATGCGTCCAACACAGCGGCTAACACCGCGCAGGCGCAGAACCAGATCGCCGAACAGAACCAGGAACGGGCAGCAGCAGCCCGGGGTGTGACCCCCGGCTCCGCTGCGTACTACAACCCCGCAGCGCAGAATGCCCTGAACGTGGCAGGCCAGGCCACGAGCGCCGCCACGGCCCAGCAGGCAGCTGATCTGCAGAGCGCCAACCAGTTTTCGACGACCGCAGGTCAGGACTACACCGGTGCCACGAATGCAGCCGCAACAGGTTCGAACGCAGAGAGCACGGGGCTCAACACGGGCGACAACCTGTACAGCACGCAGGGTAGCATCAACAACGCCATGGTCACGGGGGGCAACGCCCAGACGCAGGCAAACATCAACGTCAACAACAACTCGCTGGCCTCGTACCTGACAGGTATGGGCCTGGCGCAGTACGCTACGCAGAACGGCATCAAGATGCCGGGGGTCAACTACGGCGCCGCAGGTACGGGGGCAGCCCCCACAGGTACGGGTGCGAACGGAACCACAGGCAACGCAGCCGTCAACAGTCTCGGAAATGCGGTGGGAAACGCAGTCAGCGGCGCAGTCAACGGCCTAGCTTCTGGCAACTCCAGCGCGGCCTCCTCGGCATGGAATGACCCAAGCAGTGCTGCGCAGTCTGACCAGGCACAGTTCGGCCTGAACAGTTCAGGCACGTCCACGGCGGGCAACCCGAACGCGGATTACAGCAACCAGAGCGACAGCAGCTGGTCGTGGAACAACCCGACTGGCGCGGGCGCTAGCAGCGATGCAGGGGCGAGCGCACCCACGACCACAAGCTCGGCTACACCGGATGCCGTCGGCCTAACCGGATCGAGTGCCTATGCAGGCAACAACGCAGACCCCTCCGCAGCTTATGGCGGCTACGCCTGATAGGAGAAACAGAACATGAGCATCGACGCAGGCGCAGACATCCAGTACAGCGCAGACAAGAACAACATCAACGCTGCAGACGTTCAGTCGGCCATGGGGCTGCGGCTGGCGCAGCAGCAGGAGATTCAACAGCAGCTCAGTCTCCGTGCTGCAACGCAGCAACGCATGGATCAAGCCCGTGCTGAGGGGGCTGCTGGGGTCGCTGGTATGGACCCTACGGGCATCGACCCAAACACAGACATCAACAAGGCCCTAGGGACACCCACAGACCCAACTGCAGGTAATAGCTTGGCTGCCCCAGCAGCAGGGAACCCCACCGCAAGCGGAATAGCACCAGCAGGTGCCCCAGCAGGTGCCCCAGCAGGTGCCCCAGCAGTACCGCAGCAAGCATCAGGCTCTAGCGGCGCTCAAAGCACCCCACCGGCCCCCGCCGTGCCCGCGCCTGCGCCTGCCACGCAGGCAGACAATGGCTACGGCAAGTGGCAGGCGCCCCCCGAAGTGCAGGCGCGCTTTCGCATGCTGAAGTCGCAACTGGCGGTGGCCTACGAACGCGGCACGCCTACGGACCTCGCCGAGGCAGCCAAGGCCCTGTCCGATTTCAACTACCAGGCGCACTACCAGGCACTCACGGATGCGATGGACAAGGACAGCACCCTGGCACCGAAGATTCTTGGAAAGCTCAACGACACATTCAAGAACAGCCTGGATAAGGCAGGTCAGATCACCTACGACAACAAGTCGGGCAAGTATGCGATCAAGTATCTGGACAACACCAGCGACAGCCTGAGCGACCAACAGGTCAAAGCCCTGGCAGCGCACCTGGCCCTGCATAGCCTGGACAGCACCAAGTCCGAGGCGAACATGACCAACATCAACGAGAACGTCGCCAAGCACGTCAAGGCCCAGAACGACACCTATCAGCAGTTGTACGGTCGTGCCACAGAGCGGCAAAACGCGGACACGTCGCGTATGGAGGC
>Ga0213872_10002430_pt1 | contig 10975 bp, 6 predicted proteins | sample VelepicomBERX_R2_FD_160071 | JGI IMG/M metagenome (GOLD analysis project Ga0213872, IMG submission 160071) | Rhizosphere microbial communities from Vellozia epidendroides in rupestrian grasslands, the National Park of Serra do Cipo, Brazil - RX_R2 | ecosystem: Host-associated > Plants > Roots >... | reverse complement strand
GCATTCTCGAGATGGTCTGCCCGCACTACCTGGCCCCCACGCCGGCCATGGTGGTGGTCTGCCTGGAGCCCAGTGCGCACGAAGGCCGTCTGGCCGAAGGCCACCGTCTGCCGGCGGGCAGCGTGATCCGCACCCGCAAGGGCGATGAGGACCAATCCGCCTGCGATTTCCGCACCGGCCATGAACTGGTGCTGTGGCCCATTGAGCTCGGCGCCGCCCGGCTCGGGGGTCCGCCCCTGGACCTGCCGGTGGCGCGGTTGAACCTGCCTCAGGAACCGGAAGGCCATCTGCGCCTGACGCTGGCCTGCACCGGCGGACTGGCCTGGCGCCAGATCGGGCTGGACCGCCTGGTGTTCTTCATCAGCGCCAGCGATGCGGTGGCCTCGCGCCTGCAGGAGCTGCTGCACGGTTCGCTCACCGGCATCGTGGTGCACGATGCGCAAGACCCTTCGCGGATCTGGGCCCAGTTGCCGCCTTCGGCGCTGCGCGCCGAAGGCTACGAGCCCGAGCAGGCCCTGCTGCCGTATTCGAACCGCGCCTTCCAGGGGCATCGCCTGCTGCACGAGTACTTTGCCTTTCCGGCGCGCTTCCGTTTCTTCTCGATCAATGGCCTGGCTTCTTCCCTGGCGCAGGCCCCCGGGCGCGAACTGGCCATCACCCTGCTGCTGTCGCGCAGCGAGCCCGGCCTGGAGCCCCAGGTCGATGCGCAGCGCTTCCTGCTGCACTGCGTGCCGGCGGTGAACCTGTTCGAGCGCCCCGCCGACCGCATCCACCTGAGCACCCAGGTGCATGAATACCACGTGGTGCCGGACCGAAGCCGCCCGCGCGACTTCGAGGTCTACGGCGTGACCCGCGTCACCGGCCATGGCGAAGGGCCGTCCGGCGACCGAGAGTTCCTGCCGCTCTACACCGCCGTCCATGGCCTGCGCAGCGACGAGCAGGCCTATTTCGCGCTGCGACGCGAGCCGCGCCTGTTCTCCGAGCAGGCCACCCGCTTCGGGCCGCGCAGCCAGTACCTGGGCAGCGAGGTCTTCCTGTCCCTGGTGGATCAGCGCGAGGCGCCGTTCTCCGACGGGCTGCGCCAGCTGTCGGTGCGCACCCTGTGCACCAACCGCGATCTGCCCCTGCTGATGGCGGTGCAGCAGCCCGGCGGGGACTTCAATGCCCTGGAATCGGTGCCCGTGGCGAGCATCCGCACCGTGGCCGGCCCGTCCCGGCCGGTGGCCAGCCTGGCCGAGAACGAGGTCACCTGGCGGTTGATCTCGCACCTGTCCCTCAACTACCTGGCCCTCAGCGACCGCTCGGACGAGGAGGGCGCCGGCACGCTGCGCGACCTGCTGGGCCTGTACCTGGCCTTGGGCGACCAGGACCTGGCGGGACAGGTGGCCGGCCTCAGGAGCCTGTCGCTGGCGCCCATCACCCGGCGCCTGCCGCAGTGCCCGCAACTGGTCTACGGACGGGGCGTGGGCGTGGCGGTCCAGGTGGATGAAGCCCCCTTTGCCGGCGTCAGCCCCTGGCCCCTGATGGCGGTGCTCGAGCGTTTCCTGGCCCGCCATGTCGGGGTGAACAGCTTCACCGAGCTGGCGCTGGTGTCGCGCCAGCGGGGGGCCATCGGGCGCTGGCAGGTCCGGCCTGGGCAGAGGCCGGTGGCATGAACGCGACCGACACCTCGGCCGCTGCCGGCCGGCCGCCGCGGGTCCAGGCCTTCTGGTCCCGGCTGCAGGCCGACTGCCATCAGTTCGATCTGTTCTTCGCCCTGCGCAGCCTGCAGGCCCTGCACCCCGAGCAGCCACGGCTCGGACGGGCGCCGCGGCCGCACAGCGAAGTGCTGCGCCTGGGGCAGGACCCGTCGCTGGCCTTCGCGCCGGCCACCCTGGCCGAGGTCCTGCCGGCAGGACCGGCGCAGCCCGAACGCATCACGGTCTGGAATTTCGGCCTGTACGGTCCCAACGGCCCGCTGCCGACCCATCTGACCGAGTATGTGCGTGAGCGTCTGCGGCAGCACGATGACGCCACGCTGGCCCGCTTCTCGGACATCTTCCACCATCGTCTGCTGCTGCTGCTGTTCCGGGCCTGGTCCGACACCCAGCCCGTGGCCTCGCTGGACCGCCCGGATGACGACCTGTTCGGCCGCCATCTGGGCAGCCTGATCGGTCTGGGCGAGGCGTCCATGCTGCGGCGAGACGCGGTGCCCGATCCCGCCAAGCGACTCATGGCCGGTCACCTCAGCCGCTGGAGCCGCAACCCGGAGGGCCTGGAGCGCTCGCTCGAGGCCTTCTTCCGCGTGCCGGTGCGCCTGATCGAGTTCTGCCTGCACCACCTCGAACTGGCGCCCGGCCAGCAGACCCGCCTGCGCCGCCACGCCGGCAATTCACAGCTGGGCCGCGATGCGGTGCTGGGCGCCCGCGTGCCCGATGCGCAGGGCAAGTTCCGACTGCGCATCGGGCCGCTGGGCCTGGCCGAGTACGAACGCTTTCTGAACGGCGGCACTGCCTTTGCCCCCCTGATCGATTGGGTGCGCAACTTCTTCGGCATCGAGTACGCCTGGGACTACGAACTGGTGCTGCGCCGCACCGAGGTGCCCACAGCGCAGTTGGGCGGCCAGGGCCGCCTGGGCCTGACCACCTGGCTGCACAGCGCGCGCCGCAGCAGCGACGCCTGCGATTACCGGCTCGACCCCGAAGCCTGGCTGAGCCGTCGGGGCCGGCCGGTGCGGGGCCAGGCCGCCGACCCCCATCCCACTTCCACCGATCGAATCTAGCGAGGTCCCATGTCCGAAATCAGTCGCGCTGCCCTTTTCGGCAAGCTCAACCCGTTGCTGTTCAAGTCGCTCGAGAGCGCGACTGTCTTCTGCAAGCTGCGCGGGAACCCCTATGTGGAGCTGGTGCACTGGCTGCACCAGCTGTTGCAGGAGAACGACTCCGACCTGCTGCGCATCAGCCGCCACTTCGGCCTCGATGCGGCCCGCCTCAGCGCCGACGTGGTGCGCAGCCTGGACAGGCTGCCGCGCGGTGCCAGCGCCATCAGCGACTTCTCAGCGCAGATCGAGTCCAGCATCGAACGCGCCTGGGTCTATGCCACGCTGATGTACGGGCAGTCCCAGATCCGCAGCGCCTGCTGGCTTTCGGCCATGTTGCGGACCCGGGCGCTGGCCAACGAACTGCACGCGATCTCGGGCGAATTCGCCCGTCTCGGCGAGCCCGCGCTCAGCGACAGCTTTGCCAGCCTGCTGCCCGATTCACCCGAGTCGAGGCTGCAGGCAGCCGACGGCACGGGCGGGCAGGGCGCGCCGGGCGAGGCCAGCGGGGCGCTGCCTGTGCAGGGCGGGCCGCAGCAGGCGATCGAGCGCTACACCACCGACCTGACCGCCCAGGCCCGTCAGGGCGCGCTGGATCCGGTCAGCGGGCGCGACGAGGAGGTGCGGCAGATGGTCGACATCCTGCTGCGGCGGCGCCAGAACAACCCCATCCTGATCGGTGAGGCCGGCGTCGGCAAGACCGCCGTGGTCGAGGGCCTGGCCCTGCGCATCGCGGCAGGCGAGGTCCCGCCGCCGCTGCGTTCGGTGCAACTGCGGGTGCTGGACGTGGGCCTGTTGCAGGCCGGCGCCAGCATGAAAGGAGAGTTCGAGAACCGCCTGCGCGGCCTGCTCGACGAGGTGCAGTCCAGCACCGTGCCCATCGTGCTCTTCATCGACGAGGTGCACACCCTGGTCGGGGCCGGCGGGCAGGCCGGCACCGGTGACGCCGCCAACCTGCTCAAGCCGGCCCTGGCTCGGGGCCAGTTGCGCACCATCGGGGCCACCACCTGGGCCGAGTACAAGAAGTACATCGAGAAGGACCCGGCGCTGACGCGGCGCTTCCAGCTGGTCCAGATCCACGAACCCGACGAGGCCAAGGCCGTGGGCATGCTGCGCGGTGTCGCCGCCAAGCTGGAGGCGCATCACCGGGTGCGCATCGCCGACGAGGCGGTGGCCGCCGCCGTGGCGCTGTCGCACCGCTACATCCCGGCGCGTCAATTGCCCGACAAGGCGGTCAGTCTGCTCGACACCGCCTGCTCCCGCGTGGCCCTGGGCCTGAGCAGTCAGCCTGCCGCACTGGAGTCGGTGGCGCGCCAGCTCGAGGCGCAGCAGATCGAGCTGGCGGTGCTGCAGCGCGAGGCCGCCCTGGGGCTGGACACCGGCGGCCGGCGTGCCGCCCTCGAAGCCGGCATGGCCGCGCTGGCGCAGCAACGCGAGGCCTTGGCCGGGCGCTTCGAGCAGGAGAGTGCCGTGGTCCGCCGCATCGTGGACGCCGAAGCCCGGCTGCAGGACACGGCCGACGGCGAAGGCCCCGACCTGGCGTCGGAGGTCGAGGACCTGCAGGCGCAGCGCGCGCGGTTGCAGACCCTGCAGGGCGACACCCCGCTGGTCCAGCCGGTGGTCGACGCCGCCGTGGTGGCCACGGTGGTGGCCGAATGGACCGGCATCCCGGTGGGGCGCATGCTGCGCGACGAGGTGCAGACCGTGCTGGGCCTGGCCGACATCCTGGAAAAGCGCGTCATCGGCCAGCGCCATGGACTCGAGGCGGTGAGCCGGCGCATCCAGACCGCGCGGGCCCAGCTCGACGATCCGGGCAAACCCATAGGCGTGTTCCTCCTGGCCGGCCCGTCCGGTGTCGGCAAGACCGAGACCGCGCTCGCGCTGGCCGAGGCCCTGTATGGCGGCGAGCAGAACCTCATCACCATCAATATGAGCGAGTTCCAGGAGGCGCACACGGTGTCCACCCTCAAGGGCGCGCCGCCCGGCTATGTGGGCTACGGCGAGGGCGGCGTCCTGACCGAGGCGGTGCGTCGCCGGCCCTACAGCGTGGTGCTGCTCGACGAGATCGAGAAGGCGCATGCCGATGTGCACGAGATGTTCTTCCAGGTCTTCGACAAAGGCTGGATGGAAGACGGCGAGGGCCGCTACATCGACTTCCGCAACACCGTCATCCTGCTCACCTCGAACGTGGGCTCGGACCTGCTCGCCCAGCTCTGCAGCGACCCGGACCTCGCGCCCGGACCGGAGGCCCTGGCCGCCGCCCTGCGTCCCGCCCTGCTGGACACCTTCCCGGCCGCCCTGCTGGGCCGCCTGACGGTGGTGCCCTATTACCCGCTGTCCGACGCGATGCTCGAGCAGATCATCCGGCTGCAACTGCAGCGCATCCAGCGCCGGGTGCAGGATCGCCATGGCGCCGAATTCGGCTACGACACGGCCGCGCTGGCCCTGATCCGCAGCCGCTGCACCGAAGTCGAGTCCGGTGCCCGCATGGTCGACGCCATCCTGACGCAGAACCTGCTGCCGCGCATGGCCCGGCATTTCCTGCTGGCCGCCACCGGCGCGGCACCCGTGCAGCGCCTGGACCTCGGCGTGCAGGACGGCGATTTCGTCTTGCAGGTCCGGCAGGCCTGAGGCAAATGCCGAATGCCACAACTGAAACCTTCGGTTACCGAAGGCGGACGGGCGGTCCGACGAGCGGCGCCCGACAATCCAGGCACCATCCATAACGACAGTCACAGGGAGCGTGGCCCATGAGCCGCAGAGTCACCATCAGCACGCCGCTGGGCGACGCGCTGCAGTTCCGCGAACTCCATGGGCGCGAGGCTGTCAGCGAGCTGTTCGAGTTCGACATCGAACTGATCAGCGACAGCAAGTCGATCGACCCCAAGGCCCTGCTGGGCCAGGCGGCCACCCTCACCATCGAGACCCAGGGCCAGGGCCAGCGCTTTCTCAACGGCCTCGTCACCCGCTTCGGCATGCAGGGCCAGGACCTGCGCTTCGCCTCCTACCGCCTCACGCTGCGGCCCTGGCTGTGGCTGGGCACGCGCCGCGCCGACTTCCGCATCTTCCAGAACCAGAGCGTGCCCGACATCGTCAGCGCGGTGCTCGGCCCTTACGGCTACCCCTTGCTGCAAAGGCTCACCCGCGCCTATCGCAGTTGGGACTACTGCGTGCAGTACAACGAGACCGACACCAACTTCGTGTGCCGGCTGCTCGAGCACGAGGGCATCAGCTTCCATTTCGAGCACGGCGAGGGCCAGCACACCCTGGTGCTGGGCGACGACACGCTGGGCTCGCACAACCCGCTACCGGGCCATGCCAGCGTGCCCTACTACCCGCCGGACAAGGCGGCGGTGGCCGCAGAGGAATGCTTCAGCAGCTGGGAGCTGATGCAGCAGATCCGCCCCGGGCGGCACTTCAACGACGACTACGACTTCAGCAAACCCAAGGCCGACCTGTCCAACATGCGCCAGATGCCGCCGGGCCATGTGCACGACCGCTACGAGGTCTACGAATGGCCGGGTGGCTTCACCGAATTCGGCGACGGCGAGACCTATGTGCGCCTGCGCACCGAGGAGCACCAGGCGCTGTTCAACCAGGTGCGCGGCAGCTCCAATGTGCGCGGCCTGGCCCCGGGCTACCTGATGGCCCTGACGAACTACCCGCGCGACGACCAGAACCAGCAGTACCTGCTCACCGGGGTGAACTACCACTTCATGGAGAACACCCAGGTCAGCGACGGCGGCATCGGCTCGGTGCAGCGCCTCGACCTGGAGGCGATCCCCGCCAGCGTGGCCTACCGCCCCGAGCGGATCACGCCCAAGCCGCGCACCACCGGGCCGCAGACGGCGGTGGTGGTGGGCCCGCCGGGCGAGGAGATCTGGACCGACCAGTACGGGCGCATCAAGGTGCAGTTCTTCTGGGACCGCCTGGGCAAATTCGATCAGAACAGCAGCTGCTGGATGCGGGTGAGCGCGCCGTGGGCGGGATCGAACTTCGGCGGCATCTTCATTCCGCGCATCGGGCAGGAGGTGATCGTCGACTTTGTCAATGGCGACCCCGACCACCCCATCGTGACCGGTTGCGTCTACAACGCCGACCAGATGCCGCCGTGGGGCCTGCCGGCCAATGCCACGCAGTCGGGCATCAAGACGCGCTCGAGCCAGGGCGGGGCGCCCGGCGCGGGGCTGGGCGCCGGCGGGGGTGACGCCAACCTCATCCAGTTCGAGGACAAGGCCGGCGCCGAGCTGCTGACGCTGCATGCGCAGAAGGACCAGCTCACCGAGGTCGAACACGATGAGACCAAGTGGGTGGGCAACGACCGCAAGAAGAACATCGACCGCGACGAGAGCACGGTGGTGGGGCGACACCGCAGCGAGACGGTGGAGCGCAACGAGACGATCACGGTGCACGGCCAGCGCAGCGAGACGGTGGACGGCAACGAGACGATCACCATCCACAGCGCGCGTCAGGAGCGGGTGGACCAGACCGAGACGATCAGCATCGGACAGAGCCGCAGCGAGACGGTGGGCACCACCGAGTCGGTCAGCATCGGCGCCAGCCAGAGCCTGAGCGTGGGTGCCAGCCGCAGCAAGACCGTGGGCAGCAGCGAGAGCGCCAGCATCGGCAGCAGCTGGAGCATCAAGGTGGGGACGATGAAGACCGAGACCATCGGCATCGGCTACATCCAGTCCACCGGCATTTTCAAGATGGCGAACATTGGTGCGGCCTACAACCGCAACGTGGGCGGTCTCATGCTGAGCACGGTGGGCATGAGCCGTACCGACAAGATCGGCGCCAACCACATGGCCAGCGTGGGCTCAACCTACTCGTTGACCGCTGGAGCCGGTGGCGGTGGTGGATCGAATCTCACCATGGATGCCACCAGCATCACCTTGAAGGTCGGCCCCGCGGTCATGGTCATGAAAGACGACGGGACCCTCACGCTCAACGGCAAACAGATTGCGATCACGGCGCAAGGTGGCGACCTTGTGCTGGTCGGTGACAACGTGCATGCGAATTGAAGATCTGTTGCCGAGAAGTGAGAGTCCCCAATGGAACCTGCGCTGCCCTTGAAGGCACTTCCAGACCGCGTCCTGAAGGACTTCGACAACCAAACTGGCCTCACCGCGTTTCAGTACGAAAAGATGGGCCCGAGGCGCACATTCTGCGATGTCATCGTGGTCAAAGCCCGCTTCGCGCTCACACCAGACGGCATCGAAAAAGCGCCCTCAGCCGGACACATCTTTGCAGCAGATCGCCATCGAAACCCGGAAGATGCTGGCGGCTCTTCACTCAAAGAGGCCGGGGACCTGATTTTGGGCAAGCCTGGTGCCGATCTCTTCTTCACCGGCACCCTGCGACGTGCGACGCCTTGGGTGAGTGACCTTGTCAGCGTGGGTTTGTACGGCCCTGCGGGGCAGACCCTGGCTCACCATCAATGCATCGTGACGGGCCCCCGTAACTGGCGACATAGCCTGTTGAGCGGCTGGACGCTGAGCGAACCTCAAGAGACCCAGACCGTACCGATCCAGTACGAACTGTCATGGGGCGGCCGGCGTCCTGTCAAAGACCTGCCACCTCATCAATGGCCCGCACACAAAGTCAACCCTTCGGGGACGGGCTTCGACTTCTCAAGCTGGTCGACTTCGGACACGCCCGCAGGCCCCCAGTGGGCTTGTGCCGATCTGCTCTTCAACGGCCTGAAAGCCAAAAGATTGACGGGCCTGGGGCCAGTGCCACGTTTCTGGAGCACCCGTCAGTCCTATGCGGGCACCTACGACGCAGCCTGGCAGAAGAGTTTTGATGCCGGCCTGCCCGACTATCCCGCAGACTTTGACATGCGTTATTTCCAGTGCGCGCACCCGGCCCTGCAGTGCGCCAAAGGACTAAGCGGCAATGAAAAGCTGGTCCTCACCGGACTCAACTCGAAGCGCATGCCCACCGTGACCTGTCTGCCAGGCAAAACCGTGGTGGCGCACCTGGGTAGGCACCACGTTCCTCTGAAGGTCGACACCGTTCATTTCGATCTGGACGACCAAGTCGTGCATCTGGGCTGGCATTTCGCGCTACCTCAACAACTGGGCTTGGATCAGCTCACGATCACCTTGGAGGACGTTTGAATGTCCACAAAACACATTGCCGATGCAGAAAGCACATTCCTGATCTACAACGTCACGCCCGACTTTTGCAGGGTCCTGGACACGGTGATTCCGTTTGACATCGTGCAGGTGTTGTCTCCCGAGAAGGCGGCATATTCGACAACCGTTTTTGCGCGAGGGCAAAAGGTCTTGATGATCGACAGCGTTGTCAAAGGGGTTCTGGGCAACGCAGGCCAAGGGGTCAAATCCGGCGTCTCCCTGGGCAAGGGCGATAGCCAGGTCGCCAAGGGCGCGAACACGGTATTCGTCGAAGGACGGCGAGTGGCCCGCCATCTGGATGAAGTCTTGATGAACGGCACCTTCTGATGGCAGACAACAACACCTGGGGCCGCATCTCCACCATGAAGGGCGGCGGGGTTCAGGGTTTTTATGACGAAGCCAAGAAGGCCCTTGCGGACAAGTGGAAAGGCACCAAGGAGGCCCTGGGCACCCTCAAGGATGCGACGGGCATAGGGGTCAGTGACGAGGTCGCCAGTGCCGCGCGCGACAAGATCGGCCAAGGGGTTGTCGACTCGGTCAAAGGAATGGCCACCCTGACAGGCCCCTCGGCTGAAGACGTGCAAGCGGCCTACATGAGTGGCAACCAGGAAGCCATCGACGCGGTGACCGCTGCGCAACAGGCCCAGATGCAGGCAGCCACCGCCATCAAGAACAACGTCCAGAAAGCCGTCACCGACTCCTATGGCCGCAATGGGGTCATGGGCGTGTTGGGGATGGCGACGGCCACAGTGGGCGCGGAAGTGGTCGGGCAAAAAGGGGCTGGGCTGGCCACCCACGCCGCAGCGGATGCTGTGGAAGCGGCGGCCGAAGCGGCCAAGGTGGAAAAGCTGGCCAAGGCCGTCATCAAGGACGAAGGCATCTTTGTCAAGATGAAGGGAATGGCGCAATTTGTTGTCAATTGCTTCAAGGCTGGAAAGAAAACACAAGGAAAAATTCCGGAATACGATCGTCAACTCGCAGGACAGGAGAAGGGAATCAACGACATGACGGTCCAGCAATATCTGGATGGGCGTGCGGCATTTGATCCTGCGAATCGCTCGAGCAGCGTTGCAGAATCTGCGCGATTGGCGTATTCAAACAAACTTACGGTAAACAATGAGGCGGCATTGTTTGCTGCTGGCATTGACGGCGAAGAGGCCTTATCCCAAGCCCAGGCGATGACAAAAGAGACCATGAATACCCTGGCCGCCCTACATAACCCAGACATGATTGCTGGCGGCGTAGATGTTATTTCTGACTTCGGAGATCGTGGAGTAAACTCATCTATTGGCGGTCAATGGAAAGATCGAATAGGTGATCTTGATAAGGCAGCTGAACAAGTTCCAGAATCCGAAAGGGTTAGCGCCAAAATGAATGTAAAGCTGGTTCGATGCCCCTAACTCGAAGGAATGTCATGGATAGATTTTTCGCCAATTTTTATAATTTCAAGAAATTTGGACCCGCAATTGAGGTGCGTAAACCTGACGCTGATGTATTAAATAAATATACAGATAAACTTCCCAATAAATTGCTCGAATATTGGCGGCTTTATGGTTGGTCCGGCTACGCAAGTGGATTGTTTTGGATTGTAGATCCGAGTGAGTGGGAGGAGGTATTGGAAGCCTGGATTGGAGGAACACCATTTTCCGAAAAAGACGCTTACCATGTAATTGCTCGCAGCGCTTTTGGGGATTTGTTTTTGTGGGGTGAGCAAACGGGCGCTTCGTTGCATATTGTCGCTCCTTGGGGAATGATCTTTCCCGCCTTTCAGCCCGAGTTGTTTTCAGAACGAGGTCCTGATCTGATGTTGCAACTTTTTTTCTCTACAAATTCGCGCGATTCAATGGACATGCAGGACCATCTGAAGAAGCCCCTCTTTGAGCGCGCTCTCAAAAAGCTAGGCCCACTGGATCACAACACCATGTATGGCTTTGTCCCTGCATTGGCCATGTCCGGAAAACCCCAGCTTGAGCATCTGCAGAAATTGGATGCCAAGACGCATTTGGAAATCCTGGCGCAGATCACGCCTCGCCGAATC
>Ga0213872_10002429_pt1 | contig 10978 bp, 8 predicted proteins | sample VelepicomBERX_R2_FD_160071 | JGI IMG/M metagenome (GOLD analysis project Ga0213872, IMG submission 160071) | Rhizosphere microbial communities from Vellozia epidendroides in rupestrian grasslands, the National Park of Serra do Cipo, Brazil - RX_R2 | ecosystem: Host-associated > Plants > Roots >... | reverse complement strand
TTCACGGCACCACCATCCTGTCCGTGCGCCGCGGCAAGCAGGTCGCGCTGGGCGGCGATGGCCAGGTCACGCTGGGCAATATCGTCATGAAGGGCACCGCCCGCAAGGTGCGCAAGCTGTACCAGGGCAAGGTCCTGTGCGGCTTTGCCGGCGGCACCGCCGACGCCTTCACGCTGCTGGACCGCTTCGAGGGCAAACTGGAAAAACACCAGGGCAATCTGCTGCGCGCCTCGGTCGAGCTGGCCAAGGACTGGCGCACCGACCGCGTGCTGCGCCGCCTGGAAGCCATGCTGCTGGTGGCCGACGCCGAATCGACCCTGATCATCACCGGCAACGGCGACGTGCTGGAGCCGGAAGACGGCATCGGCGCGATCGGCTCGGGCGGCACCTACGCCCAGTCCGCCGCCAAGGCGCTGATCGAAAACACGGAACTGTCGCCGGCGGAAGTCGTCAAAAAATCACTGACCATCGCGGGTGAGCTGTGCATCTACACCAACCTGTCCCACATCATCGAGACTCTGGAGCCGGCAGCATGAATATGACCCCACAGGAAATCGTCGGCGAACTCGACAAGCACGTGGTGGGCCAGGCCAAGGCCAAGAAGGCGGTCGCCATCGCCCTGCGCAACCGCTGGCGCCGCCAGCAGGTGAACGAGCCCCTGCGCCACGAAATCACGCCCAAGAACATCCTGATGATCGGTCCCACCGGGGTCGGTAAGACGGAAATCGCGCGCCGCCTGGCCAAGCTGGCCGACGCGCCCTTCATCAAGATCGAGGCCACCAAGTTCACCGAGGTGGGCTATGTGGGCCGCGACGTCGACACCATCATCCGCGACCTGATCGATATCGGCGTCAAGCAGACCCGCTCGGCCGAGCTGGCCAAGGTGCGCGCCCGCGCCGAGGACGCGGCGGAGGACCGCGTGATCGACATCCTGGTGCCGCCGCCGCGCGACTTCGGCTTCGCCTCCGGCAGCGAGAACAAGGAAGGCGACAGCACCCGCCAGACCTTCCGCAAGCGCCTGCGCCAGGGCGAGCTGGACGACAAGGAAATCGAGATCGAGCTGTCGGAAGCCAGCCCGCAGATGGAAATCATGGCCCCGCCCGGCATGGAGGAAATGACCGAGCAGATCAAGTCCATGTTCTCCGGCATCGGCGGCGGCAAGAAGAAAAAGCGCAAGGTCAAGATCCAGGAAGCCATGAAGTTCCTGGTCGAGGAAGAGGCGGCCAAGCTGATCAACGAAGACGAGATGAAGCAGAAAGCCATCCAGAACGTCGAGCAGAACGGCATCGTGTTCCTGGACGAGATCGACAAGATCGCCTCGCGTTCGGAAGTGGGCGGCGCCGACGTCTCGCGCGCCGGCGTGCAGCGCGACCTGCTGCCGCTGGTGGAAGGCACCACCGTCAACACCAAGTACGGCATGATCAAGACCGACCACATCCTGTTCATCGCCTCGGGCGCCTTCCATCTGGCCAAGCCGTCCGACCTGATTCCGGAACTGCAGGGCCGCTTCCCGATCCGGGTGGAGCTGGAGTCGCTGTCGATCGCCGATTTCGAGCGCATCCTGACCAGCACCGACGCCTGCCTCACCAAGCAGTACGAGGCGCTGCTGGCGACCGAAGACGTCAAGCTGGAATTTGCGCCGGAGGGCATCAACCGCCTGGCGGAAATCGCCTTCTCGGTCAACGAGCGTACCGAGAACATCGGCGCGCGCCGCCTGTACACGGTGATGGAAAAGCTGCTGGAGGAGATTTCGTTTACCGCCAGCGAAGACAGCGGCAAGACCATCGTGATCGATGCGGCCTACGTGAACCAGCGCCTGGATGCGCTGGCCGTGAACGAAGACCTGTCGCGCTACGTGCTGTAATCAGGGAGTTTGAGATGGCCAACAAGGCACTGGCAACCCGGCAGAAGATGACGATGCGCGTCGAGCCATCGCAAAAGCCGCCGCGCAACCCGGTGGCCTTGGCGGCCAAGCAGCGCCAGGGCGGCGCCGGTGCGCATGCCAAGCCGCATGCCACCGAACGGCACGCGGCCAAGCAGTTGCTGGCCAAGCTGCTGCAGAAGGCCGATCCCTCGGCCGAGGAATAGTCCATCGGCGGGCGCCGGTGCTGGCGCCCGCTCTCCGGTTGAATCGTCAGAAGTGGTAGGCCACGCCCGCCGTCCACATGTTCACGTGGCCATTGCCTTTGGAGCCGATGCCGGTCTTGATCGGCACATAGTCGTAGTCCGCACGCAGCGACCAGTTGCGGTTCAGCGCATAGGACAGGCCGAGGCCCGCCATCGGGGCGATGCGATCGTCGCCACTCGACTGAGAGTCGCCATAAAGGCTGTCCCGCGCTTCCCCACGCGTACGGGTAAAGGCCAGGCCAATGCGGCTGTTCAATGCAAAGCCGCTGCCAAGCTCCATTTCCGTCGCCCAGCTTAGCGACAGGCCAGTGGTCTTCTTGCGGTACTGGGACATACCAGCATTGGCCGATGCGAATTGGCCGTTGATCCAGAAGGTGCTCAGCTCTAGCGAGTCGGTCAGCTGGTGGCCAGCGAATCCGGTACGGGTGCCCAGCGTATAGCCGCCATATAGCTTGCCGCTGCTGTTGGTTTTGTCGTTACACCCATTGAAGTCGTAGCAGGTGGCGGAGTAGTTGCTGTGCACACCGATGCCCGCGCCCACATAGCCGGGCGACAGGTCTTCGGCGCGTGCTTGTGCGCTAACCAGCAGCGCGGCGCCGGCCAGGGCGGCGGCGCAAATCTTTTTCATCATCATGGAGATCCTCGTTGTGTTTGTTGCGGGGCGAGGCCGCTGCTGCGAGCGACGTCGAACGGCAGTGTGCTGCAGTTCGCGCCGAAGTACTAACTGAATGTGCCGAGGGCCATGATCCGCTACGCCGGGTATCGTGATACGATACCTTTTTAAGTTTTTGATAACGGCATTTATGAGCTCACCGGAAGTGCTGCTGCAAGTCCTGCGCACCCAGTTGCGCGCGGCGGGCGTGACCTACAAGATCCTGGCCGAACGCATCGACATGAGCGAGTCGAGCGTCAAGCGCATGTTCGGGCAGAGCGATATGAGCTTGTCGCGCCTGGCCCAGATCTGCAAGGCCGCCGGCATCGCCATGGAGGATGTGCTGCGCGGCGCTGCCGATGCGACGCCGCACTCCGACACCCTGACCCTGGCCCAGGAAAAGTCGCTGGTGGCCGATCCGCATCTGCTGCTGATGGCGATCTGCTGCCTGGGCCACTGGAGCCTGGAGCAGGTGCTGGAGACCTACGATCTGTCGGAGCCGCAGGCCATCCTGCTGCTGGCGGAGCTGGACCGCCTGCGGCTGATCGAACTGAAGCCGATGAACCGCTACAGCCTGCGCGTGTCGAACGCCTTCCACTGGCTGCCGGATGGTCCGGTGCAGCAGTTCTTCCGCGAGCACGTGGTGAAGGATTATTTCGACGGCAGCTTCCATGGCGCGGGCGAGACCCTGCTGTTCCTGCCCGCGCGCCTGTCGCAACCGAGCGCGCATGAACTGGTGGTCAAGATCCAGCAACTGGCGGGAGAACTGGCGCGCCTGCACCAGAACGACCGCAAGCTGCCCGCGCCGGAGCGCGACGGTTTCAGCCTGCTGATCGGCTTCCGTTCATGGGAGTTCGCCGCCTTCACAGCCCTGCGCCGCGTGCAGGGCAAACCCGGTCACCAGATCGGGCCGAGGAACAAGTAAAAGCTGGAGTTGCCGCCCTTGGTGGTACCGGCGCCGAAGTACAATGGACCAAAGCGCGTATCGACCGCCACGAAGCCGGATGCCGCCTGGTGCAGCGAGCCCCAGTGCAGCGGATTGGCGGGACTGTAGGCGCCGCCCGCTTCCAGCGAAAAGCCCAGGCGCACGTCACCGCCAAGCGCGGCAGGCATGGCGCCGATGGCGCGCGCCATCACCAGGCGTCCCAGCAGCACGCGGTCCCCGGTGATCGAGTCGGGCGTGGTGCCGGACAGCCGCAGGAAGCCACCCAGGCTTTGCGCGCCCGCGCCCGCGCTGCTGCGCGACCATTCGGCGTACATATGCCCGGCCCAGCGGCCCGCATGGAAGGCCTGCAGCCCCTGCAGGCTTTGATGCTGCGGCACCGCGCCTGCCACATCCCTGCCCTCATAGCGCTCCCAGTTCAGGGAGAACAGCGTGCCACGCGTGGGAAAAGCGACCGAATCGAGCGTATCGACGTTGAAGGCGAGCGTCTCCGCCGTCACGGTCGAATTCACCTTGTTCAAATCCTCCGGCACGATCAGGTGCGACTGCTGGCTGATGCGCGTGACGCCCAGGCGCACATCGCCCCAGTTGCCCAGCTGGCGCCCGAATGCGACGGTGCCGCTGCCGTACTTGACGCCGTAGCGCGCCTGGCGGAAGCCGGAAGCGTTGAACAAATCGCCCGAGCCGCCGCCGTATTCGATCGACGGCGCGATATACCACTGCGAGCCCGCCCCCAGCGGCTGCCACCACTGCGTGCCCAGCACACGCTCGGTGCCCACGCGCAGCTGGGTGCGCAGCTCGCCGCCCCAGGGGTTAATCGACGACAGCACGTGCATGGCTTTCAGCTCGAAGGCGCTGTTGTCGGCAAAGTCGCTGTTCAGCTCCAGGCCCACGCGCAGGCGGCTGTGCGCCCATTCGGCTTCGGTCGGCTTGATGGTGACCTCGCGGCCCTCGGGCACATCGCGTACCTCCGTCTCCACGCGCGACAGGTCGCCACGGCCGAACAGGCGCGCACCGGCCAACTGGGCCTGTTCCACCGTGACCGGTTTGCCGATCTCCAGGCCGGACTGCACTTCCAGTTCTTTCGGGTTGATGCGCGGGCTGGGCTCGACCTTGATGGCGACCAGCGGCTTGGCATGGTCGGCCGCCACCGGCGCGGCCAGGCGATGCAGTTCGTAGGCGGTGTACTGGGCTTCCGGCAGCGCCAGTTTCACCAGCCTGGCGCTGGCCGCGCGCGCCGCGGCGATCCCGGCCTGCATGGCCTTGTCGTGGCGCTCGAAGTCGAGAAAGCCAACGCCCGTCAGGTCCGGTGCGATCAGGATGTCGTCCGGGCCCAGCTCCTTGAGCGAGCGCTGCACGTTCTGTTCGGTCAGGATCTGCAGCATCTGCTGCGCCACGCCGACCGCGCTGCCCAGCGACTTTTCCGGCGCCAGCGGCGTGCCGACATTGACGGCGATGACCACGTCGGCGCCCATGGCGCGCGCCACGTCCACCGGCAGGTTGCGTACCAGGCCGCCATCGACCACCAGGTGGCCGTCCACCCGCACCGGTGCGAACACGCCCGGCACGGCCAGTGAGGCGCGCATGGTGAGGAACAGCGGCGTGTCGTTCAGCTCCACCAGTTCGCCCGTCACCAGGTCGGAGGCGACCGAACGGAAAGGCAGTTGCAGGCTGCCGACCGGCTTGTCGCGCGTACCGGCGGGCAGCGCGCGCGTCAGCGCCAGTTCCAGCGCCTCGTTGCCAGCAGCGGCGGGCGGCAGGGTCAGGCCGTCGCCAAAGACGCCGAACTCGATACGCGAGGGCAGCAGCAGGTCTTCTTCGCGGCGGCGATAGGCCAGTTCATCGCGCGGCGGGCGGTCGGCGATCACCGCGTTCCAGTCGGTGCGGCGCACCAGCTGCTCCAGCTGATCGACCGAACTGCCGGCCGCATACGAGCCGCCCACCACGCTGCCCATGCTGGTGCCGACCACAAAGTCGACCGGGATGCGCAGCTCCTGCAGCACACGCAGCACGCCGATATGGGCGAAGCCGCGCGCACCGCCACCCGACAGCACCAGGGCTACCTTGGGACGCGGCTTGGCCGCAGGCACCGCAGCCACATCTTGCGCCTGCGCGCTGAAAAAGAAACCGCCACACAAGGCGGCGGCGATCAGAGCCCGGATACGCATGGCGGATCAGCGGCCCGGTTCCGACACCACCGGCGCAGCAGGGGCCTTGATGACCGGCGTGATCGGGCCGGTCTGCACGACGGGCGCGGGCGGCTGCATCGGCTGCGGCGGCAGCGGGCCCGGTTGCAGGGCCGGCTGAGGTGCAGCTTGAGGTGCAGGCTGAACCTGCGGCAGCGGCGACGCCAGCAGATTGGGCGAAGGCTCGCTGCGCATACCGGCATCGCTGGGCAGGTCGATGCGCTTGACGGTGCCGCCTTCCGACAGCAGCACGTACTTGGGATGCACTTCCTTGATGGTCACGCCGGGCGCCACTTCGCGGCCCACGCCGTAGGCCATCGCCGGCTTGCCATCGGCGGCGATGATGGCCGCGCTGTCCGGGCCATTTGCCGCGACCACGCCCTTGAGCTGGTAGTTGCTGACGGCAGCTGCCACGACCTGGCCGCCGAACAGGCCTTTGGCCGCCTCGATATTGGTTTCCGGCGCGGCCTGCATCGGCACGGCGGCGATCGGCCGCTGCTGCGGCTTGAACAACTGCAGTCCCCAGTAGGCCAGCGAGGCGGACAAGGCCGCGACGGCGAGAACGGTGACGAGTAAGGGCAAACGCTTCATGGTTTCCTTTATCAGCGAACCAGCTGATTAATTTCGATAATCGGCATCAGCACCGCCAGCACGATCAGCAGCACGAACACGCCCATGGACAGGATCAGGGCCGGTTCCAGCAGGCCGGCGATGGTCAGGGTGCGGCGCTCGAGATCGGACTCCTGGGCGGCGGCGGCGCGTTCCAGCATGGCGGGCAGTTCGCCGGTGATCTCGCCGGCGCGGATCATGTGGATCAGCATGGGCGGAAAGTGCTTTTGCGCCGACAACGCACGCGCCAGGCTGACGCCTTCACGCACGCTGTCGCTGGCTTCATCCACCAGCGACTGCATGGCGACGTTATTGAGCGTATCGCGGCTGGTCTGCAAGGCGCGCAGGATCGGCACACCGGAACCGGTGGTGATCGCCAGGGTGCTGGCAAAGCGCGCCGTGTTCAGGCTGCGCTCGAATTTGCCGTACAGCGGCGCGGTCAGCAGCCAGGTATGCCAGCGCTGCTTGAGCGCGGGATTCTCCAGCGAGCGGCGCCAGGCAAACCAGGCGCCAATCAGCGCGATCAGCACCACGATGCCCCAGTGCCGCACAAAGTCCGACACCGCCAGCATGACGATGGTCAGGAACGGCAGCTTCTGCTTGGTGTTGGCGAACACCGAGACGATCTGCGGCACCACATAGGTCAGCAGGAAGATCACGATGGAGAACGCCACCACCGTCACGATGGCCGGATAGGTGAAGGCCAGCTTGACCTTCTGGATCAGCGCATTGCGGCGCTCGATGTAGTCGGCCAGGCGCGACAGCACGCGCGACAGCTGGCCGATCTGCTCACCGGAGGCCACCAGAGCGCGGTAGATTTCGGCGAAGTCGCGCGGATGCCGGCCCAGCACATCGGACAGCGCGGCGCCGCCGATCACTTCCGAGCGCACCGAGGCGATCAGCTCGCGCACATAGGGGCGCTCGGCCTGCTCCAGCAGCGCGGTAAAGGCCTGCTCCAGCGGCAGGCCCGCTTCCAGCAGGCTGGCCAGCTGACGGGTGAACAGGGCCAGCTCGGTGGACGAGAGCTTGTCGCCAAAGGCGCGGCCGCCGGTCGCCACGCCGGCGGCGTCCACCTGCGCGGCGATCTGGTCGACCTTGAGCGGCACCAGTCCCAGCGTGCGCAGTTCGGCGCGCGCGGAACGGGCGCTGTCGGCATTCAGCACGCCTTTCTTGGTGGCGCCGCCGGTATCGACGGCTTCATAACGGAATGCGGGCATCTGCCTAGTCCTTGGTCACGCGCAGCAGTTCGGCGGCGGTGGTGACGCCGGATTGCAGCCAGCGCTCGCCATCTTCGCGCATGGTCTGCATGCCATCCTGTACGGCGGCGGTCTTGATGTCCGCCTCCGAAGCCTGGTTGTGGATCTGGGCGCGGATCTGCTCCGTCGTTTGCAGCAGCTCGTACACGCCGACGCGGCCCTGGTAGCCGGTGTGGCCGCAATGTTCGCAGCCCACCGCGTGCCAGTGCTGGCCGTCGAAGGTCTTACAGCTCGGGCACAGCTTGCGCACCAGGCGCTGCGCCAGTACGCCCAGCAAAGATGACGACAACAGGAACGGCTCGATGCCCATGTCCAGCAGACGCGTCACCGCGGCGGCGGCGTCGTTGGTGTGCAGGGTGGCCAGCACCAGGTGGCCGGTCAGCGAGGCCTGTACGGCGATCTGCGCGGTCTCCAGGTCGCGGATCTCACCGATCATGATCACGTCCGGGTCCTGGCGCAGAATCGCGCGCAGGGCCTTGGCGAAGGTCATGTCGATGCGCGGGTTGACCTGGGTCTGCCCCACGCCGGCGAGGTCGTATTCGATCGGGTCTTCCACCGTCATGATGTTGGTGGTGGAGGCGTTCAGCAGCGACAGCGCGGCGTACAGCGTGGTGGTTTTACCGGAGCCGGTCGGGCCGGTGACCAGCACGATGCCGTGCGGCTGGTTGATCAGCGCATTGAACTTGGGCAGCAGGGTTTCGCTCATGCCCAGGTGTTCCAGGTCGAGGCGGCCGGCTTCCTTGTCCAGCAGACGCAGCACGGCGCGTTCGCCATGGCCGGTCGGCAGCGTGGACACACGCACGTCGACCGGCTTGCCGCCGATGCGCAGGGTGATGCGGCCATCCTGCGGCAGACGTTTTTCGGCGATGTCCAGCTGCGCCATGATCTTGATACGCGAGATCAGCGAGCCATGAATCGCTTTGCGCGGACGCACGATGTCGCGCAAGGTGCCGTCGACACGGAAGCGCACCACCGAGGTCTGCTCGAATGGTTCGATGTGGATGTCGGAGGCGCCATCGCGCAGCGCCTGCGTCAGCAGCGCGTTGATCATGCGGATCACCGGCGCGTCGTCGCTCGATTCCAGCAGGTCCTCGATGGCGGGAACGTCCTGCAGCAGCTTGGTCAGATCCAGGTCGGCGTCGAATTCATCGGCCACCAGCGAGGCGTTGCCGCCCGCGCCGGCATAGGCGGCAGCGATGGCGGCGTCCAGATCGGCGCGCGCCATATTGCGGATCTGGATGCGGCCGAAGCGGCGCGACACCTCGGCGATGGCCGCCGGTGCGGTGGCGCCGCAGGTCCACACGTCGACCGTGTGCTCCGCCGTGTCGCTGGGCTGGGCCAGCAACACGAAATCGCGGGCGAAGGCATAAGGCAATAAATTAGGCGGCAGATTGCTCATGGATGCCTGCTTACTGTTGCTTGCTGTTGGCCGCACCGGGCGCCGGAGCAGCCGGCGCCAGCGTCGGTGGCAGCGGCTGCACCGTGTTCGACCCGCCCACCGGCTGGCCGTTCTGCAGGGTCGGCAGCACCGGCTGGCCGAAGTCGCTCACCAGGGGCGAGGTCTCCGGCTTGATGGCGGACTGGGTGCCGCGCATGTAGTCGTAGCGGTCGGCGGCCAGGCTGCTGTTCTGCTCCTTGTTGCGCACTACCACCGGGCGCAGGAAGACCATCAGATTGGTTTTCCTGCGCGCCCGTTTCTGGTACTTGAACAGACTGCCGAGAACGGGAAGGTCGCCCAGGCCCTTTACCTTGTCGGTGCCATCGCTGGTGCTGTCTTCGATCAGGCCGCCCAGCACGATGATCTGGCCATCGTCGGCGATCACATTATTCTCGATCACGCGCTTGTTCAGCGTGATGCCGGCCGGCGCGGCCAGGGTGGCCTGGTCGACGCTGGAGGTCTCGTGGTAGATCGCCAGCTTGACGGTGCCGCCTTCCGAAATCTGCGGCCGCACTTTCAGCGTCAGGCCCACTTCCTTGCGGTCGATGGTCTGGAACGGGTTGGTGTTGGTGCCCGACGTGGTGGTGAACTGGCCGGTGATGATCGGCACGTTCTGGCCGACCTGGATGGTGGCCAGTTCGTTGTCCAGGGTGATCATGTTCGGGGTCGACAGGATGTTGGCATTGCCGTCCGATTCCAGCGCGTGGGCCAGGGCGCCCAGTCCGATCTGGCCGTTAATCTGCTTGAACACACCGATGGAGAAGCCATTGCTCGGCAGGACGGTGCCCTTGCCGGTGGCGATCGAGGTGATGGTGTTGTTGTTGCCGCCGGTGGTGTACGACTGCAGGGTGCCGACGCGATAGGTGCTCTTGTCGTCGCCCGTCGCGCCCATCCACTGCACGCCGAATTCGGAGGCCTTGTCGGACGTGACCTCGACGATCAGCGATTCGATGTAGACCTGGGCGCGGCGCACGTCCAGCTGGTCGATCACGGCGCGCAGGTTGCGGTAGACGTTTTCCGGCGCGGTGATGATCAGCGTGTTGGTGGCGGCATCGGCCTGGATGAAGCCGGCCGATCCGCCGCCGCCCTGCGGCTGGTTCTGGCTCGAGTTCGCATTCAGCAGCGGATTGGTGGCGCCGCTGCTGATGCTGCTGTTCTGGTTACCGAAGTTGCCGCCCTGGTTGTTGCCAAAGCCGCCCTGGCTGGTATTGGCGCCACTGCTCGTGCCGGTGGCGCCGGTCGCCGTGGTGGACGAGGTATCGCCCGATACCACCGAGCGCAGGGTCTGCGCCAGCTTGACCGCTTCGGCGTTCTTCAGGTAGACCACGTGGACATTGCCCAGTTCCGCGGTCGGCTGATCCAGCTTGGCGATCAGCGAGCGCGCCAGGCCTGCGCGCGCGGGCGACGGCGCGCGCAGCACCAGCGTATTGGTGCGCGGATCGGCCAGCACGCTGATGCGGTTGGCGTCCGCCGTGGCGGAGCCGGCGCCCGGCTCCAGCAGCTTGTTGACCATGGTGGCCAGGTCGCTGGCGATGGCGTAGCGCACCGGGATCACATCCAGGTCGGTGGCCGACGGCACATCCAGCGCGGCCACGATCTTGGCCAGGCGCTTGACGTTGTCGGCGTAGTCGGTCACCACCACCGAGTTGTTGCCGGGGTTGGCGTTGATGGTGTTGTTCGGCGAGATCAGCGGACGCAGCACCGTCACCACATTGGCGGCCGATTCGTAATTCAGGTGGAACACCTGGCTGACCACCTGGTCGCCCT
>Ga0213872_10002427_pt1 | contig 10982 bp, 9 predicted proteins | sample VelepicomBERX_R2_FD_160071 | JGI IMG/M metagenome (GOLD analysis project Ga0213872, IMG submission 160071) | Rhizosphere microbial communities from Vellozia epidendroides in rupestrian grasslands, the National Park of Serra do Cipo, Brazil - RX_R2 | ecosystem: Host-associated > Plants > Roots >... | reverse complement strand
CGTCCTGCCCGGCGATATCGGCCCGCGTCTGCTCGGCGCCGATCGCGAGATGCAGGAGGCCGCCGCGCGCGACCATGGCGTGCCCCGCTTCCTGCCCGGCAATCCGCTGTTCGTCGCCGACGCGCCGGCGGTGCAGGCCAATCTGCTGGCCGGACACAAAGCGGGCCGCGAGGCGATCAAGGCGGTCCGGCCGGATCTCCCCGTCGGCGTCAGCCTGGCGATCATCGACGACCAGGCAGCCGGCCCGCACAGCCTGCGGGACGCCATGCGCGCGAAGCTCTATCGCCCTTGGCTGGAAGCGGCCCGCGCCGACGATTTCATCGGCGTGCAGAATTACGAGCGGACGGTCTGGGACGACAAAGGCCGACTGCCGGCGCCCCAGGGCGCCGAGACGAACGATGCCGGCTCGGAGATCTATCCGCCCTCGCTGGCCGGCGCGGTCCGCTACGCCCATGAGGTGACCGGACGCCCGGTCATCGTCACCGAGCATGGCGTGAATTCGGCCGACGACACCAAGCGCGCCCAGCTGATCCCGGCGGCGCTGGCCGAGGTCAAGCGCGCCATCGAAGACGGCGTGCCGGTGCTGGGCTATATGCACTGGTCGCTGGTGGATAATTTCGAATGGGTGTTCGGCTACAAGCCGCAATTCGGCCTGCATGCCGTCGACCACACCACGTTCATCCGGACCGCCAAGCCCTCCGCGCAGGTCCTGGGCGCGATCGCCCGGCGGAACTCACTCTGAAAGACGAGGGCCGTCCCCATGTTTCTCAAAAATGCCTGGTACCTCGCCGCCTGGTCGCATGAAGTCCCACCGGGAAAACCGCTGGGACGCAAGATCCTCGATCAGGCCGTGGTGTTCTATCGGACCAAAGAGGGCGACGCGGCCGCCCTCGAAGACAGATGTCCGCACCGCTTCGCCGCGCTGAGCCTCGGAATCGTCGCCGAGGGCAGGCTCCGCTGCGCCTATCATGGGCTGGAATTCGACTCGACCGGCGCCTGCGCCGCAAACCCGCACGGACCGATCCCCAAAGCGGCGAAGGTCAGGGGCTTCCCGCTTCTCGAGCGGTGGGGAGCGCTGTGGATCTGGGTGGGCGAGCCGAGCCTGGCGCAGGAGGACAAGCTGCCCGATCTGGCGCCCTACCTGGCGGAAACAGACGGCAAGCGGGTCTCGCACGACTACTACCATGTGCGGGCCAACTATCAGCTGCTCAACGACAATATCCTCGATCTCAGCCATATCGAATATCTGCATCCCGGCTCGTTCGGCACGCCCGCCGTCGGCGCCGGCAGCGTCACCGTGACGCGCGAGGATTTGCTGGTCCGCTCGCGGCGGGTCATCCCCAACGACCCCCTGACGCCGCTGATCGCGCGCCATATGGGTGGCGAGGGAAAATTGTTCGAGCGCACGCTCGACGTCGCCTGGCACGCCCCCAGCATCCTGACCCTCGATATTGACATCCGCCCCGCCGAAGATCCCGGCGCGGTGCTGTTCTCGGCGCCCGGCGTGCATATCTTTACCCCCGAGACCGCCGCCACCACCCACTATTTCATGAGCGGCCGTCTGTTCGGCGATCCCGACCGGCGGGAAGACGTGTTCGACCCGATCTCGGCCGAGGACATCCCCATGCTCGAAAGCCAGCAGGAGCGCCTCGGCGACGTCGATTTCTGGGACATGGGCCCGGCGCTGCTGTCGGTCGACAAGGCCGGCGTATGGGCGCGACGCACGCTGCAGCAGATGATCGAAGCCGAGGGATGAGGCGTCGTCGGCCGCGCCGGTTTTACCGTCTTGCCGCAAAGGCGGGACGCAGCGCTACCAAGGCCCCCAAGAGAGCGATCCCCCCGAGATAGGCGAACGTCCTCTGCAGATCGCCGCTCAGCAGCTTGGCGCCGGAGAAGAAAAGCGGGCTGGTGAACTGGCCGAGGAAAAAAGCCGCCGTCCAGCATCCCATGCCGCGCCCGCGATGCTCGGCCGGCGTCCGCGAAATCGCCCAGAGAACCAAGGCGGGGATCGAAATGCCCGCGCCGAGCTGCTGAACGAAGGCGAAGCCGGTCATCGTGGACGCATCCGGGCTGAAGCCGATTCCGACGAGACCGGCCCCCAGCAGCGTGAGAAATACCAGGATCTGCTGTGCCGAATTGCAGCGGCCGGACAGCCACTGAAACAGCGCGGCGCCGAGAAAGACGCCGATGCTCGCCAGGGAAATCAGCAGGCCGATGCGATCGGGCTGCGTGACGCCGACGCGGCTGAACGCAAGTCCGACCTGCACGATGTAAACGTAGTAGATCGTCGAGGCGAAAAGCGTGACGGCGCTGAATATGGCGACATGAAGCCAGGGAAAGGGCGTCTGGGCGCCTTGGGCCGGCGCGCTGCGCGCCTGCGCCGGAGGCTCGTAGATGGTGACGAGCGTCGCCAGAAATATCGGAAACGCCACGGCATAGATGAGGAATGACGCGTTCCAGGTTCGGGCCGTCAGAAAGCCTGAAATCGCCACCACCGACGTGCCGAAGATCGGCCCGACCAAACCTTGCAGGGTCAACCAGGTTCGGCGCCGGTCATGGTCGAAATAATCCCCCAGCAGGGTATTGGTGACGGTCAGGATCGCCGCCTCGCAAAGGCCCAACGCCAGTCGGGACGCGAAAATCTCCGGCAAACTGTCGAAAAACAGCGGGGCGATGCCCACGGCGCCGTAGATAAGGGTCGAGATGACCAGCAACAGGCGCCGCCCATACCGGTCCGCTAGCCATCCCATGACCGGCGAGAACAAGGCGATCATCAATCCGGGGGCGGTGACGATCAGGGGGATCAGCGTGCCGGCGTTCGGCACCTCGGCGAAGTGCTGCGCGATCCGGGGAACCGCGGGAGACAAGGCGACGATCGCCAAAATGGGCAGGAAGCCGGCCAGAACCACCATCAGCCCTTGGCCCAATCCAGCTTTTCTCGTCTCTGCCCCCTCCGTCATCCCGGCTGCCGCGGCTCGATCCATGATCTGATTCTTTCGATCTGAACAAAGGTGATTAAAATGCTGGACGCCAGGGTCAGAAGACGATGGTGGCGTGCCGCGTCTCGCTGATGACGCTCGGCTGAAACTCGATGGGGATATAGGGCTGGCGCAACCGCACCGCGAGTTCGACCTCATGCACTCCGGGCGTCAGACCGCCTTGCTTGTCGACGATGACCACCGCGGCTTCCTCGAGAGGCCAGCGCGCGTCGGTGGCCTCTCTCAACTCGGCCAGGGAATAGGTCCGCCCGCCAAGGCTGAGCCGATTACGCTCATGTCCGAAAAGCTCGCCATCGACCGTCACATCGACCCCGTCGATGAGGCTGAGACGCATTCCGCGGTAGGACGGCAGGCGGACCCGCAGCTGGAAGCCGGTTGTCGTTCCGTGCGTCTCGATGTTCCGGAAGCCGTGGGTTTGCATCAAGGATCGTTCGAGCATGATAGTCCTCACTGAACCGGGGCGGACGCGTCGTAGTCGCGCTCGAGCTTGCGGATGAGCGCATGCTGGCGGCGCACCTGCTCCAGCGACCGCCAGGGATCCCTGGCGCCTTCATATTCGCTCGAGAGATAACCGCCATAGCCGGCCCTCTTCAGGGCGGGAACGACCCGTTCCCAGGGGATGTTCTCGTCTTCCAGGCGGGTGGTGATGCTGTGGAACTTGGCCTGGATGAAGACGACATAGTCGATCACCGCCAAGATATCGTCGGGGTCGACCTTGATGCCGTTCAGGAAGTCGCGCCGCATCTCCGGCGTCTCGCCCGGCCAGTGCGGCAGGGGGCGGTCCTGGAAGATGCCGGTATCGAGAAGCAATCCGAAATTCCTGGTGCCCGTTCGCTGGATGAAATTGATGTAGGAATCGACGACCGGATGGCGAATCGGCGTGGGCGCGTGGATTTCCGGGCAGATGACGATGCCGAGGTCGTGGGCGAGATCCAGCACGCGCTCGACGGCTTCCTCCCAGATCGGATCCGGCACCAGGTCGAACGAGACCACGCCGATTTTCGGGCGGACGAACTTGAAGCCGAGCCGGGCGGCCAGCCGAAGGTCGCGATCGAGATCCGCCGCGCCTTCCTTCGCCGTCATCCTGCGAGAGACCGTCAGGCGCGTATCGAGCCAGCATCCGTAATTCGTCGCTTCCAGCTTGTTCCGCTCGAGGAGGCCATGCCAGTGATCCACCCAGGCGGATCGAGGATTGGGATAGCCCGGAATATGCGCCTCGCCGAGGATTTCGATGCCCGTGGCGCCGAGGTCCGCGATATGGCTGGCGGCATCGTCGAGCGTAAGCACCGTGCCGAAATCATCGGTGAAGCTGTAGAGCGATACACCATAGTTGAAAGGCTTGTTCATGTCGGATCCCCTTCTTGCGGCGAGCGTCGCGTCTGGTCCTCGATCTCCGCCAACTGGGACAGGATGTGACCGGGCATCGAATCCCCCACCATCCTCTGCAGGAACGGCGTGTGATCGAAGATGACGTCGCGCAACGGCCGCAAGGGCTTCGGCAAGTGGTGGAATATCTTTCCGGTGAAATAGGCGCCCTGGCTTACCGTGGCGGTGTGCGGCTTGCGGCGGTCCTCGAAACGCTGGAGCGCCGCCTTCACGGCATCGGTGTCGCCGATCTCGACGCCGTCGAGTTCCCGGGCAAGAAAATAGCCGTCCTCGATCGACATGCCGGCGCCATAGGCCGCGTAGGGCGAGGTCGGATGGGCGGCATCGCCGACCAGGGTGATGCGCCCTTTCGACCACTGCTTCATCGGCGGCCGGTCACGGATCTCCCAGCGCTGCAGATGCTCGGTCGGGGTCGCGGCGATAAGGCCCTGGACCGTCTCGGAAAAGCCGCGGGCCCTGTCCTTGCAGAACGCCAACAGGTCCGGAGGGGGCGGCGCCGCGGGATCGCAGGCTTCCAGAACCCACCACTCGTACCCCCACTTCCCCTCGTGGCGAATCGGGGTATAGCTGACCTGGGTGGAGCGGTTGTGCGCGATGACGCCTTCACCATCCGGGGCGTGATCGAGGAAAAGATATCCGCCGACAAGGTGCAGGCGCTGATGCCGGATGGGCTCGTCGCCCCACAATGCGCGCCTGACCGTCGAATTGATGCCGTCGGCGCCGACGACGAGATCGGCCTGGCGCTCGACGCCGTTGGCGAAGGAGAGAACGACATGGCTTTCCCGGTCTTCGATCGAGCAGAGGTTGTGGTCGAGCTGCAGGACGCCGGCGGGCAGGGCCGCAAGCATGCGCTGATAGAGCCCCCAGCGAAGCAGGCCGATGAAGCCGCCGCCATATTCGTCGACCACCTCCCGAGGCATGCGGACATCAGCCCGGAGCCGCCCCGTGGCGCTGCGGAAGGTGGTGTGGCAGGGCGCGCCAAGATCGTCGGTGTCCACGCCGATCAGTTTCAAGATTTTCTGCGGCGGAGGCCAAAGGTTGAGAATATTGCCCGCGGCCTTCACTTCCTTCGCGCGCTCGAACAAGGTCACCGTCCACCCGGTTCGGATCGCGGCCAGAGCGGTCGCCATGCCGCCCGGTCCTGCCCCGACAACCGCCATATGCCTGGTGCCTTGGCGCATCGTTCTCTCCCCTTTGGCGCCAGATTTACGAGGTGGCGCACTGCTTGGAGATAAATCTAATCGGTGATTAGATTGAGAGCAAGGGTGTTGGATTGATTTGGCCCTCAATCTTGATAGTGGTAATGACGGGACAGGGTCGTAAGGAAGCCGGGATGGCGCGGGACAACGGGTATCACAGAGCTGACCTTCGCGGGGAGCTAGTGGCGGCGGGTCTGGAGGTCGTCGCCGCGGAGGGACACGCAACCTTGTCGGTCCGGACGCTGGCGCAGAAAGTCGGCGTCTCGGCGGGCGCCCCCTATCATCATTTCCCGGATCGCCGTTCCCTCCTGCTGGCCCTCGCCCAGGAGGGGTTCCGACACCTGATCGGCTCCGCCGTGAGCTTGATGGAAAGCGACCTCCCGCCGGTGGAAAAACTCATCGGATTGGGCGAAAGCTTCATGAATTTCGCCATCTCCCGGCCGAGACTGCTGGAGCTGATGTATGAAAGCGAACTGACGCGCCCCGACTTGGACCCCAGCATAAGAGAGGCGCAGCTCATGGGATATCGCGCCCTGAAAGCGTCGGTCGCGGAGCAGCTTCCCACCCTGCAAGCGACCGACCTCGATATTCGGGTCGTGACGCTCTGGTCCACGCTCTATGGTTTCGCATCCCTGCGGATCAAGAACATGATCCAGCCCTTCGAGCCCTCCGCCTTGACACCGGAAGATGTGGTCAAGGCCGTGGTTAAGCAGGCGGTCCGCGAGGCCTTGACCGTCAGGGAGGCCGGTCTCGCTACAGCCGGCCCTCTTTCAGCATCTTGACCGCCGCATCGCAAGCGCGCGCCGTCAGGGCCATGTAGGTCAGCGACGGGTTCTGGCAGGCCGAGGAACTCATCTGCGCGCCGTCGGTGACGAACAGGTTGGCCACCTCGTGCGCCTGGCTCCATTTGTTGAGCACCGAGGTCTTGGGATCGCGCCCCATGCGGGCGCCGCCCATCTCGTGGATCGAGGTGCCGCCCGGGCCCGGGCGGTCGAAGCCCATGATCACCCGGCCGCCGGCCTTGGTGAGCATGAGGGCGGCCTGTTCCTTGGCATCCGCCAGCGCTTTCAGCTCGTTCTCGCCGTGGCTGAAGGCGATCTCGAGCACCGGCGCGCCGTATTTGTCGGTCTTGCTCGAATGCAGCGTCAGGCGGTTTTCCGGACGCGGCAGGCTTTCTGCATAGGTCACCAGCACCATGCGCCAGGGACCGACCTTGCGGAACTTCGCCTTGTACTCCGCCCCTAGCCCCGGCTCGCGCTTGGCCGCGCTCCACGTGCTCTGCAGGGCGCCGCCCTGATAGGAGTAGCCGCGTGTGAAACCCGGGACGTCCTGCTTGTCGAGATTGCGAAAGCGCGGAATGACGATGCCGGTCGGGCGCCCGCCATAGGTGGTGTGTGTCTCGAAACCCGGCATGATGGCGATCGCCGACAGGGTGTTGGCGTGGTCCATGATGTGGGTGCCCAGCACGCCGCTGCCATTGGCCAGCCCATGCGGGAAATGCTCGGAGGTCGAGCGCAACAGCAGATGCACCGAGTTGAAGGCGCCGGCATTGAGGAACACCACGCGCGCGGTGTAATGGCTGCGCTTGCCGCTCGCCGTGTCGAGCACGCGCACGCCGGATATCTTCTTGTGCTTTGCGTCGTAGTCCAGCCCCTCGACCACGCTGTCGGTCAGCAAGGTCAGGTTGCCGGTGGCGCGCGCCGCCGGCAGGGTCGAACTCTGGGTCGAGAAATAGGCGCCGTAGGAACAGCCGCGCGCGCAGATATTGCGGTACTGGCACGCGCTGCGGCCTTCCTTGGCCTGAGTCAGGTTGGCGGTGCGGCCGATGGTCAAACGCCGGTCGGGCCACTGGGCCGAGATCGCCTCGCGCACATGGGTCTCGACCGCGTTCAGGGTCATGCCGGGCTGGAAACGGCCGTCGGGCAGTTGCGGCAGCCCTTCGGCGGAGCCGGACACGCCGATGAAGTCCTCGACCTTGTCGTACCAGGGCGCCAGATCGGCATAGCGAATCGGCCAATCGGTGCCGTGTCCGTCCCGCGCATTGGCGCCGAAATCATAGTCGGACCAGCGATAGCATTGCCGTCCCCAGGTCAGCGAGCGGCCGCCCAGATTATAGCTGCGATACCACTGGAAGTCCTGGCCCTGCGGCGTGGCGTAGGGGTTGTCCTTGTCATTAACGAAATGGTCCTCGGTCCATTCGTTGAAATGACGGTTGTTCTTCTGGACCGGATAGTCCTCGGCATAGCGGGCCCGGTCGCCCTCGCCACGGAAGGGCAACTCCCACGGCGCTTGGGTCTCGCGCTTGTAGTCGCCATGCTCGATCGCCGGCCCGCGCTCGATCATCAGCACCTTGAGGCCGGCCTCGGTCAATTCCTTTGCCGCCCAGCCGCCGGTAATACCGGAGCCGACGACGATCGCGTCATAGTGAGTGCTCATCCGAAATCCACCGCTGTCCAATCGCTTGACCAGGCGCGGTCGGACGGCGACAGAGGAATGTCGGCGTCCCAGCGGCCCGGAACCAGTTCGTAACGCAATTCCTGCGAGGCGCCGGCCTCGGAGGTGTAATAGCCGACCAGGATCAGCGCCTTGATCGTCTTCCAGGGCGAAGGCTCCCGCGATGAGAACGCCTCCTTGTCGAGCGCCGCCAGATCATCGCCATGGCGGGTCAGCTCACCCTCCAGCCAACCAAGATAATCATTGCCGGGCGGCGCACCTTCCAGACCGTGCGCCAGCCCCAGCTCGACGAAGGCGGGCACGCCGACATCCACCGCGCCCGGCGTGTCGGTGCGCGGAATGACCTGGTCGCAAACGCGGACCAGCAGCGGCGAGGCCGCCTTGGCCTGAACCTGCGGCCAAAGCGCCAGCGCCGCGGCGAAACCGAGGCCGCCCTGCAGCAGCCCTCTGCGATCGATGTCCATCGCGCTCCTCCTCATCGCAACATCATCTCATGACGGCCGGGGGTGTCGATCGGAACGGCTTCCCGGCCTGGGATCTCGATGGTTCCCCGCGTACCCGCCGGCACGTCGATCCGCAGCGAGAGCCCCGTCTCCTTGCGCCGCCATTCGACCTCGATCGGCCCGTAGGATGTCGGCACGCTGGCCTTGGCCCAGGTCAGTCCGGAGGTCTGCGGCGCGACGCGCCAGACCCTGTAACCGAGTTCGACCGGCTGAATCCCGGCGACGAACCGGGTCAGCTGCCAGGTCGGGCCGGTGCTCCACACATGGGCCAGACTGTTGTTGCCCTGCGGATCGCCGCCGGTGAAGGCATTGACGCCGCCATCGGGCGCGACCTTCTCCCACAGGGCGCCCGTGTAAGACGGGCCGGGTTCCACCATCCGGCCCCACAGCCTGCGGAACAGGGCAACCGCCGCCTCGCCGTCACCGGCCAGGAAGCGCGCCGCCGTCTCCTCGGCCGTCACATAGGGGCTCATCACCGGCGCCCGCGCGGAATTGTCGGCAAAGGGGCGAACGCCGGCGGCCGTCCACAGGCGCTCGCGGAGGGCGGCAAGAATATTGCGGGTCCGATCCCGGTCGGGAATGCCGGCCAGGATGGCCTGGACATTGGCGTCCTGCGCGACGGTCCGATGGTCCTCGTCCGTCACGAAATAGAGATGCCGTTCCGATCCGTAGAGGCGCCGGTTCACGGCCTCCCTCACCCCGTCCGCCTTGGCCAGATAAGCAGCCGCCTCCTGCGAGTCGCCCAGCCAAGCTTCGATCTCGGCGCCGGCAAGAAGGGCGCGGCGATAGGTCGCGTTATAGGCGGTCGCCGCGCCGACCAGGGCGCCGTCATAGGGATTCCAATCCCAGCCGCCGGTATTCTTGTCGCTGGTGTAATCGGGGGATGGCTGCGTGGTCACGAACAGGCCGTCCGCGTCGGTCTGGGCCATGTGGAAGGCCAGCGCGCGGCGCATCCGCTCGACAATCGAGCGCGCGAAATCCAGATCGCCGCTCAGCCGGACGTAGTCCGCCGCGGCGATGACCGTCATCAGCGAATAGGTCGCCGAATAAACGCCCGAATGTTTGCCCGAGGCCGATTGCACTCCCGGCAAGGCGCCGGCCTCGTTCTGGCCAGCGAACAGCTGGTCGAGCGAATGCCTGAGATAGGGCATCCCCTCGGCGCCGAACGAAACCGCGATGGTCGGGATGGCGACCACCAGATCGCCGCTCCACAAGGACCGGTCCCGCTTGGCGCCGTCGAGCACTAGGGGACCGGCGGGCAGCATGGTGAGCTGGGCGGTATAGGCGCCCGCTGCCCACAGCCGCGTCAGAAGCTCGTCACTGCAGGAGAACGAGCCGCCGGCCTGGGCTGGCTGGAAGTTGCTGGGGGCGATGGAAATCGAGTCCAGCGCGACCCGCCCGGGCGCCGACAGCGTGATCAGCTGGAACCGCGCCGCCCCTTGCGGCATTGGCGGCCGCGCCACGCCTCTGCCATGGACGGGAATGTCCTCGGACCGGCGATCCGCGACATCCTCGGCCGCATAAGGCCCCTGGCCGCCATTGTCGCCGAACACGTCGGCATAGAGGCGACTCTCGCTATAGGCCAGATGCAGCGTCGGATTACCCGATTGCTCGCTCACCGCGACCTCGGCGGTTCCCTCGACGTCGCGGCCGTAATCCAGCAGCAGGACCGGCCGGGTTCCGCCGGGCCGCCATTCGAGGATCGTGGGAGGCCCCTTGCCGTCGATCAGATGCTGCGGGTTGGCCACCGGTCCCGCCGCCAAAGAGACGGTCAGCGGCCGCTCGGCGGCGCTCGCCGTCAGGGAGAGGAAAGAGACCAGCAGGATGGCTCGCATCGGTTTTCGCGCCTCCCGGTCAGAACAAAGACAGCGTTTCGCCGCCCGCGACGAAGTCGCGAAAGGCTTGTAGCCTCGCCGCGGAGGAAACCGCCGCCTGGGACGCGACGCGATCGCCCAGCATCATCACCTCCCCGGTTCCGCTCCGCACCGCGGGCCAGGGCGCCATCCCGTCGCCGCCGGGAACGCCGGTCCGCATGAAACCCAGCCAATAGGCCGAGATTTGGTCGGCGATCCGGTCATCCTCCGCGCCATAGGGACGGCGACTGGTGTCCAGCATATCGAACAGATAGGGCACCTCGCCGGTGTGAAAAGTGCCCCAACCCGGCGGTTGCGCCACCGGCACGGGATGGGTGAACAAATAGGCATAGACCGGCTGGCCGGAAGCGCCGCTCCGCTGTTCGGCGAAGATCACCAGGGACGCCATGGAGCGGTCGCGCGCGATCACCTCCATCGAGTCCGCCGCCTCCGCCGCGGTCCGGTGCGGGTACAAGGCCAGGAACCGCTCGGCCATGGCGCCATAGCGGCCGCGGACGTAATCCTCGAAATCGGCGGGCGATTCGGGCTGGCCGGGCCGGCGCGCCTCATCGGCATTGTATCCGGTCA
>Ga0213872_10002426_pt1 | contig 10982 bp, 11 predicted proteins | sample VelepicomBERX_R2_FD_160071 | JGI IMG/M metagenome (GOLD analysis project Ga0213872, IMG submission 160071) | Rhizosphere microbial communities from Vellozia epidendroides in rupestrian grasslands, the National Park of Serra do Cipo, Brazil - RX_R2 | ecosystem: Host-associated > Plants > Roots >... | reverse complement strand
GCAGCACAATCTAACCGTTGGCGACCATTCTACATGGTGCAGCGCAAATTGACGATTCACAATAATCACTGGCAACAATCCATGACCCAAGAACAACGCTCCCCATTGCCTTCCCCAGCCCGCACCGTCTTTTTTGTCTCGGATGGCACCGGCATTACCGCAGAAACCTTTGGTCACTCTGTATTAACGCAGTTTGAGTTACGTTTCCGCCAGATTCGCCTGCCTTTTATTGATACGCTGGATAAGGCTTATGATGCTGTGCGCAAAATCAATGAAGCGTTTGAAACTGATGGCCAGCGCCCGATTATTTTCTCCACCCTGGTCAAGACGGAATTGTCCAATGTGATTCGCCAGTGCAAAGGCATGCACATGGACTTGATTCAGACTTTTGTGGCGCCGCTGGAACAGGAATTGAATGTCAAATCGACCCACACCATTGGCCGCTCGCACAATATCGTCGATAGCGAAGAATATAAAAACCGGATCGAAGCGATTAATTTCTCGCTGGCGCATGATGACGGCCAGTCGCATAAAAACCTGGCTTCGGCCGATGTGATTCTGGTCGGGGTTTCCCGCTCCGGCAAAACGCCGACCAGCCTGTATTTGTCCATGCAATACGGCATCAAGGCGGCGAATTACCCACTCATCCCGGATGACTTTGAACGCGGCAAATTGCCTTCCGCCTTGTATGAATTCAAATCCAAGATATTCGGTCTGTCGATTACGCCAGAACGTCTGTCGGAAATCCGCAATGAGCGCCGCGCCGGCAGTAAATATGCCTCGATTGAAAACTGCCGCTATGAAGTGAATGAGGCGGAATTGATGATGAAACGTGAAGGCATCCGCTGGCTCTCCTCCACCACCAAGTCGATCGAAGAAATTTCGACCACGATTCTGCAAGAGATCAAGCCGCATCAGCGCGGCGATTACTAAAACCGGCCCGAAACGCCCAGCATCATGCTGGGCATTTTTTTGGGCTATGTATGCCAAGTGTTGGCGCGAAAACGCCATTTTTTGGCATTCATACGGCTGCTGGCGGTGATTCGCGCGCGTAGACCCGATGTGTGCTCAGCGCATTCACGAAGCGCTGCAAGGCCTTCGTTGCCTCAGTGTCGGCAGCGACAATGATTCCGGGATCGGGTTCACCATTCGGCAAAGTCATTGGAATACCAGCTTCCTCCAATAATCCCTCGCCATTACCCAGGGCCATTATCGGTTTATCGTGGCGATATTGCAGCTGTACGAATTCAATCACCGAGATATTCTGCGCCAGGCTGGCGTCTGGAATAATCACGGCATCAAACAGAACAGCTGGCGCCGTTTCAAATGTTATCTCCACCGGCCCACCCAAGTGCTCGCCAATCAAGCGTGGCACGGCGCCCTCGTCCAGTAGCTGAGAATACAGCTTGCGCACCAGTTCAACCTCGGTGCTGGAGCCAAACAGAATGGCGATCCGCCGGGTATGAATGCCAATATGGCCGGGATAATGGAACATCGACAATGCCGGCGATGGCGGATAATCGAAAATCGGCCGATTGGTCGTCAATGGCAAGGTTGGCGGGCACGTCCATACCCAATCCATCCGCCACGCCGCGCACCAGTTTTTCATCGACATTGGCCAGTCCCGCCAGCATGCGGTGGCGTATGGCGGGAGTCTGCACACAGGTTAGTTCGAAGCGGAAGGCGGCAATAATATGCGACTGCTCCACCGGCGTCTGGCTTTTCCAGAACAGTCGCGCCTGTGAATAATGGTCGGTAAACAGCTCACCTTTTCCGCGCACCTTCGGCGCTGTAATCCGCTCCGGGAAACTGACAAATCCCGCCGCCCCGGACTGGAATGGGCAACCACCCGCCAGCGAATTGGGTTCGTACGCCACCCGCCCCCGGTTAATCGTCTGCCCGTGAAAACCGGCGCGCTGGTTATTGTGAATCTGCGCAATTGGCGAGTTGATGGGAATCTCGTGGAAATTCGGCCCCGACAGGCGGGTCAACTGGGTATCCAGGTAGGAAAACAAACGCCCCTGTAGCAGCGGATCATCGCTGAAATCGATGCCAGGGACGACATGCGATGCACAAAACGCCACCTGCTCAGTTTCCGCAAAGAAATTATCCGGATTGCGGTCCAGTACCATTTTGCCTGCAGCCCGGCGCGGCACCAGCTCTTCCGGCACGATCTTGCTCGCGTCCAGCACGTCGAAGGGAAATTGCGCGGCCTGCTCCTCGGTAAAAATCTGCAGCGACAGCTCCCACTGCGGGAACTGCCCCGCCTCGATCGCTTCCCACAGGTCGCGGCGGTGGAAGTCCGAATCCGCGCCAGCGATACGCACCGCTTCGTCCCACACCAGCGAATGCACGCCCGCCAGCGGCGTCCAGTGGAATTTGCAGAACACCGATTCACCCTGCGCATTCACCAGGCGGAAGGTATGCACGCCAAATCCCTGCATCATCCGAAAACTCCGGGGAATGGCGCGGTCGGAGGTGTGCCACATCAGCATATGGGTGATCTCGGGACTGAGCGAGGCAAAGTCCCAAAAGGTGTCGTGCGCGCTGGCCGCCTGCGGCATGGCGTTGTTGGGCTCCGGCTTGACGGCGTGGATCAGGTCCGGAAACTTCATCGCATCCTGGATGAAGAACACCGGCATATTGTTCCCCACCAGATCCCAGTTGCCTTCGTCCGTGTAGAACTTGATGGCAAAGCCGCGCGCATGCACCACCCGCTCCGGAATGCGCTCATGGTCGAATTGAAGGTCATCTGCGCAGCCAGCTGCTCGTCGCTTTCCACTTTTTGCAGCAGCTGGGTGGCGATCGGGTTGGGCGGACCCAGCCTGTCAGGCGTGGGCGCATCGACCGGTCCTGATATCGTGCTCAGGATTGAGCCCGCACCGTCGGTATTGCCTCCGTTTTTGTTCTTACGTCTGGCCATCTTGCACCTCTCAAGAAAGTGCCTCTCGGACGAGAGGCCGGACTTGAGTGTGCTGCGGCGCTACCGCGCCGTTTGAGCCTGCGCAAACGGCGCGGTAGCTAGAAGAACTGGCGCCAGTCCTTCAGCCAGCCGGGGAACTCCTCCACCGGCATCGGCTTGGCGATGTAGTAGCCTTGCGCGTAGGTGCAGCCCAGGCCTTGCAGGAAGTCCCAATCCTGCTTGGTCTCCACACCCACTGCCACCGAGCGGCGCTCGAGGCTGCGCGCCAGGCCAAGGCAGGAACGCAGCACGGTGCCGATGGCCTGCTTCTTGGAGGCGCCGTCGACAAAGCTGCGGTCGATCTTCAGCTCCGAGAACGGAATGCGCGCCAGCAGCTGCAGGTTGCTGCGGCCGGTGCCATAGTCGTCAATCGCCAGGCCAAAGCCCAGCATGCGCAGGCGCAGCAGGCGTTCCAGGAAGTGCGGATCGGTGGTCAGCACCGACGATTCAGTCATTTCGAACGTGATGTAGTCGGCCAGGATGCGGTGGCGCTGCAGGCAGGCCGTCATCTGTTCGATAAACTGGGGATGGGCCAGCGTCGCCTGGTCGACATTGATGGAGAAGGAAATCGGAATACCCTGGTCATGCAGGGTGCGGCAGGCCGCCACCGATTTCTCGATCATGCTCCAGTCGAGGAAGTCGACACGGTTATTGTCCTCCAGCGCCTTGATGAAGGACGCGGGACCGAGCACGCCGTGCTGCGGATGGCGCCAGCGGGCGAACATTTCCAGGCCCTTGACCTGGCCCGTTTCCAGCTCGATCTTCGGCTGGAAGAAGGGATCGAACTCGCGCGCCTGCAGGCCGCGGCCCACTTCGGCAAAGGAGAACATCGGCGCAGCGCGGCCAATGCGCGCGGCTTCCGACGGCGTGTAATTCTCGATCAGCGTCTGCAGGCGGTCCGCGCTGACCGGCTTACCGATTGCGCCCAGCATATTGATGCCGTAGGCGATAGCCATGGTCTCGACCGAAAATAGCACGGCGCTGGTCTGCGAGCCGACCACGATCACGCCGGCGCGGGCGCGCAGCTCCGACAGGCGGCGGATCAGTTCCAGCGCATCCATGCCCGGCAAGGCCAGGTCAAGGATGACGATATCGGGGGCGGGGTCGATGCCCGCTTCAAAGTGGCGCAGCGCGGTGTGGCCGTCAGGGACTTGCGTGATGCTTGCCACGCCGATGTGCACGAGGATGTCCGCCAGCGCCTGGCGCTGGACCATGTCCCCTTCTGCTACCAGAAAATGCAAAGCCCCGATATCCATGCGTGCTCCAAAGACTTCCAGATTTAGACTTGATTTTGCCTGACTTGCTCGAAAAAGCAAACTGCGGCGCACGCGGCCACATTCAGGGATTCTACCTGCCCCAGGTGGGGAATGACCACTTGATGGGTCGTCATGGACAGCAGCTGGTCCGAGACGCCCTGCCCTTCATGGCCGAACACCCAGCCAACCGGCTGGCGCAGTTCCATCTCGTACAGGCGCTGTTTGGCGTAACCGCTGGTGGCCAGGGTGGCGATTTCAGACTCGCGCACCAGCTGGGCCAGATCGACATTCTCGAAAATCTCCAGCACAAAGTGCGCCCCCATGGCCGCGCGCAGCACCTTGGGCGACCAGCAGAAGGCCGTACCCGGTGCGCAGTAGACCTGCTTGATGCCCGCCGCCGCCGCGCTGCGCAGGATGGAGCCGACGTTGCCGGGATCCTGCACATTGTCCAGCAGGACCGCCGATACCGACAGCGGCCGCGTCACCTCGCGTTCCGGCGTATCGATCAGGAACAGGATGCCGACGCCATGCTCGACCTGGCTGAGCGCATGGAACAGCGTATCCGGCAAACCCAGTACATGGGCGTGTTCCGCCTCCAGCCGCGCCACGATCTGCTGCACTTCCGCGTTCTGCATGGCGCTTTCGCTGACGATGCATTGCAGCGGATGGCCACGCAGCTGCAGCCAGGTCTCGCACAGGTGCACGCCGTCCAGCAGCGTGCGGCCAGCCTTGCGGCGCGCCTGCGAACTGCCCGCCAGCTTGTGCAGCTCCTTGTACTGGGCGTTATCGCGCGAGCTGATGGCCTTCAAAACGGCACCTGTCCCTGGAAGGATTCGATCACTGCACGCACCGGAGCAAAGGTACGGCGGTGCACCGGCGAGGCGCCGTGCAGGCGCAGGCGCTCCAGGTGCAGCGCGGTGCCGTAGCCCTTGTGCTGGTCGAAGCAGTACTGCGGATACTGATCGTGCAGCAGCACCAGGGCCGCGTCGCGCGCGGTCTTGGCCAGGATGGAGGCGGCCGAGATGGCGTCCACTTTGTCGTCGCCGCCGACGATGGCGATCGACTGGATCTTCATCACCGGGCAGCGGTTGCCGTCGATCAGGGCCAGGGTCGGCACGGTCTGCAGCGCTTCCACCGCGCGGCGCATGGCCAGCATGGAAGCCTGCAGGATGTTGATCTTGTCGATCTCCGCTTCCGAAGCTTCGGCGATGGCCCAGGCCAGTGCGTTGGCCTTGATCAGCGGCGCTAGCGCATCGCGCTTGGCTTCGTTGAGCTTCTTGGAGTCGCGCAGGCCTTCGATGGGGCGCGAAGGATCGAGGATCACGGCGGCGGCGAACACAGGTCCGGCCAGCGGACCGCGTCCCGCTTCATCCACGCCGCAGACGATTTCGTCGGGCGAGAATGGCAGGTCGTCAAACAGGCCGGGATATTGATTTTTCATTTTCACTTTGCTTCTATAACTCGGAGCACCGCATTGGCGCTCTCCACCGCGCTATTGCGCAGCAGGCTGTGATGCATATCGGTGAAGCGCTGGGCCAACTGCAGGCGGTGCGGCGCATCCGTCAGCTGCTTCCACATCTGATCGGCCAGCGCCTGCGGATTGGCCGCGTGCTGCAGCAGTTCCGGCACCAGGAATTCGCGCGCCAGGATATTCGGCAGGCCGATCCAGGGCTGGTAGCCGAAATGGCGCAGGATCTGCCATTCCAGTTCCATCATCTTATACGCGATCACCATCGGCTTCTTGAACAGAGCCACTTCCAGCGAGGCCGTGCCGGAGGCCACCATGACCGCGTCGGCGGCGGCAATCGCGGTATGCGACTGGCCGTCCAGCAGCTGGATCTCGACGTCCTGCAGGCCCGCCTGCGCCACGATCTGCAGGAACAGCTGGCGCTGGCGCTCGCCCGCCATCGGCGCGACAAAGCGCAGCGAACGGTCGCGCTGCTTCAGCAGTCTGGCCGCGCCGACAAAGGCCGCCGTGTTGTACTTGATCTCGGACATGCGGCTGCCCGGCATGATGGTGACCACATTGGCGTCTTCCGGCAGTCCCAGCACGCGGCGCGCGCCGATTTCGTCGGGCACCACGGGAATCAGCTCGGCCAGCGGATGGCCCACATAAGTCACCGGCACGCCCGCCTGGCGGTAGATCTCCTCCTCGAAGGGGAACACCACCAGCATATGCGACACCGCCTTGATGATCTTCTTGATGCGGCCACCGCGCCAGGCCCAGATCTGCGGGCCGATGTAATGCATGGTGGGGATGCCGGCCGCCTTGAGCTGCTCTTCCAGCCCCAGGTTAAAGCCGGGATAGTCGGCGCCGATGAACACCGCCGGACGTTCCGCCAGCAGCTGGTCGCGCAGCGCGTTCTGGATGCCTTTCAGCTCGCGGTAGCGCATCAGCACGGGAACCAGGCCGCGCACGGTCAGCTGGTCCATCGGCCAGTACGACTGGAAGCCGTGGGCCATCATCTCGGGCCCGCCGATGCCGTGGAAACGCGCGTCGGGAAGATGAGGACGCAGCCCGGACAGCAGCCGCGCAGCCAGCAGGTCGCCGGACGGTTCGCCGGCGACCAGGGCTACCGACAGATCAGCGGACGATGCCACGGGTCGCCGTGTCGAGGAATTCGCGCATCGCGCGGATGTGCAGCGCCACGTCGGCCGGCACGGCGGCTTCTTCCGCCACCAGCGCAGCCTTGGCCTCTTCCAGCGTCAGGCCGGAGCGGTAGATGGTCTTGTAGGCCGCGCGGATGCCGTTGATCTGCTCGCGGGTAAAGCCGCGGCGTTTCAGTCCTTCGATGTTGACGCCGTGGGCCTGTGCCGGATTCCCGTTCAGCAGCACGAAGGGCGGCACGTCCTGGGTCAGCGAAGTGCTCATGCCGACGAAGGCATGCGCGCCGATCTTGCAGAACTGGTGCACGTTGGCGAAGCCGCTCATGATGACCCAGTCGCCAATCTCGACGTGGCCGGCGATCTGGGCGTTGTTCGAGAAGATGGTGTTGGAGCCCACCACGCAGTCGTGCGCCAGATGCACGTAAGCCGAGATCCAGTTGTCGTTGCCCAGCGAAGTCACGCCCTTGTCCTGCACCGTGCCGGTGTTGAAGGTGCAGAATTCGCGGATGGTGTTGCGGTCGCCGATGGTCAGGCGGGTCGGCTCGCCGCTCCACTTTTTATCCTGCGGCGCGGCGCCGATCGAGGAGAACTGAAACAGCTTGTTGTCCTTGCCGATGGTGGTATGGCCTTCGATCACCACGTGCGGGCCGACCACGGTGCCGGCGTCGATGCGCACATTGGGGCCGACCACCGTGTACGGGCCGATTTCAACGCTGGAATCCAGCTCCGCCTTGTCATCGACGATGGCGGTGGCATGAATCTTGGTCATGATTACTGTCCTGCAGGCTGCGAAGCGTCGGTTGCGCTACGGATGGTGCACATCAGTTCCGCTTCAACGGCGACCTGGCCGTCCACCGAACCGACTGCCTTGTATTTCCAGATGCCGCGCGCCACGCGCAGGATCTCGATGTCCATCTTCAGCTGGTCGCCAGGGCCGACCGGACGCTTGAAGCGCGCATTGTCGATGCCGACGAAGTAGACCACCGAATTCTCGTCCGGCTTGATGCCCATGCTCTTGAACGACAGCAGGGCGGCGGTCTGCGCCATCGCCTCGATCATCAGCACACCCGGCATGACCGGCTTGTGCGGGAAGTGGCCGTTGAAGAACTCTTCGTTCACGGTCACGTTCTTGATGGCGGTGATGTTCTTGTTCTCTTCGTACGAGATCACGCGGTCCACCAGCAGCAGCGGGTAGCGATGCGGCAAGTAGGACTTGATCTCGCAGATGTCCATGGTCTTGGAGGTATCGGTAGTGGTCATGATTATTCGTTTTCTGTTTTAGTTTTGGAGATTTTTTCCAGGGCGCGTATTTTCTCACGCATGGTCGGCAGGTTGCGGACAATCGCCGCCGACTTTTCCCATTCGGCGTTTTTCGCCAGCGGATAAAAGCCGGTGTACTGGCCAGGCTCCATGATGGAACGCGACACCATGCTGGCCGAAGAAATGTGCACGCGGTCGACGATCTCAAGGTGCCCCAGCACCATGGCCGCGCCGCCGAAGGTGCAGTACTTGCCGATCTTCGCACTGCCCGCCACGCCGACGCAGCCGGCCATCGCCGTGTGTGCGCCGATATGGCAGTTGTGGCCGATCTGAATCTGGTTATCCAGCTTGACGCCATCTTCGATGATGGTGTCGGCCAGCGCGCCACGGTCGATGGTGGTGTTGGCGCCGATGTCGACGTCGTCGCCGATCATCACGCGGCCGGTCTGCGGAATCTTGATATAGACGCCGCCTTCGTTGGCAAAGCCGAAACCGTCGGTGCCGATGACGGCGCCGGAATGGATGATGCCGCGCGCGCCGATCTGGCAGTACGCGTGGAAGGTCACATTGGCAAAGAAGTGCGTGCCGTCGCCGACCACCGCTTCGCGGCCGATGTAGCAGCCGGCGTCGATCACCGCGTTCTCGCCGATCACGGCGCCCTCTTCCACCGTCACGTGTGCGCCGATGTGGGCCGATGCCGCGATCTGCGCGGTGGCGGCAATCGCAGCGGACGGATGGATGCCGGCAGGCGGCACGATCTCGGTCAGCGATGCGAAATACTGCGCCGCGCGGGCAAAGTACACGTAGGGATTGGCGGTGACGATGCGCGCGCCGCTATAACCGGCGGCGATAAAAGCATCATCGGCGGCCGAGACAATCAGGGCCGCCGCTCTGGTTTGCAGCGCTTGCGCGCGCAGTTTGCTGTTACTGAGAAAGCTGATGTGCGAAACGCCAGCGTCGGACAGCGGAGCGATACCTTCGACTTCCAGGTTTGCATCGCCCACCAGCTGCCCGCCGAAGCGTTCGACCAATGCCCCTAGTCGAGTGCCCATAGGGTGGTCCAATCGTTGTGAGTTTTACTTAGGTCTTACTTGTGTCTTACTTGTCTTTATCCAGCGCAGCCAGCACTTTGTCGGTGATGTCGATGCGCGGGCTGGCCCAGACCGCATCCTGCAGCACGATGTCGAAGCCTTCGACACTGGCCATCTGCTTGATGATCTTGGTGGCTTTTTCAGAGATCGCCTGGCGCTCTTCGTTGGTGCGCTGATTCAGGTCTTCACGGAATTCGCGCTGGCGGCGCTGGAACTCCTTATCCAGCTCGAAGTACTCGCGCTGGCGCTTGGTGCGGTCCCCCTCCGACAGGGTCGGCATGTCCTTTTCCAGCTTTTCCGAGGTGGTCTTCAGGCGCGCCGCCATCTCCTGCACGGCTTTTTCGCGCGATTTGAACTCCTCGGCCAGCTTTTCGCCCGCCAGCTTGGCCAGCTTGGACTCGTTGTAGATGCGCTCAGGGCTGATCCAGGCGATGCGCGAGGACGCAGTGGCCGCGACCGGCGCCTGGGTCTGCGCCAGCACCGGCGCCGTCGCGCACCAGGCCAGCGACAGCACGGCCAGAGTCTTGGTCAGGGAAGCAGAAGCAGTCTTCAACTTATTTCTCCGTAGCAATTACTGACGTTAGAAGCCGGTACCCATCTGGAACTGGAAGCGTTCCAGACGGTCGCCCGGCTTGGCGTTCAAAGGCTTAGCATAACTCAACTTGAGCGGACCGACCGGCGAAATCCAGCTCAGGCCAAGACCCGCAGAATAACGCAATTGGTTCAGGCGCATGCGCTCGCCCTCCTGGTACACCTGGCCGCCGTCGATGAAGCCGAACCAGCGCAGGCTGCGGTCCTGGCCCGAGCCGGGGAATGGCATCTGCAGTTCGGCATTGCCGATCAGGCGTTCCGCACCGCCCAGCGCATCCTGGGTGAACGGATCGACCGCGCCCAGCGAGGAGCTCAGGTAGCCGCGCACCGAACCGATACCGCCGCCGTAGAAGTTCTTGAACACCGGGTATGGCTTGTCGCCGATACCGTGGCCGTAATCCACTTCGCCTTTCAGCGCCAGGGTCACTTTGGAGAACAGCGGCTTGTACCACTGCTGCTCGTACACGGCACGCCAGTATTTCTGGTCGCCGATCAGGTCCAGCTCCAGATTGGCGCGCTGGAAGCGGCCGATGGTCGGGGTGATCGCGCTGTCACGCGAATCGCGCGCCCAGGCGGCGGTCAGCGGCACGGCATTGGTGCGCGCGCTGCCGATACCGTCGGCATTGCCCGTCACGTCGGTCACGTAATCCTTGAAGCGCTGCGGCGAGGTCGAGTCGGTGTCGATGCGCGAGCGTTCCAGGCCGATACCGAAGAACACGGTGTCCACTTCCGAGAACGGCACGCCGTAGGTAATGCGGCCGCCTTCCTGTTTAATGGTGTAGGAACCGATGTTCAGCGCCGGCGGCTGGGTGGTGCGCAGATACACCTCGAACGAGCGCGACACGCCTTCATCGGTGTAGTACGGGTTGGTTTCCGAGAACGAGATGGTGCGGCTGTACTTGGAGGTATTCAGCTCCAGGCCCACGGTGTTGCCCGAACCGGCAAAGTTGGCTTGCTGGATCGCCGCCGAGAAGGTGAACTTTTCCGCCTGCGAGAAGGCGCCGCCGATCTGGAAGTTACCGGTCGGTTTTTCCGTCACGGTCAGGTTCACGTCCACCTGGTCGGAAGTGCCCTGCGCTTCCGGCGTGTCGATGGTGACGTCCTTGAAGTAGCCCAGGCGGTCGACGCGGTCGCGCGACAGCTTGATCTTGTTGGCGTCGTACCAGCTCGACTCGAACTGGCGGAATTCGCGGCGGATCACTTCATCGCGGGTGG
>Ga0213872_10002425_pt1 | contig 10982 bp, 8 predicted proteins | sample VelepicomBERX_R2_FD_160071 | JGI IMG/M metagenome (GOLD analysis project Ga0213872, IMG submission 160071) | Rhizosphere microbial communities from Vellozia epidendroides in rupestrian grasslands, the National Park of Serra do Cipo, Brazil - RX_R2 | ecosystem: Host-associated > Plants > Roots >... | reverse complement strand
GGTCAATTCGGAACACGCGGCTTTCGTCAAAAGCCACTGCGACAGCGTCATTGATAACCTTGGAGCTTTCCAGCGAGCGCCCCAGCGGCTTTTCGATAATCACGCGCGCAGGTGCCGACGAAAGGCCCGTTGCATTCAACGTTTCACAAATAGGTTTATAAATGGACGGCGTCGTCGCCATAAAGACGACCAGGTCTATATCCTGCGGTTCACCCGTCGCGGCCTTCAGCCGCGTACCGGATGCCGCATCATTGGCGTCAAAAACGACATAATCCAAACGTGCCAGAAAGCGTTCGCGCGCGGCGGCGTGCAGCGCGCTGCCAAGGCGCAGGTCAAGCGCACCCGCCACACGTTCAGCAAATGCCTCGCGCGTCAGTTTTTCACGCGCACAGCCGATAACGCGAAAATCATGGGGCAGAAACCCGTCCTGATCCAGCATAACAAGCGATGGGTAAAGCATGCGCAGGGCTAAATCACCCGTGCCACCGATCAGAACAAAAACAGGTTTGCGCGTCCCTTGCGAAACAGACACTTGTGAAACTGACATATCACTCCCTTTAACTATCTGCGGCCCTGCGCCCGCCAAACGAGGCAAGATACCCCGGCCTGCGTCTCACGCCAATGCTTTCTTCCAACGCTTGATTTGCACCCTGACTTGCTGTGGCGCCGTACCGCCATAGCTTTTACGGCTGTTGACGGAAGCCTCCGGCGTCAGAACCTTGAATAGATCCGCCGTAATTGCGGACTCAATCGCCTGTAAATCGGCCAGAGAAAGTTCATCCAAACGGCATTTCCGGCTTTCGGCCAGACGCACGGCGCGGCCCGTCACATGATGTGCCTGCCGGAACGGCATCTTGGTCGTACGCACCAGCCAGTCGGCCAGGTCGGTTGCCGTCAGATAGCCGCGCTGACAAGCCTCAGCCATGCGGGTACGATCGGCCTGCATATCACGCACCATGCCCGCCATGGCGGCCACCATAAGGTAAAGCTGATCCGCCGCATCCATGACCGGCAGTTTTGTTTCCTGCATGTCCTTATTATAGGTCAGCGGCTGCCCCTTCAATGTCACCAGAATGCCATTGAGCGCGCCGATGATGCTGCCCGCCTTGCCGCGTATCAGCTCAGCCGCGTCCGGATTACGTTTTTGCGGCATGATCGATGACCCGGTCGTGAACGCTTCCGTCAGGCTGACAAAACCAAAAAAGGGTGAGGTCCAGATAATGATTTCCTCAGCCAGACGCGACAGATGAACCGCTGTCATGCTGGCTGCCGCCAGAAATTCCATGCCATAGTCACGGTCTGAAACCGCATCAAGCGAATTTGCCATAGGCGCGTCAAAACCCAACGCGCGGGCCGTGTGGTTTCTATCAATCGCAAAGCCGGTACCCGCCAGCGCTGCCGCACCCAGTGGCGATTGGTTCGCGCGCGTGCGACCATCAGCAAAGCGGCCGCGGTCGCGCCCGAACATTTCGACATAGGCCAGCAGATGATGTCCAAAGGTGACGGGCTGCGCGGGCTGCAAATGCGTAAAACCTGGCATAACCGTCGACGCTTCTTTTTCCGCCTGTTCAACCAGTGCCTTTTGCAGGTCAAGCAGCACAGCATCCATGCGATCATAGGCGTCACGGACCCACAGGCGCACATCAACCGCCACCTGGTCATTACGCGACCGCGCGGTGTGCAAGCGTCCGGCAGCCGGGCCGATAATTTCCGTCAGGCGTGCTTCGACATTCATGTGAACATCTTCCAGCGCTTCGCGCATCACATAACGGCCATCAGCAATTTCCTTTTCAACCTGCCGCAGTCCTTTGACAATCTTGCGCGCATCGGTATCTGTAATAATACCCTGCGCCGCCAGCATTTCCGCATGCGCGATAGAGGCGCGAATATCCTGCCTGTACAGGCGTTGATCGACGTCAATACAGGCGTTTATCCGCTCCATAACCTCAGCCGGTCCGGTCGCATAATGCCCGCCCCACATGGGATTGGCGGAAGATTGTTTGGATGTGTTTTTTGTCATGATGAACCTGTCCGTATCCCTATCAGATTGCACAATGCCATCTGATGCGCAACCATGGGGATTGAAACAGGGTACAGGGCTTAGAAAAGCTCTACTGCGCCATTTTCAAGCGGCGGCGTTTCTTCTACAGGCGCACCGCCAGTAATGTGTCCCTTACGCACAAGCGTCAGGCCATTTTCCGCAGCCCGGGCATAGAGCATATTCTGTACTTTGGACAGCCGCACCTTGTCGAGTATGTGTTGGAAATTATCTTCGATATTCGCGTCACAAATGGCCAGATTCTCGGGCCGCATCATCACGGACATGGCCTGCAATATCCCCATGGCAGCCGTTATCATTTGCACATTGCGGTCTTGAAACTGGATATTCATATTCAACGTGTCAATGCGGGAAGACACTTCGCGCACAGCCGCGGATGCCTGTTGTATCGTAGCACTGATATCCAAACTTTGTTGATGCAAGCTTTCCGTCATGTGGTTAACTTCGTCACGCACAACCAGATAAATAGAAAAATCGACTTTCTTGATTGCCTCCAGCGCGTTTTGCCCGGCTTCGATGGCGCGGGACAATTCTTTAATCTCACGCTCGATATTCTGCGCCATCGCATTGATACCCTGCGACAGCGTCTTAACTTCACGCGCAACAACCGAGAACCCACGCCCGTGTTCGCCTGCACGTGCGGCTTCAATCGTCGCATTCATGGCCAGAACGCGCGTCTGACCGTTAATGCGGTGCACCTCGTGCACCGATTTCTGAATGCCGCCAACCATGTCCATCATGTGCCTGGTAGCATCAATAAGACCCACAGTGTTTTCAGACAGGTTATGAATATCCTGCATGGGCGCACTGACCTGCGCCGCGATCATACTGACGAAATCCTCGAACGATAATTCCTGATCCTTATGGCTCAAATGGCCGATCGTCTGGCTGAAATGCGACAGAATATCGCCCTGATGATAGGCAATCTGCGCCAATGTCTTAAAGTCATCCTGAATACCGGTGACGGAACGTTCAATGTCGACCATGACTTCCGCCAGCAGGTCGCACAGCGCATCCGAGCAGATGCGGATAATCAAATGATGGTCGGCGTGATGCACGACACCTTCGGGCTGCTTGGTGTCGTTCGCAGGCGGCGTTTCAACCGGCGTCCAGCGCAGTAGATTGTTCAGCAGACGCATCATGCAAAACATCTCCTGATAATGACGTGGGGCATTTCATCAAGCGATGCTTCTTCATCAACCGCGCCAAGTTGCACCGCTGATTTCGGCATACCATAGACAACACAGCTGTCTTTGTTCTGCGCGACAGTATAAGCCCCTTCCTTCCGCAAGTCCAACAGACCCTGCGCACCGTCACTGCCCATGCCGGTTAAGATAATGCCCAACGTCTTGGCCGCCGCAAAGCGGGCGATAGAGGCGAACAAAACATCAACGGATGGTTTATGCCGGTTAACAGGCGCTTCATCGGATATTTTTGCGACAAAACCACTGCGACCAGCCGCGATTTTCATATGCTGTCCGCCCGGCGCCACAACAGCCATGCCGTTGCTAAGCGGCAGACCATCGGATGCTTCGCGAACATTGATGGCGCATATCATGGACAGCCGGGTCGCAAAAGAATGGGTATATCCCGCCGGCATATGTTGCGCGATAACAATGGGCGGGCATTCAGGCGGCAATTGACAAAGGATGCTGGTCAACGCCTCTACCCCGCCGGTTGATGAGCCGATGGCAATCAGCTTTGTCGAGTGCATGTGCGCCTGTGGCCTGGATTCAATCAATGCCTTTGTTTTAGGTGAGTGACGCAGCGCGCGAACGGATGCCTGTGCCGCAGACAGAACCGCCTCAATGTAAGTAGAGGCAAACCCATCCATGGCTTCGGGGGACACTTTATCAGCCGCCGGTTTGCCCACGCAATCAACCGCACCCAATTGAAGCGCATGCACGGCGATATCGGTTCCCGGGCCGGATAATGTAGAAACAATCACTACCGGCGTAGGGCGCAGCGCCATAATCTTTTCAAGAAAGTCCAGACCGTTCATGCCCGGCATTTCAATATCCAGTGTCACAACATCAGGGTTCAGGCTTTTAATTTTTTCACGGGCATCCGGAACATCCACCGCCGTGCCGACCACCACAAAGCCGCCATGGTCAGACAAAATGCCGGACAGCAACGCGCGGTAAAACTGCGTGTCATCCACGACCAACACCCGAACCTGCTTACCATGGCTAAACAAAGAGCTCGACATCCCCATCCACCGTATCGCTATTGATCTGACTTTCGTACTGTCTTTCCATTTCAATAATGCGGCGATCGCCCTTGCGCCGCAACTTACGCATCATGACCCGGCCGGTGCCGGCATAAAAATGGATGCGCCGCGGTTCATCACCACCCAGATCACTGGCTGTGATCGCCAGATTTTCACGCGCCAGAAAGTCGAGAACAAATTCAACATTGCGGCCGCCGATCATGGCCGAATTATCAATGACATTTGCGCCGCCAAAGACCTTGACCTGCAGCCTGTCCTTGCTGGCGCCAAGCGCCAGCGCTTTGTTGATCAACTGCTCCATGGCAAAAGCGCCGTAACGTGCGCCCGCTTCATGCGTGCGCGAAAAACTACCCGGCGCCCCCGGCAACAGGAAGTGATTAATGCCTGCAATGCCCGTCAAAGGGTCACGCACGCAAGCGGCCACGCAGGACCCCAAAACCGTTACCATCATTTCATCTGGTCGGTGCGTCACATAACAATCGCCTGAAAATATTTTGACGACGGTAATTTCAAAGTTGCGGTCGTAATAGCGCTTCTCACCATGAAAAAAGTCGCCGACCTGATGTGTTTCCGCCTCTTCTCGCCGTTGTTCGTGCATCAGGACGCCTTTCTGTAAATTGTGCGTCCGACTGTTTCAAAACGGTCAGAAATGGAACTGAGGTTTTCCGAGTGCCCTATATAAAGCCACCCCTGCGGTTTCAGTATATCCGCGTATCGCGCAAAAAGTTTAGCCTGTGTCGGCTTATCGAAATAAATGACCACGTTGCGGCAGAAGATGGCGTCAAACTGTCCCTTCATTGGCCAATGCTCCAGAAGGTTCAGTGTTTTAAAATGCACCAGACGCCGTATTTCCTGACTGACGCGAATAGTGTCCCCTTCCGGGCCATCCTCGAAATAGGTCGTGTAGGATCGCGGCACATTGTCCAACTGCGTTTTTTCATAAACGGCGGCGCGCCCTATATCCAAAACATTGGTATCGATATCGGTGGCCAGAATTTTAATATCCCACCCGGTCTTCGGCAGATGAGAATGCAACGTCATCGCGATGGAATAAGCTTCCATACCCTGTGAACTGCCTGCCGACCACAAACGCACACGCTTGCTTTCCGTGTTTTTCAACAGATGCGGCACCATGGTATTAGCCAGATGGTCAAAATGATGATTTTCCCGAAAGAAGTGCGTCACATTAGTCGTGATCGCATTGATCAGCTCTTCCAACTCCTCCTGCGGATGGTCACGCAGGAACGCAACATAGTCGCGGAATTTCTGTAATCCTAATTTACGCAAGCGGCGGGAAAGGCGGGCATAGACCATATCCTTTTTCTGTAAGGGCAGATGTATGCCCGCCTGTTCATGTATCAATGACGCAACATGCTGAAAGTCCCGGTCGGTGAATATAAATTCTCTGTCCATCGCAGTATGCCCGGGTCAGGGTCAGAATTCTTCCCAACCCGCCTCATTAGGGTTGCCGCCGGGTTTTGGTCCGGCATTTATTTTACCAGTCGGCCTTTGCGCGGCAACGTTCTTGCCACGTGGCACGACGTGCAGCGATTGCGACGGGCCGCGCGCCAGCAGTTTTGGCGCAGGTTTCCTTTCCTGTACCGCGCGCCCCGGGCCAGCATTGGCAACCAGTCGGCTTTGACCTGCTTCCTCGCCGATTTTGAAGAAGGCGATCATTTCTTCCAACGCCTTGGACTGATCTACCAACGACCCCGCTGCCGCGGTATTTTCTTCAACCAAAGCCGCATTCTGCTGCGTCATCTGGTCCATTTGTGCGACAGCATTGTTGATTTCTTCAATGCCGGTTGATTGCTCAACACTGGCGGCAGCGATTTCATTCATAATGTCCGCCACCTTGCGTACCGCCCCCACAATATCCTTCAGGGTCGCACCCGCGTGGTTCACAAGCTCGGCACCGGATTTAACTTGTCCGACGCTTTCGCTGATCAAGGATTTGATTTCCTTCGACGCCGAAGCAGAACGTCCGGCCAGTGACCGCACTTCCTGCGCCACGACCGCAAAGCCCTTACCCGCTTCGCCAGCGCGCGCAGCTTCGACGGCAGCGTTAAGCGCCAGCAGGTTGGTTTGGAACGCGATTTCGTCGATGACGCCAATAATATCCGCGATCTTTTGTGACGAGCGCTCGATTTCACCCATCGCCGACACGGCCTTACTGACAACAGTACCGCCCTGCTCCGCCACCTCATTGGCTTGTTGCGCCAGCGTTTTCGCGTTATTGGCGTTTTCGGTGTTCTGCTTAACCGTACCGGTGACTTCTTCCATCGACGCAGCCGTTTCTTCAAGGTTGGAGGCCTGCTGCTCCGTGCGTTGCGACAAGTCGGCACTGCCGGTCGAAATTTCACTGGCCGCGCTGCCGACCGCATCCGCTGATGAAATGATGTTCATAACAATTTCCGTCAGTTGGTCGATGGTGGCGTTCATGGCCTTTTTAATTTCCGCGAACGTGCCGTGGTATTCACCCTCCATCTTGCGCGTCAGGTTGCCGGCTGAGACGCCCTGCAATACTTCCACGGCCTCTGCCATGCCTTTTTCATTTTCGGTTCGTGCCAACACCATTTGCGTGACGTCCGTCGCCGTTTTCACGACACGCACGACTTTGCCGCGCAGGTCAAGAATAGGGTTATAGGTGGCTTGTATCCAGACCTCGCGCCCACCTTTGGCCAGGCGTTTGAACTCCGCCGTTTGCGCTTCACCACGGGCCAGACTTTCCCAGAATTGCCTGTATTCAGGGCTGTTTTTATAGGCTGTATCCACAAACATGCTGTGGTGACGCCCTTTTACCTCGTCGAGTGAATAACCCATGGCAGCAAGGAAATTACTGTTGGCGCTTAAGATCGTGCCATCGAGCAGGAATTCAATGACAGCCTGCGATTTATTGATGGCTTCTATCTGGCCCAACGCTGCGCCGTCCTGCCATTCAACAACCGTACCCAGCCTTTCATTATTCGGCCCGAATACCGGATTGGCGACAAGGTTGAACGAACGTCCACCCACCAAAATGGATGTCTTATAAGGCGTGGTGAGTTTTTCCAACATGCCGCGTTGATGGGCGGGGTTTTTGTGGAACACATCTATATTTTGTCCCATCAGCGCATTCACATTAAAGCGCGGCAAATCTTTTTGGATATCCTTTTCCGCGTTTTGCAGGAATCCCTTCAGGGATTCATTCATATAGTTGATGTTGTATTTGTCATCCGCCATCATCATGTTGGCTGTTGACGTGTCGAGCGCCAGCTTCAGGCGAATAGCCGCCAGACTTTCCTGTTTCTGCTGCGTAATGTCATAGGCGTATTTGGTCACCTTGTACGCCTTGCCGTTTACATCCAGCAGCGGGTTATAGGAAGCCTGAAGCCAAACCTCCTTACCGTCGCGGGCGTAGCGTTTGAACTCACCCGCCTGAAATTGGCCGCGCGCCAGATTGTCCCAGAACTGTCTGTACTCCGAACTGTTTTTGTACGTCTGATCCACAAACATGCCGTGGTGCTTGCCCTTGATTTCATCAAGCGTGTAGCCCATGGCATCCAGAAAGTTTCCGTTGGCATACAAAATTGTGCCATCCACAGAAAATTCGATCATCGCCTGAGATTTACCGATGGCGGTGATGAGCGCGACTGACTCCGCATTATGAATGCGTAACGTCGCATCGTTCCATTCAACGACAATACCGGTTTTCTTGCCCGCCTTATCGAACAAGGGCGAGGCTACGAGGTCGAACATGCGGCCACCGATATTGATGGTAGCTTTATGCGACTGCGTCAGGCGGTTCAACATGCCGCGCTGATGCGCCGGGTTCTTATGGAACACGTCGATATTGCTGCCGATCAGGCCGTTGACGCTAAAATTCGGCAAATCTTTGCGTATGTCGGACTCCGCCTCACGTAGGAACGACATAACCGCCGGGTTCATGTAGGTGATGTTGTAATCAGCGTCGGCAACCATCAGGTTGGCGCTAATGGCGTTCAGCGCCTCCAGTTTATTGTGCTCTGTGCTGCGTGACTGACCGATTGACAAGAGAGAATTCAACATTGTTTACCTCCTTACTGTTGTGTTTCTGGGGCGATGTGCTGTGACAGCGCTTCCGCATCGGCGGTAAAAAGCTGCACGATATTCAACAGGATGATCATGCGTTCTTCGAACGAGATCAGACCGTCGACAAAGCGTTCCTTGATGCCGTGACTGGCTTCCTGTGGCGTATGTTTAATGGCGCCCGATTCAACCGTCACGATGTCGGAAACGGCGTCAACCAGAATGCCGATATTGCGATGCCCCACCGCCAATATGACAACGACGTTCTTGGCGTGCGCCTGTGTCAGGCCATGGTCGAAACGGCATCGAAGATCGAAAATGGGAATGATCGATCCGCGTAGATTAATGACGCCGCGCATATAATCCGGCGTGTTGGGCAGTCGCGTTTCCGCCGTCCACCCCTTAATTTCACGCACGGACATGATGTCCACGCCGTATTCGGCATCATCGACACGGAATGTCAGAAATTGCACTGCGCCTGCCAAATCAGCAGCGGCGGCCATGTCCGCGATGCTGTGATCCTGTGCTACTGCCATATTCATTTAGCTCGCCTCCCTCAATAAGTGGTTTGCGTCTTCACGATCCAGAATGCCATTCACCCCACCGATATCGAGGATCAGCGACACCTTGCCGTCGCCCAATATGGTGGCGCCCGAAATGCCAGCGACCGGATCGGCATTGGCTTCCAAACTTTTGATGACGACCTGCTGCTGTCCCAATAGCTCATCAACAACAACGCCCAGTTTGTGCGAACCCGCCTCAACCAGAACGACCAGTGCCTGCGCCGGGTCATGGACGGCATTTGCCACACCAAATACGGCGTGCAGATAGACAATCGGGATAAACTCGCCGCGCACATTGAGAACATCCTGCCCGTCGGGCACAGCATGAACGGCACCGGGTTTGGGGCGCAGGGTTTCAATGATACTGGTGATTGGAATAATGTAGTTTTCAGCACCAACACGGACGATCATGCCGTCCAGAATGGCCAGTGTCAGCGGCAAGATGATGGTCATGCTGGTAGACTTACCGAATTCGCTGCGCACCTGAATGGTGCCACCGATGGATTCGATGTTCTTTTTCACGACATCCATCCCCACCCCGCGACCCGAGATATTGGAGACCTGATCCGACGTCGAAAAGCCCGGCAGGAATATCAGCTGTTCAATCTGGTCAACGGACAGGGCGGCATCTGCCGCGATCAAACCCTTCTGCCGCGCCTTTTGCAGGATTTTCTCGTGGTTCAGACCGGCGCCGTCATCCGACACCTCAATAACAATCTGCCCGCTCTGGTGTGATGCCTTCAGATGCACGGTGCCCTGCGCAGATTTGCCCGCAGCCAGACGCACCTCTGGCCGTTCAATGCCGTGATCGGCGGCGTTGCGGATCATGTGGGTGAGCGGATCGGCCAAAAGCTCGATGATCGTTTTATCGACCTCTGTCGCCTCGCCGGTCATGACCAACGCGATGTCTTTTCCCAATTGATGCGCAATATCGCGCACGATGCGTGGCATACGTGAGAAGACCGACTTGACCGGCTGCATCCGGACAGACATCACGGCTTCCTGAAGTTCGCGCATATGCTGGGATAATTCATCAACACCGCGCAGCAATTCCGGGAATTGTTCAACGGACAGGTGACGCGTCTGTACCTGCAGCATGGCCTGCGTTATCACCAGCTCACCCACCATGTTGACCAGCCGGTCTACCTTTTCCAGATCAACGCGGATGGATGTCACAGCCAGATTGGCATCAATCGCGTCAGAGGCACGACGGTTCATAGTCTGGCGCGGCACGTCATCCTGTACTGCTTTTTCAATCTTCTCGATTTTCAGATCGCATTCATCGGCCACAAATTCGAAGGCCTCGCCAATGGCGGCTTCGCCTTTGTCAGTCGTCAATTCAATGGTCCATGACAGATAGCACTGCCCGTAATTAAGGTTCGGCAACTGCGGCAGCCTTTCATCATGCAAGGCGACATGCATGTCGCCGAGTTTGCCCAGTTCGCGCAAGATCAGCAGCGGATCGTTGCCCGTCATGAAAATGTTGTCATGCGGCGCAAAATTGATTTTGTAGGTCTCTCGTTTTCTTTCGCCCTCACTCTTTTCCACGAGACCGGGGTTTGCGATAACCTGCCCTTCAGTACCACATAGCTTGTCCAGCTCCTGCGCCAGATCAGCGCCGAAATCCTCAGGGATTGCTTCCCCCTGACTTTCTGCCTTCAGGATTGCGGTTGTTACATCCACAGATTTGATAAGCGCCGTCACCGCTTCGTCTGTTACCGGCAGGCGTCCATCGCGCAATTTATCCAGCAGCGTTTCCAATCTGTGCGTAAAAGCTATTGTTTTGTGAAAGCCAAAGGCCCCGGCTCCGCCCTTGATGGAATGCGCACACCGGAATATGGCATTCAATTCCCCTACATCTGCGCTTTGCACATTTATGGCAACCAGACGTCCCTCCATGTCCGCCAGCAGCTCGGCGCACTCATTCAAATAGGTTTCGCGGAAGCGATCCAGCGTGACCATCAGGGGCAAACCTTTTTCATAACTTCAATCAGCTTTTCCGGATTAAAGGGTTTGACGATCCACCCCGTGGCGCCCGCCGCTTTGCCATCCTGTTTCTTGGTGGCATCACCTTCTGTCGTCA
>Ga0213872_10002424_pt1 | contig 10983 bp, 11 predicted proteins | sample VelepicomBERX_R2_FD_160071 | JGI IMG/M metagenome (GOLD analysis project Ga0213872, IMG submission 160071) | Rhizosphere microbial communities from Vellozia epidendroides in rupestrian grasslands, the National Park of Serra do Cipo, Brazil - RX_R2 | ecosystem: Host-associated > Plants > Roots >... | reverse complement strand
GCATGCGGCGCCGAAGCCGGATACAGCGTTTATCTACCAGCATTACGATGTGGCGGTGCAGCGTACGGTGGCGACGATGTTTGCCAAGGTGGTGGGGTACGACTTCGACCGCGGGCGTTTGGATGAGGCGCCGCATCCATTTGCGCAGGGGGTGGCGCGGGGGGATTGGCGCATCACGACACGGTTCGATGCGAATGACCTCGACTTTGCGCTTTTCAGTACCCTGCATGAGTGCGGACACGCAATGTACGAGCAGAACATCGACCCGGCGCTGGAATTTACGCCGTTGGGGATGGATCTGCCGAACTTCCTGATCTCGGGCGGGATCAGCTCGGGCGTGCATGAGTCGCAATCGCGCTTATGGGAAAACCGGGTGGGGCGGTCGTTGCCGTTTTGGCAGCGGTACTACGCTACCCTGCAGGCAGCTTTCCCGACGCAGCTGGGCGAGATTGATCTGGCGACCTTCTACCGGGCGATCAATTGCTCGGCGCCGAGCCTCGTGCGGGTATCGGCGGATGAGCTGACCTATGACCTGCATATCATGCTGCGAACCGAGGCGGAGATTGCGCTGCTGGATGGCAGCCTGGATGTAGATGACCTGCCGGCCTACTGGGGTGCACAGATGCAGGCTTATCTAGGTGTGCAGCCGGCACATGATGCGGAAGGCGTGCTGCAGGATATTCATTGGTCGATTGGGCTGTTTGGTTATTTCCCGACCTATACGCTGGGCAATGTGATGGCGTCGCAGTTGTTTGATGCGGCGATGCGCGATGCGGAGGTGGCGCGTACTGCGAATACCGGCGAGTACGGGCCATTGTTGGCTTGGCTGGGACAGCATGTGCATGGGCCGGCACGGACTTACCGTGCGGCGGAGATGCTGCAACGGGCGACGGGCGGGGCGTTTTCGGTCGAGCCTTATCTGGACTATATGACGCGGAAATTCAGTGGCCTCTATGGCGTGGAGGCGTCGAATTGAAGACGTATGGGCGCTTGATTTCGGTAGTGCTGTTCCTCGTCATCATCCTCGTGGTGGCGCAGGTGTCCGGCCTACGCGAGCATTTCACGCTCGCATTTGTGCAGCAGAAACTGGCCGATAACCGGGTGGTGGGGCTGCTGGTATTCGTGCTGCTGTTTACCCTGGGGAATCTGATTCAGATTCCGGGCTGGGTGTTTCTGGCGGCGGCGGTGTTGGCACTGGGGAAGACGGAGGGGTTTGCGGCGACCTATGTGGCGGCCTGTGTGTCGTGCGCGTTTACTTTTCTTGCCGTGCGCTATGTGGGGCAGGACGCGCTGAGGCAGATCAGGAACCGGCTGGCAGTGAGGATACTGGCGCACCTGGATGCGCGCCCGATTCGTAGCATTGTGCTGTTGCGGACGTTTTTTCAGACCTTGCCGGTGGTGAACTATGCGTTGGCGTTATCGGGCGTAGGATTTCGGAAATATATGGTGGGGACTATGTTGGGGTTGCCTTTGCCGATCGCGCTGTATTGCGTGTTCTTTGATTATTTGGGGGCGATGGTCAGGGCTGGTTAGGCCGCAGAGACGGCGCGGGTTGATAGGGTTAACGCGCCCTGCGAGATGTCTTGGAGAAAGAGTTCATTACAAATAAGTTTCTGTTTTGTTGAATGTTTTTTCATGGTACGTAGCGTTTATCAGGAATTTGTAAATTACGTTGTCATGTAATTGATTTTCGATGTGCAAGGCGCATGATGCAGCGTATTGCAATGTCATATCTATGTGGGGTGTGGGAGGAATCGATGCGGACGATCAGTCGAGGTAGATGGTTGCGGCCGGTCTTGCTGGTGCTTGCTTTGCAAGGCACGGCGATTGCGGCAACGGCCATGAGCGATGCGGATGCGCGGCGCTTGCTGGCGCAGGGGAGCTTTGGGCCGACCGATGCGAGCGTGGCGGAGGCGATGCAGCTGGGGCGCGCGGCTTGGGTGGCGGCGCAGTTTACGAAGCCCGCGAGCGATTACACGGGTTTCAGCTATGCCGACCCGAACTCGACCGTCGGGTGCCCGACAGGCTCGGCCCCCACTTGTTTTCGCGACAACTATTCACTCTTCCCGCTTGAGGCGCAGTTCTTCCGCAATGCCTTGAATGGCGATGACCAATTGCGGCAGCGTGTGGCGCTCGCCTTGAGCCAGATTCTGGTGACATCGGGCCAGCAGATTCGCCAGCCGTATGCGATGGCGAATTACCAGCGCATCTTCTTGCAGAATGCCTTTGGTAATTTCCGCGACATTCTTTATGCCGTGACGGTGAGCCCTGCGATGGGGAATTACCTGAACATGGCGAACAATGACAAACCCAATGCAAAGCGTGGGACGCAGCCTAACGAGAACTATGCGCGTGAGGTGATGCAGCTTTTCAGCATTGGGCTGGTGCAGCTGAATGCGGATGGCTCGCCGGTGCTCGGCGGCGATGGCAACCCGGTGCCGACCTATACGCAGGATACGGTGGAAGGCTTTGCTCATACGTTTACTGGCTGGGCGTATGCGCCGCGGCCGGGTCAGGCGGCGAAGTTTCCGGCCCGGCAGAATTTTGATGGGGTGATGTACGCCTTCCCCGATCATCACGATACCTCGGCAAAGACGCTGCTGAACGGGACGGTGCTGCCTGCTGGGCAATCGCAGCAGCAGGATCTGGATGGGGCGGTGGATAACCTCTTCAACCACCCGAATGTAGGACCGTTCATTGGCCGGCAGCTGATTCAGCAATTGGTGACCAGCAACCCGAGCCCGGCGTATGTGGCACGAGTGACCGCGGCATTCAACAACAATGGGCAGGGGCGTCGTGGGGACATGAAGGCGGTGGTGCAAGCGGTGCTGCTGGACCCGGAAGCGCAGGCGCCTGCGTCACCCAGTACATTTGGCAAGCTGCGCGAGCCGATCTTGCAGGTGACTCACTTTATGCGGGCCCTGGGTGGACGCAGTGATGGGGTGTATTTGCAGCAGGTGTCGCACGATATGTTGGAGCCGGTGTTCGAGCCGAACTCGGTGTTCAATTTTTTTCCGCCTGCCTACCCGTTACCGGGCAACACCACCTTGGAAGGCCCGCCGTTTGGCATCTATGGGGCGTCTAGCGCGTTTACCCGCACGGGTTTCATGAACGATGTGCTGAACCCGGCTGGTGTGGCGCCGGCGAAGGATGTGGCGGGGGCGACGGGGACGCAGATCGACTTGAGCAAGTGGCAGACGCTGGCGGCGACGCCTGCGGCGCTGGTTTCAGAGCTGAATCGGGTGCTACTGGGCGGCACGATGAGCAATGCCTTGCAGCAGGCGGTATTGCAGGCGATACAGGACCAGCCCGCGAGCAACCCGCAGGCTAGGGCGCGGACTGCGCTCTTTATGGTGGCCATTTCGCCCGAATACTGTGTGGAGCATTGAGATGACGACGAATCTGAAGGTTTCGCGCAGGCAGTTTTTGGCTGGGGCTGGTGGCTTGGCGGTGGCGAGTCAGGCGGGTTGGTTGAACGCGATGGCAGCGCCTTTGGCAGGCGGGGATTACCGGGCGCTGGTGTGTGTGTTCCTGTTTGGTGGGAATGACAGCAACAATATGGTGGTGCCGACCGACGCGGCGGGCTATGCCGCCTACTTGGCTGCGCGTGGCAGTGAGACGAACGGGGGATTGGGGCTGCAGCAGTCGACGCTGACGCAGCTGGCGGGTAGCAATTTTGGCTTGCACCCCTCTTTGGCGCCGCTGGCGGATATCTGGAACAAGGGCAATCTGGCCGTCCAATTCAATGTAGGGACGCTGGTGAAGCCGATTACGAAGGCGGATTACAACGCGTCGGTATCGGTGCGACCGCTGAACCTGTTTTCGCATGCGGACCAGCAGGGGCAGTGGCAGAGTGCGATGTCGTCGCAGCCTACGCAGAGCGGCTGGGGCGGGCGGATTGCAGACCTGCAGACGGCAGGTGCAGTGCCACCGGTGGTGTCGGTGACGGGGAATAGTTTGTTTGGTACGGGCGAGGCGTCGTCGGCGCTATCGGTGCCGGCAAGTGGCAGCTTTGTGGTGAAGGGCTTTGGGCGTACGCCTGCGACCAACCCAATTTTCAATGTGTATACCCAACTGCTGGGTAGTGGGTACTCGAATGCGGAGGTGGCTGCGGCGGCGAAGGTGATGCAACAGGGGATTGCAGCGAGTGCGAGCTTGAACCCGGTGTTGACGGGCACGTCGAGCGTCGCCAGCTTGTTTGCCGGGCAGAACAACAGCATTGCACAGCAATTGCTGCAAGTGGCGAAGATGATCGAGGCGCGCAATACGATTGCAGCGGGCCGGCAGATCTTTTTTGTATCGCTCGGCGGCTTTGATACGCACAACGACCAGCTGAATCGCCAGCGGAATCTATTCAACGAGCTGGGGCCGGCGCTCAAGGCTTTCTACGATGCGACGACCCAGCTTGGCGTGGCGAACAATGTGACGACGTTTACGTTGTCGGACTTTACGCGGACGTTGTTGCCGGCATCGGGCGGTGGCAGCGACCATGCCTGGGGCGGACACCATCTGGTCTTTGGCGGGGCGGTGAAGGGTGGGACCTATGGGACGTTCCCGCAGCTGGTGCTGGGCGGGCCGGATGATGTCACGACTGAGGGGCGCTGGATTCCGACGACGTCGGTGGACCAGATGGGGGCAACGCTGGCGAGCTGGTATGGCGTAAGCAGCGGGGATTTGACGCGCGTGTTTCCGAACCTCGGGGCCTTCAGCAAGACCAGTATGGGATATTTTGGTTAAAGCATTGATTTGAGGTTGTTTTGGTTTTCCGTTCGGGAGTGGCCGGCTGCGCGATCAGGGACGTCGTGGTCGGTTACGCGGTGAGTCTTGATCGACTCTAGGATCAGTAGTGGCTTCTGGCGAAACACCCCCTTTGCGCCCGCTTTCGACTTGCCGTCGGACGGGCGCTCTCTTTTTTGGGGCGATACCGGTGTTACCTGGATTTGACGCCGTTGCGTTGATTTTCCACTAAGCTTCGGTAGGTGATGAACGGGCGGGGCGCAAGGGGCGATGGGTGCTGGGCCGGGCGACGCAGGAGGGGAAACTTCTGCGCATATGATCGATGAGTCGATATTCAGTCAGCTGCATTTTCGTGCGCTGATGGATGTCGCGTCCGAGGGGATTCATATCTTGGATGAGACCGGCTTGCTGGTCGATGCGAATCAGGTGTTCCTGGAGGAATTGCGGCGTGGCCGGGAGGCCGTGGGGTCGCTGTATCTGTGGGAGTGGAACCATACCGCCTTGCCGGAGCGTTTGCTGGAGAATGTGACCCGCATTGTCACTACTGGCGAGTCGACCCGGTTTGAGACGGTGCATGTGCGGGCGGATGGGACGGAGTTTGAGGTCGAGGTGACGACCAATATGGTGCGGATCGGCAGTCGGCGGCTGATCTATGCGGCGTCGCGCGATATTTCAGCACGGAAGGCGAACGAGCGGGCTTTGAACGAGGCCTTGCGGGAGCAACAGGCGTTTGCCGGGAGCTTGCGCGATGCCCTGTCTTTTAGCCAGACCGTGTTACTGGAGTCGCCTGTGGGGTTGGGTATTTATAAGGCGACCGGCGACTGCGTGCTGGCGAACGATGCGTATGCGGCGCTGGTGGGGGCGAGCCGGGTGCAGTTGGAGTCGCAGAACTTTTTCAAGATCCAATCTTGGCAGCGGACTGGGATGCTGGATGCCTGCTTGCGCACCTTGGCTGAACAGCATGAGGTGTATTACGAGATTCATACTCAAACGAGCTTTGGCCGGGAGGCTTGGGCGCGGTGCCATGTGCTGCCGATTCAGCTGTCGGGCGAGGCGCATTTGTTGATCCAGTTTGTCGACCTGTCGCAGATCAAGCGTGCAGAGGCGGAGCTGGAGCGATATCGCTTGCAGTTGGAAGACCTGGTGAAAGAGCGTACGGAGCAGCTTGCCGCGGCGATGCGAGCGGCAGAGCAGGCGAGCATTGCGAAGTCGGCATTTCTGGCCAATATGAGCCATGAGATACGAACACCATTGAACGCCATTCTAGGGATGTCGGCGTTGGTGCGGCGTGACGGCGCGACGCCAGGGCAGGCGAATCGGCTGGATAAGCTGGATGCAGCGGGCCGACATTTGCTGGGGCTGATCAACCAGATTCTGGATTTGTCGAAGGTGGAGGCGGAGCGGCTTGAGTTTGATACGGCTGTGTTCGAGCCTTGCCGCTTGCTGGCGGACGTGGTGGATATGGTGGCGGGGGTGGCGGCAGAGAAGGGCTTGGTGCTGCTTTCGCAGTGTGACTCGGGCTTACGGCTGTGCGGCGACGTGATGCGTTTGACGCAGGCGATGGCGAACCTGGCAAACAACGCGGTGAAGTTTACTGAGACTGGGACGGTGACCTTGCGGGTGTTGGTGACACCGGATGAACCGGGGATGGTGATATTCCGCTTTGAGGTGGAAGATGAGGGAATCGGGATTGCGCCGCATGTGCTCGATAAGCTGTTTAACCCATTTGTGCAGGCCGATAGCTCGATCAGCCGGGATTATGGCGGGACGGGGCTGGGTTTGGCATTGACGCGACGCCTGGCGGAGGCGATGGGCGGCGAGGCCGGCGCAACGAGTACGGTTGGGCGGGGGAGTACCTTTTGGATTACCGCAAGGTTGAAGGAGGCTGCTGTAGAGCAGTGCGTGGCAGAGGCGCCCGGTGTACGGGAGGTGGCGGTGCCGCGCGTGCCGGTACAAGGGCCGTTTCGGATTTTGTTGGTCGAGGATGAGCCGTTCAATCGCGAGATTGCGATTGAGTTTTTGGCGGATGCGGCAGCCGAGGTGGATGTGGCGGAGAACGGCGAGATTGCGGTCGAGAAAGCGACGGTGACTCGCTATGACCTGATCTTGATGGATATGCAGATGCCGGTGATGGATGGGCTGGAGGCGACACGCAGGATCAGGACGTTGCCGCATGGGGCGGCGGTGCCGATCGTTGCGTTAACGGCGAATGCCTATAGCGAGGATCGCTTGCGCTGCATCGATGCGGGAATGGATGATTTTTTGCCCAAGCCGATGAGCGCGGCGATCTTATTGAGCTTGCTGGATAAGTGGCTTGGGCAGTCGAGCCGAAATGTTTAACGTGATTTGGATTTGAGGGGCGCGATGCAGACGAGGCGGCAGTTTTTGTTGTGGCAGGTGCCGGCGGTGATGTTGGCGCCGCTTGTGGTGCGGGCTGAAGATGATGTGGTGTCGGAATCGGACCCGGATGCGCAGGTGCTGCATTATCGGGTGGATGTGAGCAGCATCAAAGCGGGGGAATTTCCGAATTTTGAGCCAGGGCAGAGTTGCGCGAACTGCTCGCATTTCTCGCCGCGCTCGGGTAGCCCCTACGGGCCGTGCGATGCGTTGCGGAACCGCCTAGTGGCGGAAATGGGCTGGTGTGTGGCCTACGGCCTGGCGATGTGATGCGAAGGGGGGGCGAAATCGGATATAGCCCCTCCGGTATGCTCTGGGTTACATGATCGGGCTGCGCGCTGGGTGCCGTGGTTCGGAGAGGAACGCTGTGACGGCCTCTGCAAAAGCGGTGGGTTGATCGTTGTGGACCGTGTGGCCGGCTTCGAGCTCGATCAGTTCGCAATCGGGATGTTGTTGGGCCATTTGCTCGAGATTGTGACGCGTGGTGGCCCAGGATTGGCGGCCACGGATGAGCAGGGTGGGCGTGACAATCTGTTGCCAGTCGTCGCTCCATTCGCCTTGAATGGCGGCCTGTGAGCGGGCGATCCAAGCGGGCTCGAAGCGAAAGCCCCAGCCATCTTCGAATTCATTCAAGCTATCGATGAAATGCTGGTCATGGCCGATGCCGGACGGGGCGAGACTTGCCTGGAGCATCCAGAGGCTGGCGAAGCGACGGGGCCAGTCGAGGCCAACCGGGGCGGTGCGCCGGACGACGGTGCCGATGTCTTCAATAACGAGGCGGTTGACCCGATTGGGATGGCGTGCGGCGAACTGGTAGGCGTTGACGCCGCCCAGAGAGTGGCCGAGCAGGTCGATGGGCTGATGGGGCGAGACGTGGTCGGCGAGGGCCAGGATATCGCCGAGGTAGGCTTCGCGACTGCAGTCTTCGGGGTGGCTGCTCCAGCCGTGGCCACGTTGATCGAGGGCGATGATGCGATGGGCTGGGCTCAGGTCTTGGGCGAGGCGGGCGAAATTGCGCGCGCAGCCGAAGTGGCCGTGAAGGACGATAAGAATGGGACCGGTACTGCCGAAGTCGAGGTAGGACAGGGTGCAGTCTGGGCGGGCCAAGGTGTGGCGCGTGGGGTGATCGGCTTGAGTTTCGGTCATGCTGTTTGAGTCCATTCCTGGCGAGCGGCGGTTGGGGTACTGGTATCGCGAATTGGGGATGTTGCGCAAGATTTGTTACCGCTTTTGCAAGTTGGCGGTGGCTGAGACCCGGAAGCCAGACTGTGAAATGGTTTGAGGGTGATTTGATAAGATGGTTGTGTGAATCGGGGCATGGCTTGGGAGGCGGTGTTGGGGGATAAATTGGATGTGCAGAGCGAGACGTGGCGCGCGCTTCGACGGATGATCGAGCAGGAGATCGAGGTGCGGCGGGATGCTTTGGAGGCTGATGTCGGCGTGGAGAAAACTGCGGCGCTACGCGGCGGGATTGCGGCATTGCGAGGGATATTGGAGTCGGTGGAATTGCCTGAGCTGGATATTTTGCAGGATGCGTATTGCTGATCGGCCTGGCCGACAGCGTGATGTGGGCCGCGATTGCGGCCCTTTGCTTTTGTACGGTGCATGTGCGGCCGTAATTTGGATGTGTGGACCCGCCTTGGTGCGGGATTTTTTTTGGCCGTTTGCGGCTGAGATGGTGTCTGAAATTGGATGATGGGATATCTGAATGACGATTGAAGTAGATCAGGATCGGCATGGGCGGGAGGCGCAGGCTTTTGAGCAGGCCTTCGACGCTTATGCGGACCGCGGTGAAGGTGGTGTGGCGCCGGGTGAGATGGTGGTAGTGAGGGCGCCTGAGGCGGCACCGGTAGCGGAGGTGGCGCATCCATCGATGCTGGCCCCGGTTGACCCGCGCATGGCGATGATGGGGCATGCGGACCCTTACGACGCTGCGATGGCGCGCTATGAGCAGGTGTTTGCACGGCACCCGGATTTTGCGGCGGTGGTGATGAGCCGTGGGTTTCGGCAGTGGCTGACGCAGCAGCCGGCTTATGTGCAGGCTGCGGCAGCGTCGCATGACCCAGTGGATGCGGTGGACCTGGTTGAGCGATTCAAGGCAGCAGCGCAAGGACAGCCGGATGCGCGGACGCTGGCTGCGCTGAAGTCGGAGCGGGAGCGGCAGCTCGGCCATGCGGTGGGTTTGCCTTCGCGGCGCGGTATGGTGCCGGTGACGAACGCTGCGCCGGATGACTATGAGGCGGCTTTCCGCTATTTCGCGAATCAACAACGATAAGACAAGTTTGGGAGTGAGAAGATGGCAGTAACGCAATATGGTGATATTGGCCCACGTACCGGTGCGTGGGCGGCGACGGAGCTGCTGCGCCGTGCGACGCCTTACCTGGTGCTGGAAAAGTTTGGTCAGGCGGTGACGGTGCCGGCCAATAAGACGAAGCTGGTGAAGTTTCGCCGCTACAACGCTTTGCCGCTGGCGACCTCGCCGCTGTCCGAAGGCGTCACGCCGGCTTCGACGGCCTTTTCGGCGACGGATGTGCCGGCGACGCTGACGCAGCTGGGTGCGGTGGTGCAGGTGTCGGACATCATTGCCGACACGCATGAGGACCCAGTGCTGGCGGAAATGACGAATGTGCTGGCGGAACAGGCTGCGCAGTCGGTGGAGCTGCTGCGATTCAATATTCTGAAGGGCGGCATCAATGCGCTGTACAGCAATAACGTGGCGGGCCGCTCGTCGGTGGTGGCGCCGATTCAGGTGAGTGCGGCGACGCCCAGCATGCTGAACCAGCGCCGTGTGACGCGGGCGCTGAAGCGCCAGAATGCGCGCTATATCACGAAGGTGGTGCGCTCGACGCCGAACTGGGAAACCGTGAACGTGGCGGCGTCGTATGTGTGTGTGGTGCACCCGGACTGCGAGGGCGATATCCGTTCGCTGCCGAGCTTTACGCCGGTGGAGCGCTACGGCCAGATGACGCCATATGAATCGGAACTGGGTAAGGCGGAGGATGTGCGCTATGTGACGTCGACGCTGTTTTCGCCCTGGGTGAATGCGGGCGGTGCGGCGGGTAGCAGTATTTCGACCGGTGGTACGAATGCGGATGTGTACCCCTACCTGTACCTGGGTGCGGATGCGTATGGCATCGTCGCGTTGAAGGGTTCGAGCGGCATTACGCCGACGGTGGTGTCGCCGAAGCCTTCGGACAGCGACCCGCTGGCGCAGCGGGGCTCGGTGGGTTGGAAGGCGCTGACGACGGCGGTGGTGTTGAACGATTTGTTCATGGCCCGTATGGAAGCGGTTGCGACGGCTTGATTGCTAGGTTGATTGGATGATTTGAAAGCCCCTCTCCGGAGGGGCTTTTTTATTGAATTGGAAATTGGATCGGGAGTAGATATGGATTTTGGTTTGCGTGAGTACGGCACGGCGGTGCAGCGCTTTTTCAACGGTACCGGCAACTATGCCAAGGGTGGCGTGACGGTTGCGACGACGCCGGCGGCGAATGCGGCGTTTAACGTGGGTCAGCTGACTTATATGATCGGCGGCTTGTATTACAGCAAGGCGGCGGCTGCGAACCTGCCGTTTTCGAGCGTGGGTGCGGGCGGTGTGCCGCTGTATGTGCAGCCGGCGAATACGACGGTGTATTACTCGGTGCTGGCGGATGCGTCGGGCAACCTCACGACGATGCAGGGTGATGTGAACGGGACGATTCCGACGGCGACGATCTTGACTCCGGTGAGCGGTAGCCTGGCTTCGGTGACGGTTTCGGCGTCGGTCGTGCAGCGCCAGATGCTGCCGCCCGCGCCAGGCCAGACGTATGTGCTGACGCCGGTGGGCCAATATAGCCTGGTGACGCTGAC
>Ga0213872_10002423_pt1 | contig 10983 bp, 10 predicted proteins | sample VelepicomBERX_R2_FD_160071 | JGI IMG/M metagenome (GOLD analysis project Ga0213872, IMG submission 160071) | Rhizosphere microbial communities from Vellozia epidendroides in rupestrian grasslands, the National Park of Serra do Cipo, Brazil - RX_R2 | ecosystem: Host-associated > Plants > Roots >... | reverse complement strand
GATGCCGAGCCAGAAGGCCCAGCCCACGCCCACCACGCGCGGCTGGTTCATGCACCAGTAGAGCAGCAAGAGGGCGACGAAATCGGGCAGCAGGTCGCGCGCAGCCGTACCCCAGGGGATGGACTGCAGCGCCAGTGCGATCACGAAGGTGAGCAGCACGAAGCGCAGACGTACCGGCTTCAGTATCTGGCGGGAGAGCGGCATTATTCTGCCCCTCCGCGCTTGTGCTTGCCGTGGCCGCGCTGCGTATCGGGCGCGGGCGTCGGCGTGGGAGCGGGCGGCAGCTTGCGGTCTTCGCTCAGTATCAGGAAGAAGCGGTGCTTGTCGATTTCCGCCGCCGGTTCGCAGGCGATATAGGCGAAGGCGGAGCCCGCGCTGCGGTCCACGCGTGTGACGCGGGCCACGGGCAGGCCGGCTGGGTAGGTGCCGTCGATGCCCGAGGTCACCAGCTCGTCACCCGCGCGCAGATCGGAATTGAGCGGCATGAAGCTCACCTGCATGGGGCTCTCGCGACCCACGCCGAACACGATGGCGCGCAAGCCGTTGCGCACCACCTGCACGGGGATGGGCTGGTTCTTGTGCGTGACCAGGGTCACTTCCGAGGTCAGCGGTTCCACGCGGGTAATCTGGCCGACCACGCCTAGCGGGTCGATCACCACCTGGCCCAGCTCCACGCCGGCCACCGAGCCACGGTCCAGCACCAGCTTGGCCGACCAGGGGTCGCGGTCGTTGTACAGCACTTCCGTCAGCACACCCTTGCCCTGTGCGGCCTGCGGCGTCGTCAGCAGGCGCTTGAGCTGGGCATTCTCCATCATCAGCTCCTGCATGCGCAGCAGTTGGGCATTGGCCACCAGGCGCTCGTCCTGCAAGCGGCGATTTTCTGCCTGCAAGGCCGTCTGCGTGGTAAAGAATTCACCGACGCGATGTGCGGCGGAGACGGGTGCCGTCGCCAGCCACTGCACCGAGTAGAAGATGACGGAGGCCTGGTTGCGTACCGGCTGCAGCACGCGCCAGCGCCCGTCCACGACCAGGAGGACGATGGACAGGGTCGCATAGATCATCAACAGGGTCGAAGGCTTCGGCCCCTGTTTGAAGAATGCTGGCTGCGTGGTGTTGAGCATTGATTCCGAGACTTACGCTTGGGCGGCTGCACCGCAGGGACTGGGCAGAACGCCCGGCGCCGTGCGATTGGGGGTATGGCTTGAAACAAGCGACATATGCCTCCGCCTCGTCTAACCCTAAGTTGCCCTGGACAGGGCAGGATCGCCGCGGACTGTCCACGGCGATGCCAAGTTATTGTTTTTAATTAGTCGTTGGTGAAAATGGTACCAACCTTGTCCATTTTTTCCAGTGCTTTACCGGAGCCACGAACCACGCAGGTCAAAGGATCGTCGGCGATGATCACGGGCAGGCCCGTTTCTTCCATCAGCAGGCGGTCGATATCGCGCAGCAACGCGCCGCCGCCCGTCATGACCATGCCCTTTTCCGCGATGTCGGCGCCCAGTTCCGGCGGCGTCTGCTCCAGCGCCTGCTTCACGGCCGAGACGATCTGGTTCAGCGGCTCGGTCAGCGCTTCCAGGATTTCGTTGGACGAAATCGTGAACGAGCGCGGGATGCCTTCGGCCAGGTTGCGGCCCTTCACTTCCATTTCACGCACTTCGGCGCCTGGGAAGGCGGAACCGATGCGCTTCTTGATCTCTTCGGCCGTCGTTTCGCCGATCAGCATGCCGTAGTTGCGGCGGATGTAGTTGATGATGGCTTCGTCGAACTTGTCGCCGCCGATACGCACGGAGTTGGAATACACCACGCCGCCCAGCGAGATCACGCCCACTTCCGTCGTGCCGCCGCCGATATCGACGACCATGGAGCCGGTCGCTTCTTCCACCGGCAGGCCGGCGCCGATCGCAGCGGCCATCGGTTCTTCAATCAGCTCCACCTTGCGCGCGCCGGCGCCCAGGGCGGACTCCTTGATCGCGCGGCGTTCCACCTGGGTTGAGCCGCAGGGGACGCAGATCACGATGCGCGGCGAAGGCGAGAACAGGCGGCTCGGGTTCACCTTCTTGATGAACTGCTTGAGCATCTGCTCCGTGATGGTGAAGTCGGCAATCACGCCGTCCTTCATCGGGCGGATGGCGGTGATGCTGCCGGGCGTGCGGCCCAGCATCTTCTTGGCTTCGGCGCCCACTGCGAGTATGGTCTTCTTGCCGCTCGGTCCGCCTTCCTGCTGGATGGCGACGACGGAAGGCTCATCGAGCACGATACCCTTGCCGGTGACATAGATGAGGGTGTTGGCCGTGCCGAGGTCGATGGCAAGGTCGTTGGAAAGAAAACTGAGAGATCCGATCATTTACCTGAGTGTCCTGTGTTCCGCAGCGCGTACGCGCCAGTCCTGCCGGGCGTTTACATCCCGGCGCTGTCCGTATCCCCCATCGCACCCGACCTTTTCCTCGGGTTTAACCTTCGCCATCAACGCCTTGCGTGCCCGGTGAGCCGGTCGCGCGTCGTAACTCCGGTTGGGTGCGATAAACCCGATATGTTACCCTAATGCGCTTACAACATTAAAGCCTTTGATTCTCTGAATTTTCGAGGACGTACTCATGTCTCTTAATGACGCTGACATTCGCCGCATTGCGAAGCTCGCCCGCATCCGCGTCAACGACGCCGAAGTCGCCGAGGTGGGCGCCAAGCTCAACGGCATCTTCGGCCTGATCGAAAAGCTGCAGGCCGTCGACACGGAGGGCGTGGAACCGATGAGCCATGCCCGCGACGTGGCCCTGCGCCTGCGCGAGGACAAGGCCACGGAGCCCAATCTGCGCGAGCGCTACCAGTCGGTGGCGCCGGCCGTGGAGAACGGCCTCTACCTCGTGCCCAAGGTGATCGAATAATGTCCGTCGCCCACGTCCGCGCCACGCTGGAAGAAGCCCGCGGCGTCCTGGACCGCGTGCTGGCCGACGACGCCCTGCTGGGGCAGATCGACGCGGCTGCCGGCGAGCTGGTCGCCGCCTTCAAGGCCGGCGGCAAGGTCATCTCCTGCGGCAACGGCGGCTCGCACTGCGACGCCATGCACTTCGCCGAAGAACTCACCGGCCGCTACCGCGACAACCGCCCCGCGCTGGGCGCCATCGCCATATCCGACCCCTCGCACCTGAGCTGCGTGGGCAACGACTACGGCTTCGAGCATGTGTTCTCGCGCTTTATCGAGGGCATGGGACGCCCGGGCGACGTGCTGCTCGGCATTTCCACCAGCGGCAACTCGGGCAACATCCTGCGTGCCGTCGAAGCCGCCCGTGCCCGTGGCATGCGCGTGGTGCTGCTGCTCGGCAAGGACGGCGGCAAGCTCAAGGGCCTGGGCGACGCCGAGATCATCGTGCCGCACTTCGGCTACGCCGACCGCATCCAGGAAATCCATATCAAGGTTATCCACATCCTCATCGACCTGGTCGAGCGCGGGATGGACTACGTGAAATAAAGCCATGACTGATTACACGCTCAAACAAGCGGCCGAGCTTCTCGCCAGCAAGCAGGCCTCCGCCGTGGAACTCGCCACGGCCTATCTGGACCGCATCGCCGCAGTGAACCCGACGCTCAATACCTTCATCACCGTCGACCGCGACAAGACGCTGGCGATGGCGCGCGAAGCCGATGCCGTGCGCGCGGCCGGCAATGCGGGCCTCTTGACCGGCGTGCCCATCGCGCACAAGGACCTGTTCTGTGCCGAAGGCTGGCGCACGACCTGCGGCTCGAAGATGCTGGACAACTTCGTCTCGCCCTACGACGCGGGCGTGGTGGAACGCTGCAAGGCGGCGGGCCTGGTGACGCTGGGCCGCGCCAATATGGACGAGTTCGCCATGGGCTCGTCGAACGAGAACAGCGCCTACGGCCCCGTGCGCAACCCCTGGGATACGACGGCCGTACCGGGCGGCAGCTCGGGCGGCTCGGCCGCCATCGTTGCCGCGCGTCTGGCGCCGGCAGCCACCGCCACCGACACGGGCGGCTCCATCCGCCAGCCGGCCGGCTTCTGCGGCGTGACGGGGCTGAAGCCCACCTATGGCGTGGTGAGTCGCTATGGCATGGTGGCCTATGCCTCCAGCCTGGACCAGGGTGGCCCCATCGCCCAGACGGCCGAAGACTGCGCCCTGATGCTGAACGTGATGGCCGGCCATGATCCGCGCGATTCCACCAGCCTGGAGCTGGCGAAGGAAGACTACACGCGCGACCTGGCCAAGCCGCTCGCTGGCCTGCGCATCGGCCTGCCCAAGGAGTACTTCGGCGCAGGCCTCGCCGCCGACGTTGCCGCTGGCATCGAAGCTGCACTGGCGGAATACAAGAAGCTGGGCGCCCAGGTGGTGGAAATCAGCCTGCCGCGCACGGAGCTGGCCATCCCCGCCTACTACGTGATTGCTCCAGCCGAAGCGTCGAGCAACCTGAGCCGCTTCGATGGCGTGCGCTACGGCCATCGCGCCGCCGAGTACCACGACCTGAACGATATGTATGAAAAGAGCCGTGCGGAGGGCTTCGGCACGGAAGTGAAGCGCCGCATCCTGACCGGCACCTATGTGCTGAGCCACGGCTACTACGACGCCTACTACCTGAAGGCGCAGAAGGTGCGCCGCCTGCTGGCGGAAGACTTCCAGCGCGGCCTGCAGCAGTGCGATGTGATCGCCGCCCCCGTGGCACCGACCACGGCCTGGACGCTCGGCGCCAAGGGCGACGACCCGGTCGCCATGTACCTGGAAGACGTGTACACCCTGGGCGTGAACCTGGCCGGCCTGCCCGGCATCGCCCACCCTGTGGGCTTCGGCGCGAACGGCCGCCCGGTGGGCATGCAGCTGATCGGCAACTACTTTGCGGAAGCGCGCCTGATCAACGCCGCGCACCAGTTCCAGCAAGCCACCGACTGGCACACGCGTAAGCCGGCGTAAGGAAGAGGATAAATACCATGCAGTGGGAAGTCGTCATCGGGCTGGAAATCCATACCCAGCTCTCCACCCAGTCGAAAATCTTCTCGGGCTCCAGCACGGCCTTCGGCGCCGAGCCGAACACGCAGGCCAGCCCTGTGGACCTGGCCTTGCCGGGCGTGCTGCCCGTGATGAACAAGGATGCCGTCGAGAAGGCAATCCGCTTCGGCCTCGCCATCGGCGCCAAGGTGAACCGCAAGTCCGTGTTCGCGCGCAAGAACTACTTCTACCCCGACCTCCCCAAGGGCTACCAGATCAGCCAGTTCGAGCTGCCCGTGGTGGAAGGCGGCGTGATCACCATCGATGTGGACGGCAAGGAAAAGGCCGTGCGCCTGACGCGTGCCCACCTGGAAGAAGATGCGGGCAAGAGCCTGCATGAAGACTTCCACGGCATGAGCGGCATCGACCTGAACCGCGCCGGCACGCCGCTGCTGGAGATCGTGTCGGAACCGGATATGCGCTCCTCGGCCGAGGCCATCGCCTACGCCAAGGCCCTGCATAGCTTGGTGACCTGGATCGGAATTTGCGACGGCAATATGCAGGAAGGCAGCTTCCGCATGGACGTGAACGTGTCCGTGCGCCGCCCCGGCGAGCCCTTCGGCACGCGCCGCGAGATCAAGAACCTGAACAGCTTCAAGTTCATGGAGCAGGCGATCAAGTACGAGGTGAACTGGCAGATCGAGCAGATCGAAGACGGCCACAAGATCCAGCAAGCCACCGTGCTGTTCGACCCGGACACGGGCGAGACGCGCATGATGCGCTCGAAGGAAGACGCGCACGACTACCGCTACTTCCCCGACCCCGACCTGCCACCCTTGGTGATCGACGAAAGCTGGATCGAACGGGTGAAGGCAGATATGCCGGAGCTGCCGGAAGCCATGATGGCGCGTTTCCAGACCCAATACGGCATCCCCGCCTACGATGCGCGCACGCTTACGGCCAGCAAGGCCATGGCGTCCTACTACGAGGTGGTGGTGGCCGGCGGGGCGGACGCCAAACTGGCCAGCAACTGGATCATGGGTGAGATTTCCAGCCAGCTGAACCGCGACGAGAAGGGCATCGAGGACTGCCCGGTGTCGGCCGAAGCGCTGGCGCTGCTGATCCGCCGCGTGATGGACGACACCATCAACAACAAGACGGCCAAGGACGTGCTGCGCAAGATGTGGGAGTCGGGCGACAGCGCCGACGCCATCATCGAACGCGACGGCCTCAAGCAGACCACGGACACGGGCGCCATCGAAGCGATGATCGACGAAGTCCTGGCCCGCAACGAAGCCATGGTGGCCGAGTACCGCGGCGGCAAGGAGAAGGTGTTCGGCTCGCTCGTTGGCCAGTGCATGAAGGCCAGCCAGGGCAAGGCACCGCCCGCCGTGGTGAACGAGATTCTGAAGCGCAAGCTGGCTGGCTAAGTTTCGCCGGCACCAGCAAAAGGCCCTTCGTGGAGGTATCCAGACGGGCCTTTTGTTTGCACCTATGCCAGCCGTGCGATTTCCTTAGAACTTCTCGTCTGCCCGCAAATAGCGCCACTGCCCCATGGGCAGGTCGGAGAGTGGAATCCGGCCGATACGGATGCGCTTGAGGCCGGTAACCTTGAGGCCGACCAACTCGCACATGCGGCGAATCTGCCGCTTGCGGCCCTCGCGCAGCACAAAGCGCAGCTGGTTCTCGTTCTGCCAGCTTACCTTGGCTGGGCGCAGCTGCACGCCGTCCAGGCTCAGGCCGTGGTTGAGCAGCGCGAGGCTTTCCGCCGGTAGGTCGCCTTCCACGCGCACCAGGTATTCCTTTTCGATCTTCGTCTCGTCGCCGATCAGCGACTTGGCCACGCGGCCGTCCTGTGTGAGCACCAGAAGCCCGGTCGAGTCGATGTCCAAACGCCCGGCCGGCGCCAGGCCGGACAGGTGGCGGCGTGAGAACTCGATGCCGGAGCGGTCGCCCACATAGCGGTTCTCCGGCGTAATCAGCAGTACTGCCGGCTTATAGCCCTGCTCGGCCTGGCCGGATACATAGCCGATGGGCTTGTTGATGACGATGGTGACGCGCTGCGTCTGCGCTACGACGGCGCGCTTGTCCAATTCGATGCGCTGCGTAGGCAGCACGCGGCTACCCAGCACGTCGACGACCACGCCGTCGACCTTCACCCAGCCGCGCTCGATGTATTCGTCTGCCTCACGGCGCGAGCACAGCCCCAACTCGGCCATGCGCTTGGATAGGCGTAAGGTTTCGTCCATGACAGGTTTCCGGCGCGCAAATTGTCATTTTACCGTCAGGACGGCCCGCCTGCCTGTGCTGGCCAAGAAAAAACGGCAGACTCTATGAAAGACGTCTGCCGTCTTGCTGGCGGTGAGTGGCGCCTGCTTAGTTTGCCGCCGCCAGATTCTTTTGCAGGAACGCTTCGACGTGCTTGTAGAAGTCGATGTGATCCTTCTCATAGCGGAAGCCGTGGCCCTCGTCGGCGTACTCGATCCACTCGACGTCGTGGTTCGTCTTGCGGATGGCGTCGCGGAACTCCTGGCTATGCTTGATCGGCACGCGGCGGTCCAGCACGCCATGGGCGATCAGGATGGGCTGTGTGATCTTGCTCGCCACCGTGGTCGGCGAGTTGTCACGCAACTGGGCGGCGTCCTTCTTCGGATCGCCGATCAGCGTGCGTAGGTCATAGTGACGCAGGTCCTCCGAGAAATCGTTCTCTGCGCTGGTGAACATCAGGTCGATGTCCGTCACGCCGGCAAACTCGAAGCCTGTGCGGAACAGCTCGGGGTTGCGCGCCAGCCCCATCAGCGTGGCGTAGCCGCCATAGCTGCCGCCACCGATGGCGATGCGCTTGGGATCGGCGATGCCCTTCTTGATTGCCCATTGCGCGGCGTCGGCCAAGTCGTCCTGCATCGTCAGGCCCCATTGTTTCCAGCCGGCGTGGAAATGGTCGAAGCCGAAGCCCAGGCTGCCACGGAATTCCGGTTGGATGACGACATAGCCGCGCGTGGCCAGGAACTGCGCTTCCGCGTCCCATTCCCAGGAACCGCCGCGCAGATTGGGGCCGCCGTGCACGAGCACGACGGCCGGCTTTGATCCCTTGGACTCGCCGGGTGGCATGGTCAGGACGACGGGGATGCTACGGCCGTCACGTGCCGTGTAGTGATCGAAACTGCGTTCGCCCATCTGTTCGGGCTTGATATCGGGCAGCGTCGAGCCGATGCGCGTCATCGTGCCCTTGTCGACGTTGTACAGGAAGTAGGTCTTGGGTTGCTGATCCGATACCGAGGCGACGAGCAGCGCGGGCGCGCCGACACAGTTCTGGCAGTAGATGGAATTGACCGTCGAGGGCAGGAACTGGTCGACCTTCTTCTGCAATTCGCGCATGTGCGCGTCCGTCCAGGCTGTGCTCCAGGCGTCGTTCTCGTAGCGGATGCCGACGAGTTTCTTGGTCCCATAGTCGAAGATCGGCGAGCCGTGGAAGTCGTAGCCGTCGATGGCCACGAGGGGTTCCTTGGCGACCGCCTTGTCCGCGAGCGAATACTTGTACAGCGCGGACAGGCCGTTGGATTGGCCGGCCGTGACGTATAGGGTCTCGTCGAAGCTCACGAAGGCCGGGCTGAACCCTTCATCGCCCAAGTCGTTGAAGTCGCCTAGTTGCGACCAGTTGCCCGTGGCGGGGTCGCGGTAGTACACCGCGCGACGGCCCTTGCCCTGGGAAATCGCCAGGCGCGGCTTACCGTCGCGGCCCAGTACCCAGCTCTTCATCTCGGCCGGTAGGGTACCTTCGATCAGGTCGGTCAGCTTGTCCGTCTTGGTATTGAGGCGGTAAAGGCGCGTGCTTTCCAGCGAGTAGTCGATGTTGTTGTAGGTGGCGTGGGAGACGATGATGTCGTCCGACATATCGTGCAAGGTCGCAACGACGTCGTACTCGGCCGGCAGCGTCTTGTTCTTGATCAGGGTGCCCGTTTGCTCCTGCTTGTATTTCCAGGTCGCCGCCGTGAGCTGCACCAGCTGGGAGCCGTCGCGGTTTACAGCGTACTCTTCGCCCTGGAAATGGCCACCCGCATCGTGGACGTCGCTTATCGACATATACAGGCGCTCGTCGTTTACCCAGGCGATGCTCATCACGTCAGCGTTTTCATAGCCTGCGGCGCGCGAAATCTTGTTCAGTTCCTGCGTCGATGCCGTCAGCAGGACATAGCGCCCGTACTGATTCTTGGTGACCCAGGCCAGATATTTGCCGGACGGGGATAGCGCCGCACTGCGTACATCCGGATTGCTGAAGAAACTCTCTACGCTCGGTTTGGGCGCGGCGTCGGCCCCCATTGCGGCGCTCGACAGGAGCAGGGTGGCAAGCAGTGCCCCCGCAGTCTTGAATATCGTCATTGGCATGTACTCAAATGAAATGGTGTAACCCAGGCAATCTATTGGCTATGGGCAGTGATATGGCCGAAGCTTGCGAACTCGGCGGCCGGCGAGTTTAGCCGAAGGGATGGCGACGGCGCCACGTAGGTGCCAGAGAATTGCTTTGAAAACAACGCAGTGTGGCAAGCAAGCCCATGCAGCCAGCTCTTGCTAAAATAGCGGGATGAATTCCAACGAACACTACGATCACCAGCGCCGCTTCGGCGGTGTGGGCAAGCTTTATGGCGACACGGGCCTGGCGCGCTTCGAAACAGCGCATGTGTGCGTCGTCGGCATCGGCGGCGTGGGTTCCTGGGCGGCCGAGGCACTGGCACGTAGCGCCGTGGGGCGCATCACGCTGATCGACCTCGACCACGTGGCCGTGTCCAATGTGAACCGCCAGCTGCACGCGCTGGACGCGAACCTGGGCAAGGCGAAGGTCTCGGCCATGGCCGAGCGCATCCGCGCCATCAACCCGCGCGCGCAGGTTCACGAGGTGGATGACTTCCTGATCGAGGGCAACCTGGCCGAGCACATCACGGGCGAATTCGACTATGTGATCGACTGCATCGACCAGATGCGCGTGAAAGTGGCGCTCATCGTTCACTGCAAGCGCAACAAGATTCCCCTGATCGTGTCGGGCGGCGCGGGCGGCCGAGTGGATGCCACGCGTGTGAGTATTGCCGATATCGCGCAGACGAGCGGCGACCCGCTGCTGTCGAAGATCCGCGCCGAGCTGCGCCGCAACCACGGCTTCCCGCGCGAGGGTAAGAAGTTCGGCGTGGAAGCCGTGTTCTCCAGCGAACCGCTGGTACGGCCGGCCGCTGCCTGCGGGCCCGACACCGCGACGTCTGGCGGCCTGAATTGCGCTGGCTACGGCTCGGCCGTGGCCGTGACGGCGACCTTCGGCATGGCGGCGGCCGGGCGCGTGCTGGCCCGCTTGGCGAACCGCGGCTGAAATCGCTGGTCAGATAAGCCAGCGTCATGGTGCCGTGATACCCCCGTGCTATGATGCCTCTAATCAAAATAGTTCTTCACCATGAAGCCTGATCGCCCCATTCGCCTCGCCGCCACCTTGCTTGCCGTGCTTGCAACGGCGCCTGCCCTCGCCGACATCTATAAGTCCGTCGATGCCGACGGCCGTGTGACCTATTCCAATATGCCCATGAAGGGCGGTAAGAAGCTGGATCTAGGCCCCGCGCCCATGACCTTCCCCTCGCCCAAGCACCACGGCAAGGGCAGCAGCTCAGCCACGGCCAGCTACACGCCGCCCTCGCCCAACAACTTCCCTCGCGTCGACCCCGCCACCCAGCACAACCGCGACCTCGACCGGCGCAGCATCCTCAACGAGGAAATGAGCCACGAGCAAACCTTGCTCGCCGACGCACGCAAACAGCTTGCCGCCTCGCCGCAGGACGCCAAGCTGCGCGACAACGTGACCTTCCACGAGAAGAATATCGAAGCGCTGCAGACGGAGATGGCGCGAATCAAGTAAACCATTCGCCGGCACCAATGTGGTGCATAATTGCACCAATAAGGTGCAATTTCGAGTGGGTGACTTGGCATGGCGCACCGTTCTGATACGTACTGGCGCGAAATCAAAGCAATGGCTCGATTGGCAGGCGATGGCCTGCAAATTGCTATAGGG
>Ga0213872_10002422_pt1 | contig 10994 bp, 9 predicted proteins | sample VelepicomBERX_R2_FD_160071 | JGI IMG/M metagenome (GOLD analysis project Ga0213872, IMG submission 160071) | Rhizosphere microbial communities from Vellozia epidendroides in rupestrian grasslands, the National Park of Serra do Cipo, Brazil - RX_R2 | ecosystem: Host-associated > Plants > Roots >... | reverse complement strand
CCTTCGGAATTCTCTGAGACGCAGCGGTTGTAGTCCAGCGTCGTGGTGACGCCTTCGCGCTTGGCCCAGGCGGCGAAGCCGGCCGGGTCGGGCCAGCGCGTGGTGTCGAAGGCGAGCTGGGCGTGGCCGCCGCAGCGGTCGCCGGCGCCGAGCCGCCAGCGGTTGTCGTTGACCTGGTGGTCGAAGGGGAAGCCCGCCTGCCTGTGCGCCGTGATCTTATCGCGCCACCACGCCGCCGTGCTGGTGTTGGGGAAATTCTTGTCGCTGAGCTGCAGGCCGAAGATCGATTCCTGCGGCAGCCGCGGCCGCCCGGTCAGGCGGGTGTAGCGGTCCAGGATCGCCGGGAACTCTGGTCCCTTGATCACATAATAGTCGAGCTGCGGCTGACCGCCGCCCCGTCCGTCCGCGGAGAAGTCGTAGCGCCCGTCCTTGCCGAACTCGAACCGGGTCGCGAAAGTGGTGTTGAAGAAGACGCCGTAGCCCTTGGTCGACAAATAGAACGGCACGATCAGCGGCGCCTGACGGTCGTAATTGTGCTGGACGCTTTCGCCCGTCAGGTCGAGCTTGGCGACATGGCCGAACGTGCCATGTCCGGCGCCGAAGAAATGCTCGTCCGGCTGCGGCGGCGCGAAGGATTCGGCGACCACGTCGTCCGCCGCCCCCGACCACGTGATCGCATGCGCAGCGTCCTCACTGGCCAGCCGCTGTCCGCTGGCCTTGTCGTAGAAGGCGAAGCGCAGGGGGGACTTCTGCACGACGATCCTGATGCCGTCGGATCCCGCCGTGGCGATGGTCAGGCGGTCGCCCGCGTCATCGACGATGAACCGCCCGACCATGCCGGCGTGATTGCGCGGATCGACCATTTCGTAGCGGTCGTCGGCGTAGAACGCCTCGCCGGCGCGAACCGCGTGCAGCCGGACGACGCCGTCGCCATAGGCGGTGATCTTGACGGTTTGTCCGCTCTTGCTGGTGATGACGACATTGCGGCCGTCGGAGACGTAGGCGCCGAAGTCGGACAGCGTCTCAGCGAAGGCGCCTTGCGCCAGGAAGACCGACAGGGCGAGGAGCGTTCCTGCGGCGACTTTTGACAAACGCTTCATGAGTCCTCCCTCGGCATTTGGTCAGCCGGTGCGGGAGTACCCTCCATATTGGTCATACCATTGTCAACATATTTGCCTGTCAGGTTGTCGGCCGGGCGTCCGCTGACTCCTGGACTGCGGATCGGTTCGGCAGATCAGATGAGAGAGGGAGAGGGGATGAGGCCCGCTCGCCGATCCGCCGAAAGTTCGAAAGTCCCGGCGCGCCTGCAGCGCAAGGATGAGATCACGGCGGAGATGCAGGGCTGAGGAGGAAGGCCCGACGCCGGCTGGGATCGGCTGGCGGCCATTTCCGCAAGGTCCAAACTTGCCCGGAACCGATCGCGCGCGCGAGCATTCGCTTTCGTCTCCAGGAAGAATGTGGGGTTAACGTGGCGGAAATCGAGCTTTGGGGAGGCTGTGAATGTACAGTCAATCGCGCGGGGGATTGTTTCCACGATCAGACCGTAGCAAGCGGCCACCAAGGACGCGCTTCTGACCTGGAACTGTTCGCCGATCTGGGCGTGAAGGCGCTTCGATACCCGGTGGTGTGGGAGCGGGTGGCCCCGGATGCGCCGGACCTGTTCGACTGGCGCTGGACCGATGAGCGGCTGGGCCGGCTGCGAGAGCTCGGTGTCCGGCCGATCGCTGGCCTCGTCCACCACGGATCGGGACCGCGCTACGCCGGCATCGCAGGGCCGGAGTTTGCGGTCGGCCTCGGCGCGTTCGCCCGGGCGGCGGCTTCGCAATATCCGTGGGTGCGCGACTGGACGCCGGTCAACGAGCCGCTGACGACCGCGCGGTTCTGCGCGCTCTATGGCCACTGGCATCCGCACCTCGCCGACGAACGCGCGTTCTGGACGACGCTGTTGAACGAAATCGACGGCGTGCGCCTTGCGATGCGCGAGATCCGGAAGATCCGCTCCGACGCCCGCCTGGTCCAGACCGAGGATCTGGGGCGGACCTACGCAACCAAGGCCCTCACGGATCAGGCGGAGCACGAAAACGCCCGGCGCTGGATGAGCTGGGACCTGCTGGCCGGGCGCGTCGTTCCGGGACATGTCTTTTGGGAGCGCCTGAACAGCGTGGGCCTGGGCGATCGGCTCAGAGCCATCGCCGACGATCCCTGTCCGCCGGACGTCCTGGGCGTGAACCACTATCTGACGAGCTATCGGTTCCTCGACCACCGGCTCGAGCTCTACCCGGCGCATACCCACGGCGGGAACGATGTCTGCGCCTACGCCGACGTCGAGGCGGTGCGGGTTCTCCAGCCCTCGCCCGGAGGGATAGAGATCGTCCTGAGCGAGGCCTGGGAGCGCTACGGCACGACCCTCGCGGTCACCGAATCTCACAACGGCTGCACCCGCGAAGAGCAGATGCGCTGGTTCCGGGAGACCTGGGACGCGGCCTGGACCCTGCGGCGGCGCGGGGTCGAGGTGGAGGCCGTCACCGCGTGGTCGCTGCTGGGGGCCTTTGACTGGAACAGCCTGCTCACGAACCGGACGGGGCATTACGAGAGCGGCGTCTTCGATCTGCGCGGCGGCGCGCCGCGCCCGACCGCCCTCGTCGGTCTGCTGCAGGATCTGGCGGCGGGGCGCACGCCGCAGCATCCGGCGGCGGCGGGCGAGGGGTGGTGGCGGCGGGACGTCCGGCTGGAGCACCGTCCGGTGTCGGATCAGGTGTCGACCGCCGCGCCGCGTCTGGAGCGGTTGCATCCGGCGGCTGCGTCGCCCAGGCCGATTCTCATCACGGGCGCGACCGGCGTGCTCGGCCAGGCCTTCGCCCGGGCGTGCGAGGTGCGCGGGCTCGAATACGTGCTGACCGGACGGGCGCAGCTGTGTCTGGAGGCGCCGGACACGTGCGATCGTGCACTCGATCAGTGGAGCCCCTGGGCTGTGGTCAACGCCGCCGGCTGGTCGGGGGTGGACCACGCGGAGCGGGACCCGGCCGCCTGCCTGGCCGCAAACCGCGACGGGGCCGCAGTGCTGTCGGCGGCCTGCCGCGCCCGCGACCTGCCGCTGCTGAGCATCTCGAGCGACCAGGTCTTCGATGGACGGCTCGGGCGTGCGCTGACGGAAAGCGATCAGCCGAACCCGCTCAACGCCCTTGGCGGGAGCAAGGCCGAGATGGAGCGAGCCCTTCTCGGGGCGGGCGGTCGCGACCTGATCGCTCGCACGGCCGCCTTCTTCACGCCGTACAATGCTGCGGACTTCGCCGCCGACGTCGTGCGCCCGCTCAGCGAGGGCCGCTCGATGTCAGCGGTCGACGACGTCGTCATCTCGCCGACCTACGTCCCGGATTTCGTTTCCGCCGCGCTCGACCTGATGATCGACGGCGAGACCGGCCTCTGGCACCTCGCCAACCCCGGCGCGCTGAGCTGGTATGACTTTGCGGTGGCCCTTGCGGAAGCGCTCGGGCTCGACGCCGGCCTCATCCGGCCGGTCTCGTCCGCGACGGCGGACTGGACGGCGAAACGTCCGGCTTACGCGCCGCTCAGCAGCGAGCGGGCGAGCGTTTTGCCGACGCTCGCCCATGCGATCGCCCGCTACGCCGCCGCCCTGCGTGAAGGCGGCCTCGGCGAGGCGCATCCGGATCGCAAGTTCAAGGCGGCGGCGGCATGAGCGTTGCGGCCGATGTCAGGCCGAGTTGATCGAGGCGGCAGCGCGCCGGCCTGCCGCCCCGGTCGGGAGAGGCGGCTCCGCAGTTGCCTGAAAAAGGCCAGGGCCGCCCCGCATCACAGATAGGCGTGGATGATCTCCACCAGTTCCTCCGCCGCCTTGACCCGCGGATCGGTCTTCTCGGACGTCGGGTCGATTAGGTGTTCGCGGATATGATCTTCGATCACCTCGGCGATGAAGCCGTCGAGAGCGCCCCGGCAGGCGGTGGCCTGCTGAAGCACGCGCGCGCACTCCTGGTCGCCGTCGACGGCGCGCTCCATGGCCTCAACCTGGCCTTTGATGCGCTTCAAGCGGTTCAAAAGTTTCGTCTTTTCGGTTGCGATATGCGCCATTTGGCTCTGTAAGCTCCGCTGTTGACGGATCCCTGCAGGGTCGACCGGCCCGCTCGAGCGACACACGTGGCTCCTGCGGGCCGCGCTCCGCTCGGCCGATCCGTCCGCCGCCTGAGTCAGGCGGGCGGCTCTCCTTAAACCAGACCAACGGATTCAGATGAACCCGGGATCTGGCCCCGTTTGCGCGGCGGCGCCGATAACAGCGACCGATGGTCCGGCTTCGGACAGTTGGGCGTTCCATCCGGCGCCGAACCTCACTATCTAGCGGAGCCTCGCCGACGGTTGATGAGTGCAGGGTCCGAATTGCAGGTCCCCCGGAGCCGTCGCGGGTTGGGAGGGGGCCGCCCGTCCGCTTCCGTAAGGGACGCAGAATGTTGGATTCCGCTTCGCCTCGGCGTGCGGGCCCGTCCGAGGTCTTTGCATGTTGAGGCCCCGCCGGCGCGGCCTGGCGTCGATCAACTCCGAGATCCGCGACGGCATCGTCCCCGCCGCAGACCGACTGCGTCTGGTGCCAAGCGCGCCGGTCGGCGAGGGGGCGCTCCGGCGCGACTATCGCACTGTCGCCCTGATCATCGCCTGCGCGCTGTTCATGGAGCAGATGGACGCGACAGTCCTGGCGACGGCGCTTCCCACCATGGCGCGTGATTTCGGCGTGGCGGTGACGCGCGTCGCCTCGGCGCTGACGTCCTACCTGCTGGCGCTCGCGATCTTCATCCCGGCGAGCGGGCGGCTGGCCGATCGGTTTGGCTCCAAGACCATTTTCCGCCTGGCCATTGTCATCTTTCTGGCCGGATCGCTGCTGTGCGCCCAGGCGCGGAGCCTGCCGTTCCTGGTCGTCGCGCGTTTCCTGCAGGGGGCGGGCGGGGCGATGATGGTGCCGGTCGGCCGCCTCGTCCTGCTGCGCAGCGTCGCCAAGGAGGACATGGTGCAGGCCATGTCGTGGATGCTCGTGCCCGCCTTGATCGGGCCGATCGTCGGGCCGCCGCTGGGCGGCTTCATCGTCACCTATCTGAACTGGCGCTGGATCTTCTATCTCAACCTGCCGATCGGCGCGCTGGGGCTGGCGCTCGCCACCCGCTACATCGCGCAGGTGCAGGGCGACCGCCCGCCGGCCTTTGACCTGGCCGGCTTTCTGCTGTCGGGCGTGTCGCTGGGGTGCCTGCTGTTCGGATTCGAGATGTCGAGCCGCGCCGAGGCGCTGGGCCAGGCGCTCGCCCTGATCCTGGTCGGGCTGGTCGCGGGCGGCCTCTACATCCAGCATGCACGCCGACGGCCGAACCCGATCCTGGACCTGTCGCTGATGCGGATCCAGACCTTCCGGCTGTCGGTGATCGCCGGCTCGCTGACGCGCATCACCCAGGGGGCTCTGCCGTTTCTGCTGCCTCTGCTGTTCCAGGTCGGCTTCGGCATGAGCGCGGCGAAGAGCGGCTCGCTCACCCTGGCCAGCGCTGTCGGGTCTCTGGCCATGAAGTGGCTGGCGCCGCGCGTGCTCCGGCGCTTCGGTTTCAGGAGCGCGCTGATCGTCAACGGCCTGATCGCCACCGCCGGCTACGCCGTCTGCGGCTTCTTCCGCCCGAGCTGGCCGGTGGCCGTTATCTTCGCCGTGCTGGCCAGCTGCGGCTTCTTCATGTCGTTCCAGTTCACCGCCTTCAACACCATCGCCTACGACGAAATTCCGCCCGATCGGATGAGCGCGGCCACGAGCTTCTACGCCACCTTCCAGCAATTGATGCTCTCGCTGGGCATCTGCGTGGGGGCGGGCGCGCTGCACCTGGGCATGCTGGCCGCGGGCCGGTCGACGCCGGGCTTCGGCGAATTCACCCCGGCCTTTCTGGTCGTGACCGCGATCTCCGCCTTGGCGACGATCTGGAACATGCAGTTCTCCAGGCGGGCCGGCCACGAGCTCAGCGGGCGATCCGCCGCGGCGGCGCCGTCACCGCCACGGCCCAGGGAGGTTTGCAGCGCCTCTGCCTCGGACGATTGAGCAGGCAGGAGCCGCCGCCGGTCGAGGCGCTGCGATATCGGGGTGTCAGACCAGTTTGGCGTCGAGGGTGATTTCGGCGTTCAGCACCTTGGAGACCGGGCAGTTCTTCTCCGCCGCGCGCGCCGCCTCCATGAAGGCGGCCTCGCCGACGCCGGGCACGCTGGCGCGAAGCGTCAGGGCCGATCGGCTGATCTTGAATCCCTGGCCCTCGGGTTCGAGGGTGACCGCAGCTTCGGTCGACAGCTCCGTGGGCGTGAAACCCGCGCCCTGGAGCTGGAAGGCGAGCGCCATGGTGAAGCAGCCGGCGTGGGCGGCTGCGATCAGCTCCTCCGGATTGGTCCCCGGCTCGGTTTCGAAGCGGGTCTTGAAGGAATAGGGGGTCTGGGACAGCACGCCGGAGTCGGTGGTCAGGTCGCCGTTCCCGTCGCGGCCGGTTCCACGCCAGAGGGCGCGTGCTTTGCGGATCATCGGAGCCTCCTTGGTCGCCCGCTCAAACTCGCGCGGCCGCAGCGACCGTTCCCCGGCCGCGGCTCTCGATCTCGATCGACTCCGTATTCGGCGCGCTCAGCTTGCGCCGATCCCAAGGCTGTCGGATGACGGCGTTCGGCGTCGCGAGCCGCCGCACGCCCCAAGGAGCTGCACATGGCGATCCCTGCCGACCGGTCCACCGCCTTCCTGTTCGATCTCGACGGAACGCTCGTCGACAGCGTCTACCAGCACGTGCTGTCCTGGCATGAGGCGCTCGATCGCGAGGCGATCCCGCTGTCGGTCTGGCGCATCCACCGCAAGATCGGCATGTCGGGCGGGCTGTTCGCCAACGCGCTGCTGCGCGAGCTGGGGCGTGAGATAACGCCCGAGCTCACCGCTCGGCTGCGCGAGGGTCACGCCCAGGCCTTCCTGAAACGGGTGGGCGAGATCAAGCCTCTGCCGGGCGCGGTCGAGCTGCTCCAAACCCTGACGGCGCTCGGGGCGCCCTGGGCGATCGCGACCAGCGGTCGGCTCGAGACGGCGGCGCCGCTCATCCGCAGCCTGGGCGTCGATCCGGAGCAGGCCTCGATCGTCACCCGCGACCAGGTCCGCTACGCCAAGCCCGATCCTGATCTGTTCCTGACCGCGGCCGAGAGGCTCGGCGTGGACATCCAGGACGCGGTGGTGGTGGGCGACAGCGTCTGGGACCTGCTGGCCGCCCGGCGCGCGCGGGCGCTCGGCGTGGGGCTGCTGTCGGGCGGATACGGCGCGGACGAGTTGGAGCGGGCCGGCGGCTACCGGGTCTACGACGACCCAGCCGACCTCCTGCGCCATCTGGACGAGGTCGGGGTCCGGCGCGCCGACTGAGGGCCGGGCCGGCGACTTGCGCCGCCCGCAGAAGCACGATCGGTGCACGATCGATTCAGGCGCAACCGCCCCGGACGGATGCAAATGCATGAGGTGTCCGACAAGCTGGGGCGCGCGAGGTCGGAGTCAAATCGAACCGGCAGTTGTGCAAATTCCGCAAAGGCGTTTCAAAACGTGCGTTCCAGGGTCGACGAGGCGGCCGGCCGCGTGCGAGATCAGCGTCTGCAGGGGCATGCGAGGGCGGAGGGAATGGCCTCGGATTCAGAACGTTACCTGGGACTGGCGGGGTTCCGCTACGCGCTGCGCCGATTCCTGGCGGCGAGTGAGGCCATCAGCCGTCAGGCCGGGGTGACGCCGCAGCAGTACCAGGCCTTGCTGGCGATCAAGACGTGGCCGGGCGAGGCCATGGCGGTGAAGGATCTCGCCGAACAGCTCCTACTGACGCACCAGGCCGCCGTGCAGATGCTCGACCGCCTCTCGCGCGCGGGCCTGGCCGAACGCGAGCCCTCCTCGGAAGACCGGCGCAGCGTGATCATCCGTCTGACGCCCAAAGGCGAAGCCCTGTTCTGCGAACTCGCCGCCCAGCACCTCGACGCGATGTTGGGCGAGGAGCCGCTGCTGACGGAATCGCTGCAGCGCCTGCGCCGCCTTAATCCATAGGGCCACAGCCGCCCTGCGACGGGTTCAGGCGCAATCGCGCGCCTGGGCCGCCGAACCGGGCGCGCGGCGTTCGTCCTCGGGAGGGGGGACCCTCGGATCCGGGAGGTCTGACCGGCCTTTCTGGCCCTCCTCAGCACATGTACTGGCCCCCGTTCACCGAAAGGGTCGCGCCGGTGATGAAGCCCGCCTCGTCCGCCGCGAGGAAGGCGATGCAGCGGGCGACCTCTTCAGGCTGGCCGAGCCGGCCCACCGGAATGTTCGCGATAATGCCGTCCAGCGCCTCCTTGGGGACCGACGCGACCATGGCCGTGTCGATGTAGCCCGGCGCGATCGCATTGACGGTGACGCCGCGGCGGGCCGTCTCTTGGGCGAGGGCCTTGGTGAAGCCGATCACTCCGGCCTTGGCGGCGGAGTAGTTGGTCTGGCCGAACTGGCCCTTCTGGCCGTTGATCGAGGTGATGTTGATGATGCGCCCGAAGCCCCGCGCACACATGCCGTCGACGACCTGCCGGCACATGTTGAACAGGGAATCGAGGTCGACGCGGATCACCTCGCCCCACTGCTCCCGGGTCATTTTGCGCAGGGTGGCGTCGCGGGTCACGCCCGCGTCGTTGACTAGGACGTCGACGGGCCCGAGCTCCGCTTCGACCGCCTTCACCGCCGCGCCGCAGGCGTCGAAGTCGCCGACGTCGCACCGGACCGACATGACGTCGAGCCCCTTGCGGCAGGCTTCGGCGGCGGACTCGTCGTGCGCCCACAGCACCGCGACCTTGTAGCCGAGCCCGGTCAGCTCCCTGCAGGCGGCGAGGCCGATCCCCTTGGTGCCGCCGGTGACGATCGCCGTCCTGGGCATGCTCGATCTCCTGTCATGGGGCCCGGCCGGTCCGGGGCCGCCCGTGAAGGATAGAAGAAGCTGGACGTCTCTGAGTTGCTCTGTATCAAGTGTCGTCTCTCAGGGGTTGTGATTTGAATTGGGAGGCCGGGGCGCGCCGAGGCTCGAGACCGCGCCGCCGTTTCGTGTTGCGTTGGATCAAGGCCAGGTTCCCAGGACGCACGATCCTCACGCGCCACGAGGAGCCGCGCCATGAAGCATGCCGTCGTCTTCGCTCACCCCAATCCCAAGGGCTTCACCGGGACCATGGCGCAGACCTACGTGCGGGCGGCGCGCGCGCACCGCCACGACGTGATCGTGCGCGACCTCTACGGCATGGACTTCGACCCCCGCCTGAAGCTCGAGGAGATCCCCTGCACCGAGCCGCCCCGGCCGGGCGCGGACATCGTGGCCGAGCGCAAGGTGCTGGGCGACGTCGACGTCTACGCCCTGTTCTATCCCTTCTGGTTCAACTCGCCGCCGGCGATGCTCAAGGGCTATGTCGAGCGTGTGTTCGGCATGGGCTTCGGCTACGCCCACGGTCCGGGCGGCATGGAGCCGCTGATGCAAGGCAAGAAGCTGATCAGCATCACGTCTTCGGGCGCGCCGATGGCCTGGGTGCGCGACACCGGCGCCTGGCGCGCGGTGCGCAAGATCTTTGACGAGCACCTGGCCGAGGTGTGCGGCTTCGAGATCCTGGACCACGTCCATTTCGGCGAGATCACGCCGGGCATCCGCCAGGACGCGGTGGAGAGCTGCGCCGGGGAGGTCGAGTCCGCCTTCATCGAGCAGTTCGCGGCGCAGGCCGCCGCGAACAGCAACGTCTGACATGAGCATCCGACAGGGCGGAACGCGGAGATGCGCGCCGCGCGACGGCGGTCTGACCGCGGCGATCAAGCCCTGACCGGTGCGATTTTGGGAGATCGGCTCAGGGGCGGCCTCGTCCCGGGCGGGCGCGGTTGCGTGGAGCGGACTACGTAAAACCCCTTAAGCAATCGACCCGAATTTCACTCGGCGCGCGCGCGCCGTACCCATTGGGCCGTCAATCCGACGTCAGCCCAAGGACGACCGTCATGATCGCCTCCGCCGCCCGCGCCTACGCCCGTCCCGCCGCGGACGCCGCGCTCACCGGTTGGCGCGACGACGCCCTGCGCGGGCCCGCTCAGCGTCTGGACCAGGCGCTCGACGACCTGGCCCGCCCTGGCGTGCGCATGGTCTACGCCCGCGACGAGGAGATCTACGGCGAGGGCGAGCCGGCCGAGTTCGTGTACCGGGTCGTCTCCGGCGCGGTGCGGACCTACCGCGTGCTGAGCGACGGCCGCCGCCAGGTGTGCGATTTCCATTTGACCGGCGAATATTTCGGCCTCGAGCCGAGTCTCGAGCACCGCGCCACCGCTGAGGCGCTGGCCGGCACGTCGGTGCTCGTGCTGCGGCGCTCCGCGCTCGCCGACCTCGCCCAGCGGGAGGTCGAGATCGCGCGCGAGCTATGGCTGATGTCGGCCAGCCGGCTGGAGCGCAGCCAGGACCACGTGCTGATGCTCGGGCGTAAGAACGCCGCCGAGCGGGTTGCAGGCTTCCTGGTTGATTTCGCCGCCCGGGTCGACGCGCGCGACGACTTCGAGCTGCCCATGTCGCGCCAGGACATCGCCGACTACCTGGGCCTGACCATCGAGACGGTGTCGCGCACCTTCAGCCAGCTCGAGCACACCGGGGTGCTGAAGGCGCACAATTCGCGCCGCATCCATCTGACCGACCGGCGCGCCCTGGAGGAGCTGTGCGAGTAGGTCGCCGGCGACCGCTCAGTTCGAGAATTGGTTGTTTCCTGCGCGCGGCTCGTTTAGTCGCGGCTTTGTGCGCAGGCTCTGGATCCGGATGTCGAATATTCCTTGCGTGAAGGAGGTGACGCGCACGCGCGCGCGGCTTTACTCCGCCATGGCGCTGGCTGTGCTCGCGACGACGGCGAGCATGGGGGCGATCTATCTGTTCGAGCCGGTCTGGGGCGTCAGGTTCTACCATCTCCTGTTCATTCCGCCGGTGCTGGTGGTCGCCCGCTGGGGC
>Ga0213872_10002420_pt1 | contig 10996 bp, 13 predicted proteins | sample VelepicomBERX_R2_FD_160071 | JGI IMG/M metagenome (GOLD analysis project Ga0213872, IMG submission 160071) | Rhizosphere microbial communities from Vellozia epidendroides in rupestrian grasslands, the National Park of Serra do Cipo, Brazil - RX_R2 | ecosystem: Host-associated > Plants > Roots >... | reverse complement strand
GCGCAGGCCAGAGGCTCTTACTCAATCAGTGGGGTGGTCGTCAGTGCCGTCACCGGGCAGCCGCTCGACCGAGCAGAGGTCTCACTGCACAATGCCTCTGGCGAATCGCTCGTCGCCGAAACCACGACCAGCCAGAACGGGCACTTCACTTTTGATCATCTGACCGCCGGCAAATTTATGCTGTCAGCCTCGCGCCGCGGCTACATCGGCATGGCCTACGATGAGCACGAGGGCTATTCGACCGCAATTGTCACGGGTGAAGGGCTGAAAAGCGACGGCCTCACCTTCCGGCTTCCCCCGCGCGCGGTGATCCGGGGAACCATCTCGGACGACGCGGGCGATCCGGTACAGCAAGCCAGGGTTTCTCTTTATCGAGTTGATATGCGCAGCGGTCTTGGGAATATCGTCCGCGCCGGTAACACAACCACCGACGACACAGGAGCCTACGAATTCGCGCATCTCGATGCAGGAAATTACTACGTCGCCGTAATGGCGACTCCGTGGTATGCCACGCGTTCGCAGCCGAGGCATGATTCTGCAGGGAACCTGCTGCCGGACGAGCAACGCTCACAGCTCGATGTCGCCTATCCTACGACGTTTTATGCCGACGTGACAGACTCTGACTCGGCCACCCCGATTCCGGTGAAAGCTGGCGATCAGGTGCAGGTGAACCTCGCCATGCACGCGGTTTCCGCTGTGCATTTGTCCGTGCAAGTGCCTTCGCCCGCCGGGCGCGCGTTCGCAATGCCGCAGTTGACGCAGGAAATCTTCGGGCAGACCGAGGGCATGCCTGCCGCGATGTCCTACAACTGGAGAGGACGGCAGCCGGATAGCGATGCTGGCGGCACGATCGAACTCGGCAGCGTGGCTCCCGGGCAATACTCCGTGGAATTGCACGGCGGAGGCGATGCCAGCCGCTCTGCCAGCGTCGATGCCGCAAGTGATGCCCGGATCGACCTGTCACAAGCGAGCAGTATGGCTGATATTTCAGGCAACGTGGCCATGGCATCCGGAGAAAAGCTGCCCGAGCGCCTCAGCGTCTCGTTGCGCGCTGCAGACGGCCGCTTCGGCGGCAGCGACCGCGTCAACGACGATGGGACCTTTGCCATCCATGGCGTTCCTCCGGGCAACTATGAAGTCTGGGTGAATGCGCCAGAAACCTCTCTCGCGGTCACTCATCTGACCGCAACGGGCGCTCCCACCGAAGGCAACGCCGTCAGAATCGGCACCGCTCCGGTTGCCATTTCCGCGAGCCTCGTCGAGGGCTCGGCCACCGTAACTGGATTTGCCACACGAGACGACAAGCCTGTTGCCGGACTCATGGTTCTGCTGATCCCGCGAAATCCCGAAGCTGAACGCGAGATGTTTCGTCGCGACCAGAGCGATTCGGACGGCAGCTTTCAGCTGAATCGCGTCGTACCCGGCCAATACACCGTGGTAGCCATCGAGGACGGGTGGACGCTCGACTGGGCCCGCCCCGAAGTCATCGCGCACTACCTTCCGAAGGGTCTGAAGATCATCATCCCCACCCACACGAAAGACTTTGCGATTAAGGAAAGAATCGAGGCTCAGCCGAAATAAGCCCGCTGGCTGTTACGAATCAGTTGACCGTCACCACGATCAGAGACGCATCATCCTGAAACTGATTTGAGCAGAATGCCGCGACGTCCGCCAGGATTCGCTGGCGAATCCCATGCACGCCCTGATCTCGACTCGCATGGACCGAGGCAATTAATCGCTGATACCCAAACTCCTCGTCCTTATCGTTCGCGGCTTCGAGCACTCCGTCGGTCATCAGCAGCAGAACATCTCCCGGCCTGAGTTGCACTTCGCGGTCGCTATAGGTCCAGTGGGAGAACAAGCCCAGGACGCCGCTGTAAGCCGCCGGAAAGTCGATCGTCCCATCGGCATGGACGAGTAGAGGCAGGCAATGTCCGGCGTTTTCATATCTAAACACGCGGCTCGAGCTGTCGAGAATGCCGTAGAAAAGCGTCACGAATCGACCCGGCGCAATGTTGTTCGAAAGCGCGGTATTCAGTTTTGAGCAGAGCGCCGCAGGAGAATCAATCCCCGGATGGCCACCATCCTCCGTAAATGCTTTCACCGAAGCCTGAAGATTTGCCATGAGCAGAGCTGCGGCCATGCCCTTGCCGGAAACATCCGCGATGCAGAGGCCTAGTTTTTCCTTTCCCAGCACCAGAACATCGAAGTAGTCGCCGCTCACCGTGCGCGCCGGCTGCCATGCACAGGCAATTTGGTAGCCCGGAATCTGCGGCGTCTCGTGCGGCAGCAGATGAACTTGAATTTCGTGAGCCTGTTCGAGGTCCGCCTGGTGTATCTGCTTGTCCATCAGGCCAAGCTGCACCTGACTCTGAAGCTGTTCGTTCCGGGCCTCGAGTCGCGAGCGCGTGTTGTCGTATGCAAAATAGACGCTGCCGACGATTACGGTAACAATAGTTCCCAGCGGAGCATCGATCAGAACTGCTCGCCAGAAGCTTATGTGGCGCGGGTTCAGCAGGTAAAGCGGGATCTCCGCGAGAATGCTCGCGAGCGCTCCCGTGCACAGCAGCAGCGGTAGATAGATGATCCAGTTCCACGGAGGCCGACGGTACAGCAACCAGGGCCGCGCGAGGAAAAAGGAGCCAATGGAAATGTTGCCCGTAAACAGCGTTACGAGGATAGTGACAACCAGGCTACCCGGTACGTGAAAAACCCAGAACAGTGCGCGCACACATATCGCTATCAGCAGCAGAATGAGCTGAAAGTGGAGCAGGTTGAAGCCTGGTGGAAATAGTTTGCGCGTGGCTGCTTTTGGCATGTCCCTCAGGTGGGGGTAGGCCATAAGATATCAGGACTAGAAGGCAGAGCCAAAAACAAAGAGCGCACCCCGAAGGATGCGCTCGAATTTGCGTTTAGCCCCGATTATGCCTTGGGCTCCTCGCCGCCTTCGGCTGCCTGCTCCTGCTCGGCGATCTGCTTCTGCAGCTCTTCGCGCCGCTTGGCCCGAGCCTCTGCGCGCTTCTGGCGCTTCTCGTCGAGCACCTGCTCGGCCCCGAGCAACTCGATGAAAGCCTTCTCGGCCCCGTCGCCACGCTGCCAGCCTGTCCGAACGATCCGCAGATATCCGCCGCTGCGGTCGCCGTACCGCGGAGCCACTGTGTCGAAGAGCCGCGTGACGGCTTCGCGTGTCTGCAGGAAAGCCAGAGCCTGACGCCGGGAATGCACGTCGCCCTTCTTTCCCAGGGTGATCAGCCTTTCGACGTGCGGGCGCACGGCCTTGGCCTTGGTGATGGTCGTCTCGACGCGGTCCTCAAGAAAAATGGAGGTCACCAGGTTGCGCAGGAGCGCGCGACGATGGCTGGTGTTGCGTCCGAGTTTGTATCCTGCATTGCGATGACGCATGGCGGTTCTCTCTTATCAGGGCTCAGGGTTCAGGGCTCAGTGCTCGGGGTGAGCACCCGGCGGCCATGTAAGCCTGCGCCATTATTTGATTTTCAATTCCGGGCGCCAGCGCTCAGGACCTGCTGTGCTCTGAGCCCTGTTCCCTAAAAGTTTTCCGTTTCGTTCTGCAGCGCGACGTCGTCGTTGAGATCGTCTTCCTCGTCGTCGTCGAAGCGGCCATAGCTCGCGGCCAGAGTTGCAGCCGGCAGTACGCTGGTCGGTCCCGGAACGGCGTTCCCGTGCTCGTCGATCTTCATGCCGAGCGACAGACCCATCTGCGCGAGGATTTCCTTGATCTCATTCAGCGACTTGCGGCCGAAGTTCTTGGTTTTGAGCATCTCCGCTTCGGTCTTCTGCACCAGCTCGCCGATCGTCTGGATATTCGCGTTCTTCAGGCAGTTGTAGCTGCGCACGCTGAGTTCCAGCTCTTCGACCGAGCGGTTCAGGTTCTCGTTCCGAAGCTGCATACGGCCTTCTTCGGTGTGGGTCTCGGCCTCGATCTCTTCTTCGAAGTTGATGAAGATGCTCATGTGGTCCTTGAGCAGCTTCGCCGCCAGGCCAACCGCGTCCGCCGGAAGCACCGTACCGTTCGTCCAGACTTCCAAGGTGAGCCGGTCGTAGTCGGTGATCTGACCCAAACGCGCAGCATCCACTGCATAGTTCACCTTGCGCACCGGCGAGTGGACCGAATCGACCGGAATGAAGCCGATGCCCAGGTCGGAGTCGAAATTCTTGTCGGCAGAGATGTAGCCGCGGCCACGCTTCAAGCGCATTTCCATGTCCAGCTTGCCGCCTTCGCTGACGGTGGCGATATAGACATCCTTATCGAGAATCTCCACGTCCCCATCGGCTTCGATCATGCCCGACGTCACAATGCCCGGCTGGTCCGCGCGCAGATATAGTGCCTTCGGGCCCTCTCCATTCAACTTGAAGGGAATCTGCTTCAGGTTCAGGATGATGTCGGTCGCGTCCTCAACGACTCCCGTAATCGACTGGAACTCGTGCAGAACGCCTTCGATCTTGACTGCCGTAACGGCCGCACCCTCAATCGATGAGAGCAGCGTTCGCCGCAGCGCATTGCCAATGGTGGTTCCGAAGCCGCGCTCAAAAGGCTGAGCACTGAACTTTCCGTACTTTTCGGTGAGCGTCTCCGCATCAACTGCCAGACGCTTGGGTTTTTGAAATCCTCTCCAAAGCATATCGATTCGCCTTATCTGCGCAGCGAACGCCGCGAAGCATTTTGCAACGGCTGCGCGTTTTCTCCATTCGGTTAGATTTAACTGCTCTTGCCTGTTACTTGAGATCCCGGCAATCCGAAGATCTGCCGGAATCCCAAAACTTATCAGTCTGCGCGAAAGCGCGTATCGCTGGACGCGCAGTCCTACTTGCTGTACAACTCGACGATCAGCTGCTCGTTCACCGGCAGATTCACATCGTCGCGTTTCGGCAACGCCAGGACCTTGCCCGAGTGGTTCGCATGATCGACCGAAAGCCACGCCGGAACCGGATTGTGGCTGGCGAATTCGCTCGCCGACTCAACGATGCCGAGCTTTTGACTGTTCGGACGCACCTTGATCTCGTCGTTCACGCTCACCTGGTACGAGGGAATGTTGACCTTCCGGCCGTTCACCTCGACGTGGCCGTGGCGAACAAGCTGCCGTGACTGGCGACGCGAGCTTGCGAAACCGAGCCGGAACGCGACATTGTCCAGGCGCCGCTCGAGCTGTTGCAAAAGCAGCTCACCGGTGACGCCGGGCGTACGCGATGCCTTCTCGTAGTACTCGCGGAACTGGCTCTCAAGCGTGAAGTAGATACGCTTCGCCTTCTGCTTCTCGCGAAGCTGTAGGCCGTAGCCGACGATCTTCGCCTTGCGGTCGCGGCCGTGTTGCCCGGGGGCGAAATTCCGCTTCTCGATGGGGCACTTGTCACTGAAACACTTCGCGCCCTTCAGAAAAAGCTTCATGCCTTCGCGGCGGCAAAGGCGGCAGACTGCTCCTGTATAACGTGCCAATTGATTCTCCCTGCCCGGACCCAATCCGGACACATTTTTTCAGAGGCCAACCGGTTTACGCGCTGGCATGCGCTTCGTCCCGGTCCATGCTAGCTTTTAGCCGCTAGCTTCTAGCCACTAGCTTTGATCGCAAGATGGAGCAGCCAAACGCCACCACCCCATCTTCCACATTTTACAGTCTCTTGAGCCACTACTCCAGCTAGAAGCCAAGAGCTAGCAGCTGGACGCTGTCTTCAGACCCTTCTCCGCTTCGGCGGACGGCACCCGTTGTGCGGAATCGGGGTGACATCGCGAATCGAACGCACCTCGATGCCGGCGGCAGCCAGCGCACGCACAGCCGATTCACGGCCCGAGCCGGGGCCGCTGACGCGGACATCGACCGAGCGGAGACCATGATCGCGCGCCTGGTTGGCGGCGTTGATGGCCGCCTGCTGTGCGGCAAACGGAGTGCCCTTACGAGACCCGCGGAAGCCGAGCGAACCCGAGCTCTTCCAGGAGATCGTGTTGCCCTGACCGTCGGTAATGGTCACAATGGTGTTGTTGAACGACGCCTGAATGTAGACCAACCCATAGGGCACATTCTTGCGTTCGCGCTTCTTGAACTTCTTGTTCTTGGCGGCCTTTCCGGCAGCGCCCTGCTGTGCTTTTGCCATTAGGTCTTCGCCGTCGCTTTCTTCTTGTTGGCTACCGTGCCCTTACGCGGACCTTTACGGGTGCGTGCGTTGGTGTGCGTGCGCTGACCGCGCGTCGGCAGGCCGCGGCGGTGGCGCAGCCCACGGTAGGACTGGATATCGATGAGGCGCTTGATGTGCATGCCGACATCCTTGCGGAGATCGCCTTCAACATCGCCTTCTGCCTCAATTACCTGGCGGATACGGTTCACCTCGTCTTCGCCGAGATCCTGAACCTTCTTGAATGGGTCGACATTCGCGGTTCCGAGGATGCGCAGCGCACGCGGGTTTCCGATCCCGTAGATGTACGTGAGCGCGATCCGAGCCTGCTTTTGGCGGGGCAGATCGACGCCAGCTATACGTGCCATACTGATGCCCTTCTAAATTGCTCGCCGGAAGCTTCGCCGCCGGGAGCGGTTATGCCGGATGATCCAGCGTTGTTGAGTCGGGGTTCATCGCAAGCCCTTCTGCGGCTAACTAGCCCCTGCCCTTCTGGGCTGACTCGGTTGATTCGCAGCGTAAACCGCGCCAGATCAACCCTGGCGCTGCTTGTGCTTCGAGTTCTCGCAGATCACGCGCACCACCCCGCGGCGGTGAATGATCTTGCACTTGTCACAAATCTTCTTTACCGATGCACGAACCTTCATAAACCAGCTCCTAGCTACTAGCCTCTAGCTACTAGCTTTTTGTTGCGGGCCGCACGGTTCTGCCTGCGACCCTCCGTTTTATTGCCACTGCCTTAGCTAGAGCTAGAAGCTAGCGGCTAAAAAGCTATTTGTACCGATAGACGATTCGCCCGCGCGTCAAATCGTACGGGCTCAGCTCTACCGCGACGCGATCGCCGGGAAGGATGCGGATAAAGTTCTTCCGCATGCGGCCCGAAACATGCGCCAGAACCTGGTGCTTGTTTTCGAGCTCCACCTTGAACATGGCGTTGGGCAAGGTCTCAACGACCGTTGCCATCACTTCAATCGCGTCTTCCTTCGACAAACCTCATCCTGATTCCGTCGGTTCTTTGCCCGACTCAGCTCGATAACTTATTGGGTTAAAACCACCGCGCCTTCGGCCGTCACTGCCACCGTATGCTCGAAATGCGCACTCAGACTTCCATCCTGCGTGACCGCTGTCCAGCCATCGCTCAATACCTGGACATCCGGCCTGCCCGCGTTGACCATGGGCTCGATTGCAAGCACCATACCCTCGCGAAGCCTCTGGCCCTGGCCGCGCATGCCGTAATTCGGTACCTGCGGATCCTCATGCAGCCGCGTCCCGATCCCGTGCCCTACAAATTCCCGCACCACACTGAACCCGTTCGCCTCGACCGTTTCCTGAACCGCGGCTCCTACGTCGCCCAGTGTAGCTCCCGGCCTGATCGCCTCAATTCCGCGTTGCAGTGAGGCCTGCGTCACTTCCAGCAGCCGCTTCGTCTTCGCAGCGACCTTCTCCCCCACCGCGACCGTGATTGCCGAATCGCCATAATAGCCGTCGATAATCACGCCCGTGTCGATCGAAACGATGTCCCCGTCGCGCAACACCCGGTTCGCCGACGGAATTCCGTGAACCACTTCCTCATTCACCGAGGTGCACAACACGCAAGGATATCCGCGATAGCCCTTGAATGCAGGCTTCGCGCCCAACTCCCGAATTTTCTCGACCGCGGTATTCTCGAGGTCCTGCGTGGTGGCGCCCGGCTTCACAAACTTTCGGACGTGCTCCAGCACCTCACGAACCACCTGACCGCTGCGCCGCATCTTCTCGATTTCCTGCGGCGTCTTGATCATGATCGGCATCGGACCGCTTAACTCCTCAAGTGCAGAACGGCCCGCATCACTTCAGCCGTTACCGCGTTCACCGGCTGCTCCCCGTTCACCTCTGCAAAGAGGCCGAGCGCGCGGTAATGTTCCACAACCGGAGCTGTCAGCGAGGTGTAAGCCCGCATCCGCTCCTCGAAAACCTCTTCCGTGTCGTCCGATCGCCGCGTCAGGGGCGTACCGTCAAGGTCACAAACCTCATCGACCTTGGGTGGCTGCAAGTAGATGTTGTAGCTCGTCTTGCAGAGTGAACAGATGCGCCGCCCGGTAATACGGCGCAGTAATTGATTATAGCTGACTTCGATGCTCACAGCAACGACGGGAAGCGACCCCGGAATCGCACTGAGATGCTGGTCAAGCCAGTCCGCCTGCTTCAGCGTCCGCGGAAACCCATCCAGGATGTACCCAGTCGCCGTGTCCGGCTCCTTGAGCCGTTCCGCGACCATCTGGTTCACCAGGTCGTCGGAGACCAGCTCGCCCCTGTCCATGACCTCTTTGGCCTGCTTGCCCAAAGCCGTGCCCCGGCTTACGTTCGAGCGCAGCAGGTCTCCGGTCGAGATCTGCGGAATGCTCCAGGCAGCCATCAGTTCCTGGGCCTGCGTTCCCTTCCCGACGCCCGGCGGTCCGAGCAAAAGAATAGGGCCTGGGGTAAACTTCAGGCCCTCCTGAGTTCCACTTGTAGAGGCAACTGCCGATAACGCCACTTACCAGGCCCGCCTTCCACGAATACGCCCGCTGCGCGGCGAAAAGCCTTCATAATGGCGCATGATCAGCTGCGACTCGACCTGGTTCACCGTATCCATGGCCACACCGACCACGATCAGCAGCGAGGTTCCACCGAAGTAGAAGTTGAAGCCGAGGCCGTTCGTTACCCAGAGCGGCAGATGCTCGAAGAAGCCTCCGATGAGCGGCAGATGGTTCAGGTGAATACCGCTGATTAGCAGCTGCGGAATGATCGAGATAATGATCAGGTAGAGCGCGCCGACCAGGGTGATGCGAGTCAGGATGTCATTGATGAAGTCCGACGTGCGTCGCCCCGGGCGAATACCGGGAATAAACCCGCCGTACTTTCTCATGTTGTCGGCGATGTCATCCGGCCGGAAAACGATCGAAATATAGAAGTACGCGAAGAAGACGATCGCGCCCATGTAGATAAGCTCATACCATGGCTCACCCGGACGCAGCGCTTCAAAGATTCGCGTCAGACCGGCACTGTTGCGAACAATCGCGGCCTGCGAAAAGAGCAGCGGAGCCGACAACACCGACGCCGCAAAGATAACCGGCATTACGCCGCCGGAGTTGACCTTCAGCGGCAGGTGCGTGGACTGCCCACCCATAAGGCGCCGTCCTACGATGCGCTTCGCATACTGCACCGGGATGCGGCGCTCGCTGCGCTCGACAAAGACGATGAACGCCACGACCGCCACCATGCACGCGACAAGCAGAATCAGCGCCGGAACTGTGAAAGCTCCGAACTTTTCGGTGCGGGCAGTATCGACCAGTTCAGCGATGGCGCGCGGCAGGCCGACAACAATGCCCGCGAAAATCAGCAGGCTCATTCCATTGCCGATGCCGCGGTCGGTGATCTGCTCACCCAGCCACATGATGAAAGCCGTGCCCGAAGTCAGCGTAAGCACGGTCATCAGAATGAATCCCGGGCCGGGATTCAACACCATTCCGCCCTGCGCATGCGACAATGCGATGGCAATGGTCATCGACTGGATGATGCCGAGAACAACGGTGAGATAGCGGGTCCACTGCGTGATCTTGCGCCGGCCCAGCTCACCCTCTTTCTGAAGGCGCGCCAGCGGCTCATAAACGACCGTCAACAGCTGGAAAATGATCGATGCCGTGATGTAGGGCATGATGCCCAGGGCGAAGACGGTCAGACGGCGCAGGTTTCCTCCGCTGAACATATCGACCAGCCCGAGCGAGGAGCCACTCTGCGAGTTGAAGAACGCCTCGAGCGCCGCGGTATTCACGCCCGGCGTGGGTATGTGCCCGCCCAGCCGGTAAACAGCCAGCATGGCCATAGTGAACAGCACACGCTTGCGCAGGTCGGGGACGCGGAAGATATTCGCGAATTTCTCAAACATGGGTACTGCTTCCAATCATAATGCCTGGTTCCCATCGGGGAACCAGGCATTCGCGAAACTTTAGCCGACCAGGACTGCCTTGCCGCCGGCCTTTTCGATCTTCTCCTGCGCGGCCTTGGAGAACTTGTGCGCGTGCACTGTGATCGCCGTAGTGAGCTCGCCGTTGCCGAGGATCTTGAGCAGTTCCCCGCGGCGCTTCAGATAGCCCTTGGCCTGGAACGCTTCAAGCGTCAGCTCCTTCTCGTTCAGCGCAACCAGCCGGTCAAGGTTCAGAACGGTGTATTCGGTGCGGAAAATATTGGTGAATCCACGCTTGGGAAGGCGGCGGTGCAGCGGCATCTGGCCGCCTTCAAAGCCTCGCATCAGGCTCGAACCGGAACGGGAGCCCTGTCCTTTGTGGCCGCGGGTTGACGTCTTGCCGTGGCCGGAGCCCATACCGCGTCCAACGCGCTTGCGCTCACGATTGGCGTTCTTAGGCGCCCTGAGTTTCGATAAATCCATGATTTCCTCGCTTAACGCCGGATGAGTCTATGCTCACCCGACTCGCATTTTGTTTTTGCGCCGGAGGCGCGTGTGCCTGGACGGCTAGTCCACGATCCGCACCAGGTGCGGAATCGTATTCACCATACCCCGGATCGACGGCGTGTCCTCGCGCTCGACAATCTGGTTGAGCCGCGTGAAGCCAAGGCCCTTGACGACCCGCTTGTGCTTCACCGGCGACTGGATCATCGACCGGAAGTACTGAATTTTGATCTTCTGAGTTTCCGCCATGACTATAGCTCCTGAGCCTGCTTGCCGCGGATGGCAGCGACTTCTTCCTTGTCGCGAAGCTGCACCAGCGCGTCGAAGGTCGCCTTGATCACGTTGTGCGGATTGGCCGAGCCGATGCTCTTGGTCAGCACGTTCTGCACGCCCGCCGAGGTCATCACTGCGCGTACCGCGCCGCCGGCAATCACTCCCGTTCCT
>Ga0213872_10002419_pt1 | contig 10997 bp, 11 predicted proteins | sample VelepicomBERX_R2_FD_160071 | JGI IMG/M metagenome (GOLD analysis project Ga0213872, IMG submission 160071) | Rhizosphere microbial communities from Vellozia epidendroides in rupestrian grasslands, the National Park of Serra do Cipo, Brazil - RX_R2 | ecosystem: Host-associated > Plants > Roots >... | reverse complement strand
GTACGATAATTTCTATAAAAAAAATAAAATAAAATTCAAAATAATCATGATTTTTAATTTTCTATTTTTGATGTGTACGTTATGGATTTTCCCAAAACTGCATAGTCTGGCGCTCAAGGCGTTGATATTCCTGATCTTCTCTTTCCTGTTCGCGGTAGCCGTTCGACAATGGTTCGTTCGGCGCGTGGAGACCGACTTGCCATGAGCATATCGTATCCGCCTTCGCCCAACGCCGCCGTCCTGGAACGGGAATTCGCTTGGCTGGGCCGGTTGATCGACACCGCCATCCGGCTCCATCTCGGCAGCGAGTGCGATCATGCGGACGTGCGCGCCTTGGCTCCGCCGGACATAGGTCCCGCCGATGGCGCGTCTCCCTATGGCTCCCTGGTCGCGAACCATGATCTGTCCTTCGACCATCGCGCCATCCTAGCCCTTGCCCTGGCGCCGCTGGCGCGGCCGCAGCTGCTCGATCCATTCCTGATCAGAAACTCTGCTCTCGACCGTTGCTTCAGCGAATTCGGCGGCGTCTCGAACGCTTCCTTCGGCGGTTTCCAGCCGACCGTCGAAACCGCCCTTTTCCTGCTGTCCCATGCCGATCTCAACCGCCGCTTCGCGGTGCAGGCGCTGTTCGAGCCGGATCAGCTCCTGCACCGCCTCAATCTGCTGCGGAACGACGATTATCAAGGGCCGATCTTCTCGGCGCCGCTTTCCCTGTCCAAGGAGCAGGTCGGGCGCCTGACCACGGGCGCGGGCTTCCGCCCGGCTTTCAACAACTCCTTCCCCGCGCGCCGCCTCACCACGCCGCACGGCTGGAACGATCTCGTGCTGACCGATGCCACCCTCGAGGACGTGCAGGAAATCCGGGCATGGATCGAACATCGCCAGACCCTGCTGGGCGAATGGCGACTGGCCGACAAGCTCAAGCCCGGATTTCGCAGCCTGTTCTACGGACCGCCCGGCACCGGCAAAACCCTCACTGCCGCCTTGCTCGGCAAGGCAACCGGATTAGACGTCTACCGCATCGACTTGTCCCTGGTCGTGTCGAAATGGATCGGCGAAACCGAAAAGAACCTTGCGGCCGTGTTCGATCAGGCGGAAAATAACGACTGGATTCTGTTCTTTGACGAAGCCGACGCCCTGTTCGGCAAACGCACCCAGACATCGAGCGCGAACGACCGCTACGCCAATCAGGAAGTATCCTATCTGCTCCAGCGCGTGGAGGACTTCCCCAGCACGGTCATTCTAGCCACCAATCTCAAGAGCAATATCGACGAAGCATTCGCGCGACGCTTTCAATCGATGATCTTCTTCCCGATGCCCGGCCCGGCCGAACGGCTCCGCCTTTGGAAGAGCGCCTTCGCCGATACGGCTCGGCTGGCCTCTTCGGTAGACCTGGAGCAGATCGCCGCCGAATTCGAATTAAGCGGCGGCGCCATCATCAACGTGTTGCGCTATGCAGCGCTGATGGCTCTGCGGCGAGGCGAGGATCAGGTCCGGCAACAGGATATCCGCCACGGCGTCCGCCGCGAATTCCACAAAAGCGGAAGGACGGCATAGCCATGATCGACAAGACCATGTCCTTTCTGCTGGGAGAGCTTAACACCTTTCTCGGCACCGTTTTCCCGACCGGCGAACCGCATGCCGTACTGTCCGACCTCGCCTCACCGGATGGCGGCTTGCCGCCCGGCACCGACAACAAGATCGTCCTCACCCTGGTCAATATCGAACGCGACGGCATCGCCTATTCGCCCGAAGCGGCCTCCGGCAACCTGCGCCTGAGCGCGCCGCTCAACCTCAACCTCTATATCCTGTTGTCGGCGAATTTCCCCGCCAGCTATGCCGACGCGCTGCGCCTGCTGTCGAGCGCGATCGGCTTTCTGCAAACCAAACCGGGGTTCACCCCCAGCAGCGGCGCCGGCTTCCCGCGCGGACTGGAGCGCCTGACCCTCGAAATCGTCAATCTCGGGGTCCATGAACTGCATCAGATCTGGACCATCACCGGTGTCCGCTACCGGCCGTCGATCCTCTATAAAGCGCGAATGATAACCATCGGCGGCGGCTGGATCAGCGAACGATTGCCCGCCGTCACGGCGACCGACCCGAGGATTGCAGGATGACGGCGCGGTACGAAGAACTGTTTCGCATCGAATGCCGACATGGCTATTTCGCCGACGGGCAATGCCGCCTGCTCACGCTCAGCCCGACCATGCGGTGCCGCCGGATGCTCGACCGCGATGACTGCCTGTTCCGGCCGGCCGTCGGCGGCGGCGCGATCTATCGCCGCATGCCGGCCGTTCCGTTCGAAGACGCCGCGCCGCTAGCCTTCGCCTTGGTCGCGCAAAGCACCGCCTTGGTCGAGTGCACCGAGATGGACGGGGCGCAAGGCGGCATACCCGACGGCTCCATCCATTATTTCAACAACCTCGCCGACCATCGGGCGACGCTCGACGGTGTCGATCGACAGCTGCTGCACCCGCCCGGCCAGCCTTTCGCACAGGGACCGCTGCCTGTGTACCCTCCTCGCTTCGATTATCCCTGTGCGGTGCCGATGGGGCTGTTCGACCCTTTGGGAAATCAGATCGATCGCCTTCAGCCAAGCGCAGGGTTCTGTTCCCTCGACGTCCCCGAAGGGCGCTATCAGCTGCGCGGTGATGACGGCGCGCGCCATGACTTCTACTGCAGCGTCACCTCCCCCGCGAGCCTCTGGGGAATCGTCGAGATCTTTCCCGGCGCCCCGGCGCTTTTCACCGTCGCCCTGGAGCCTCGCAAATCCATCTGGCGCTACGTCGTGGTCAGCCAATCCACCGTCGACCGCGCTTATGACGACTTCCGGGTGGTCGGCAGCAGCAGCAACAATGGCGATGGCGGCACGATTCCAACCTTCGCCGCGCCTGTGCGCCAGCGGATCCGCGGCAAAGACGCCTGGATTTTCGACTCGACGGCGCCCATCACGCTTCGGGAATATCCCGCTGACCGATACGCTTTCGCCCTGAAGCGCGAAGAAGCCGCCGGCGGATTCGCCCTGCCTTATGCGCAAGCGAACAGGACCAGACTGGCAAGGGGACCGGATGGCGACGTGCGGGCCTATTCCGAGATTTACGTGTATTTGTAAACTACGCAAAGGATGGGGACGACATGCCTGACCATGCTCAAAAGAGCCGCATTCAAAAGACCGCCCCGGTGACTTCGGGGAAGCGGAAGGGACTGGCGCAAGGTGCTCCGGGGCCCGGCACCGCACAGCTGGCGGCGCTCTCCGCTCGGCTGCAGGAAGGTCCGGTAGTAGCGGCGCAGCGCCAATTGGCGAATGGGCTGAACACCCGCCATGCTGGCTTGCCCGCCCAACTGAAAGCGGGGGTCGAAGCCCTGTCCGGCATCGACAGGGATGAGGAGCGGGAGCATTCCAATTCCGCGCAGCCGGCACAGTTGGACGCCCTGACCGAGGAGGAAACGGAAAGCGGCAATTGACGCCGTTTTCATCCTCGATCTGCGATGGCCTCGTCCAGACTGCCATCTCAAGTTGTCACAATTGTAAAGCCATGCAACTATAAAGATAATCCGTGATACTGCCCGGCTACACACGATGCAGGCATGTTTCGGGATCTAAGCGGGTCGGCTTTATATGTAGTGCGGAGAAAGCGCAGCCATGAAGCAGTCAGCGCCGTCGAACGCCAACCAGCACCACGCAGATTCCGGCAGGAGCGCGCGCGCAGCCGCACCGCAAGGCGCGTCCGCTTCGTCCGCGCCGCTGACCCAACTGGTCGACGCGATCGACGCAAGCCCGGCCGTGCGAGACATGACGCAATTCAAGGCCGATATGTTGAACAGCCCGCGCCTGCGTGCGAGCGACGGCCCGGCACAGCACACCGGACAGGCGGAGACCAGCCCCAATCACACGGGGCTGCCGGATGATCTCAAGACCGGTGTCGAAGCTGCATCGGGCATGACGCTCGACAATGTGCGGGTCCATTACAATTCGCCGCGGCCGGCGGAGCTTGACGCCCACGCCTATACCCAGGGAACAGCCATTCATGTCGCGCCGGGCCAGGAACAGCATTTGCCGCACGAAGCCTGGCATGTGGTGCAACAGGCTCAAGGCCGCGTGCGGCCGACGATGCAGATGAAAGCAAATACGCCGGTCAATGACGATGCCGACCTCGAGCGCGAGGCGGATATAATGGGCGCCACGGCGCTCAAAGGCGTTCAACGCAAGGCAGCTGCCGCCACCGCTGCCGGCAGCCCGCCACAAGCTTCCCCGACGACCCAGCTTGCCAGAAGCAAACGTGCTGAAAAGCTGCAAAGGCAACGCGAACAATTGTGGCCCGTCCGACTGGCTGGCAAGCTGCCGGCCGCCGAGGCGCGTGAGGTGTCGGCGCTCGGCATTTCCATCGTCACTGTCGAGGCTTTGCTCGTGCCGGCATGGCAACCCGCCAACCAGGTCGCACTTATCAGGCGTTTCCGTGGAGATTCAGGCAACAGAACCGCCGCGGACTGGAACCTGATCGCGCAGACCCTGGTCGATCAGGAAGGCGATGTCGCCACGTTCGCTCGAATTCCCAATGGATGGAACTCAGCCAATCTCGAGACCTTGGCCGACCTGTTCCTCAACGATAATGGCGGCCTGACATCGCCACAATGGGCTGCCATCGCGACCGCGCTGGCCGATCCCGATATCGAAGCCGACGTCGCCGATTTCGCCCGGATCCGCAATGGCTGGACCCCAGCCAATCTCGCGACCTTGGCCGGCTTGTTCCATGCCGATGATGGCGGCCTGACATCGCCGCAATGGGCTGCCATCGCGACCGCGCTGGCCGATCCCGATATCGAAGCCGACGTCGCCGAATTCGCCCGGATCCCCAATGGCTGGACCCCAGCCAATCTCGCGACCCTGGCCGGCCTGTTCCATACCGATGATGGCGGGCAGAGCGCCTCGGACTGGGCCGCGATGGCTGCAAGCCACGTCAATTTCGTCGATCAGGACAATGACGTCGCGCTGATCGCACGGATCACCAACTGGACCGTCGCGGATCTCGCCGCCATGTGCGCCGGCGGTTGGACCAGCGCCAATCTGGCGATGATGCTGCATCAGGCGGTCACTGCGAACGCACAGCCGGCACGGCTAGAGGCCATGCTCGGCGAAGGGGGATTTCCGGCATCGAGTCTCGCCTTGACCGCCGCCGGCTGGACTCCGACCGAAGCGGGGCAGTTTCTGGCAGGCGCGCTGAGTTCGGCGGCCCCGACCAATATCTTGCAGGCGTTGCTGGCGACCGGCGGCTTCGCCAATGCGGCGGTCGCCATGATTGGTGCGGGTTGGAACCACCATGACCTCGGCACGACACTTGGACATGTGCTCAACCTAGGCACGGCAACCGCGACCCTGTACGGGCTTCTGATTACGGCAGGGTTCCCTGCATCGTCACAATTGATGCTCGGACAAGTCGCATGGACGCCCCAGGCGCTCAGCGAATTCTTCGGACATATGCTGCTTCTTGCGGCGCCGGCGGCATTGCAGAACCTGTTGGCTCAGGGCGGATTCCCGGTGAACAGCGCGGCGATGCTCACGGCGGGATGGGGCGCCGATCAACTCGGTGATTTTTCCGCCCATGCGTTACAGGCCGGCCTGCAACCAGCCGATTTGAACGCATTGACCGCTACCGGAAACTTCCCCGCCAACAGTTTCGCTTGGTTTGGCGGTGGTTGGACCCCAGATGATCTGGGCGACTTTGCAGCCAATGCCCTTCTCCAGAATTTTGGAGCGGCGCCGCTGACAACCTTCATGGGCACAGCGAATGCCGCCGCCAATGCGCACCCACTGATCGCAACCTGGGCCGGAGCGTTGAATGTCGGGCTCACCGTCGGCTATGTACGTGTCCAGGGCGGCCCTCCGACGGATCCGGAACTGGTCACCATTCTGGATCTGGCGGAGCAATACAACGCGAATTGGACGGACGCTCAGTTGCGCAACGCGGCACTAGCCGCCGGATGCGGTCCGCCCAATTGGAATTCATTCATCACGCAAGCTCCAAATTTCGAACAGCATTGGGTCGGCGGGGGATCGGGAAACGCCGCCGGGCCGGACGTGTGGAATGCCGCGTATCGGACTCCTCCCGCCTACCAGATTTCGCTAACGGCCAACGTTCCACATATTGAATCCGGCCACACCTATGAATATTTCAACTTTACCTATGCGAATTGCATGAGAGGTGCGCAAAGCACTCTGTTCAATATAGGCGAAGACTCGGCGGCACTCGTCACAGCCCAATTTGGAGGCATGCATGGCATGGCCGAACAGCGCGCATGGGCCAATGGCCCATTGCAGAACATAGGTGGATACAGGGTCGGCATTCTTGGGAATGGCCCATCAGCTGCGAACATCTGGCCGATGATCGTGTCGCAATTCTATCGCATTGCCGGTAATCAAATTCAAAATCAGGTTATGGTCGCCTATGGCCGCGCGCGCGGTCATTTCTGAGCTGAAAAATCACATGACGCCCATGGATGATTTACGAATTGTTTTCTATCGCGGCGCGTCAGGGCAGACAATCCTGGCGCAGGACTATCGGCAGCTCGATCCGGCCGGGAAAATGGCGATGGCTGTCGATGTCGGCGGCATCAGCCTCAGCATCATCGTGGGAGGGCGCGAGCGGCTGGCTCCTTTCCTGAGCCTGGGATCATTGGCGGAGATGATCCCGCAGCTCGAAGCGGCGGGCGACCGGCTCGGGGCCGGGAAGCCGGCATTGATACGCAGCGGCGTCCTGGATGAGGACCCTGGCCTATATCTGCTTTTCGACCCGCATGACGATGATGACGTTCATGTCTCGTTGCTGGCCATCCATGGGATTGGCAATTTCTTTCCCGTCCCGCCTGGCTCTCGGGATGCGAAGGCCATCTACCGATATGTTGCGTCGCATCGTGACGATTGTATCGAGGCCGCTCGGGAATGGTATGACCTGACCAGGCTCCGCATGAACAAATCGACCCTGCTCGCGGCATTCCCGCGCGAAGCCGAGATCGGACGCGCAGTGCTGACGGAACGCAGCATCGCGATATGACTTATCGTCCGCGCTAAATTCGACGGCGGCATTCGACCAATCATCATGCGCAACGATCGGCGGTGGTCCGTGCGATCGCCCTTCCGGACCGAGTAAGCGCGTCATATGGGTTCTGAACTGGTCGACCAGATCGGCTGGGACCCGGATTCGGAGGTACCATCCGGCACGTCTTTTAGTCAGAATAAGTGAGGCCGATTTGACGTCCCCGTGTGTAGCACAAACGTGTGTCACACGGGGGAAGCACATCAAAAATTATGATGTGAAATCAATGCCTTGCGATGCTTGGCGTCCCCACGGGGATTCGAACCCCGGTTACCGCCGTGAGAGGGCGATGTCCTAGGCCTCTAGACGATGGGGACAGAGGCAAGAGGAGGGGTTTCTACCTAAGCTTACCGATGCGATCAAGAGGTTTTTGCGGGAGGGGCGATTTTTCTTCAGCCGAGCAACGGGATAGCTTGGAATTCGGCGATCTTGCCGTCATCGCCGACCTTGGGCAGGAATGCGGCCACCTCGCCCGCCAGCGGATCGATCACCAGCCAGGCCAGATCGGGATCGTTCGCCTCGGCGAGATCCCGCGCCGAAGGACGCGCCGGGCCGGCCGGATGGGAATGGTAGTGGCCGAGGATAATTTCGCCGCTCTGGCGCAGCTGGCGCAGCGTGTCGAACTGCACCTTGGGGTCGATCTCGAAGAAGCGGCGCGGTTCGGGATGGGTGTTCCTGGCGGGGATCAGCCGCAGCGCGCGCGGTGCCGGGTTCAGGATGCCGACGATCAGGCCGCAGCACTCCTCGGGCGCGGCGGCGCGGGCGGCCTGCAGCATCGTCTCGATCAGGTCCGAAGCGACGTGCAGGCCCCGTCTCATTTCAGCGCTTCCTGATAGATCTCGGGCTTGAAGCCGGTCAGGCGGCGGCTGCCGAGATCGAGCACCGGGCGTTTGATCATCGAAGGCTGTTCGAGCATAAGGGCGACCGCCTTGTCTGCGTCGAGATCCTGCTTTGCCTCGTCCGGCAGAGAGCGGAACGTGGTGCCGGCGCGGTTGAGCACGGTTTCCCAGCCCAGTTCCTTGACCCAGCCTTCCAGGCGGGCGCGGTCGATGCCGGACGCCTTGTAGTCGTGGAACTCATAGGCGATGCCATGATCGTCCAGCCAGGTCCGGGCCTTCTTCATGGTGTCGCAATTCTTGATGCCATAGATGGTGACGGACACGGTGCTTCCTTCAGCGGGTATTGTCGGAAACCAGGGCAAGTGTGCCGGCCAGCTTGCCGGTACGGGAATCGATTAGCAGCAGCTTGTCGCCCTCGGGGCCGCTCAGCCGCAGCACGATGCGGTCGGCGGTGGCGGCCACCTGTTCCAGCCGGGCGCCATGCGGCAGCGGCAGGGTGACGTCGAAAGGCGTGCCTTCGGCCGTGGTCAGCAGGGTCACGGTCTGCGGCTGGGACGAGGCTTGCTGCTTGCCGCGCATCAGCCCATAGCCGACCAGCCCGATGCCGATCACGATCAGCACGGCCATGCCGATGACGAGAGCCTTGAGTGCGTTCATGGATTGCCCTATGGCTTTGACATGGATGACGAAGATCTGATTCTAGCCCCGGAGGATGAGTCCGAGGAAGGAACCGTTCATACGCTGACGGTGCCGCCGCTACAAGCCGGTTCGCGCCTCGACCGCTGGCTGGCGGAAAGCCTGCCCGAGCTGTCCCGTTCGCGTCTGCAGGCCCTGATCGACCAGGGCGCCCTGCGCTCGGGCGAAACGGTAGTGACCAGCGCCAGCCGCAAGGTCAAGGACGGTGAGATCTTCTCGCTGGCCGTGCCGCCCGCCGCCCCCGCCGCGCCGCAGCCCCAGGATATCCCGCTCGACATCGTCTATGAGGATGACGACCTGATCGTCATCGACAAGCCAGCCGGGTTGGTGGTCCACCCCGCCCCGGGCAGCCCCGACGGCACCCTGGTCAATGCGCTGCTGCATCATTGCGCCGGCAGTCTAAGCGGCATCGGCGGGGTCAAGCGCCCCGGCATCGTCCATCGCATCGATAAGGACACCAGCGGGTTATTGGTCGTAGCCAAGAACGACCGCACCCATCACGGTCTGGCCGAGCAATTCGCCGAGCACAGCATCGACCGCATCTATAATGCGGTGGTGTGGGGCGTGCCGATGCCCCGCCAGGGCGAGATCGAGGGCGCGATCGGGCGCAATCCCTCCGACCGCAAGAAGATGGCCATCGTGGCGGGCGGGAAACCGGCGTTAACTCATTTCAAGGTAATTTCCGGCTTCGGGGATTATGCCGCGCTGGTCGAATGCCGCCTCGAAACCGGCCGCACCCATCAGATCCGCGTCCATATGACCTCGATCGGGCACCCTCTGGTGGGCGACCAGCTCTATGGAAAAAGCCGGTCGAAAAGCCGTGCGCCGGAGGCCGCGAAACAGGCGCTGACCACCTTCCCGCGGCAGGCTTTGCACGCCAGAACGCTGGGATTTTATCATCCAAATTCGCGCAAAAAACTACAATTCGAGAGCAAGATTCCCAGTGATTTCAACGAGTTGATAAATTCCCTGAGAGCGGCTTAATTCTACTATACTTGACTAAAAAGCTGCGGTATTCTCCTCGTCATTCCCACCCGGAGCGCCCTTGCGGCGTTCCTTTGTCACCGGTTCGGGAGTTCGCCTGGGGGGCGATCCGGTGATGCAGTAAGGAGATCGGCATGGCCGGCCTGCAGCTGAATATCGCCCCTGAAGGCAATCTCTCGCGCTATCTGCAAGAGATCCGTAAATTTCCCATGTTGAATCCCGAAGAGGAATACATGCTGGCCAAGCGCTACCAGGAAACTGGTGAGATGCAGGCCGCGCATCGGCTGGTCACCAGCCACCTCCGCCTGGTGGCCAAGATCGCCATGGGCTATCGGGGGTACGGTCTTCCGCTCGGCGAACTGATCAGCGAAGGCAATGTCGGCATGATCCAGGCGGTCAAGCGCTTCGACCCCGAACGGGGCTTCCGCCTGGCCACTTATGCGATGTGGTGGATTCGCGCCGCCATCCAGGAATACATCCTGCATTCCTGGTCGCTGGTGAAGATCGGCACCACCGCGGCGCAGAAGAAGCTGTTCTTCAATCTGCGCAAGGTCAAGGGCCAGCTCGCCGCCATCGAGGAAGGCGACATGTCGCCCGAGATCGTCACCAAGATCGCCACCGAACTGTCGGTGCCCGAGGCCGACGTGATCGCGATGAACCGCCGCCTGTCCAGCCCGGACCATTCGCTGAACGCGCCGGTACGCGCCGATGGCGAAGGCGAGTGGCAGGATTGGCTGGTCGATGACAGCGACGACCAGGAAACCGAACTGGCCGACCGCCAGGAGCATAACAATCGCCATGCCCTGCTGGTCGACGGCCTGAAGAAGCTCAATGACCGCGAGCGTCACATCCTGACCCAGCGCCGCCTGATCGACGATCCGGTGACGCTGGAGGATCTTAGCCAGCACTACAACATCTCGCGCGAACGCGTGCGCCAGATCGAAGTGCGCGCTTTCGAGAAGCTGCAGAAGTCCATGCGCGGCGCCGTCCCGGCCCGGGCCTGACTTCACCGGCCCCCTCTCTCCTTGTGGGAGAGGGTTGGGGTGAGGGGTTAACCGAATATCAGTTAAAGATCGTCGGCGGCGATCGCCATCGCCGCCTTCTGCTGCACTTCGGTGCCCCACTCCTCTTCCAGCTTCTTGAGCTGGGCGGTCAGCACCGCGGCGCGCCGCTTCGAGGTCGCGGCCATGACGGTCAGCACGATCGGCGGGGCGATGAAATAAAGCCCCCAGCCGCCGGCCGCCGCCAGATAGGACATCAGCATCACCCGCACCGAGGTCACCAGATGCAGCGCATAGGTGATCTCGTGATGGCCGAACCATAGATTGAGCACCGCCGGGCACAGGCCGGCGAAATTGCAGCCGCCCACGCAGATCCACGCATAGCG
>Ga0213872_10002418_pt1 | contig 10998 bp, 10 predicted proteins | sample VelepicomBERX_R2_FD_160071 | JGI IMG/M metagenome (GOLD analysis project Ga0213872, IMG submission 160071) | Rhizosphere microbial communities from Vellozia epidendroides in rupestrian grasslands, the National Park of Serra do Cipo, Brazil - RX_R2 | ecosystem: Host-associated > Plants > Roots >... | reverse complement strand
TGGACATCGTCGGCACCGGCGGCGACAGTGCGCACACGTTCAACATTTCCACCGCCTCCATGTTCGTGGCGGCAGCGGCCGGCGCCCGTGTCGCCAAACACGGCGGGCGCGGCGTGTCCTCGTCCTCGGGCAGCGCCGACGTATTGGAGGCGCTCGGCGCCCGCATCGATTTGAAACCCGAGCAAGTCGCGCAATCGATCGCGCAAACCGGCATCGGCTTCATGTTCGCGCCGAATCACCATGCCGCCATGAAGCACGCCGCTGCGGTACGCAAGGAACTCGGCGTGCGCACCATCTTCAACATCCTGGGCCCCTTGACCAACCCGGCCGGCGCCCCGAACATTTTGATGGGCGTATTTCACCCCGACCTGGTTGGCATCCAGGTACGCGTGCTGCAGCGCCTCGGCGCCCAGCATGCGGTCGTGGTCTGGGGGCGCGACAACCTCGATGAAGTCTCGCTTGGCGCCGCCACCATGGTCGGTGAACTGATCAACGGCGAAATCCGCGAATACGAAATTCATCCCGAAGATTTCGGCATGCAAATGATCGCCACCCGCAATCTGAGGGTGTCGGGCGCGGCGGAATCGAAGCAGAAAGTGCTGGACGTGCTCAACGACGTAGCCGGTCCCGCACGCGACGTCGTCGCGCTCAACGCCGGCACGGCCCTGTATGCAGCCGGCATTGCCCCCTCGATCGCCGACGGCCTGGATCTGGCGCGCAAGACCATCGCCTCTGGTGCGGCCTTGAAGAAACTCGAGCAATTCGTGCAGGTCACACAGCAATTGGGCGGCAAATAATGTCCGACATCCTGAACAATATCCTTGACGTCAAAGCTGACGAAGTCGCCGCCGCCAAGAAATATCGCGACTTCGCCAGCCTGCGGCGGGAAGTGGAAAGCGATGCCGACGCGCGCCGCACGCTGCGCGGCTTCGAAGCCGGCTTGCGCGCCAAGATCGCCGCCGGACAAGCCGGCGTGATTGCCGAAGTCAAGAAAGCCTCGCCATCCAAAGGTGTGTTGCGCCCCGATTTCCGTCCGGCCGATATCGCCGCCAGCTACGCCGCTCATGGCGCGGCCTGCCTGTCGGTGCTGACCGACGCGCAGTTCTTTCAGGGCGCTCCGGAATACCTGCGGCAGGCACGCGCGGCCTGCGCGCTACCGGTGCTGCGCAAGGATTTCATGATCGACCTGTACCAGGTTTACCAGGCCCGTTCCTGGGGCGCCGATTGCATTTTGCTGATCGTCGCCGCGCTCGATCACGGCTTGATGGCGGAACTCGAAGCCTGCGCGCACGAACTCGGCATGGGAGTGCTGGTCGAAGTGCACAACGGCGAAGAACTCGATACTGCCTTGAAGCTGAAGACGGCCATGCTCGGCATCAACAATCGCAACCTGCGCACCTTCGACGTGTCGCTGCAAACCACGCTGGATCTGTTGCCGCGCATTTCACCGGACAAACTGGTGGTAACGGAGTCGGGCATCCTGGCGCCGGACGACATCAAACGCATGCGTGATGCCGATGTGCATGCCTTCCTGGTGGGTGAGGCGTTTATGCGGGCGCCGGAGCCGGGTGTGGAGTTGGCGCGCCTGTTCGGGTGAATGTCGTTTTTCAACTAACGTGAGTTCGCCAGAAAAGAGCTTCTATGTCTATATGCTGGCCCATTCGCGTAACAGCACTATTTATATTGGCGTCACTTCCGACCTCATAAAGCGAATTTGGCAGCACAAGGAAGGTTTGGTCGAAGGGTTCACCAAACAACACGACGTTAAGCTGCTGGTTTGGTATGAGCAGCATCAAGATGCTGTCGCGGCCATCACTCGCGAGAAGCAACTGAAGAAATGGAATCGTGCTTGGAAGATCAGGTTGATTGAACAAGACAATCCGTTGTGGCTTGACCTATACGACGATATCGCTACCTAACTGCTACCTGGGTCCCCGCCTACGCGGGGACGACGCGTCTTAAGATTCGATACAACTCGAGCCGTGAGCCTCGCTTTAACCTTGACTACATGTACTTCAAAACCGACGCTTCCAACACCTCTGTCGTCCCCGCGCAGGCGGGGACCCAGGTAGCTTTTTATCCGACTAACCAAGCTTTACGCATCTTCCCCGCAACCGCCGGCTTTGCCAGCGCCGACAAAGCCATCTGCGGCGCATCGTCAGCCAACAGCTTCACCCCAAATTCCATCAACTCGTCGCGCCGGAAGGCATGCACTGCAACCGTGTCGCCGACGCGATAGCGGCCTAGCAGCGTATCGAGATTGCTGGCCGTCACGCGCAAGCCATCGAGCGCCACCAGCAAGTCCCCTCCCGACAGGCCGGCGCGATGTGCCGCACCGCCTTCATAGACGCTGGCCAACTTGCAGCCGTTGCCCGAGCGCGCCGTACGCGCGCCGAGCGCCGGTTTCGCTTCCTTGTTGGTGTCGGCCAATTGCACGCCGAACGGCGTCAGCAAATCCGCCAGCGGCAAATCGGCAGTGCCGCGCACCCAGCGTTCCAGCTTGCGCTTGAGTTTCAAGCCGCTGACCTGTTCGAACAGCTCATCGACGTCTTCCTCGGTAATGCCGCGGCCGCCGCCGGGCGCATAAAAATCGCGGCCATAGATTTCCCACAAGGCGCGCATGATGTCGTCGAGTGACTTCTTGCCCTTGGTCTCGAAACGTATGGTCAAGTCGAGCGCCAGCGCCACCAATGAACCCTTGGTGTAATAGCTGACGATGGCATTCGGCGCATTCTCGTCTTGCCGGTAATATTTGACCCAGGCGTCGAAGCTCGATTCGGCCACGCTTTGCTTGTGGCGGCCGCTGCCGCGCAGCACGTTGTTGATGGTTTTAGCCAGCAACTTGAAATAGGCTTCCTGGTCGATCGCGCCGCTGCGCACCAGCATCAAGTCGTCGTAATAGCTGGTGAAGCCCTCGAACAGCCACAGCAGCGGCGTGTAGGTCTCGACACTCAAGTCGTATGGTGCAAATCTGGCCGGCTTGATGCGCTTGACGTTCCAGGTATGGAAATATTCGTGGCTGCACAGGCCGAGGAAGCCGCGATAGCCGTCGCTCATCGCCGCCTGCCCTTTGACCGGCAGGTCGGCGCGCGCGCACATCAGCGCGGTCGAGGCGCGATGCTCGAGTCCACCGTAGCCATCACCGAGCGCCATGGCCATGAACACATAGCGCTGCATAGGCGCACGCTTACTCTTCGGTTCAAACAAGGCGATTTGCTCCTCGCAAATCTTGCGCAGATCGTCCGTGAGGCGAGCCATGTCGAGATTGGCTACACGGCCGGTGATAGCGACGTCATGGCGCGCACCGTGGGCCGTAAAGCTGCCGAGCTGGAAATCGCCCATTTCGACCGGATGGTCGATCAGCTCGTCGTAATCGCTTGCCACATAGGTGCCGAAGCCATAGCGCCGTGCCTTCAATTCGGGCAAGGCCGTTGCGACGCGCCAAGTCTTGCAATGCTCGGCCAGCGGCCGCACGATGTCGACCACGTGCGGCACGTGCTCTTGCCCATGCACCTGCAGGAACACGCTGCTGCCATTGAAGAAGCCGTGAGTCTGGTCGAGATGCGCCGCGCGCACCGACAAGTCCCAGGCATACACTTCATAGCGCAGATGGAGCGGTCCACGGCAAGGCTCGGCTTGCCAGCTATGCTTGTCGAGCTTGGCCAGCGCCACTTTTTTGCCGGCAGTCTCGGCGCGGATCTGCACGATGTTGCGCGCGAATTCGCGGATCATGTAACTGCCGGGAATCCAGGCCGGCAAAGAAAACAGCTGCCCGTCCGGCGCCGGCCGCTCGACCGTCAGGCTGACCTCGAACAAATGGCCGGCCAAATCCTTGGGGACGATGGTGTAATGGATCACATTCTTGCTTTTGCTCGCCATGTTCAACTCCCCCTCAGTTCCCTCTCAAATTTGCGGCAAACACCGTCAGCAGCAGCGCCACCACCACCACGCAGGTCAGATTGAAGCGCAGGCGGATGAACCAGGCCGGCGCCTTGTACCAGGCCGACACGCGCTTATCGACCTGATAGCTGCCGATGAAGCCCAGCATCAGCACAGCGAAGCGAAAGCCTCCGCACACGGTGGCGAAACATGCGACCAGCACCGGCACCACGCTCCAGCCCAGGGCGCGGCGCGTCTGTTCCGCACTCAGGTCGCCGGAAATCAGGGTTGCTCCCCAATGTATGCCGCCGAGGAAAGACAGCGTGACGATGGCATACACTTGCTGCGCATTGAGGAAGACTTCGATCCAGTCGGTATTGGCGAGCCAACAGGCCAACGCCAGCAGGATGAAGGGAACCAGGCCGGCGAACCCCAATTGATGGGTCAGACGCTTATTGAGGAAATGCTTGTTCATGTATTTATCGAGAAGACGGCCCAGGACGGTCGGGTCGAACAGCGCACAACGCGGCGCAAAGCGCATAGTTTAACGGTAATGCGGCCGAAAAGACGCCTGGAGACGAGGGATACCGCCGCTATCCGCCACCTCTAGGCAAGATCGCCCGGCGCGTCGATGTCACGCAGCACGCCGGCGTCGTCGACGGGGATGTCGGTGACAGGATGGACATTGAGCAGGTTGCGCGCGCCACGGTCGCCATCCAGCTCCAACAACTGCGCCAGATGCTTGCGGCTGAAACCGACCGGGTTCCCGCGGCGGCCTTGATAAAGAGGCGCCGCAATGTCGGCCCCCTCTCGCAAAGCCTGGGCCAACAAACGCAAGGTGTCCGGCTTCACGTAGGGCATGTCGGCCAGCGCGATCAGCCAGCCATTTGCTTCGCGGGCTTGATCCAGGGCAAACGCCAGCGTCGCTCCCATGCCATGTTCGGCGCGCGGGCAAACGGCGACCGTGCAGCCGGCTTCCTGCAGTTGCCTGGCCAATTCTTCGGCGCCAGGCTTTACTGCCGCCAGCACGGCCGGTACTGCCGACAGCAAATTGCGCGCGGCGGCGACACCGATGCCGTCGCCGCCCGGCAGAACCTGCAGCAACTTGTTTTGCCTGCCGCACGGGTCGAAGCGCTTTCCCGAGCCGGCGGCAAGCAGGATACCGATGATATGCAAAGGCCGATCTTGCGTCATCCCCTGCATCGCCGCTCGCCGCTACACTACGCAGTCTTCAGGTCGAACGGCAGCTTGCGCAAACGCTTGCCGGTCAGTTTCGCAATCGCATTGGCAAAGGCCGGAGCCAAGGGCGGCAGGCCCGGCTCACCCATGCCGGTAGGCGCATCCTGCGACGGCACGATATGGATATCCACCACTGGCATGTCGGGCATGCGCGCGACCGTGTATTCGCTGAAATTCTGCTGTTGCACCACGCCGTCCTTCAGTGTGATTGCCGCGCCGGGCAGAGTCGTGCCCAGGCCCATCAGCAAAGCGCCCTGGGCCTGCGCCTCGATCGACATCGGATTGATGGCGCGGTTGCAGTGGATGGCGCCCGTGACGCGATGCAGCTTGGGCACGCCCTTGTCGACCGAAGCCTCGACGATATAGGCAACCGCGGTATCGAAGGACTTATGCACCGCCACGCCCCAGGCATGTCCGGCTGGAAGCTGTTTCTTGCCATAGCCCGATTTTTCGACCGCCAGATCGAGGACCGCCACGTGGCGCGGATTGTCCTTGCCCATCAATTGCTTGCGATATTCGATCGGATCGATATCGGACGCATGCGCCAACTCGTCGATCAAGGTCTCCATGACATAGGCGGTGTGGGTCGAACCGACCGAGCGCCACCACAGCACCGGCACATTGGCATGGGCGTTGTGCACCGACAGTTTCATCGGCACCTGATAGGGTTCGCCCATTCCCTCAACCATGGTGGAGTCGACACCGTTCTTCACCATCATCGGTTCGAAAGGCGTGCCGGCCAGGATCGATTGGCCGACGATGGTGTGATTCCAGGCCAGCACCTTGCCGGCTTCGTCAAAACCAATTTCGGCGCGATGCACATGCGAGGGCCGGTAATAGCCGCCGTGGATATCGTCTTCGCGGCTCCACATGACCTTGACCGGGCCGCTCTTGCCGCTGGCACGCCAGGCCTTTGCCACGTTGACAGCCTCGACCACGAAGTCGGACGTGGGAACCGCGCGCCTGCCGAAGCCGCCGCCGGCCATCATCGTGTTCAAGCTCACTTGCTCCGGCTTGAGTCCCGCAGTGCGGGCAATCGCTGCCTGATCGATGGTCTGGAACTGAGTACCGGTCCACACGGCGCAGCCGTCGTCTTTCAGGTCGACGGTGCAGTTGAGCGGCTCCATCGGCGCATGCGCCAGATAGGGGAATTCGTATTCAGCGACGATCTTCTTCGGCGCTGCGGCCAGGGCATTCATATCCGCGTCCTTGGCCACTGTGCCCGGTTGGCTGGCCAGCGCCTTGAAGGCAGCCAGTTGCATGGCGCTGTCGACCTTCTCCACTGCGGCGGTATTCCATTCGATCTGCAGCGCGTCGCGCCCTTGCTTGGCCGGCCAATAGCCATCGCCGATCACGGCCACGCCGCTGCCGCCGCGGTCCGTGGGCACTTCCAGCACGGCAATCACGCCGCCGACCGCCAGCGCCTTACTGGCGTCGAACTTCGCCACTTTGGCGCCGAACACCGGCGGGCGCGCCACCACGGCTACCTTCATGCCGGGCAAGCTTTTGTCTATGCCGAACGCCTGCTTGCCGCTCGATTTGGCGCGCGCATCGAGGCGCGGCGTCGGCTTGCCGACGATGCGGTATTGCTTGGGATTCTTGAAAGTCACTTTGTCCGGCAACGGCAAGGCCATCGCCGCGTCGGCCAGGCTGCCATAGCTGGCCTTCTTGCCGCCCGGACCGATCACCATGCTTTTTTCCGTCTTGCATTGCTCGGGCTTCACCTGCCATTGCTGGGCTGCCGCCGTCACCAGCATGGCACGGGCACGGGCGCCGATTTCACGGAACTGATTGTAGGAGCGCGCGATCGAACCGGAACCGCCTGTCATCTGGATGCCGAAGATCGGGTCCTTATACACGTCGGCCGCCGGCGCCAATTCACTGCGCACCAAGGCCCAATCGGCATCGAGTTCTTCGGCAATCAGCATGGGTAGGCTGGTTTGCACACCCTGGCCGAATTCGAGCCGGTTGATGGTAACCGTCACCGTATTGTCGGGTGCAATATGCAGAAAAGCCTGCGGCGGAAAGCTGGGCTTGGCAGCCTGTGCCAAGGCGGTGCGGCTGACCCCGGGCATGAACAGGCCCAGCGCCAGCCCGCCGCCGGCCACGCCCACCGTCTTGATGAAAGCGCGCCGGGACATTCCCGACATTGATGCACCGGAAGGCGGCTCGTTCGATGTCACAGCCGAAGCGCCGCTCAATTCCTCCGTATTCATCCATTCGATACGCATGACGATCTCCTGCAGAAGGGCCGGCACTGCCGGATCGCCGACCCGGTTTATCGAGTTAGAACTGGGCTAAATAAGCTGAGCCAAATAAACAAAAACTTTGACAAGCGCGCAGTATTGCGCTTCAGTCTCATGCCAAAGTCTTGGCCGCATCCTTGATGGCCGCCCGGATACGCTGATAGGTGCCGCAACGGCAAATATTGCCGCTCATGGCAGCGTCGATATCGGCATCGCTCGGGCTCTTGTTGGTCCGGAGCAGGGCCGTGGCGCTCATCACCTGTCCGCTCTGGCAATAGCCGCATTGCGGCACGTCGTGCTTGACCCAGGCGTCCTGCACCGCCTTGCCGACCTTGTCCGCTTCCATGGCTTCGATGGTGGTGATTTTCTGCCCGGCTGCGGAGGAAATCGGCGTGATGCAGGAGCGGATCGGCTGACCGTTCAAGTGCACGGTGCAGGCGCCGCACAGCGCCGCACCGCAGCCGAACTTGGTGCCGGTCATGTTCAAGTTGTCGCGCAGCGCCCACAATATCGGCGTGGACGGATCGGCCTCGACTTGCATATCCCGGCCATTGATATTCAGTGTAACCATGCCTCGCTCCCGTCAGAACAGTCGATGAAACGAAACGGCACGCCTGTCGCCAAGCGCCCAGCCGTCAGCTAAATTATTGCAGAGCAGCCCATTTTTCTTCCAGCTCGGCTGCGCCTAGCGCGCCGGGAACCCGCGTACCGTCGGCAAAGAAAATGGTCGGCGTTGCATTGATGTGGAATTTCTTGCCCAGCGCGAGAATCTTGTCGTTGGGATTCGCCGTGCAGGTATCGGGCGCATTCGCGGGAGCCTTGCCGGTCAGCATCCAATCGTCCCAGGCTTTCAGGCGGTCGCCGGTACACCACACGTTTTTGGCCTTGACGAAGGAATCGTCGGCCAGGATGTTGTACATGAAGGTGTAAACCGTCACGTTATCCATATCCGTCAGGGTATGGCGCAGACGCTTGCAGTAACCGCAGTTGGGATCTTCGAACACGGCGATGACCCGCTTGCCATTGCCCTTGACCATCTTGATGGCCGAATCGAAGGGCAGGTCCGCAAACGTGATCTTCTCCGCCTGGTCGATATGCTCCCTGGTGAGGTCCTTGTGCTGCCTCAAGTCGATCACGTGTCCGCCAAAAACCATGTATTTGACTTGCTTGTCGGTATACATGATTTCCGAACCGATGCGCACTTCATAGAGTCCGTGGAATTGCGCCTTGACCACCGAGTCCACCGTGGTCCCTTCGCCCAATCTTTCTTCCACCAGCTTCTTGATCCTGACTTCGGGTGCCTCCGTGTTGGCACAGGCGATAGCTACAAAAGCACCCAGCACGAGCGCGACCGTGATTCTGATGATCTTCATGAATTGTCCAGATTTACCGATTTCCGAGATTGCCGACGATTGTATCCCTTTGTTGCGAGTCTTTCACGACCGGCTTTCAAGGCAAACGCCCCAGCGCGTGCGAAATCAAACGCCTCTTCAGCGCCGGAATTCTATCAAGCAGGTTCAACCCCAGGTTGCGCATCTTGCGCACCGGTTCGAATTCGCTCCCGAACAAGCGCGCCAAACCATCGGTCGTCATCTGCATCGCCAGGATGTCTTCCTTGCGCGCACGCGCGTAGCGGCGCAATACCCGTGCATCGCCGCAATCGACTTGCGGTCCGCGCCCTGCCACTTGCGTGAGCAGGGCAGCCACGTCGGCGAAACCCAGGTTCATGCCATGTCCGGCCAAGGGGTGAATCACGTGAGCGGCGTCGCCCACCAGCGCCACGCGCGGCGCGACAATCGCATGCGGGCGGATCAGGGCCAGCGGAAACGCCTTGCGCTCCGGCGGCGGCAAGGGTCTCAGGTCGCCAAGCACAGGAGCGGCCCATACGGCCAGGCGCTGCGCCAATTGCTGCGGCGTTTCATGCAGCAAAGCCTCGGCCAGGTTTTCCGGCGCCGACCACACCAGCGACACGCGCTGCCCCGGCAGGGGAAGCAGGGCGACAATCCCCTGCTCGCCGGCAAACCACTGATGCGCGACACCGCGGTGCGGGTGCGCGCATTCGAAATTCGCCACCACGGCACGCTGCCCATAAGAACGGTAGTCGATGCCGATTTCACATTGCCCGCGCACCCACGACTGCCCACCGTCGGCGCCAACCAGCAGCTCGGCTCCTATCGTGTCGCCATTGTCGAGCGCTACTTGGGCGGCCGCGCCGGCGGTTTCGATTGCAGTCGCGCTGGCCTGTACGCACCGCACCTTGGCGGCAAACTTCAGGGCCGCGTCCAAGGCCTGATTCAGATTGCTGTCTTCCACTATCCACGCCAGCGCGCCGACGCGCGCGCCGTAGGCGTCGAAACCGAGCTGCCCGGCGTGCGATCCGGCAGCTTGCGCGCCATCACCATAGACTTGCATCGCATCGACCGGCGCGACCCGCGCCGCATCGAGCGCATCCCATACGCGCAGCGATGACAGCAGGGCATGCGCAACATGGTTCAGCGCATACACGCGCAGATCCCAGTCTGCCACCGCAGCGGCGGGCGCCGCATGACCGACCAGGGTCACGCCCAAGCCGGCTTGGGCAAAACCCAGAGCAGCGGCTTTGCCCACCGCCCCGTTGCCAATAATACAAATGTCAGATTGCAGATGCATGGAAAAGCGCCTGAAGATTACTGCACGAACTGCGGTCAAATTCACAATTGCGCGGACATAACCGCTGCCATTTGGTCATTATAGCGGGCGCGCCTTGCAAAGATCTCAATCCAGCCTTGCAATATCCCGTAACCCTGCTATAATCTCGCGTCTTGGCCCGGTAGCTCAGTTGGTAGAGCAGAGGATTGAAAATCCTTGTGTCGGTGGTTCGATTCCGCCCCAGGCCACCAAGAAATCAAAGGCTTAGCTTCGGCTAGGCCTTTTTCATTTCTACAATTATTATGGCTTCTCTACAATTCTAGGGAGCTGACGTGACATTTTCCCCACCTGAATTCAAGAAAAAGGCGTTCACCTGCCCGCATTGCGAAGCCTATTCAGCGCAGTATTGGATAGGCATATTCACTCGAGAAGCACACAACAGTTACACAATCGATTCTCATCTCGATAAATCGCTGTGCCATTGTTGCGGAAAGGAGGGGATCTGGGTAGACAAAAAGCTCGTGACGCCAGAGGCAACGCCAGCACCAGTGCCTCACATTGAAATGCCCGCCGATTGCCGGGACGATTTTCTTGAAGCTCGAAGCATCATTTCTCGCTCGTCGCGTGGTGCGGCTGCTCTATTTCGGCTAATCGTCCAAAAATTGATGCCTCATTTGGGCGAAAGTGGAAAAGATTTGAATAGCGATATTGCATCTCTGGTCGAGAAAGGCCTTCCCGTTGAGGTTCAACAAGCCCTAGACGCGTGCCGCGTAATCGGGAATGAGGCGGTGCATCCGGGCGAAATGGACATCCGAGACAATCCAGAAATTGCGATCAAAATGTGTGAACTCGTAAATTTCATTGTTGACAATCGGATTGCCCATCCGAAGAGAATCCATGCGATTTATTCAGGCATTCCAGCGGGCAAGCAGGAAGCCATTGCCAAGCGAGACAATAAATCCTCCTAGCATAGAAAACATGAAAATCTATTGCAGCGGCAATGCCA
>Ga0213872_10002417_pt1 | contig 11001 bp, 8 predicted proteins | sample VelepicomBERX_R2_FD_160071 | JGI IMG/M metagenome (GOLD analysis project Ga0213872, IMG submission 160071) | Rhizosphere microbial communities from Vellozia epidendroides in rupestrian grasslands, the National Park of Serra do Cipo, Brazil - RX_R2 | ecosystem: Host-associated > Plants > Roots >... | reverse complement strand
TATGGCTGGGGCGCGAGCCGCGCGAAACCTTCGGCGTGCTGTTCCTCGACTCCCAGCATTGCATGCTGGCAGCCGAAGTGCTGTTCGAGGGCACCATAGACCAGGCCGTCGTGCACCCGCGCGAGATCGTCAAGCGCGCGCTGGCGCACAATGCCAGCGCAGCCATCATCGCTCATAACCATCCGTCTGGCTCGCCGCAGCCCAGCGACGCGGACGTCCACCTGACGGCACGCGTGCAAACGGCGCTGCAGCTGGTAGATGTACGCCTGCTCGACCATTTCGTCGTTACGGCTCACGCCACCGCCTCGCTGGCCGAACTGGGGCGCATGCCACGACCGCTTGTCGCTGAAATCGTCTAGGCGCTGTAACTCCTCCCCGGTCGACCGATATCAGGGCTACAACAGGCCGTGACAGGCGGCCGGGAGAGCAGAAATGGTCATCACACAATCCCAGCTGGCGCTGACGGGCGGCTACGCCCTTTCCGTAACGCAAGACACCCAGGTTTCCGTCAGCCTGGCCTCTGCCGCCTCGTCGACCGGCGACACCGTCGTCAGCCTCTCCACCCACGCCAGCACCCTGCTTCAACTCAATGCGACCTCGGCCGCCTCGACGCTCGCCCCGGAAAAGCAGGCTATCTGGATGCTCATCAAGGCCCTGATCAAGCGCCTGACGGGCCGCGACGCCACCCTTGAGGTCGTTGCTCCAACGGCGCCCGCCGACGTCCCGCCCACAGAGGCAACATCCGCATCAGTCCAAAGCACGACAACCACCACGACCTCACTTGACGTCTCCGCCAGCGGAGAAGTCACGACGGCAGACGGGCAGACCATCAACGTCAACGCCCAACTTTCGCTGTATCAGCAAACCACTGAATCGAATAGCCTGGATGCGGGCAGCGCTGCCACGCAGCAAGAACAGCTGGTCATGAACTTTAGCGCCAGCTCGGCCAGTTAGTCGGCCCCGGGGGCGATCGACGTATAGTCGGCAGAAACGCAACGGTCGCCTGCCGACAATAGCCGGTACATTGCCTCGCACACACAGCGGTTTGGAAGAGAACGGCACGGCCGGAATAGTGCGGCGGGTTGTTCTATCCACCTGACCGAACGGGCAGGCTGGTACGGTATTGCACTACGGGCCACGCCATCGTCGCTGCCACAAAATGAAATATCATATTTAATTTCAACAACTTGCAATTATTCGCAATCTAACGGTTCATCAGCGAATCCAGTGTTGCGACTTGCTCGCCATAGACTAGGCAACATGCCACGACCGCCCCCGGTGAAGCCTTGTTGTATGCGGGATTCACGGCAATAGCCCGGGTTTTTCCCAACGTTGACAAGTATTCTGGCGTGGGCGCAATATTCCGCACGCATTTTGGCTCTAATAGTGAGTGGCGGACGCGCTCCAATACTCGTTTCAACCGGCATTACCGTGTTATTAGTCAAAAGGGGAAAGTTCATGACCTTGGCTCGTTATAGCCTGATCGCGTCGGCCGTCCTGGCACTTGCAGCTTGCGGCGACAAGAAAGAAGCTCCGGCCGCCGATCAAGCGGCTCCTGCAGCAACGCCTGCAGCCGAAGCACCGAAGGATACCGTTATCAAGATCGGTCACGCCGCACCGCTGACCGGTAACATCGCCCACCTGGGCAAGGACAATGAAAACGGCGTGCGCATGGCCATCGACGAACTGAACGCCCAAGGCGTTGAGATCGCCGGCAAGAAGGTCAAGTTCGAAATGGATTCGGAAGACGACCAGGCCGACCCGAAGACCGCCACGACCGTTGCACAGCGCTTCGTCGACGCCAAGGTTGCCGGCGTGATCGGCCACCTGAACTCCGGCACGACGATCCCGGCTTCCAAGATCTACTCCGACGCAGGCATCCCGCAGATCTCCCCGTCCGCAACGAATGTTACTTATACGCAACAAGGCTTCAAGACGGCGTTCCGCGTGATCGCCAACGACGCCGCCCAAGGCAGCGCGCTGGGTAACTTCGTGGCCGATACGCTGAAGGCCAAGAAGGTCGCCATCATCGACGACCGTACCGCCTACGGCCAAGGTCTGGCAGATCAGTTCGAGCAAGCTGCCAAGGCCAAGGGTGTGGACATCGTCGACCGCGAGTTCACCACGAACTCCGCTACCGACTTCATGGCCATCCTGACCACGATCAAGGGCAAGAAGCCGGACATCGTGTTCTACGGCGGTATGGACGCCCAAGCTGGCCCCCTGGCCCAGCAGCTGAAGAAGCTCGGCATCAAGTCCAAGCTGATCGGCGGCGACGGCTTCCAGACCGGTGAGTTCATCAAGCTGGCGGGCGACAATGCCGACGGCCAATACGCCTCGCAGCCTGGCGCACCGAAGGACAAGATGCCTGGCTACGCCGACTTCGAGAAGAAGTACAAGGCCAAGTTCAACACCGACATCCAGATCTACGCACCGTTCACCTACGATGCGACGATGGTGATGGTCGAGGCCATGAAGAAGGCTGGCTCTGCCGAGCCGGCGAAGTACCTGCCTGAGCTGGCCAAGACGGACTACAACGGTGTAACCGGCAACATCAAGTTCGACGACAAGGGTGACATCGTCGGCGGTTCCGTGACCGTGTACCAGGTCAAGGACGGCAAGTGGGAAGCCGTGGCTACCGTTGGTGGCGCACCGGCTGCCGCAGCCGCACCGGCCGCAGCACCTGCAGCTGACGCAAAGCCGGAAGAAAAGAAGAAGTAATCCAGCCCTGAAGAAAAGCGGCGTCAAATTGGCGCCGCTTTTTTTATGGCGAACGACTTAATTAATCACACTTAAGTCATATATGGATTGCAAATTGGTACTAACGTCCTGCGAATGCCAATTTGTTGCAATGCGCAAAAATACGCACTGCACGAATCCCCCCCTGTGGATTGCCCTATTATCGAAATCCCAGGGGTATCGGGCCGCACCTATGCAACACAAGGCTTGGTCGCAAATTCCTGCCAAGACAGCAATACCCTGGTGGAGTATTCTTGGTGTCGTAACCTTCCGGTTTCCCCAACTTCACCATATCGCAACCGCTCGGCAAAATCTCGGCGCAATTATTACTATTACAAAGCAAGCCTTGATGAAGCGACATACAGTGAAGCGACATGCAGTAACTGTATTCCGTTTCTGAAACCTTCCATCATCGAACGCCACCCGAGGAGTCACGCGTGGACGTACTTATTCAGCAATTATTAAACGGCCTGGTCGTGGGCAGTATTTATGCACTGATCGCACTGGGCTACACCATGGTCTACGGCATTCTGCAGATCATCAACTTCGCCCACGGCGAAATCGTCATGATGGGGGCCATGGTCACCATCTCGGCGATCAATGTGCTGAACGCCAGCGGCGTGCACCTGCCCGGCCCGCTCATGGTCATCGCTGGGCTCCTGATCTCCATGCCCGTCACCATGTTGATCGGCTTCCTGATCGAGCGGATCGCCTACCGTCCGCTGCGCAAGGCGCCGCGCCTGGCACCGCTGATCACGGCCATCGGCATCTCCATCCTGCTGCAGCAGATCGCCGTGCTGATCTGGAAGAACAACCCTCGTTCCTTCCCCAACGTGCTGTCGCAAGAGCCGCATAACTTCCTGGGCGCCAGCATCACCGACCTGCAGATCGCCATCGTCATCCTGGCGCTCTTGATCATGGGCGGCCTCTTGTTCATGGTCGAAAAGACCAAGCTGGGCCGCGCCATGCGCGCCGTGTCGATGAACCAGGCCGTTGCCGGCCTGATGGGCGTCAACATCAACTACGTCATCTCCATGACCTTCGTGATCGGCTCGGGCCTCGGCGCCGTGGCCGGCGTGATGGTCGGTGCGAACTACGGGCTGGCCTACCCCACGATGGGCTTCATGATCGGCCTGAAGGCGTTTACCGCGGCCGTGCTGGGTGGTATCGGCAATCTGGCCGGCGCCGTGGCCGGTGGCATCCTGCTCGGCATCATCGAGAACGTGGGCGCGGGCTATCTCGGCCCACTGACGGGTGGTGTACTGGGTAGCCAATACCAGGACATCTTTGCCTTCCTCGTACTGATCCTCGTACTGGTGCTCCGTCCGTCCGGCCTGCTCGGCGAACGCGTGGCAGAACGCGCCTGATCCTGGAGTCACGAATATGGAACAACTCCTGCAAAACCCGAACTTCCAGCGCGCTCGAAACCTCGGGCTGGCGCTGATACTGGCTCTGCTGCCGTTCATCATCCAGCACGGTTTCGGCAGCCACGGCAACACCTGGCTGCGCAACCTGGACTTCGCCATGCTGTACATCATGCTGGCGCTGGGCCTCAACATCGTGGTGGGCTACGCCGGCCTCCTGGACCTGGGCTATATCGCCTTCTATGCGGTAGGCGCCTACACCTACGGCCTGATGAACTCGCCCCACCTGGCCCATATGCTGGCTGGCACGAGCTTCGAGTGGGTATCGCACGCACCGCTCTGGTTCGTACTGCCCCTGTGCGCCCTGATGGCCGGCTGCTTCGGCATGATCCTGGGCGCCCCCACGCTGAAGCTGCGCGGCGACTACCTGGCCATCGTGACGCTCGGCTTCGGCGAAATCATCCGCCTGTTCCTGAACAACCTCGATCGCCCAATCAATATCACAAATGGGCCACAGGGTATCAACCTGATCGAGCCGGTCTCCATCCTGGGCCACAAGTTCAGCGAGTCGCTCACGATCTTCGGCATCGAGTTCGAGAAGATTCACCTGTACTACTACCTGTTCCTGGGGCTGTCGCTCCTCATCATCCTGGTCACTACGCGCCTGCAGATGTCGCGTATCGGCCGCGCCTGGGTCGCCATCCGCGAGGACGAGATCGCCGCGCAAGCCATGGGTATCAATACGCGCAACGTCAAGCTGCTGGCCTTCGCCATGGGCGCCAGCTTCGGTGGTGTGTCGGGCGCGATGTTCGCCAGCTTCCAGGGCTTCGTGTCGCCCGAGAGCTTCATCCTGATGGAGTCGATCGTGGTGCTGTCCATGGTCGTGCTGGGTGGCATGGGCAATATCCCAGGCGTGATCCTGGGCGCCATCATCCTGTTCCTGACGCCGGAAGTGCTGCGCGACGTGGTGAATCCGCTGCAAGACAAGCTGATCGACGCACACATCATCGCCGACAAGATCGTCAACCCGGAAAACCTGCGCATGCTGCTGTTCGCGCTGGCGCTGATCTTCGTGATGCTGGTGCGCCCGGAAGGCCTGTGGCCATCCAAGGTGCGCCGCGCCGAATTCCACGAGGCAGAGGAAGAAAAGGCGGAGACGGAAACGGAACAGAAGGAGGCCGCGAATGGCTGAGCTATTGCTGGAGATTTCAGGCATTCACAAGCGCTTCGGCGGCCTGCATGCCCTGAACGACGTCGCCCTGTCCATCAACAAGGGTGAAATCTACGGCTTGATCGGCCCGAACGGCGCCGGCAAGACGACGCTGTTCAACGTGCTGACTGGCCTCTACCAGCCGGACGAAGGCAGCTTCCGCTTCAACGGCATCGACCTGTTCCGCAAGAAGCCGAACGTCGTGGTGGAAAGCGGTATCGCACGTACCTTCCAGAACATCCGCCTGTTCCACAATATGACGGCACTGGAAAACGTGATGGTGGGCCGTCACTCGCGCTCCAAGGCAAGCGTGCTGGGTGCCATCCTGCGCGACCCGAAGACGCGCCGCGAAGAGGACGCCATCAAGGTGCGCGCCACCGAGCTGCTGGCCTATGTAGGCATCAGCAAGCATGCAGGCGAAACGGCGAAGAACCTCTCTTACGGCGACCAACGCCGCCTGGAAATTGCCCGTGCCCTGGCAACCGACCCGACGCTCTTGGCGCTGGACGAGCCGGCCGCCGGCATGAACCCGAAGGAAACGGAAGACCTCAAGCGCTTGATGGAGAAGATCCGCAACGATGGCGTGACCATCCTGCTGATCGAACACGACGTAAAGCTGATGATGGGCCTGTGCGACCGCATTGCCGTGCTGGACTACGGCAAGAAGATCGCCGAAGGCATCCCCGAGGAAGTCAAGAACAACCCCCGCGTGATCGAGGCCTACCTCGGCGCGTCTCCCGATTGAGCAGTGAGGTCCGCAATGAGTGAAGAAAAGAAACTGCTCGAAGTCAAAGGCCTGCAGGTCGCCTACGGCGGCATCAAGGCGGTGAAGGGCATCGACCTGGAGATCCGCCAGGGTGAGCTGGTGGCCCTGATCGGTGCCAACGGCGCGGGCAAGACGACCACGCTGAAGACGCTGTCGGGCATGATCCGCCCCACGGCCGGCACGGTGCACTACGACGGCCAGGACACCTCGCGCCTGCCCGTCTACCAGTTCGTGTCGCGTGGCCTCGCGATGGTGCCGGAAGGCCGTGGCATCTTCCCGCGCCTGACGGTGGAAGAAAACCTGCAGATGGGCGCCTACTACCGCAACGACAAGGACGAGATCGCCAAGGATTTGGCGCGCGTTTACGAGTTGTTCCCGCGGCTCAAGGAGCGCTACAAGCAGCTGGCCGGTACGCTGTCCGGCGGCGAACAGCAGATGGTGGCCATCGGCCGCGCCATCCTGAGCCGCCCCAAGCTGCTGCTCTTGGATGAACCATCCATGGGTCTGGCACCGATCATCGTACAGAAGATCTTCGAGATCATCCGCCAGATCGCCTCGGAAGGCGTCACCATGCTGCTGGTCGAACAGAATGCCAAGCTGGCGCTCAAGACGGCCAACCGCGGCTATGTGATGGAAAGCGGCCTGATCACCTACGCCGACAGCGCGGAAGCGCTGCTGGCGAACGAAAAGGTGCAGCACGCTTACCTGGGCGAGTAAGCGCCGGTCGTCTCAAGCAAAACGGGCTGCTTTGGCAGCCCGTTTTGTTTTGATCATCACCAGGCGAATCAGCGTAGATACTATATCCGTTGCAATTGCCCTAACCCCTGTCGCTCCCGCGCAGGCGGGAGCCCAGTAGCGGTCGCAGACCACTTCAACGGTTGGCTATGCCGCAGCACTGGATTCCCGCCTTCGCGGCAATGACGCATTTGTGGATGTGCCGCGCGCAGTGGTAGTCCGTCGCTTATTCGCCGACTTACACTCCGTCGTATTTGGTCGTACAGCTCCTAGGGCGCAACAGCGAAGTCGTTGCACCGTATGGACGCATCGAACCTCTCTTCCCTCCCCTAATACATTCGGCGTAACGACTTCGCTGTTATGCCCGACGGCTGCTCAATCCTCGGTCAGCGCTGCCTCTTCCACCGCAAACATCAACCCACCCCAGTGCTTGCCCTTCACGTACACGGGCACCGAGACGAGGCCGAAGATATCGCCCACGTCGCGTACATAGGCCTGGAACACAAAGGGGCTGGTATCGGTGGACGTGCGGTGCAGCATGCGGTTGGCGTTGTGGAAGCGCTTGTCGCGCGCGTGCGCCGTATTCCAGGCCTTCTCACCCGGCTTCTGCGGCTGGCAGTACTTGCTCACATGAGTGGGGGGATAGGCCTCTTCGCCCACGCAGATCACGGCCAGGTCGCAGCCCTTTACCTCGGACGCCAGCCGGTCGTAATAGGGCTGGAAGCGTTTGGCAAACGCCTCGTCGTAGCTGGTGTGGTACTGCGCCGGGTCGGTGCCGGCGATCTGCTGGAAGCGCCGGTCGAATAGATCGTGCCCCTGGGCAGACATCTCGGCGCACATCTGCTCGCACTCGCGCTTGGCCTCGCGTAGGCGGTCCAGAATGCGGTCGAGCGCGTGGTTGCCCAGGCGGAACTCGCCCAGTTCGGCCATTACCTTCTCGGCCGCCGTAATCAGCTGCGCCGCCACCTTGTCGCTGCGCGTGAGGCGGTTGGCAATATCGCGCGCATGTCGCTGCAGCTCGCCTACGTGCCCATGGATGGCCTGGTTGTTGGCCGACAGCACCGTGACGGCCGAACGGATGGCGGTAACCTCCACGTTCACACGCGTGGCGTCCTCGGTGAACTGGGCCAGCTGCTGCGTGGCGCGAGCCAGCACCAAGCTGGCGGCACCAATACGGCGCGAGGCGTCGCCGGCCGCGTGCGAGGTCTCTTGCGATTGTGCGTGAATGGACTGGGCCTTGCCGGTGACCGCATCCGCCAGATGGCGGGTGCGTTCAGCCAGCTTGCGTACTTCGTCCGCGACCACGGCGAAGCCGCGGCCGGATTCGCCCGCGCGGGCAGCTTCGATGGCCGCATTGAGCGCCAATAGATTGGTCTGGTCGGCGATACCGCGAATCTCGTCCACGCTGCCGATAATGGATTCCGTCTCGCTCAGCAGCACCGAAATGCTTTGCTCGAAACCTTCCATGGCCGTCGCGGCGGACTGTGCATCCTGGTTAGCTGAGGCGACTTCCTCGCGCGTGGTCTGCGCGGCGCTTGCCAGCACATCGGCCTTGTCCGCGATCACGCCGATGCTGGACTCCACCTGTACCACGCCGGTGCTGGTCTCGGCCGTCAGCGAGAAGATGGAGTCGGCCAGCGTGGCCTGCGCCTGGGCGCAACCCACGCCATCGCGCATCTCCTTGCCGATGCGGGCCGCTTCGATAGAGAGCATGACGTTGCTGCGGCGCACACGATGCAAGGTATCACCCAGGCCGGCGCGGATCCGGTCGACATTGCGCGCTACGCGCTCCATGCTGCCCAGGCCGTCGGGCAGGCGCAGGCTAAGGTCGGTGTGGCTTTGCCCCTCCAACAGACTGGCCAGCCGGTCGGCGCCAGTGCCTTCGCGACTCTCTGCCCACCAGACCCACGCCGAGGCGGCAATAGCGACGAGTGCCACAACGGCAGCCAGCACGTATTCGCCCTTCCAGGCAAGAAGCCCCGCCGCTACCAGGCTCAAAAGACTCTGCGCCGCTGCTGCCCAATGTCTTCCAGACATACGATTCCCCTACCCCACAACAGCCAAACCGGCTGAATAATTCATGAACGGCCATGCCGCTATTTATTGGTACGTACAACATATGTGACTACCCATTGATGTGGGACAGCCATTCATAACTGTATCTGCTGATTATGACTTCGCAAGGCGCTCAAGGCGCAATGGGTGAAAACAGTGCGTCCGGCAGGCTGCCGCGCTGCAGCGCTGCTACCGTATCGCGGATCAAATGTCCCGAAATGCTGAAGCGGGGCGGGATGTTCGGTAGCGCATCGAGCTTGAACCAGGCCGCATGTTCAATTTCGCCGGGCTGCGGCGTGATCTCACCACCCGTCCAGCGCGCCGTGAACGCCAGCATCAGGCTGTGGGGAAAGGGCCAGTTCTGGCTACCGTAGTAGCGCAGGTCGGCCACCTGCACGCCCACCTCCTCCGCCACCTCGCGCGCCACACAGTCTTCCAGCGACTCGCCCGCCTCGACGAAGCCGGCCAGCGCACTGTACATGCCCGGCGCGAAGTTCGGCGAGCGTCCCAGTAGCACTTCACCGTCACGCCAGACCAAGGCCATCATGGCCGGGCTGATACGCGGGTAGACGCTATGGCTGCACGATGGACAGACGCGAGCCCGTTCACCAGGCTTGATGGCCGTCGGCGTGCCGCATACGCCACAGAAGCGATGCGCGCGGTCCCATTCCAGCACTTGAGCTGCGCGTGCGGCCACGCCCATCAGGCCCGCCGGGAAGCCCATCATCGCGGCGCGCAGCGGCACGGGGCGCCATCCGGCCGGCACTTCGGCCAGCAGCATGGTCCAGCAGTCATGGCCATCCAAGCGGCCCAGGTAGTGATGTGTGGCCGGGTCGGTATCAAACGTGCCAATAGCGACGGGCAGGAGAGGTGCGGCTTCATCCGCCGGCAACAGGAGCTTGCCTTCGACAAAAACGAAACAGTAGGCGAGCGGCGAGGCCGGTTCGATCAAGCTGACTGCAGGACGGAAATTGACCATGAGTGACATTTATGGAATCTATGCAAAGTCTACATTCGAGCGTAAGCGAGGCTCCGTGCGTGTGTTCTTGGCGCTTTAGCGCCTTAGAACCACGGCCCGCCCCTCGCGGGTGCTCGCGGCGGCGAGGGGGGGAGTGGAATAAATCAGCGAAAATTGGTTGGTATCCCACCTCCCGCATGCGCTCGGCTCCGCCGGGCGATGAGCTGCTGTTTCGAACTTCTGCGCTTGCAGAGCTTCCTCATAAAGGAAAATACGGAGTATACGCTGCCGGGGCGATTCACCTATAGTGAGGACGACGGCCCGCAAGCCTTATGCAGACTGGACTTGCGTAACAAACCGGCCTGTCGGTAAACGCCTCACTTGCCATCAGAAATCAAACATCGTAGGGTGGCAAATAACAAACAACATTCGGGCACTTGCCTCATCTGGACAGGGACATGCTGAATATTCGTGACTGGTCGCTCAAGGGAAAACTGCTGGCGATGTTCTTTGTCGCCAATGTCATCACGGGTCTCATCTACACGGCATTCTCCTACTACCTCAAGGCTGAGGCCGTCATGGCCGGTATCGACGGCCAACTGGTCGGCGCCGCAAGCGCCATGCCCTTCCTACAGAGCGAATCCTACTTCCTGCGCGCCAACGGCGACGGCACGGTGTCGGATACGGAATACACCACGAACGGCATCAAGCTGAAGGATTATGCGACCAAGGCCGGCCTCGCCCACCTCTACGTGGTAGCGAAGAACGAGGGCAAGATCCACTACCTGGCGGATGCCTACGACGAGGCGGACAAGAAGGCCAAGCACTACTCGCCGCACTATACGGCGGTGAACACGCCCTCCAAGGGCATGATGGTGGCGTTCAACAAGAACGAGAAAGCCTACGACGAGCGCCACGACCAGTTCGGGAGGTTCCGCTCCGTCTACATCCCCATCAAGACCTCGCAGGACCTGCGCTATGTGATCGGCGCGGACATCGACATATCGGGCGTTGCGGCCGAATTGCGCAAGACGCTGGCGACGTCAATCGGACTCGGAGCCATCGGTTTCGCGATCGGCATGGCGATCTGCTACGTACTCGCAGAAATCGTGGTGCGCCGCATCCGCTATATCGGCACTACCCTGCATACCATCGCCAGCGACAAGAACCTGGT